>Ga0180435_10003355_pt1 | contig 16082 bp, 13 predicted proteins | sample SS_ome_3_FD_132467 | JGI IMG/M metagenome (GOLD analysis project Ga0180435, IMG submission 132467) | Hypersaline lake sediment archaeal communities from the Salton Sea, California, USA - SS_3_S_1 metaG | ecosystem: Environmental > Aquatic > Non-marine Saline and Alkaline > Hypersaline >... | reverse complement strand
TTTTTTCAAGTCACCGGCGTTTTGAAATCGGGAAAAAAGAACGTATCAAACTGTTGCGTTTAGACCCGAGCACTGTGTTGTTTTTGACACATTCTGCGTCCCAAGCCGGAAAGCCATCTTGTCCCAAAATTTGGGTTGTTAAAATTCAGCAAATAAACTTGATCATATCGTAACTTATCAGCACTGCGTTGAAAAACGGGGCCGTTTTTCCTTTAAGTGACTGAAAAAACTGAGTTTCAATTTAACCCGGGATGAAGAAAATGGTGGTTTGCGACCTTTTACCAGTTCATAAAACTTGAACACACACGGATGCAATTGTTCGTTCCTCGACATGAATTTCCTTTTGGCATGCGGTATGCTATCAATGTCCGAATCAAAATTATGTGCCGACAAAATTGGGAGTGAAATGTGGACTATAGACAACGGACATTGATGCATGCGGTGAGCTGCACAGGTATTGGGCTTCATACGGGAGAGAAAGTCAAGCTTTGCATCAAACCCGCCCTATCCGACAGCGGAATTCGATTTGTAAGAACCGACTTGGAAAAACAACCCGGCGTAAAGGTCCACTTCGATAATATATTTGACACCACCCTTGCCACGACCATCGGGACGAATGGCTGCAAAATTTCGACCGTAGAGCACTTGATGGCGGCTTTTTTCGGCCTGGGCATCGGCAATGCGGTTGTGGAGCTCGATGGGCCGGAGGTTCCCATTATGGACGGTAGTGCCGCCCCTTTTGTTTTTCTCATCAAGAGCGGGGGCATCCGGGAACAAGAAAAACCAAAACAGTTCATCGTGATTAAAAAACCCTTCAAGATTGACGATGGGAATCGATCCGTTTGTATATATCCTTCAAAAGAGCTCAAGATCACGTATATGATCGATTTTAAGCATCCCCTTCTTCGGAACCAGGAATACGAGATGACTTTTTCCGGCAAGGATTTTGTCAGGGAAATCAGCACGGCTCGAACTTTCGGTTTTCTGAAGGATGTGCAGACCCTCAAGGAGAACGGGTTCGCCAAAGGCGGTTCGCTTGATAATGCAGTCGTCATTGACGATTTCCGGATTCTCAATGACGATGGATTAAGATTCGAGGATGAATTTGTAAGACATAAGATTCTTGATTTTATCGGGGACATTGCGATTGTAGGGTGTCCAATTATCGGCCATTTTGTCGTTAAAAAGTCGGGCCATTTCTTGAACCAATACATGCTAAAGAAACTGATGAAATCAAAGAAGCATTGGAAGATGTTGAGTTTCGAAACTCCTGAGGAATTTACCGGGACCAGCGTAAGACTGCCCAGATTTGGTACGCTCAAGCCATTGCCCGCCTGAAACCCTCCCTCTGCATCCTGAAAATTCGGCGCCGGCGTCTTCCCCGCGGTTTAGGCGGATCCCGCCGAAGTTTTCCCGTGGGGCGCTTCAACAACCCGAGGATGTCGACTAACAATATCGACGCATTTTACGACGCGGGCCGTCACCTCTCCCTTAGAGGTCTGATCCGAAAACTGTCGCGATGCGGGAAACCTCATCCTCCTTGGGGTGAATGTAGCCGGCCGACGACGGCCCTCCACGAGTCGGAACGTTTGCTTTTTGAGACGCTCCCTTCAATATAAACAGACCGTCAAAATGGAAATCACTCATTGGTTTTACCTCCCCATTCAGCCGGGCCGCACTCGGTTCCAACCGGTCAATATGGCTTGCATTTGGAGGGCGTCTCCCCTATGATGCCGTCTCGGAAGCGCCAAACACTGTGTGTTTCAGCCAACATTACGCGCAGCCCTCTCGCAAGGAAGATCCATGAATACAGCGCCTTTTTTCATCCGGAAGTTGAAATCGGCAGGGGGAATCCTATGTCTTTTCAGTTTGCTGGTGACGGCTTCCGCACGAGCCGAAGAGGCACGGTTGACGGATATTGTTGTGACAAGCGTCGGAAATGATCTCTTGGTATATCTCAATGTTGCGAACTGTTTTACGGAGGAGATGACGCGGGCTATCGAAAACGGCATTGTGACGACCTTCACCTTTTTTATAACTCTGAGCGAAATCAAGCGGTTTCAATGGGACAAAAAGATCGCTGATCTCAAAATAAGCCACAGTATCGTATATGATAATCTCAAAAAGATCTACATGGTTAAGATCCCGGAAAGAAGTGATGATGTCGTTTTCGTTCAGGATTTTTTCGAAGCAAAGCACCTCATGTCAAAGATCGTGGGCATTCAGCTCGCAGATACGAGCGAGCTGAAAGCGGGGATGCGCTACCAGGTTCGTATGATGGCTGAGCTTGACAAAATTAGACTTCCTCTCTATCTCGACTATGTTTTCTTTTTCCTATCATTGTGGGATTTTAAAACCGATTGGTACACCGTGGATTTCAGGTATTGACAGCTCGAGGAGAAAGTCGGTCAAATCCCAATGAAATGTGCACGGTATTTCGATTTGCGGGAAGCTTTTAGCCGGAATGAGGGCGCCCGCGAAAAGACGGCCGTGGCGATTTATCGGTTGTGAGTTCAATCCAAGGATACAATCCAGCACAGGTTTGCAGTTTAGAAATATTCCCTGTCCGGATTCAGTAGAACCGGACGTCAGAGGTCTTCAAACACCAGTGCTTCCGCCATGAAAACCTATAAAGAATCCCAACAACAAGATCTCAGGCGAAGACGCCGGGAGCGGTATCTGATAGTCGGCTTGGCTGTCGCGATTTCCTTTTTGACCTACTTGGGGATTCGAGCGTTTGACCTCGGACCGGACCTGCCATTTTCAAGCAGCATTCTTGTTTTCATTCTCATAAACGTCAACGTGATACTGCTTTTGCTTCTTCTCTACTTGACCGTCAGAAATCTGGTTAAGCTGCTTTTTGAAAGAAAAAAGAGCATCATGGGCGCGAAGCTTAGGACCAAACTGGTCCTGGCATTTGTGACCCTTTCTTTGTTGCCGACGATCATTCTGTTTTTTGCCTCCGTGCAATTTATTTCTTCATCCGTCGAATACTGGTTCAACCTTCAAATTGAGCAATCCCTGAAGAAATCCCTAGAGGTGGGGCAAAACTATTATGATCGGATCACCCATGAAATCCTTTCTTATGGAAATTATCTCAGTAGAATAGTCACCCATGAGGGCTTCATGCTCGTTTCAAAACAGGAGCATCTCGAGAAGTTCATCAGGGAGAAACAGAAGGAATATGATTTGGCTTCACTCGCGGTCTTTTCTCAAAAACTGGACGAAAGGGCCGAATCTCAGAATCACCGGATTGATCTGAGCAGTTTCGCGGGCCTCGGCGAGGAAATTTTGACCGAGAGACTGGATAGGGGAGCAGACGGCAGCTTTATCCAGTCCTCTCCTCACGGCGATCTGGTGTACGGGATTGTTCCCGTCTTTTCGAGGACGGAATCAAAGGCGGTCGTCGGACTGATCGTATTGTCGGAATTCATCCCCAGCAGCTTTGTCAATCAGCTTCAAGCGGTGTCTAAGGGACTTCAGGAGTACCAACAGCTTAAGATGCTGAAAAAGCCATTCAAAATCAGTCACTTGATTTGGCTTTCCATTGTCACACTTTTGATTTTCTTTTCGGCGGTCTGGTTTGGATTCTATCTTTCCAAGGAAATCACGGTCCCTATCCAGGAGTTGGCTGAAGGAACAAATCGGATTGCTTCCGGGGATTATGATTTTTTCATCGATCGCGAGGCAAAAGACGAAATTGGGATTCTTGTCAACTCCTTCAACCGGATGACGATGGATCTAAAGACGAGCAAAAATAAACTTGAAGAAGCAAACAGGGAACTCATAAAGAGCAACATTGAGCTGGAACGGCGGCGACTCTACATGGAGATTGTTTTGGCAAACGTGGCCGCCGGCGTGGTCTCGGCCGATGTGGAGGGTAAGATCCTCACAATCAACAAATCGGCGGAGCGGATGCTCAGCCTTGAGGGAAAACAAATAATCGGTAGAAAATTCAGGGAAATTTTGGCAGCGGACTACATCAAGATTATTGATGGTTTTTTGGCAGACGAAGGTCTCTTTCAAAAAGGGTTTCTGGAGAGGCAAGTCCGGTTGTCATTAGACAACAGGACGCTCACGTTGCTCGTATCTTTGAATGTGCTTCGCGATGATCGAGGTAACTACATCGGCATTGTGGCGGTTTTCGAAGATTTGAGCGAGATTGAGAAGGCGCAAAGGGTGGCTGCATGGCGGGAAGTCGCAAGGCGCATTGCCCATGAGGTGAAGAACCCGCTCACTCCGATCCAGCTTTCTGCTCAAAGACTTAAGAAAAGATATGGGGAGAAACTGGACGGCTCCGATGGTAAGGTGTTTCAAGAATGCACAGGGATGATCATCAAGCAAGTGGAGGAAATCAAGCGCTTGGTAGACGCATTTTCAAACTTCGCCCGTATGCCGACGTCAAACCCAACCGCGGAAGATCTGAACGGCATTATTGAGGAGGCCCTGACGCTCTACAAGGAGGCCCACAAGGATGTGGGATTCGTTTTCAATAAATCAAGGGACCTGCCGGTTTTTAACCTCGACAGAGAGCAGATGAAACGGGTGATGATCAATTTGCTGGATAATGCCATCGAGGGAATTGACGGAAAGGGGGAAGTGAGAATCGATCTGGATTATGATCAGGCCCTTCAGATTGCGAGAATTGAGGTCGCCGACAACGGCAGGGGGATATCTTCCGAAAATAAGATGCGGCTGTTCGAACCCTATTTTTCCACCAAGAAACAAGGGACCGGTTTAGGCCTTGCAATTGTCAGCAGCATTGTTACCGATCATAGCGGATTCATACGTGTTCAAGACAATCAGCCCAAAGGGGTTAAATTCATCATTGAACTGCCTATCCGAGTCTGAAAAACAATGCTTTATGTTGCGTATCAGAAACAGGCCCATTCAGCCAAGGTGGAGGGCACAGGACATATATCGCATGCCGAAACCGGCGCATGGCCGGCCGTTGGCAGATATGGGTGCGGAAACCCGGGACGAATGGATAAGCCCTATTGCGAGGGTGTTGTTGATTGCATTCGCGAGCGCTGAGGATCTTGATTCATGGGGTTTCTAAGGCCGGACTGGGTACAGCTGCATCAAGAAACATCGCTGCGACCTTGGTCCCCAATTTTGGCTTTTTTTTCGCTGCTGTACGGCATGGGTGTCAAACTTCGATCGTCCGGTTATCAACGAAAACTATTCCGAGAAAAATCCCTGCCCGGATTCGTTTTAAGTATCGGAAATTTGACCGCAGGTGGAACCGGCAAGACGCCTGCTGTGGCTATGCTGGCCAAGTGGGCGCGCAGCGAGGGGTATCGAGTCGCAATTCTCTCAAGGGGATATGGCGGTGAATCCCCTTCGGGGGTCTTGGAGGTCTCTGATGATAAGACCATAAAGGCCAACCCCCAAGAAACGGGTGATGAGGCGTATCTGCTTGCGCGCAAGCTTCCCGGTATCCCAATCGTCATATCGAGGAAACGATTATCGGCGGGTTTGTTTGCCTTGGAGAATTTCGGAACAAACTTCTTCCTGTTGGATGATGGATTTCAGCATTTGGCGCTGAAGCGGGATCTGAACCTGGTGTTGATCGATGCCTCAATTCCGTTCGGTAATGGTCGACTGCTTCCGTGGGGACCCTTGAGGGAGCCGGTCGGCCGATTGGTCAGGGCACATGGGATCGTACTCACGCGCTTCGTCGGCCGTTCGGAAAATTACAGGACGCTGAGTTTTCTCAGTGCGCAGTTTCCGTCAATTCCAGTTTACAAAGCAGATCACTTGCCTGTTAAGCTGGTATTTCCCCAGCTGAATGAGGTGCGTGAACCCGGCTTTTTGGCGGGAAAGCGTGTGTTGGGCTTTGCAGGCATTGCCAGACCGGACGCCCTCAAAGAGACCTTGATAAAATTGGGTGCAAATGTGGTCTGGTTCAAAGGCTACAGAGACCATTACCCCTTTAAGCGTGATGAGATCCAGGCCCTCATCCACATGAAAGACAACCTGAATGCAGAATACCTGATTACGTCCGAAAAAGACTGGGTGCGAATGATTCCCTTTTGCCCCACTTGTTCTGATCTGGCCTATCTGGCGATCGAGTTTGAATTGATTTCAAATCAAGCGGCGTTTTATGGGATGATCAGACGGGCGGCAAACCGGAAAATCTAAAGCGCACCCTCATGGCGCCGTTGTTTGGGAACAAAAGGGATCAGAGACTCGGCATTCAGCGTCATGCAGCACAGAGCGCCGCGGACTTCTTGAAGGGTCCCGTGAAGGCGCTCAGGAGGTCAAGAAATGGCGAAGCCGGCGGTTTTCATAGACCGCGATGGAACTGTAAATGAACAGATGGGCTATATAAATCACATCGCCCGTTTTATCCTCCTGCCCGGGGCAGCGGAAGCCGTCAGGCTCCTGAATGCGCATGGGCACCTGGTGATCATTGTGTCGAACCAATCCGGGGTCGCTCGCGGTTATTTTCCCATAGAGCTTGTTCATCAGGTTCATGATCGGATGCAGGCCATGCTGGCAAATGAGAGCGCACACATTGACGGCGTATTCTTCTGTCCGCATTACCCAACCGGCAAGGTACCGGATTACAGATTGGACTGCGATTGCAGGAAACCTCGGACGGGTCTCATTCAGAAGGCCTTTGCTCATTTCGATATCGAAAGAGAGACCTCATACGTCGTCGGCGATCGTTCTTCGGATATCGAAATGGCACATCGGGCAGGGCTTAAAAGCATCTTGGTTCAAACCGGGTATGGCCTTGGAGAAATCAATTTTGTGCTTCCCGCCGTCCCGTTTAAACCCCTTTATATCGCCAGAGACCTTCTCCATGCGGTTCAGTGGATTCTCCGGAGGAATCGGGAAAACTGAGCGCACGAAAGGTCGGCGTTAAACCGTGATATGAATGGTTACACTACAGGGAGAAGTCGATATGGCTATCAGCAAAGAACTGTTGGAAATCCTCGCATGCCCCAAGTGCAAAGGGGAAATCCATTTAAACGATACGGAAGACGGACTGATCTGTGAGGGCTGTAAGTTACTTTACGAAATCAGGGACGATATCCCCATCATGCTCATTGATGAAGCCAAACCGCTGAATTAGCAGTCGGTTTTACTATCGGCTGCCGGATCCTATCCGTCGGGCGTGGAACATGGTTTTTGGACTGGTCTGTGCGATCCTTTGTCCGTATCGGATTTCTGAGAGGGAAAAGACCCTCGGAAGCTTTACTTTCCACGCCTCCGTTTCCAGTCGTCGGTTTCGTCAACGAGTGCAATCGTCTTTTCGGACAAACCGGAAAGTACAACGTCAGGTAATGACCCGTCCTGCCTGGTAAGCCGGGGGATGTGGTATTGGATGATGTGTGTTTGACGTTCGGCAGGTTTCCCTGGGGTTGCTTTGACAACGGTTGTGGGGTCAATAAGAGAACTGTTTTCCACAATCTCTGCAATGAAATTCATAACCTGAGGGTCCATCGTGATCAATCGTGCGCGATCCGGAAGCGTTCCCCCAAAAAGACCAAACCAAGCTTCAATGACCTGAGCAAGGTGCCCTTCCTGCAAGAAGGCATGGGCCGGCAGATGCGGAAGATCATCCAGTAGATTTTGCGACGGAATTTCCTCTCCAAGCGCCGCCTTGAGGGGGGATCCCTTCCTCCGAATCTCTGTGATCATTTCCGCTTCTTCGCGGCGGTTCTCTATGATCTCTCGCGCCAGATGGAGAATAAGGTGCCATTTAAGGGCGCGGCTTTCCAGCTGATCATGAACCTCCGCATTGAATTTTCGAATCATCAGCCTGATTTCCCACGGCGTTTTTTCCGAGGGCCCGGTGTTTTGAATCGCTTGCAGAAAGGCTGCATACCCCCTGTCCTGGTTGTGTCGGATCCACCCGCGGTATTCCGAGAGCAATTCTTTGAAACCCGGTTTAGGTTTTAGATGCAAAGGCGGGTAACGAACGTGAACCGCATCGGCGTATCTCTTTTGGGTCGAGGGGAGTGGATCCGCCATGAACCAAGGTTGATAGACGACCAAGGGGTCGAAGTGAGAAAGCATTTTTTCCAACTCATGCGCGGTGAGGTGGGAATGGGGAAAAAGTATAACAGGTGAGCGGTTCAATCTGATTTCCGGTCCTTCTTGTGTTCTTTTCGTCAGGGGGAAAGGAAAGGGTTGGTTGCCCCGTAAAGGTATGCGGACTTGCCTTGGGTGCGGCACTTTTGCCGACCCCCTGGACGCGTAATTTTTAAGACAGATATGTTTTATACTACCGATTGTTTGTTTTTTCAAAAAAAATGTGATGCACTTCAGCCTGTAGAGATGATGGAAAAGAGGCTTTATCAAAGCGGCTTCGATTCGTAAGTGTTTGAAAACCCCTGAAGTCTGCTTTCTCCTTGACTAGAAAACGCATTTAAACTAAAAAATCCATTTGGCTTCTTTTTGCGGGTATTACCGAGAAAAAATCCCGGATCGGGAAGGGTTTATGAAATCATGGAAAGAGTCAGTTCAGTCACTGAGGAAAGAATCAATAAAGCAGAAAAGCTCAAAGCGCTTGGGGTAGATCTTTATCCTGCGGGCTATCCTGTGGATATGACCGTATCGGATGCGAAAAATCAGTTCGAAAATATGGACGCTGAAACCCTGGAGCGCGAAAGCAACCTGTTTTCCATGGCGGGGAGAATTGTGGCGCTGCGGGATTTTGGAAAGGCCGCTTTTATTCACATTCAGGACCGGACCGGACGGATCCAATCCTACATCCGGAAGGATAAGGTGGGCGACGCGGAATTTGAAATTTTTCAGCTCATGGATATCGGCGATTATATCGGTGTCAGGGGTTCATTTTTTCGAACAAGGACCGGGGAATTAACTGTTTTGGCGGCGCATCTCAAGCTTCTATCCAAGTCGCTGCAGCCGCTGCCTGAGAAGTGGCACGGCCTGACGGATGTAGAAGCAAGGTACCGACGGCGATACGTCGATTTGATTGTAAACGAACGGGTTAAAGACGTGTTCGTCACGCGAAGCCGCATCATCCAGGCTGTTCGAGAGTTCTTTACCCGGGAAGATTTCCTGGAAGTAGAAACCCCCATGATGCAACCCATTCCGGGAGGAGCAACGGCCAGACCCTTCAAAACCTATCACAATGCCCTTGGCATGAACCTTTATCTGAGGGTCGCTCCCGAACTCTATTTGAAGCGCCTGGTCGTGGGGGGGTTGGAGAGAGTTTTTGAGATTAATCGGAATTTTAGAAATGAAGGGATCTCTGTAAAACATAATCCGGAGTTCACAATGGCGGAATTCTACATGGCATATGCGACCTATGAAGACCTCATGGCGTTGACGGAAGCGCTTTTCGAACACGTTTTGGAGCAAGTCCTCGGTCGGCCGGTTGTTGAATATCAAGGAGCATCCATCGACTTCAGTCGCCCCTGGCCCCGGACATCTTTATTTGATTCCCTCAGAGACCTGGGTCAGGTGAAAGAGGAGATTTTCCAGGACAAGGAGCTCGCCGCTCAATTTGCCGGCTCAAATCAAATAATTTTGTCTAAAACAGATACCCATGGCCAAATTCTGACGAAACTCTTTGAGCACCTGGTGGAACCCCGGTTAATACGACCCACCTTTATTTACGCGTATCCCACGGACGTATCACCGCTTTCCCGAAGAAATGATCATCATCCCGAAATCACGGATCGTTTCGAACTTTTTATCGGGGGCAGGGAGATCGCAAACGGCTTCAGCGAATTAAACGATCCCGTTGACCAACGAGAGAGATTCGAGCAGCAGGTGGCGCTTAGACACGCAGGAGACGAAGAGGCACAGTTCATGGATGAAGATTATCTGAGGGCCTTGGAACATGGAATGCCGCCCACTGCGGGTGAAGGCATCGGAATTGACAGGGTTGTTATGCTGTTAACCGATTCCCCCTCTATCCGGGATGTCATTTTATTCCCACATATGAGACCCAGGTAGTCGGGCTTCTATCGATATGTTTCTTGAGCTATTCATCAGCATGAGATATCTGAGGGCGAAGCGCAAGCAAGCCTTCATTTCGGTGATAACGGTGATTTCGGTGCTCGGTGTGATGGTGGGTGTGATGGCGCTGTTGATCGTTCTTTCGGTAATGAACGGCTTTAGGGCGGATCTAATGACGAAGATACTGGGTGTAAACTCACATCTGCTGGTGTTGAATCGCACGGGTGCGTTTTCGGAACATAAGGAAATTGTTGAAAAGGTGTCTCGGGTAGACGGCACCGTGGCTGCAGCGCCCTTCGTATACGGTCAGGTGATGGTCAACAAATCGGGAAATGTCTCCGGGGCGATTCTCCGGGGAATAGACCCGGAAAAGGCGGGCAGGGTGTTGAACATCGGACGTATGATAACGGAAGGTTCGGTTGATTCTCTTACAAACGATGTGGGCGAATTGCCCTCACTTATCATCGGGCGCGAACTGGCAAAACAGCTCGGCGTCTACCCCGGAGACACGGTGCATCTGATCTCGCCTGAGGGAAAATTGACGCCGTTGGGCAGGGTGCCCAGCACCCAGGAATACCGAGTGACCGCTATTTTTGATTCCGGAATGTATGAATACGATGCGTCTATGGTGTTTGTATCCCTTGAAGTCGCGCAGTCATTTTTGGGACTCGGAAATCGGATTACGGGCGTGGAAGTCAGGGTACAGGACATCTACAGGTCAGACCGTGTTGGAAAATCAATCGAGGCGGCGCTTGGAGACGGCTTCCGGACCGAAGATTGGAAAGTGAGGAATCGAAGTCTCTTCTCCGCGCTCAGGCTTGAGAAATTTGCAATGTTTGTCATTTTAACGATGATCGTGCTGGTGGGCGCGCTGAATATTATCAGCACGCTGGTTATGGTCGTCATGGAAAAAACAAAGGATGTTGCAATCCTCAGGGCGATGGGCGCCTCAGCCAAAAGCATCATGTCGATCTTTATGCTCCAAGGACTGCTGGTGGGTCTCCTCGGTACCTTGGCGGGTCTTGCTTCCGGATTGGGACTTTGCCATTTATTGGCCAAATACAAATTCATCCGTTTACCCGCAGAGGTGTATTACATTTCCACGCTACCGGTCAGGGTTGAATTCTGGGATGTTTGCTCCGTTGCCGTTGCTGCGGTTATCATATCCTTTGTGGCGACTCTTTACCCTTCGTGGCACGCCTCACAATTGAATCCGGTTGAGGCCATTCGATACGGATAAATGCCCTTGCGCATGCGTTCGACAGAGGTGCTTATTGTTATACCTGATAGACATCTGCAAGTCCTACTTGCATCACGGAAACCAAATTGCGGTCCTGAAGGGAATCGACCTGGAAGTAGCGCCGGGTCAAAGCTTGGCAATCATGGGGGCTTCCGGGGTCGGGAAATCAACGCTTCTGAACATCATGGGAAGTCTTGAAGCTCCCACCACCGGGACGGTGAAATTCAGGGATCGCAATGTCTACAAAATGGGTGGACCGACCCTCTCGCGTTTTCGGAACACGGAAATCGGTTTTGTGTTCCAGTTTCACCATCTTCTACCGGAATTCAACGCCCTGGAAAACACGATGATGCCTGCCTTGATTGCACGGATCCCTAAAAAACAAGCCGAGGAAATGGCCCGGGAAGTCCTGGCGAAGGTAGGTCTTGAAAAACGTTTGAACCATCGCGCCGGAGAACTCTCCGGCGGTGAGCAACAACGCGTGGCGATTGCGAGGGCGCTGGTGATGCGACCCAAACTGCTATTGGCGGACGAGCCCACCGGAAATCTCGACTGGTCCACCGGTCAAGAGGTCGCCGACCTGCTCTTCAGCCTGAACAAAGCGGAAGGTGTTGCAATGGTGATTGCAACGCACAACAAGAGATTGGCAGAAAAGATGTCGAGGCGAGTAGAGATAGTCGATGGGCGGATTCAATAGAACCACCCGGGATCGAAAGGGGTTCGAATCCATCAAGAAATCCATGCTGAGATGGGTCTGGATTCAGACCCTGTTCATCATTGCCGCATCCGGCGCCTGGATTCCGAAGTCGGTCGAAGCCGAATCGAAAGGAAGGGTAGCCGTGTTACCGTTCAAAATATATGCGCCCGAACCGCTCCACTCCCTCGCACTCAGCTTTCAGGAAACATTGACCGCCCAACTCAAAAAAGCAGGTTTCCAAATGATCAGCCCGGGGGTGGTCAATCGGCATCCGCTCGCATTCCTTCCGGATATGGGGGTGAAGGACTCCATTCGTATCGGCAAAGAAATGGAGGCGGACTGGATCGTTTCAGGAAGTCTGACTCAGGTCGGCGACAAGGTGAGCATTGATTTGAGCGTGACGGATGTTACCGAGGAGAAAAAACCGTTTTTTCTTTTTGAAGTATCGGATACGATTGATAATTTGCCGGAGACAGCCGGAAAACTCGCAGCCGGCATCGATAACCAAATCGGCGGCGCTGTTCAAGTGGATTCGGTTCGAGTGGAGGGAAACCAGCGAATCGAGGCGGAGGCAATCTTGGCTGTGATAAAGACGAAAAAAGGAGATCGGCTTGACTATGAACAGTTAGACAATGACCTACGTAACATTTACGGGATGGGATTTTTTACGGATGTGAAAATAGAGACCGAGGATGGGCCGAAAGGAAAAATTGTAACCCTGGATGTGACTGAGAAATCTTCCATTGGAAAGATCGTGATTGAAGGAAACAAGAAAGAGAACGAGAAGGATTTGCAGGAACAACTGGGTTTGAAGCTTTACTCCATCCTGGATGAAAATGAAATCCGACAAAGCGTGAACCGTCTCAAGGAGTACTATCGGTTGAAAGGCTTCTTTAATGTGGATATTGAGTATGGAATCGAGCCGCTGGCAAACAACCAGGTGCTGGTGAGATACGAGATCACGGAAAATGAAAAAGTATATATCCGGGAGATCAATTTCGTCGGAAATAAGGAATTCGATGATGATGCGCTGAAAGATGTGATGGAAACCGCCGAAAAGGGTTTTTTTTCATGGTTCACGAAATCGGGACTATTGGACAAAAACATGCTTGCGTTTGATGTCGGTAAATTGACCTCGTTCTACCACAACAAGGGGTTCATAAAGGCGAAGGTGGGCGAACCGAAGATCTCCTATGAAAAGGGAAAAGGCCTCGCAATTACGATTGAGATCGATGAAGGTCTCAAGTACGATGTCGGTGCGGTTGCCATTGAAGGGGATCTGGTAAAACCGGTTGATGCGCTCTTGAAGAAAGTTCGGATTCACGAGGAAAAGGCGTTTAATCGGGAAGTGGTCCGTCAGGACGTTCTGGCACTTCGGAGTATTTACGCAAACGAAGGGTACGCCTATGCAGAGATAAGACCGAGGACGGATGAAGACAATGAAACGCGGCGGGTCGATATAACCTATGGTATTTCCAAGGGCGAAAAGGTCCGTTTCGAGCGAATCAATATTTCCGGGAATACCTCCACAAGGGATAAGGTGATCCGGCGGGAACTCAAGGTCATTGAAGGGGAATACTTCAGTGGCAGCGGCATCAGACGAAGCACTCGGAACCTTCAACGTCTTGGTTTTTTCGAGGATGTCCAGATTCAAACCCGGAAAGGGAGCGAAGAAGACCTGATGGTTCTGGATATTCAGGTCAAGGAAAGAGCCACCGGCACGTTTAGCATGGGGGCGGGTTTCAGTTCCGAGGATGGGGCCTTCGGCGTGTTTGAAATATCTCAGGAGAATCTTTTTGGGCGTGGTCAAAAGCTAATTGCCTCAGCCAAAATCGGAGGGACGGCAACCCGGTATGACCTTCGTTTTGTGGAGCCCTGGTTCCTTGATAAGCCCATATCGGCGGGTATTGACCTGTTTAACCGGGATGTCGAATACGATGAATATACCAGAGCCAGCCTGGGCGGTGCCCTGAGACTCGGCTTCCCGTTGGGCATCGACGAATTTACGAGAGGATCGGTTAGATATGGCTATGATGATTCCGATATTTCGGATGTGGAAGAGGATGCCTCCATCGCCATTAAAGACATGGAAGGCCGGAATGTGACCAGCGGCATGACCTTCGCAATCACGCGAGACAGCCGGGACCGACTTTTTTTAACCAGCAGAGGGTCCTATAACAGCATAAGTTTTGAGTATACCGGCGGCATCTTTGGCGGAGATGTCTACTTCAATAAATATCAGGCCACATCCGGTTGGTATTTTCCCCTTTTCTGGGACACCGTTTTTTTGGTGAGGGGCAGCTGGGGCTTGGTTGAGGAAAGATCCGGCGGATTTCTTCCCGTGTACCAGAAATTCCGAATCGGTGGCATCAATACGGTTCGCGGGTTTGAGTTCGGCGATATCTCTCCCATCGATCCGAAGACCGATGACCGGATCGGCGGAGAAAAAATGATGTACTATAATGTGGAATATCGAGTCCCACTTCTCAAGGAACAGGGAATCGTCGGTTTGGTGTTTTTTGACGCCGGGAATGTCTTTACGGAAGATGAAAATTGGACCTTCGAGGGGATTCGAACCTCGGCCGGCGGAGGGATTCGATGGTATTCACCGGTCGGACCGATTCGTTTGGAGTATGGCGTAAACCTTGATCCCAAGGAAGATGAACCCAGTGGAAGCTGGGAATTCAGCATGGGGGGAACCTTTTAGTGGAGCACGGGAGGTAGAGATGAAACGTATGCTATTTTTGTTTTTTTGGGTTTTTTTGCTGTTTGGGTTTCAGAGCGAAACCGCATTGGGGGCAGAGAATACCAAATTAGGTATCGTGGATATAGAGAAGTTTCAGGATGAATCCAAAGCATTTCAAAAGATCAGGGAGGAACTCAAAGCAAAATTCGACTTGCTTCAGAAAGAACTGGACAAGAAAAAGGATGAATTGCTGGAAATTGAGGCGGAACTCAAAAAGCAGAGCATGATGTTGAGTCTTGATGCCAAAGAAGACAAGCGGAGAGAACTTGAGAGGAAACGGCGGCATTATAAATATCTGGCCGAGGATTCCACAGAGGAAATGAAACAGGCACAGCTTGATGCCAGAAAAGAATTGGCCCAGGAGCTGGAAAAAGTTGTGAACATGATCGGGAAGCAAGAGGGATTTACCCTGATCATTGAAAAAAGGACCGTCGGTCTCGTTTATTTTGATAAAGCGATCGACATCACAGATCGCGTGATAAAAGCGTACGACAAATTGGCAAAATAGGGGCGAGAAACCCGTGAAGCTCTCGATTGCAGAAATCGCCCGAATCGTGGGCGGAAAGGTCATCGGCCGGGAAGCGTTGATGATTTCAGGCATCAACGCTCTGGATGCCGCAGGGGAAGGTGAGCTCTCTTTTTTTGCAGATCGAAAATACAAGGAAAGTCTAAGAAAAACCGCCGCCTCTGCCGTATTGGTAGCCGAAAAGAGTGCGCTTTACGATGGTGTTCAGGTGGTTGTTTCCAACCCCGCCCTGGCTTACGCCCGGGTCGCCGGCATTTTTGCACCTCCGGTTTTCCGTTACCCGGGTATCAGTGAACAGGCGGTTTTCGGTCAAAAAATTCATATTGGGAAAAATGCTTCCGTTTACCCTTTCGTCTATGTCGGCGAAGAGGCATCGATCGGAGACGATGTGATTCTTTTTCCGGGTGTCTTTGTGGGGAATCGGGTTAGTATCGGGGCCAGGACCGTTATTTATCCGAATGTGACCATTTCGCACGGATGTCGGATCGGAAGCGACGTCGTAATACAGCCCGGCACCGTCATCGGCAGTGATGGGTTCGGCTTTGCGAGAGACGGCACAGCGTCTGTCAGGATTCCTCAGATGGGCATCGTTCAGATTGACGACCATGTTGAAATCGGCGCGAACAACTGCATTGATCGCGCCGCCGTGGGTCGTACCTGGATAAAGAGCGGTGTGAAAACAGATAACCTCGTTCACATTGCGCACAATGTGGTTGTCGGAGAAGATACGATTGTGGTCGCACAGGTTGGAATCGCGGGCAGCGTAGATGTCGGTCGTGAAGTGATCATTGGTCCCCGGGCGGGTTTCTATGATCACGTCAAGATAGGAGACAGGGCCATGATAGGTCCCGGGTGTGGCGTGACAAAGTCCGTCTTGCCGGGAGACGCAGTCTCAGGATATCCACACATGCCGCATCGTTTGTGGCTG
>Ga0180435_10003354_pt1 | contig 16089 bp, 18 predicted proteins | sample SS_ome_3_FD_132467 | JGI IMG/M metagenome (GOLD analysis project Ga0180435, IMG submission 132467) | Hypersaline lake sediment archaeal communities from the Salton Sea, California, USA - SS_3_S_1 metaG | ecosystem: Environmental > Aquatic > Non-marine Saline and Alkaline > Hypersaline >... | reverse complement strand
GGCTCGACGATGACCAGCGGCTGGCCGGAGAACAACGCGAGGTACTGCACCAGCAGCAGCACGACGAAGCCGCCGCCGGCGATGAGCGCGTTGGCGATCATCGCGTCGGCGCCCTCGTGGGTGGAGCCCTTGGGCCGGAGCTGCCCGTGCAGGACCATGCCGAAGACGAGGAAGAAGGCGGTGAAGGGGAGCAGGTAGACCAGCGCGACGCGCGCCTGCTCGGCGCTCAGCAGCTTGACGGCGATGACCCAGAAGCGGAAGTCCGTGTGGAAGAGGCCCCGGGACAGCGCCAGCAGCGCGTAGCCGGCGCCGACCACCAGCAGGGCGAAGCCGATCGCGCGCAGGAAGCCGCCCACGCGCAGGCCGAGCGTGTCGAGCCCGGCGCCGTGGCGGCGGCCGCCGGTCACGTACCAAAGCAGCAGCAGCACGAGCGAGATCGCCCCGTTCACCAGTGCCCAGCCCATGAGGCCGGTGGTGATGCTCTGCGGGAACCATGGGCCCGTGGGGATGTAGGTCGCGGTCTCGTTGTTGGCCCAGAAGTAGGTGGCCACCGGCACGATCGCCGCGATGAGGGCCGCGATCCACCAGCCGAAGCCGGACACGCCGGCGGAGGGCGCGGCGCGCTGCGTGAGCGGCGCGAACGCGCGCGACTGCAGCAGCAGCCCGGCGATCGCGAAGAGCGCGAGGATGAAGCCGAGCAGGGCGGCGGCGGTGGCGCCCTCCTTCCAGGGCCACACCTGGTCGCTCGGCGGCAGCGCGAAGGGCGCTTGGGTGGTGCGTTGCACCCAGTCGATCACCGGCGCGACGCCGGCGGTGGTGATGTGGGCGCCCGGGTGGGTGACGGCCGGGCTGTAGAGCATGCGGGCGGTGCCCTCCTCGATGCTGCCGTAGAGCCGCCCGACCTCGATGGGCGCCTCGGTGCCGAACAGCGTGCGCATCTTCTCGCCCGCCCGCGCCTCGGGCGCGGTGGGCGTCAGCCACATGAGTTCGGAGAACTCGTCGTACTGGGTCCACACCAGCCCGAGGTTGCGCGGGTAGGTGGGCGTGCCGTCGGGCGCCCCGAAGGTGCCCGTCGAGGAGCCCGACACGACGATCGACGTGTAGCCGTCGGGAATGACCGCGGCCGCGATGAGCGAGGCCCAACCACCCATCGAGTGGCCGGACAGCACGATCTGCTCGGTGTCGACGAAGGGCAGCGAGCGGATGTAGCCGAGCGCGTCGATGCCGCCGAAGCCGCCGGCGAAGGCGGGCGGGTCGGAGTAACCGTGCCCGGGCTGGTCGATCGCCAGCACGACGTAGCCGCGGCGGGCCAGCTCGATCGCGTAGGGCGACTGCGTCTCGTGGCTGTTGATGTACCCGTGGATCGCCACGACGCCGGGGGCGGGCGTGCTCGCGGTGGCGTTGCGCGGCACGAACAGCTTGCCGTGGACCATCCGGGCGTCCTCGACCGCGAAGCGGACCTCGGTCACCTTGACAGCGCCGAAGTCGCTCTGCACCAGGGTGGCGATGAGGCCGCCGCCGAACACGAGCAACAGCGCGACGACGAGAAGGAACGTGCTGCGTCCGGTACCTCGGTCCATGGTCGCTCCTCCCACGGCCCCTCCGGGCCGTTGGGTTTCGGGGTTGCGTCCTAGCGTAGCAGGGAGCGCCCCGGCGGGTCGCGGCGATGCTTCGCGGCGCGCGCGATCAACCCCCCGCCCGGGCGGCACGCAGCAGCCGTGGCCACAACGCCGCCACGGCGGCGTCGAGGTCCTCCTCGTCGCCGGCGTTGTCGATCACGAAGGTGGCCCGCCGCGCCTTCTCGGCGGGGTCGAGCTGGGCCGCGTCGCGCGCGCGGACCGCCGCCTCGTCCATCCCGGAGCGGGCCGCGAGCCGCGCGGCCCGCCGGGCGAACGGCGCCGCGACGACGACGGTGGCGTCCATGCCGGCGTCGAGGCCGTTCTCGAACAGCAGCGGGACGTCGTGGACGATCAGGGTCGGCGGCGGCGCCGCCGCCATGGCGGCGGCCTCGGCCGCCGCACCCGCGCGCCGCACCCAGGGGTGGACGATCGCCTCGAGGCGGCGTCGCGCGGCGGGATCGTCGAACACCCGGCGGGCGGTGGCCGCGCGGTCCAGCCGACCGTCGACGACCAACTCGGGGCCGAGCGCCTCGGCGATGCGCGCCAGGACCTCGGGGTCGTCGGTGGCGCGGCGCGCCAGCTCGTCGGCGTCGATGACCAGCGCGCCGCGCTCGGCCAGTCGCCGCGCGACGCTGGACTTGCCGGCGCCGACGCTGCCCGTGAGGCCGATCCTGGGCGGGTAGCCTGGGTCCGTGGAGCGCCGTTCCCGCCCCTCGCCGTCCGCCGCGCTCGCGCTCATGCGGCAGTCTACGGCGCCCCCGCCGGGCCTCGCCGGGCGCGATCCGCTCGCCGGCGCCGTGGTGGTGGGGGGCGCGGTGCGCGATGCGCACCTGGGCGCGACGGCGCGTGACGTGGACTGGCTGGTGCGCGATCCGGCGACGGCCGCGCGCGAGCTGGCCGACGCCACCGCCGGCGCGCTGGTGGCCCTCGATCCCGAGCGCGGCCACTGGCGGGTCGTGTGGGGCGCGGGCGACGCCGCCGTCACCTGGGACCTCGCGGCGCCCGATCCGCCCGGCGACCCCGCCGATCCGGCGGTGGTCGCCGCCGACCTGGCCCGGCGCGACCTCACGATCAACGCCCTGGCCTTCCGCCCCGCCACGGGCGAGGTCGCGGACCCGACGCGCGGTCTCGCCGACCTGCGCCGCGGGTGGGTGCGCGCGGTCGCGCGCGAGAACCTGTGGGCCGACCCGCTGCGCGCCTGGCGCGTCGTGCGCTTCGCGGCGCAGCTCGGCTTCCGCGTCGAGCCCCGCACGCGCGCCTGGGTGCAGGCACTCGCCCGGGCGATCGCGGACGGGGCCGTCGCCCTCCCCGCCCCCGAGCGCCTGGGCGCCGAACTGGACGACACGATCGCCACGCCGGTGGCCGGTCGCGCCTTCGCCGCGCTCGACGACCTCGGCCTGCTGGCGCCGGTCCTGCCCGAGCTCACGGACGGCCGCGGCGTGGCCCAGGGCGGGCTGCACCACCTCGACGTGCTGCGGCACCAGCTCGAGGCGCTGCAGCAACTGGTCGACGCCTTCCCCGATGCCGAGCTCGCGCTGCGCTGGGCGACGCTGTTGCACGACGTCGGCAAGCCGCCCACGCGCGCCCCGGGCGGCGTGACCGAGGAGGGGTTGGTGCTGCGCGCCCGCTTCCACGGCCACGACGCGGTGGGGGCCGAGCTGGCGGCCGCCGCCCTGCGCCGGCTGCGGCGCCCGCGCGTCACCGTCGCGCGGGTCCAAGACCTGGTCGCCGCCCACATGCGCCCCCTGCCCGAGGACGCGCGCGGCGCGCGGCGCTTCGTGCACCGCCTGCGGCCGCTCCTCCCCGACCTGCTGCGGCTCATGCTCGCCGACCGCGAGGCCGCCCGCGGCCGCGGCGCGTCGGCCGCCGCCCGCCGGCGCTACCGCGAGCGCGTCGGCCTGGTGCTCGCCGCGCTGGCGGAGCCGCCGCCGCCCGCGCCCCTGGTGGACGGGCACGAGCTCATGCACGCGCTCGGCATCGCGCCGGGACCGCGCGTCGGGGAGCTGCTCGCGGCGATCGCCGAGGCGCGCGCGCTGGGGGACCTCGGCACGCGCGAGGAGGCGCTGGCGTACGCGCGACGCCTGCAAGCGGGGCGCTGACCGGCCGATCTACCGGAAGCGTGCGAGGAACGCGCCCACGCGCCCGGCCGCCTCGCGCAGGGCGTCGACGTCGCGCACCAGGGCGAAGCGGACGTGGCCCTCGCCCTGGGGACCGAAGCCGCGGCCGGGCGCGAGCGCGACGCCGGTGTCGCGCACCAGCGCGTCGCAGAAGGCCAGCGAGTCGGCCGCCAGGGCGCGCGCGGCGGACGGGATCCGCCCCCACAGGTACATGCCCGCGGGCGGCGCGGGCAGCGGCCAGCCGGCCTCGGCGAGGGCGTTCGCCAGCGCGGCGCGGCGGGCGGCGAAGACCAGGGCGTCGCGCCGGGCGGCGCTGCGGGGCCGCGCCAGGGCCGCCACGGCGGCGCGCTGGATGCCCAGGTAGGCGTTGAAGTCGACGGCGCTCTTCACCCGCGCCAACGCGGCGATCGCCTCGGGCTGGCCGAGCGCCCAGCCGATGCGGAAGCCGCCCATGTGGAAGCTCTTGCTCGCCGAGTAGAGTTCGACGGCCAGCTCGAAGGCCCCCGGCCGCGCCAGCACCGAGGGCGCGCAGGCCTCGCCGTCGACCGTGTCGACGTAGGGGAAGTCGTGGACGAGCAGCAGGCCGTGGCGGCGGCAGAAGGCGATGGCGCGGTCGAAGAAGGCCTCGTCCGCCACGCCGGCCGTGGGGTTGTTGGGGTAGTTGAGCACCAGCGCGCGGGCCCGCTCGGCGTCGGCGGGATCGACGGCGTCGAGGTCGGGCAGGTAGCCGCTCGCCTCGCGCAGCGGAAGCGGGATGCGCTCGAGCCCGGCGACCGCAACCGCCCCGAAGTACGACGGGTAGGCGGGGTCGGGCAGCAGCACCGCGTCGCCCGGGTCGGTGACCGCCCACAGCAGGTGGGCGAGGCCCTCCTGCGAGCCGATGAGCTGCAGCGCGTGCGCGTCCGGGTCGAGGGGGCCGGCCGGCGGGTCGCCGTAGCGTTCGCGGTGCCAGCGCACGGCGGCCTCGCGCAGCGGTCGCGAGCCGCTGGCGAGGCAGTAGCCGTAGGTGACCGGGTCGTCGAGCGCGTCGCGCAGGGCGGCGAGCGCCTCCGGGGGCGGCGGCAGGTCGGAGGAGCCGATCGACAGGTCGATGACGTCGCGTCCGGCGGCGCGCGCGGCGGCCTTGGCGGCGTCCATGTGCGCGAACACGCTCTCGGGCATCGCGCGGGCGCGCGCCGAGGCGAACCCGGCGCCCGCGGGCGTCGCGCTGGGCGGTTCGCTCGTCATGCCCGAGCCTAACCGCTCAGCGCACGAGACTGCGCCGGAACAACTCGCGCCCCTCGGCGAGCTCGTCGCGCGGCAGCTCGCCGGCGACCAGGCGCTCGTCGCTCTCGGCCTCGAGGTCCTCGTAGAGACCCTCGCCGGCCGCGCGCAGGGCGGCGCTGGCGCCGTGCTCCTCCAGCCACTCGAAGAGCAGGTCCTCGGCGACGGCGAAGCGTCCCTCGTGCAGGTAGTAGCGCAGCAGGCGAGCGTAGCTGGCCTCGGGCAGCACGTGCTCGAGCAGGGCGGCGCGCAGCCGCCGCACGCGCTCGGGCAGGTCGGCGACGCCGACCCTGGCGGCGCCGGCCTCGGCGTAGAGGTCGAGCGCCCGCAGGCGCAGCAGCGAGGCGCCGGCGTCGCCGGCAGCCGCCGTCGGCACGGGGGCGCCGCCGGCGGCGGCCGCGGCGACCTCGACGCCCGGGACCGCCGCACCCTCGCCGCTCGGCATCGCGGCGTCGACCTCGATGAGCGCGGCCGTGAGGAACGCGCGCTCGCCGTCGACGCGCCCGGTGGTGGAGATGACCGCCAGCAGTTGGTCGCTCGGGAGCCGGCGCACGACCTCGCCGGCCACCCCGAGGTGCCGGCGGTACGCGCGGTCGAGCAACTCGCGGGCCGCCGCGGCGGCCGCGGGGTCGGGGCGCCGTTCGAGCCGGCCCAGGGCGGCCGACAGCTCGGCGAGCGTGCGCTGGATGAGGTCGTCCTCGATCGGCATGCGCCAGACTATCGCGGGGTCGCGCCGGCGTCCGCCGCCGACCCGGCGCGAACGAAGGGCCTCACGGCACGGGCGGTAGGCTGGGCGCGTGACCACCCCGCCCGAGCGTCCGCACGACGGCGCCTGGACCGTGTTCGGCCGTTGGCGCCGGCGCAGCCCGGCGACCCGCCTGCTGGGCGTCGCGCTGCTGTTGCTGGCGCTGCTGCTCACGCTGATGTGGGCCCGCGCGCCGCGCGACGACGGCGCGCACGCCCGGCCGCCGGCCGTCGCCACGCTCGCCCCGCCGGCGCAGGTACGCGCTCAGGGCGCGTAGCGCATGCGCACGCTCATGCCGCCGTCGACGACGATCTCCTGCCCGGTCACGAAGCCCGCGGCGGGCGACAGCAGGTAGGCGACCGCGGCCGCCACGTCCTCGGGGACGCCGACGCGGCCCACCGGGTGCTGCTCGCGGTCGGCGTCGCCGTGCGTCACGGGCTGCTCCGCGCCGCGGCGGCGGCGGTCGCGCACCTCGATCCAGCCCGGGCTGACGGCGTTGACCCGCACGTCGGGGCCGAGGCTGACGGCCAGCGCGTGGGTCAGGGCGAGCAGGCCCCCCTTGGAGGCCGCGTAGGCCTCGCCGTGCGGTTCGCTCTGGTGCGCCCGGGTGCTGGCGATGGTGACGATCGCGCCGCGGCGGGCCGCGAGGTGCGGCGCGGCCGCCCGGGCGAGCAGGTAGGCGCCGGTCAGGTTGACGTCGAGCACCCGCCGCCAGGCGGCCAGCTCGAGCTCGCCGAGCGGGACGAAGGCGGAGACGCCCGCCACGGCGACGACGGCGTCGAGCCGCCCGAAGGCGTCGATCGCCCCCGCCACGGCGCGCCCGACGTCGGCCTCGTCGGCGACGTCGCCGGGGACGGCGACGAGGCGGTCGCCGCGACGCCGTTCGCCGGCCCACGCCACCAGGTCGTCGAGCGCGAGGGGGTCCACGTCCAGCGCGACGACGGCCCCGCCCGCCGTCAGCCGTTCGGCCACCACGGCGCGACCGATGCCCTGCGCGCCGCCGGCCACCAGGGTGACGTGCGCCGGCTCAGTCACGCGTGAGCAGGCGGTCGATGCGCGCGTCGTCGAGCCGGCGAGCGTCGCAGGCCTCGACGTCGACGCAGGCGGTGAGGTAGCGCCAGCGTCGGCCTTCGGCGCCGGGGACCTCGGCGCGCAGGAAGCGCAGGTCGCGGGAGTTGCCCGACCAGTGGCACAGGTCGCAGCAGAGCTGCAGCGAACGCCGGTTGTGGCGCTCGACCGGCGCGAGCCGCAGCAGCTCGCGGCCGTTCTCGCGCCCGCGCACCACCAGGCCCGCGTCGTCGGCGTCGCGCTCGACGGTGTAGGCGCTGGGCTTGGGGACCAGCCGGTCGGGGGTGGCGGGGAAGAGCTCGAGGACGATCTCCCGGCCGGTGTACGAGCGTCGCGGTTCGTCGCTCACGCCGTGGCGGCCCCCTTCGGGCGCTGCAGCGTGGTGAGCGCCAGGTAGGCGAGGCCCAGCGCGCCGAGCACGGCGGCCGCCGCGACGAACACCGACGACGACTGCGCGACCACGATGCCGACGAACGCCCACAGCAGGACGGCGGCGTAGGCCAGGTCGCGGTAGCGCAGCAGCATGCGCGCCCCGAGGGCGGTGGCCACCAGCAGGGTGACGACGCCCCAGGCCTGCGGCGGGAGCCCGAGCAGGCGCTCGCGCCAGCCGGCGTCCCACAGCGCGATCGTCACGTTGGCGACGGTGGCGACGGTGATCCAGCCGAGGTAGACCGAGAAGGTGCCGCGGGCGAGGATGCGCTCGGCCCGCGTGACCTCGCCGACGGCGAGCCCGGTGCCCGGCCGCGGGCGCAGGCGGAGGTAGACGAGCAGCAGCGTGGCCAGCAGCACGAGCATGGCGACGAGGCTGGTGCCGATCCACAGGTAGTGCCACAACAGGATCCACACGAGGTTCGCGAGGTTGCCGATCGCCACCGGCACGGCGATCGCCCGCGCGCGGCGGTTGTGCGCCTGCGCGGGGAGCGCCTGCCAGGTGGCGTAGGCGGCCAGCCCGAGGTAGATGACGCCCCAGATGGCGAAGACGTAGCCGGCGGGCGTGATGACGACCGGGAACGAGTCCGAGATCTCGCCGGTGGACCGGCCCGCGATGGGGAGCGCGTTCGCCAGGCCGTTGACGGCGATCGTCGCGACGGTCGTGAGGGGAACGAGCCATTGCCAAGGACGCATGGGGACTCCCGTGACCGGCGGGCGCCGGTCAGACGTGGGCGCGCGCGGCCCGCAACGCGGTGGTGGTCAGGATGGCGGCCGCCGCGGCCTCCGCCCCCTTGTTGCCGAGCTTGCCGCCCGCGCGGTCGAAGGCCTGCTCGAGGTTCTCGGTCGTGAGCACCCCGAAGATGACGGGCTTGGAGGCGTCGAGGCCGACGCGGGTGACGCCGCTGGCCACCATCGCGCAGACGTGGTCGTAGTGGCTGGTGCCGCCGCGGATGACGCAGCCGAGCGCCACCACGGCGTCGATGTCGTCGCGGTCGGCCAGCACCTGCGCCAGCAGCGGCACCTCGACGGCGCCGGGCACGCGCACGACGACGATGTCGTCGTCGTCCACGCCGTGCTGCCGCAGGGCGCCGAGCGCGCCCTCGAGGAGGCGGTCGACGATCAGGTCGTTGAAGCGGGCGGCGACCAGCCCGACGCGGAGTCCGGCGCCGTCGGCGCGCCCTTCGATGCGTTCCATGGCGACATGATGCCATGGCCGCCGTCGCCGCCGTCCGTCACGGCCGACGCTGCGCCGCGACCGGGAACGCCCGCGCATGCGGGCCCCCCGCGAACCCCGCGCGCACCCGCGGGATGCGCGCTCAGGGGCAGGGCAGCAGGTCCTGGGTGTCGCTCGTGGGACCGGTGGTGACGACCACGAGGTCGACGCTGGTCGCGACCTCGTACGCCAGGCGTCCGCCGTCGAAGCGGCTGAGCACCAGGTTCCAACCGCGCTGCAGCGGGAAGTCGGCGGCCGTCGCCTGCAGCACGATCGCGTCGCTGGCGTAGACGAGGTTGTAGAAGCCGCCGAAATCCGGCAGCTCGGGGATCGTGCTGGCGTAGCGCACGTCGCGCAGCGGATCGAAGGCGTCGCTGCCGCAGCGGTCCTGGTAGGGATGCAGCACGGCGACGGCGTAGCTCACGCCCTCGCGGTCGACGACGAACTCGTTGCCGATCATGAACGCGAGCGGGAACGATCCGCTGAGCAGGGGACGCAGGGAACGCTCGTCGGGCACCTCGTCCGCGATCGTCAGGTCGAAGGTCCCGGCCACCATGCGCACCGAGGTGATCTCCTCGTCGGCGGCGATGCCGCGCTCCACGGCGAACACGCCGAGGCGCATGTCGGCGGGCGGGTCGCCCAGCTCGTCGACGTGGACGCCCGTGATGCGGACCTGCTGCTGCGCGGCGGCGGCCCCGGCGAACGCGGCCGCGGCGATGAGGAGCAGCAGCGTGAGGACGAAGGCTGGACGGGGTCGAAGCATGGGGCTCTCCAAGGTGGGCTCAAGGTAGCACGGGCACCGTGGGTGGCCGATGCGACCCGCATGAGGGTCGCTTCACGCGTCCCGCGAGTCGGGCACTCGCGTGCGGCGGGCCACGGGGCGCGGGCGGCGATCCGCGCCGAACGAACGCTGTGTACCACGACGCCACATGAGAGCGCGCGTGCCCCCTGCGCGGGCGCCCCCTGCCCGCGTCCGACCGCGCGGGACGCCGGCGGCGGCGTCAGGCGGCGTAGCCGTCGGGGTGGGCCCGGTGCCAGTCCCAGGCCGTCGCCACGATGTCGCGCAGCTCGGGGCGGCCGGGCGCCCACCCGAGCTCGCGCCGTGCGGCGCCGGCGTCCGCCACCAGCACGGGCGGGTCGCCGGCCCGCCGCGGCGCGGTCTCGCTCGGGATGTCGCGGCCGGTGACCTCCCGTGCCACGTCGATGACCTCGCGCACCGAGTAGCCCTGGCCGTTGCCGAGGTTGAAGGCGCGGGCGACGCCGGGCTCGAGGACCTCGAGCGCGCGCACGTGGGCGTCGGCGAGGTCCTCGACGTGGACGTAGTCGCGCACGGCGGTGCCGTCGGGCGTGGGGTAGTCGTCGCCGAACACGGCGACCTTCGGCCGCCGGCCGGCGGCCGCCTCCAGCACGATGGGGATGAGGTGGGTCTCGGGCCGGTGGTCCTCGCCGCGGCTCGGCGAGGCGCCGGCGGCGTTGAAGTAGCGCAGCGCCACGGAGCCGATCCCCGCGGTCGTGGCCAGCCACTGCAGCGCGCGCTCGAGCTGCAGCTTCGTCTCGCCGTACACGCTCTCCGGCGCGAGCCGGGCGGTCTCCGGGATGGGCACCTCGTCCGGCGTGCCGTAGAGCGCGGCCGTCGACGACACCACCACCCGGCGCACGCCGTGACGTATCGCGGTGCGCCACAGCCGCAGGGCCCCCGTGACGTTGTTGTCGAAGTAGTCGAGGGGCGCGGCCATCGATTCGCCGACCAGCGACGAGGCCGCGAAGTGGAGGATCGCCTCCACCCGGTGCTCCTCGAGCGCGTAGCCGACGAGCTCGGCGTCCGCGACGTCCGCCAGGACGAACGCCGCGCCCTCGGGCACGGCCTCGCGGTGGCCCGTGCGCAGGTCGTCGACCACGACCACGCCGTGGCCCCGTGCCAGCAGCGCCTCCGTGGTGACGGAGCCGACGTAGCCGGCGCCACCGGTGACGAGGACGTTCATGGTGACCTCCCCCGCGCGGCGCTCCGGGCGGGGGAGGCGCGCGGCGCCCCGATGGTACCGCGACCGACGCGTCGCCCGCCGCGTCGGGCCGCCCGGCCGGGTCGGCCGACGCGGCACCAACCGACGCCCGACGGCCACCGCCCTGACATACTGGTGGACATCGGAGGAACCCTCGATGGCGACCACCCCCAACTCCACCACCACCAGCACCCTCGACGCTGGCCTCGTCTGGTTCGACGGCCGGCTCGTCCCGCAGGAACAGGCGACCGTGTCGGTGCTGACGCACGCGATGCACTACGGGACGAGCGTCTTCGAGGGCATCCGCGCCTACGAGACGGCGCGCGGCGCGGCGGTCTTCCGCCTGCGCGAGCACAGCCAGCGCCTGCTCGATTCGGCCAAGATCCTCGGCATGCGCCCGACGATCACGGTCGAGGAGATCGACGCCGCCATCGTGGAGACGATCAAGGCGAACGCGCGGCGGAGCTGCTACGTCCGGCCGTTGCTGTGGTACGGGCCGGAGTCGTTGGGCATCAACCCGACGAAGAACCTGCTGCACTTCATGGTCGCCACGCTGCCGTGGGGCATCTACCTGGGCGAGGAGGCGGTGCGCAAGGGAGCCAGGCTGATGACCTCGTCGTGGCGCCGGTCCTCGGGCGACATCCTGCCGACCAAGGCCAAGGCGGGCGGCAACTACGTCAACTCGGTGCTGGCCAACCAGGAGGCGCGCGAGAACGGCTTCGACGAGGCGCTGCTGCTCGACAAGGAGGGCTTCGTCGCGGAGGGCTCGGGCGAGAACGTCTTCTTCCTCAAGGACGGCACCCTGTTCGCGATCGCGCACTCGGTGAACCTGCGCGGCATCACCCGCGACACGGTGATCCAGTTGGCGCGCGACATGGGCACCCGGGTAGAGAACACGATGGCCGTGCGCGACGAGCTCTACACGGCCGAGGAGGTGTTCATGGTCGGCACCGCCGCGGAGGTCACGCCGATCGCGTCGATCGACCGCCGCCCCATCGGGGCGGGCGTGGCCGGCCCGTACTCGCTGGCCATGCGCGAGCGGTACCTGCAGGTGGTCACGGGCAAGTTGCCCGAGTACGACCGCTGGCTCACCTACGTGAACGGCTGACGGACGCCGCTTCGCCGCCCGGCGGCCGCGGGCGTGCCCGCGCGCGCCCGCCCCGGGCGAGACCCTCGCCATGAACCCCCTGGCCCTGGCGCTGGTGCTCGCGTCGGCGGGCCTCCACGCCACCTGGAACCTGTTCGCCAAGCGCGCGGGCGGCTCGACCCGCGGCCCGGCGTTCGTGTTCTCCTTCTCGGCCCTGACGGCGCTGATCTACGCGCCGTTGGCCATCTCCCAGGGCGGCCTGGCGCTCGGCCAGGTCGGCCCCGCGGCGGGGCTGGCGGTGCTCGGCAGCGCGCTCCTGCACATCGGCTACTTCCTCTCGCTGCAGCGCGGCTACCGCGTCGGCGACCTGTCGCTGGTGTACCCGCTCGCCCGCGGCGGCGGACCGCTACTGGCGACCCTCGGGGCGATCGCCTGGCTGGGCGAGCGGCCGAGCGGGTTGGCGCTGACGGGCACGGCGCTGGTGGTGGCGGCGACCGTCACGCTGGCGTCGGGTCGCTCGCGGGGGCCTGGCTCGCGCCTGGCGCCGGGGCTCGCCTGGGGCGCGATCACCGCGGCGTTCATCGGCTCCTACACGCTGTGGGATGCGCGCGCCGTGGCCCTGGTGGGGGTGCCGCCGCTGCTCTACCTGTGGTGGTCGGAGCTGCTGCGCCTGCTCCTGCTCGCGCCCGTCGCGTTGTCGCGCCCGGCCGACCTGCGCCAGGTGTGGCGCGCGCACCGTGGTGCCGTGTTCGCCATCGCGCTGCTCAGCCCCTTCGCCTACCTGCTCGTGCTGCTCGCGTTCACGATGGCGCCGGTGAGCCTCGTCGCGCCGATCCGCGAGATCAGCGTGCTCATCGGCGCGTGGCTGGGCGTGTCGTTCCTCGGCGAGGGACAGCCCGTCCGGCGGCTCGTCGCGGCCGCGGCGATGGTCGCGGGCGTCGTGCTGCTCAGCCGCGGCTGACGCTCGCCGGGGACCGCGTGCGAGCGCGCGGGCGCGTGGGCGCGGGCGTTCGCGGGCTCGTCCCCCGCGGGCTCGTCCCCCGCGGGCGCCGGTCCCGCGCGGGCGCGCGTCCCGCGCGTGAGAGTTCCGAGAGCGACCGCCGCGTACCTTGACGCCATGCTCGGACACGTCCCCTTCCGGATCCGCCCGTGGAACGAGCCGGCCGCTCGGCCGACGGCACAGCCCGCGATGCCGGCGCCGACCGTGCCGGTCGGGTCGACCGTGCCGGTCGGGTCGACCGTGCCGGTCGCGCCGCTCGCGACGCGCGCGCTGGCGGCCGATCCCGTGGGCGTCCGGGTGGTGCCGCTGCGCCCCGCCTCGCCCTGGCCGGCGCGCCGCGCACGGGACCGCGTGCTCAACCCCTTCCGGGCCTTCCCCTTCCGGACGATGCACCTGTCGCGGCTGATGTACGCCGACGACGACTGAACCCAGGCCCGCCGGGACGCCCGCCCCCAAGGCGCACGTCGCCTAGGGACGCGCTCCCGCGTCCCCGTGCGGCCGTGCGGACCGTCGCAGGACGCGGTAGCTTCGACGCATGACCCACGCCCATCTGCGCGAACGTCTCCGCCGCGGCGAGCTTCGCCACGCCGCCTGGCTCGCCCTGCGAGACCCGCTCGCCGCCGAGGCGATCGCCCGCAGCGGCGTCGACCTGGTCGTCTTCGACCGCCAGCACGGGGCCATCGAGGACGGCGACCTCATCGGCCTGCTGCAGGCGGCGCAGCCCTTCGTGCCGGCGCTCGTGCGCCTCGCGTCGGTCGATCCCGCGGCGGTGACCCGCGCCCTCGACCTGGGCGCCGACGGCGTCATCGTGCCGCTCGTCGGCTCCGTGGCGGACGCCCGCCGGGCCGTCGCCGCGGCCCTCTACCCGCCCGCGGGCACGCGCTCGTACGGGCCGCTGCGGGCCGCGGTGCGGCACGGGCCCTCGTACCGCGAGCGGGTGGCCGAGCACGCGCTGGTCATCGCGATGATCGAGACGACGAACGCGCTGGCGGACGTGGAGGCGATCGCCGCGGTGCCGAACCTCGGCGGCCTGTTCGTCGGCCCGGCGGACCTCGGCCTCGCCCTCGGGGTGGGCCCGCAGACCGACGGCGACGACCCGACCTACCTCGCCGCGCGCCGGCGGGTGGTGGCGGCGGCGCACGACCACGGGATCGCCGTCGGCCTGCACGGCGTCGACGTCGAGGCCCAGCGCGCGGCGCTGGCCGACGGCATCGACTGGGTGGTGGTCGCGGGCGACCTGCCGCTGCTGGTGACGGGCACGCGCGAGCGGCTGGCGGCCCTCGCGGGGGCGCGGGCTCAGTAGCGCCCGAGCAGCCCGCGGGCGATCGCGCGGCGTTCGGCGGCGCCGTAGGCGAGCAGGCCGAGCCCGAAGTAGACCACCCCGTTGGCGAGGAGCGAGAGCCAGTCGGCCGGCCCGAGCTGGGCGAAGCCGATCCCGTGGACGAGGCTGGCGCGCAGCATGTCGACGCCCTTGACGATCGGGGCGAGCTCCAGCCAGGGCGCCACCGACAGCGGCACGAAGGCCATGCCGAGGAACACGAACTGCGAGACCTGCAGCATCGCCTGGATCTGCTTGTAGACGATCGCCAGGCCGGCGACCGCGAAGGCGAGGCCGGTGACGCCGAGCAGCATCGGCAGCAGCACGGCGACCACGAACGGCATGTCGACGGTCAGCCAGGTGCCGACGGTGGCCATCGAGGCGACGAGCATGAGCACGACGACGACGAGGTGGGCGCCGATGTGGCCGACCAGCCGGGCCAGCAGGATCCAGCGCGGCGAGACCGGCGACATGTGCAGCTGCTCGAGGGTGCCGCGGGTCGCCTCGCTGGTGATCTCCCAGCCGATGGCGTTGATGCCCGCGATCAGCAGGAACCACACGGCGTTCCCCAGCAGCAGGAAGCGCACGTTGGTCTCCGCCGCCTGCGGGTCGCCGACCACCGTGATGCCGAGGAACATCGCCAGGAAGATGACGTAGAAGGTGATGACGAGGCTGATCGTGTTCGGCAGGTAGCGGCGCATCTCGATGAGCACCTTGCCCACGTTGGCGCGCAGCACGTTAGCCCACACGGCCGACCTCCTCGCGCGCGGCGCGGGCGCCGGCCGCATGGGCGGCCCGATGGGCCGGGCCGTCGCCGTTCACCAGGTGGCGGAAGACCTCCTCGAGGTGGACGGCGACGCGGTCGAGCGACTCGACCGGCGTCCGCTCGCGCCGCAGCACGTCGATGAGGCGGTAGACGTCGTCGCCGCGCTCGAGGTCGACGCGCACCTGGCGCCCGTCGTCGCCGATGCGGACCAGCGGGAACGCGCGGCGCAGGTCCGCCGCCTGCGCGGCGGTGAGGGGCGCGCCGAGGCGGGCGTCGTAGGCGCGGGTCGCGAACAGCCGCAGCAGCGTCGCCACCCGCTCGTCGGCGACCAGCCGGCCGTGCGCGATGACGACCACGCGCTCGCAGACGTCCTGCACTACCGCCATGTCGTGGCTGGAGAGGAGCACGGTGCGCCCCTCGGCCGCCAACTCGCGCACGAGGCGACGGACCTCGTCGCCGGTCTGCACGTCGAGGCCGAGGGTCGGCTCGTCGAGCAGCAGGACCTGGGTCCCCGCCAGCACGGCGACGGCGATGGCCAGCTTCTGCTGCATGCCGCGCGAGAGGTCGGCGACCAGCGTGTCGCGCTTGGGACCCAGGTCGAAGCGCTCGAGCAGGGCGTCGGCCTTGGCGCTCACGTCGCGCGGCGAACGGCCGCGGTTGCCCATGAAGTAGAGCAGGTTCTCGCGCGCGGTCAGCCGCCAGTAGAGGTTGCGGTTGCCCTCGAGGACGGCCGCCAGGTGGCGGGTGGCCTCCCGCGGCCGCCGGCGGGCGTCGATGCCGCGCACCTCGATCGCCCCGGCGTCCGGGCGCACGAGCCCGCACACCATCTTGATCGTGGTCGTCTTGCCGGCGCCGTTGGGGCCCAGCAGGCCGACCACCTGACCCGGCCGCGCGTCGAAGCCGACGCCGTCGACGGCCCGCAGCGGCGCCTGGCCGCGGCGCGGGTAGTCCTTCCGCAGGTCGCGGACGCGCAGCGTGGTCTCGGTGGGTGCAGGCACGACGCTCCTCTCGCGACGCCGGCGAGCGCCGGCGTGGACCGGCGGGCGCCCGCGTGCACCGGCGTGCACCGGCGGGCGCCGTTACGAATTGTAAACGTTGGCTTTACATTTCGTCAAACCGGGGTTGCCAACGGTGGCCGCGCCCCGGGGGTCGCCCGGGGCGCGGTCGCCGGCATGGCCGCTCGGCGGGTTGGCTCAGTGATGGGCCGCGGCCGAGCCGCTGCCGCGATCGATCCGACCGGTCGGGGCCCGCCGCTCGAGCCGCGCGCCGAGCGCGCGCGCGAGGCGCGACCGCAGGCCCGCCAGTGGGTACGCGCGGGGGCGCCCGGTGGCCGCCGCCGCGGCCCGGCGGGCCACGACGACGTCGTCGTGCAGGGCCGCCTCGGCGCGGAGCCGTGCCGTCCGTTCGACGGCGTGATGTAGGAGGAGCGTATCGCTGAGGAACAACATGGGGGTACCTCGG
>Ga0180435_10003352_pt1 | contig 16094 bp, 13 predicted proteins | sample SS_ome_3_FD_132467 | JGI IMG/M metagenome (GOLD analysis project Ga0180435, IMG submission 132467) | Hypersaline lake sediment archaeal communities from the Salton Sea, California, USA - SS_3_S_1 metaG | ecosystem: Environmental > Aquatic > Non-marine Saline and Alkaline > Hypersaline >... | reverse complement strand
GTACTCGCGGCGCTGGCGGCCCTGCTGCTGCAGACACCGCTCAGCCTGGCGCTGACCGACGCCCGTCGCGGCAAGCGCTACCCGCGGACGGCCCTCGCCTGGCGCTTCGCGGCAGCGTACGGTGCTCTGCTGGCCGCGGCCGGCTCTGCCGCCCTCGTCCTGGCGGGCAGCGTGGCCATCCTGCTGCCGGCCGCGATCGCAACTCCGCTCGCCGGCCTGCAGCTGTGGCTCGACGCCCGCGGACGCGCGCGCGAGCTGCTGCCCGAGGCCGCCGGCGCGGTGGCGATGGGCGCGCTGACGGCGAGCGTGGCGTTGGCCGGCGGCTGGTCGCTGCTGCCGGCGCTCGGCCTGTGGGGATTGTTGGCGCTGCGCGCGGTGCCGGCCATCGTCTACGTCCGAGCGCGGCTGCGGCTCGAGCGAGGCCAGGCCTTCGATCGACGCCCGTCGGCCCTGCTGCACCTGGCGGCCGTGGCCGCGGTGTCGCTCGCGGCCGCACTGGGCGCGGTGTCGTGGGTCGCGGCCGTGCCCTACGCGGTGCTCATGGCGCGTGCGGCCCGCGGCCTGGCGCCCGACCGCGCGCCGGTGACGGCCAAGGTCGTCGGCTTCCGGGAGATCGGCTTCGGTGTGATGACGGCCGTGCTCGTGGCCGTGGGGGTGGGGGCTTGGGGGTGAGCGTCGCTCACACGTGAGCGTCGCTCCCTCGTGAGCGTCGCTCCCTCGTGAGCGTCGCTCCCTCGTGAGCGGCAAGCTACCAACTCCAGACCGGGAACGATGCCCAAGGCGATCACCGCCCTAGCAGTCGGCCATGCTAGCTTGACGCCATGGAGAGGTGGTTCTCGTGCGTGTGACCCTCACGGCGGTATTCGAGCGAGTGCCCGACGGGTTCGTCGCCTATGTCGAGGAGCTTCCGGGCGCCAACACGCAGGGCGCGACGCTTGAGGATGCCCGCGAGAGCCTACAAGAGGCCATCGAGCTCGTCCTGGAGGCGCATCGTGCCCTAGCGGAAGAGAGTCTAGGTGGCCGCGATGTGATCCGCGAGACGTTCCGCCTCGGGGCTTGAAGCGGTCCGCCCTCATCCGCCATCTGTTGCGTCAGGGCTGCGACCTCCACCGTGAGGGCTCGAGGCATTCGGTGTTCGTCCACCGGCCCAACGGCACGGTGAGCACGGTGCCAAGGCATCGCGAGATCGACGGTCACCTCGCCCGTTAGATCTGTCGCGATCTCGACGTCGCCGAACCGTAACTCCCGAGCGGTCTCACGGCGGGCTGTCGAACGCTGCCAACGCCTCAGCCCGGATCGCCCCCGCCATGCGGCGAGCGAGCGCCAGCGGTGACGACGGAGCGTCCGACGGGCCGTTCTCTACGGCCACCGTCACCGGCCCGTCGAAGGGCGCCCGTTCCAGCACGCGCACCGTCGCCCCGGGCACGAGGCCGTGGTCGGCCAGGTAGGCGAGCACCTCGCGGTCCTGGTCGGTGATGCGCGTGATTCGCGCCCGCACGCCGCTCTCGACGTCGCTGAGGGGACCACCGGGGCTGTCGGGCACGGTGCCGTCGCGCCGCGGGATGGGGTCGCCGTGCGGATCGTGCGTCGGTCGGCCGAGCAGGGCGTCGACGCGCTCCTCGAAGTCCTCGCTGATCACGTGCTCGAGGCGGTCGGCCTCGTCGTGCACCTCGTGCCAGGCGTACCCCAGGGCCTGAGCCAGGTAGGTCTCGAGGAGCCGGTGGTGGCGCAGGGTCTCGAGCGCCAGCGCGCGACCGGCGGGGGTGAGGCTGGCGCCGTGGTACTTGCGGTAGCGCACCAGGTTCAGCGACGCCAGCTTGTCGAGCATCCCGGTGACGCTGGCCGGCGCGACGCCCACGGCGGCCGCGAGGGCGCGGGGTTTCACGTCGTGCTCGCCGAGCTCGAAGAGCGCCTTGAGGTAGTCCTCCATGGCGCGGGTGACGGCGGGGCCGCGCTTCATCGCCGGCTCCCGGGGACGGTCAGCGCGGGTGCCGGTGTGCCGGCGTCGGCGCCTTCGCGGATCGCGGTGGGGACCGTGCCGGCGCCGGCGGCCCGGGCCCCCGTCGGCGGCTGCGGCGCCCGCCGCCGCAGCGCCCGTGCGATGAGCCCGTGGCGCGGTCCGAGGGCGAGCGCGAGGAGCAGGAAGCCGCCCGTGACGCTCGCCATGCTGCCGCCGATCGACACGTCGAGGGCGACGGCGACGCGGTAGCCGAGGAAGCTCGACGCCACGGCGATCGCGCTGCCGTAGGCAAGCATGCGCCACAGCCGGTCGGTGAGCAGGTAGGCGGCCGTCGGCGGCACGATGACGAAGGCGACGAAGAGGATGGCGCCCACGGCGTCGAAGGCGCCGACCGCGGTGACGCTCAGGAGCGACAGCAGCGCGAGGCCGATGAGCCCGGGTCGCAGCCCGAGGGCGACCGCCAGCGCGGGATCGAAGGTCGCCAGCTTCAGTTCCTTGTACGCCACCACGACGAACGCGAGGTTCACGGCGGCGACGACCAGCAGGGTCAGCAGCGAGCGCGCCACCTCGAGCCCGCCGACGCGCACCACGTCGAGCCAGGCGAAGGCGATCTCGCCGAGCAGGACGGCGTCCGCGTCGAGGTGCACGTCGCGGGCGTAGACGTTGATGAGCAGCACGGCGGCGGCGAACAGGGCGGGGAACACCAGCCCGATGGCGGCGTCCTGCTTCACCCGGCGGCTGCGCACCAGCAGGTCGGTGAGGACGACGGTGGCGAGCCCGGCGAGGGCGGCGCCGACCACGTGCAGGGGGGTGTCCAGGGTGCCGGTGAGCAGGTACGCGCCGACGATACCGAGCAGGACGGAGTGGCTGATCGCGTCGGACAGCATGCTCTCGCGGCGCAGCACCAGGAAGGTGCCGAGCAGCGTGGCCGCCACACCCACCAGCGCGCCGACCGCCACGATTGTGACCGACGGCGTGTCGAGCCAGGCCTGGAGGGCCGTCATCGGTTCTCGTCCTCGTCGCGGCGCCCGCCGAAGGGCGCCTGCAGCTCGCGCGCCTGGGCCCGCCCGGCGGGTGTGAGCACCCAGTGCGCGCCCTCCTCGGGCATGTGCTCGACGCGCTCCACCAGGCCGCGGCGCCGCAGTCGGCGCAGCACGTGGCCGGTGGGGCCGCCGAAGTAGGTGTCGAGCATGCCCTGCTCGCTGGCGTACGCCGGGTCGCGGTGGTCCTGGCCGAGGCGCAGGAGGTCGACGAGCACCCGATGCGAGCCGAGCGCGCGCCGCCGGGCCCAGGAGCGGGCCGCGTGCCATGCCAGCCCGCGCTCGGGGGCCGCGAGCAGCGACGCCAGCACCAGCGCGCTGGCGGCAAGGACGATCACGGGGCCGGTCGCCAGGCCGCGGGCGGAGGCCGATACGAGGGCGCCGGTGACGCCCGCGAGCGCGCCGAAGGCGGCGGCCAGGGCGACCATCCCCTCGAGTCGGCGGGTCCACTGCCGCGCCGCCGCCGCCGGGGCGACGACGAGCGCCACCATCAGGATGACCCCGACGAGCTGCAGACCGATGACGACGGCCACCGCGATGAGCAGCGTCAGCAGCGCCTCCAGCGCCAGCACCGGCAGGCCGAGGCTGCGGGCGAAGTCCGCGTCGAAGGTGACGGCCTTGAACTCCTTCCAGAGCAGTGCCAGCGCGAGCAGCGCGGCGAGGCCGACACCGCCGATCAGCGTCAGGTCGGCGGGCAGCACGGCGGCCGCTTGCCCAAACAGGAACGCGTCGAGCCCCGCCTGCGCGGCGCCGACCTGGCGCTGCGCGTAGGTGAGCAGCACCGTGCCGACGGCGAAGAAGAGGCTGAGCGAGACGCCGAGGGCCGCGTCGTCCTTGATGCGGGTGGTGCGCGTGAGCAGGAGCACCAGCAAGGCCGCCAGCGCCCCGCTGATCAGCGCGCCGGCCAGGATCGGCGTCAGCGAACGCGAGCCGGAGACGAGGAACCCGAGGGCGATCCCCGGCAGGGCCGCGTGGCTGAGCGTGTCCCCCAGCAGGCTCTGGCGCCGCAGGACGGCGAAGCTGCCGAGCGCGCCGGCGACCGTGCCGACGAGCGCGGCGCCCAGCGCCACGCTGCGAACGGTGAAGTCGCCGAAGAGTACGTGGAGGTCCATGGCGTCTCGGGCGACCGTCAGGCGACGGGGGTCCGTGCCTCCTCGGTCCCGCGGTCCGTGGCGCCGGCCGTGGCGACCGATGCGGCGACCGGCGCCGCCCCCTCGGTCGCCCCCAGCAGCACGACGCGGGGGCCGTAGGCCGCGCGCAGGTTCTCGGCGGTGTAGACCTCCGCGACCGGTCCCTGGGCGATCACCCGGACGTTGAGCAGCGCTAACCAGTCGAAGTAGGTCGCCACCGTCTGCAGATCGTGGTGCACGGCGACCACCGTCTTGCCGCGTGCGCGCAGGTCCTTGAGCAGGTCGACGATGGCGCGCTCGGTGGTGGCGTCGACGCCGGCGAAGGGCTCGTCCATGAGGTAGAGGTCGGCGTCCTGCACCAGGGCCCGCGCGAGGAACACGCGCTGCTGCTGCCCGCCGGAGAGTTCGGCGATCTGGCGGCTCGCGAAAGCGTCCATGCCGACCATTGCGAGCGCCTCGAGCGCCTCGTCGGCCTCGGTGCGGCGCGGCCGGCGGAACCAGCCGAGCCGGCCGTAGAGGCCCATCGTCACGACGTCGAGGGCGGTGGTGGGGAAGTCCCAGTCGACCGAGGTGCGCTGCGGCACGTACGCGACGCGGCGGCGCTGCTCGCGGTAGGGGCGGCCGTGCACGTACACGTGGCCCGCGTTCGGGCGCACCGCGCCGATGATGCAGCGCAGGAGCGTGCTCTTGCCCGCGCCGTTGGGGCCGACGATGGCCGCGAGCACGCCCGGCGGCACGTTGAGGTCGACGTCCCACAGCACCGCCTGGTGGGCGTAGCTCGCCGTCAGGTCCTCGACGTGGAGGGCGAGTGCGGGCTCGTGGACGCCGCCGACGACGGTCATGGCCGGGTCCAGGCGGCGGCCCAGTCGGCGAGTGCCTCGGGCCACGGCGCCACCTCGCCGCCGAGCGCCGTGACGATCGTGACGACGTTGTGGCGCAGCATGCCGATCAGGGTGCCCTCGGGTGTCCCCGCCTCGCCCATCGCGTCGCCGTAGAGGGAGCCGCCGATCGCGACCTCGCCGCCGCGGTCGCGGGCCGCCGCCAGCACGGCCTCGATCGTGCGGGGGCTGATCGTGCTCTCGACGAAGATCGCGGGCACGCCGGTGTCGAGCACGAGGTCGGCCGTCGCGCGGATGTCGGCGATGCTCGCCTCGGACTCCGTGCTGATGCCCTCGACCCCGTGGACGGCGAGACCGTAGGCGCGCCCGAAGTAGCGGAAGGCGTCGTGCGACGTCACCAGCGTGCGACGCCCCTCGGGGACGCCGGCGACGCTTGCCGTGGCCCAGGCGTCCAGGGCACGCAGGCGTTCGGCGTACGTGGCGGCCCTAGCCCGCACGCCGTCGGCGCAGTCGGGCCGCAGCTCGGCGATGGCGTCGGCGGCGGCGGGCGCGGCGTACGACCAGAGTTCGCCGTCGAGCCACAGGTGGGGGTCGGCGCGGCCGGCGTAGGCGGCCTCGCCGACCAGCAGGCTCACGCCGTCTCCCGCCGCGGCGGCCTCGGCGGCGGCCTCGGCCAGCGCGAGCGTCGGCACGCGCGACCCCAGGCGGTCGAGCACGGCGCCCAGCTGGCCCTCGAGGCCGAAGCCGTTGTGCACGATCAGCTCGGCGCGGCCGAGGCGGTCGACGTCGCCAGCGCTGGCGCGGTAGAGGTGCGGGTCGATGCCGGGGCCCATGAGGTGGACGACGTCGGCGCACGCGCCGCCGACCTCGCGCAGCGTGTCGGCGACCATGGCGGTCGTGGTGACGATGCGGAGCGGCGCCGGGGCTTGCGCCCAGGCGGCGCCTGCGAGGAGGGCGACGCATGTCGCGGCGGCGATCCAGGCGGCATGAGCGCGTGCGCGGAGGGTGTGGGTGCGGTTCGGGGTGCAGCGGGGCATCTCGTTCCTTCCGGTCCGCCAAAACGAGCTTTCGGCATTCCTAAAAGGAGGATAGGGGATGCCCAAGGCGGCGTCAAGCGCTGCGGAGGCGCCTCAGCTGGCCGCCGCCCGCGCCCGCAGCAGGTCCCGGGCCAGCGACAGCGAGACGACCAGCGGGTTGGCCGCCAGCGCGCGCTCCATCGCCGCGGGGTCGCCCATCCAGATCGCGTCGGCCGCCGCCGCCTGGTAATCGGCCAGCATGCGCAGGAGCCCCAGCTGGTCGCGGGCGAAGCGGCGCTGCGGCTCGCCGGTCACGCGGCCCCCCGCCACCCGGCACGGCACCTCGACGATGCGTTCGGGCTCGAGGTCGGGGAGCGCGCCGTCGTTGCGCACGTTGAGGGTCAGGCGCGTCTCCTCGCCGGTGACCAGCGCCCGCAGCACGCGCACGGCGAAGTCGCCGAACACCGAGCCGCCGCGGCCGTGGGTCACCTGCGGCGTCTCAGCGCGCGCCTGCGCCTCGAAGTGGCGGTACATCGCCGGCAGCTCTTCGAGGATGGCCTCGGCCCGCGTGCGCGGGACCGCGCGGGCGTCTGCGACGACGGCCTCGCGGTCGTAGTAGTACGGCAGGTAACCGTTGGGCACGCGGCCGTAGGCCTCGGTCAGCGCGATCTGACGCTTGACCCGCGCGCCCACGTCGGGCCGCGCCCGCAGCGCGCCCGCCTCGGCGAGCAGGCGCGCGATGCCGTCGTCGCCCTCGATGCGGCACACCGTGCTCCAGGTGGCGTGGTTGAGGCCGACCGACTCGAGTTCGATCGCCGCCGGCGGGATGCCCAGGGCGGCCGCCAGGTGGACCCGGTCGTCGTCGGTCTGGTCGCAGATGGCGATGCACGGCACGTCGGTGTGGCGCGCCATCGCCTCCGCCACGATCTGGGTGGGGTTGGTGTAGTTGACGACCGTCGCGCCCGGCGCCCAGCGGCGCAGGTCGTCGGCGATCGCGCGCATGACCGGCAGCGTGCGCATGGCGAAGAAGAAGCCGCCGGGCCCGATCGTTTCCTGGCCGATGACGCCGAACGCCAGCGGCACCCGTTCGTCCAGCGCCCTGGCCTCCATCCCGCCCTCGCGGAAGGTGGTGAGCACCAGGTCGGCGCCGTCGAGGGCGCGGGCACGATCCGTCGTGGCGCTCAGGCGCAGCCCGGTCCCCTCCACGAGGCGCACGCCGAGGCGGTGCACGACGTCGAGTTCGGGCGCCGCCACGTCCATCAGGGCCAGCTCGGCGTCTCCGAAGTGGGCGGCCTCCGCCGCAAAGGCCTGCAGCAGGCCGGGCGCGTAGGCGCTGCCGCCGCCGATGATGGCGATCTTCACGTCGTCCCTCCGGGTTCGTCGCGTCGCAGCGCGTCGAGCTGGGCGCGGGTCGGCGCCGCGGTCGCGCCGCCATGGGCCGTCGTCGCGCGGGCGCCGCACCACGCGCCGCGGCGCAGGCAGCCCTCGAGGGGTTCGCCCGCCCACCAGGCGTCGAGGAAGCCGGCGTCGAACACGTCGCCGGCGCCGGTGGCGTCGATCGCGTCGACCGCCGGCGCCGCGACGTGGACCGAGGTGCGGGCGTCGGCACCCCAGGCCCCCGCCGCGCCGTCCTTGACGACGGTGACGCGCCCGGGGCGCAGGGCGGCGAGCCGTGCGAGGGCCACCTCGGCGCTCGGCGGGCCGCCGCCGTCGCCGGCCTCGGCGAGGAGCAGATCGGCCTCGAGGCGGTTGGGCAGCAGCACGTCGGCGGCCAACGCCACCCCGCGCACCCGCGGATCGGCGAGCGCGCGGCCGTCCCATCCGGGATCGAACGACACCGTCACGCCCAGCGCGTGGGCGGTGTCGACCAGACCGGGGTCGGCGAGCGCCGCGGGGAAGCCCGCGACGTGCAGGTGGGTGGCGCCGGTGGCGCGCAGCACCGCCTCGAGGTCCGGCGGCGGACCGGGCGGCTCGAGGTAGGTGACGAAGGCGCGGTCCGCCGCGGTGCTGAGGGCGGCGGTGACGGGCGTGATCTCCTGGTCGGCGCGCAGCGCGTCGATGCCGACGCCCTCACGCGTGAGCGCGTCCCGCAGCCAGGCGGCTAGGGCGTCGCGGCCCACGTCGGCGCACAGCTGGACCGCATGGCCCAGCCGGTGCAGTGCGATGGCGGTGATCGCCGAGCCGCCGGTCGCGATCAGGAAGCTGCGGGCGAAGCGCTCCTCGCCGAGCTCCGGCAGGCGCTCCAGGCCGCCGAACACGAGGTCGCAGTAGGTCGGGCCGAGCACCACCGCGCGGACGGGTGCAGGCGGATTCATGCGAGCGGATCGGCGGGCGCCGCGTCGGGGTAGGGCGCCGGCGCCGCCGGCAGCCCGAGCGCGGCCATGGCCGCGTGGCGGTAGGGCGACGGCACCGGGCCGCGCAGGATCGGGTCGTCGGTAGCGCGCATCCAGGCCACCAGCTCCCGTCGCAGTTCGTCCGCCACCGCGGCCAGCGCCGGGTCGGCGATGCGGTTGACCCGCTCGTGCGGGTCCTCGAGCAGGTCGTAGAGCTCGAGCGGCGGCCGCTCGCGCACGATCTCGTCGATCATGCGCGGGGTGATCGGGCTGCGCAGGACGTCCCCGGGCACGTTCATGATGTCGACCTCGAGGTTGGCGATGAGCTTGTAGCGCTCGGTGCGCACGGCGCGCATCGGTTCGTAGGCCGTGTGGAAGGTCTTCTCTGCGAACACCGCGCGGCGGTGCGCGTCGGCCTCGCCGGCCAGCAGCGGCCAGTAGCTGCGGCCGTGCAGCCCTTCGGGCGCCGTGAGGCCGAGGCCCTCGAGGACGGTGGGGACGAGATCGACGTGGCTCACCAGGGCGCGTGAGCGGCGGCCGCCGGCGAGGCCCCGGGCGGGCCAGCGCATGATGAGTGCCACGCCGATGCCGGCGTCGTACATCGTCGCCTTGGCGCGCGGCATCGCCAGGCCGTGGTCGGTGGTGAAGATCACCCAGGTGTCGGCGGCGTCGTCGCGGGCGTCGACCGCCTCGAGGATGCGGCCGAAGCCCTCGGCCATGGCGGCGATCGCCCCCTGGACCTGGGCCATCTCCTCGCGCGCCTCGGGCCCGTCGGGCAGGTACGGCGGGACGTCGACGCCGCGCTCGCTGCGCGGCGGCTGGTCGAGGAAGCGGCCGCGGCGGTCGCGGTGCGGCTCGAGGAAGCCGGCGTTGAGGAAGTAGGGCGCGGTCGCACCGCGCACGACCTCCACGGCGGCGGCCGCGGTGGTGGCGGCGTCGGCGTGCGAGGCGGCGTGGTGCTCGAAGCCGAGCGAGCGCACGTGCGCGGGCGTGTCGCGGATGACGTGCTGGACGCCGACGTGGGCCGTCGCCCAGCCAGCGTCGCGGAGGATGGTGGCCAGGTGGCGGGCGTCGGGTTGGAGGCGCCAGTCGAAGGGCGGGTGCGCCAGGCCGAGCATGCCGACGTGGTGGGCGTGCCGGCCGGTGTAGAGCGCCGCGCGGCTGGGGCTGCACTGCGGCGCGGTGCAGTAGGCCTGCTCGAAGAGCACGCCCTCGCGGGCGAAGGCGTCGAGCGCATCCGAGGGGACGGCCGCCTGGCCGTAGCAGGCGAGGTGGCGCCCCAGGTCGTGGCAGTCGACCAGCACGAGGTTGGGGCGGGCGGTCGCGGTCATCCTCACCCCTTGACCGAGCCGGCGGTGAGGCCCGCCGCGATGCGCTGCTGGAACACCAACACCAGCGCCACCAGCGGCAGCGTGACGATCATCGCCGCGGCCATGATCTCGGCGATCGGCTCCTGCTGCTCGACGATGCCCGCGAACTGGGCCATGGCCACGGGCACCGTCTGGGCGCCCGGGTTGGTCACGGTGAAGCTGCGCGCCAGCAGGTACTCGTTCCACGACACGATGAAGGTGAGGAGACCGGTCGTCACCAGCGCCGGTACCGTGAGCGGCAGCAGGATGCGCGCCAGGATCTGGGCGGTGGTGGCGCCGTCGACGATGGCGGCCTCCTCGATCTCGCGCGGCAGCCCGCGGAAGAAGCTGGTGAGGACCCAGGTCGAGAACGGGAGGGTGAACAGCGGGTAGGCGAACAGCATCGCCGCCTGCGTGCCGTAGATGTTCAACTCGCGAACCGTCAGGTAGAGGCCGGAGAGGATCGAGATCTGGGGGAACATCGTCATGGCCAAGACGGCGTAGAGCATGGGCGTCTTGCCGCGGAAGCGGAGGCGGCCCAGCGCGTAGGCGGCCAGCGAGCCGGCGGTCAAGGCGGTCAGCGAGCTCCCGCCGGCGACGATCACGGAGTTGAGGAGCGAGCTCATGAAACCCGCGTCGCCCAACACGTACGTGTAGTTCTTCGTGGTCGGGTCGCGCGGGAACAGGCGCGCCGCGCCGAAGAGGTCGTCCTCCGTCTTGAACGAGGTGGAGAGGGCCCAGATGAACGGCGTCAGCGCGTAGACCACGATGAGCGCCACCACGAGATAGAAGGGGAGCCTGCGCAACGTTGTCTTCCAGCCGGCGCCGCTCACGAGCGGTTCACCCCCAAGAAGCGGACGTAGGCCACCGCGAAGCCGAAGATCAGGAAGAAGATGAGCACGCCGACGGCGGACGCGTAGCCCGCCTGTTGGTTGTTGATGAGCACCTGATAGTTGTAGGTCGAGACGCTGTGCAGCGAGCGGCCGAACAGCACGTTGAGCAGGTCGAACACCCGCAGCGCGTCGAGGGTGCGGAAGATCAGCGCGACCGCGATGGCGGGGCGCAGCAGCGGCAGGGTGATGGAGACGAACTCGCGGAAGCGGCTGGCGCCGTCGACCCTAGCCGACTCGTACAGCTCCTTGGGGATGACCTGCAGGCCGGCGAGCAGCAGCAGCGCCATGAACGGCGAAGTCTTCCAGACGTCGATCATGATGGCCGACGGCAGCTGCAGGGCCGGGGTCGTCAGCCACGACTGCGGCGTCTCGATGGCCCCGACGAGCATGAGACCTCGGTTGAGGACGCCGGCGGTGGTGTCCTTGAGCATGAGCTCCCACAGCCGGGCGGAGACGACGGTCGGGATCGCCCAAGGGATGAGCATGACCGCGCGCATGGCGCCTCGTCCCCGAAACTCCGAGTGCACCGTCAGGGCGATGAACAGGCCCAGCAGCAGTTCGAGGGAGACGGAGGAGACCGTGAACACCAACGTGACCCAGATGCTGCGGATCCAGACGTGGTCGAGGGCGTTGACGGCGACGGCGCGATCGGGGGCGGTGATGAGGGGGAGGTTCCAGTTCCAGGCGGTGCGGTACCCCTCGACCAGCAGCTCGCGCGGAAGCGGCTCCCAGCGGATGGCGCCTTGGGCGTTGCGGGCGCAGGTCCCGTCGTCGGCGAGGCGGCAGGGCACCTCCACGAAGCTGAGGGTGAGGAGCTGGCGGTAGTGCGCCAGGCCCACGAAGCTCGGCACCTCGTCCGAGGCGAAGACCTTGTCGGTGAAGCTGGTGATGATCGTGGTCTCCAGCGGGCGGGCGGCGACCAGGAACAGGATGAGCAATGCGGGGACCAGCAGGCTCCAGGCGGTCCGCGCCTCGCGCTTGACGAGCGGCTCCTCGCGCAGGTCCGGTGCCCGTGCCGCGCGCGCGAGGCCGCGGCTGAGCAGCGCGGCGACGCTGGCGGCGAGGAAAGGCCCGAGGGCGCCACCGACCACGGCATCCAGCGGCGAGGGTGTGGCCGCGAGCCAGGGCGTGCCCTGCAAGAGGCGCGCGACGGTGACGACGGCGGCGAGCAAGGCGAGCCAGGTGGCGGCATCGCGCGCGGACCGCGTCGCGCTGACGTCGCGCCGCGCCACGCCCGACGCCAGCCTCAGGGCGATGACGCCGAACCCCAGGACGAAGACGGGCAGGATGATTCCGAAGCCGTCCAGGACGGCCATGATGGCCGAGGGACGGTCGTCGCCGAGGGAAGCGTCGAACGCGCTGCGGACTCCGGCATCGGCGGCGACGGCCAGCACGAGTCCGGCGATGGCACCGACGCCGATGGCGCCCAGCAGCGCGCCCCAGAGTGACGCCGAGCGCGGCGTGACCTGGGCGGGGGATGGGGTCGTCATCATGCGGGCTCCGTGGCGCGCGGCGCGCGGGCGATGGTGAGGGCGGTGCGCCCCGCTGCCGATCACCGGCGGCGGGGCGCACCGAGTCGCGGGGGATCAGTTGCCCAACAGGGCCTCGAGGTCGAGTTCCAGCAGGGTCAGGGCGGTGTCGGCGTCGAGCTCGCCCGTGAGCACGGCGTGCACGGCGGTCGAGTAGAGCGACGACACCTGGTCGTACTGGGCGCCGGTCGCGGTCGAGGGGCGCGGCGTGGCGCCCATGAAGACCTCGTTGAGGCCGGCGAAGGCCGGGACGGCCGCGATGACGTCGGCGTCCTCGTACAGCGCGGCGATGGTCGGGTTGATGGCGTTCTCCACGGCGCGGCGCTTCTGCTCCTCGTAGGACGCGAAGTGCTTGGCGAAGGCGACGGCGGCATCGACGTTGTCGCTGTAGCGGTTCACGCCCAGGGTCCAGCCGCCCATCGTCGCCGCGTAGGTGCCGGACGCGCCGGCGGGCAGCGGCGCCACTTCCCACGCGTCGGCGATCGCTTCGCTGGTGGCGCTGCTCGCCATGGCGTAGGGCCAGTTGCGCATGAAGGCGGCGTTGCCCACGTGCCACACGGCGCGGGCGTCTTCCTCACGATAGCCGGTCACGCCGGGAGGGCTGATCGTGCCGACCCAGCCCGCGGCGCGCGCCACGGCGCGGAGCATGGCCTCGTTGTTGACCTCGGGCTCCAGCTCGCGGTTGACCACGGTGCCGCCGCCCTCGGAGACCTGCCACTCGAGCGCGTTGCAGGTCAGGCCCTCGTAGTTGTCGCCTTGCCACACGAAGCCCCAGAAGTCGGCGTTGCCGGCGGCGCGCTCACCGGCCTGGATGGTCGCGGCCATCGACTCGAGCTCGTCCCAGGTGGCGGGCGGGCCGTCGAAGCCGTACTCGTCGAGCAGGTCCGTGCGGTAGTAGAGCATCCCCGCGCCGAGACGGAAGGCGATCGCCACCATCTCGTCGCCCACCATGGTGTTCTCGATGTAGCCGGGGAAGTGGGCGGCGAGTTCCTCGTCGCTGAAGTACGGGCGCAGGTCGACGAGGTTGTCGGCCAGGATGCCGGGGTGGATCACGTCGACCCGCAGGACGTCGATGTCGCCGCTGCGGCCCTCGAACATGACCAGGTAGTTGGCGAGCAGTTCGCTGGTGCTCGCGGGTCCGGGGATGATCTCGACCGTGATGTGCGGGCAGGCCTCCATGAACGCGGCGGCCGTGGCGCGTTCGGTCTCGCCCAGGTTGGCGACGGGGTCGCCGATGTAGGTGATGGTGGCCGGCTCGTCGGTGATGCAGTCGATCGCGGCGCCTTGGGCGAAGGCCACGGTGGCCAGCGCGATCGCGAGCGCGAGCGTGATGCGGGTCAGCATGCGCATGGTAGGACCTCACAGGTTCGGCGCGCGGGGGCGCCGGGACGCGGTGTCGGGCGACGTGCGGTCGAAGTCTTCGGCCTCACCTCCTCGAGGGTGCGTCGGGCCCCACCCAGATCGGGGAGCTCCACGCCCACTGGTCGTTGCGTTGCCGGACCCGCACCCGGTAGGCGTCGAGCGCCACGGGTCCGGGCCGGTGGACGAGGTCGAAGCGCGCCGCGAACTCGGCCTCGGAGACCGCGCGGTCGAAGGAGATCGCCGGGCTGACGAAACCGCCCAGGTGGTGGCTGCGGGCGCCTTCGGCGAGATCACGCAACGGGACGCACAGGCGCTGGCCGTTGACGACGGCCTCCAGCGCGGTGGCGTCGTCCACCCGAAGCTCCAGCGCGATCCCCTCCATCGCGGGGAGCGCCGAGAGCGGGTTGGGCCAGGTGGCGGTCGTGAAGCGCACACGGTCGGGCGCGGGCCGCTCGAGCGCGTGTGGCGCGTGATCGCTGCCCGCAGGCGGCACCGCGCTCGGGTACGGGCCACGGAAGCGCGGCTCGACGCCGAGCAGCTCGCCGTCGCGCACCCGCAGCTCCACGTCCCAGGGGGTGGCGCGTTCGCGTTCGCCCCAACCGACCTGCACGTGGACCTTGACCGTTCCGCGGCCGCCCGGCTGCGGCAGCACGTCGTGCCGGTGGATGACGCGCTCGTCGTGCAGCAACTCGACGTACTCGATGCCGTGGCCGCCGCGCACGGCGACCTCCACGCGGCGCTCTTCGGCGGGGGGCGCCTCGCCGCCCATGACGGCGTCGTTTACCCGCAGGGCGAGTTCGATGCGGTCGCCAGTCAGGGCGTAGGTACGCCGCGCGGTGAGCGCGTCCCACAGGCCGTCGCGGTCGAGCGACGGCGTCCATGCCGCCAGGCGCCCGAAGCCGTATGCGCCGGGCACGGCGTTGTGGTGGTCGGTGGAGCCGATCACGCCAAAGCGCAGTCCCTGCCGCCAGGCGTAGCGGGCGGTGCCGTGCTCGTGCCGCGGTCCCATGGCGTGGAGGTAGGGCACGGGGCCGTCGCAGCTCTCGGCGGCGCCGTGGAACGAGACGATCTCGACCACCGGGCTGAGCTCGGCATCGAAGGCGCCCCAGTCGATGCCGCGGTATCCGTGGCGGTAGCCCACGTGGTGGGGGATGAGCAGGACCTCGCCCGGGAGCTCGCGCACGGCGGCCCGCAGCGCCGGCAGGTCGGGCGCGTCGATGATGCGGCTGGCGGCCGGGTCGCGGAAGTACACGCAGTGATCGCCGTAGGCCATCGAGTGCCACTCGAAGCTGGGCAGGGTGACGAAGCGTCCGGGCTCGTTGGCCGCCTCCGTCAGGGTGACGTAGCCATCCCAGCCCGCACGCGCGTGCTCGAAGCCCTGGCGGTGGTAGTCGACGAGGTAGCCGAGGTCGGGATCGTCGGCGGGGACGTCGGGCCAGGCGCCGTGGACGGTGACGGACACGAAGTCGAGCTGCAGCCGCGCGTTGGCCAGCGCCTGCTGTGGCGTGCCCCGGCCGTAGCTGAGGTCGCAGTGGTTGTGCAGGTCGCCGAAGCGCGGCGTGAGGCCCTCGTACCCCGCGATCATGACCGTGCCGACCTCCTGGGGCGCCGGGACCGCGGGCGCGGCCTGGAACCCGGCGCGCGCGGCGCGCCCCCTACTAAGCGATACTCTTTTGTAATACGATTGCCTAAAGGATGTCAAGCGCGCCACCCCGGCCGCCGTCCCCGACACCGTTGGGTATGGTGGCGGACGCGACGCCCGCCATGGACACGCCGAGATCGATCGTCACCCACCTGCTCGCCCGCCCGATGTCGCTCGCCGAGCTCGGCGCCGCGACGGGCGTCAGCCTGCCGACGCTGCGCCGCGCCGTCCACGAACTGGTCGAGGCCCGTTGGCTGCGCATCGTGGGGCGGGCCGAGGCCACCGGCGGTCGGCCGGCCAACCTCTTCGGCATCGATCCGACGCGCCACATGCTGATCGGCGTCCACCTGGAGCACCCCGGCATGCGTCTGGTGGCGGCCGACCTCGCCGGCGAGGTGCTCGACGAGCGGGTGCCCGAGGGGGTGGAGTCGCTCGAACCCGACGCGGTGCACGCGATCGTGCTCGACTACCTGGCCTCCCTGCGCGTTCGCCTCGCCGATCGCGCGTTGCTCGGGTTGGGCCTCGCCAGCCCCGGCTTCATCGACCCTCAGAGCGGCGCGGTCCTCACGATCGGCCGGGTACCGAACTGGAACCACCTCCCCCTGGCGCAGCGGCTCGGGGACGCCAGCGGCCTGCCGGTGACGATCGGCAACGACGTCGACGCCATGGCCGCCGCCGAGTTCGCGGTCAACGGCGTGTCGGGCACCTACGCCTACGTCGGCTTCAGCGAGGGCGTCAAGTTCAGCGTGTTCCTCGATGGCCGGCCCTACGTCGGCCGCTTCGGCAACGCGGGGCTCGTCGACCCGCGTCTCCTGGCCGCCTGCGGCGACCGCGCCGCGACGCCCGACCTGCTGACCGTCCACGGCCTCGCCGACCGCTACCTCGAGCGCGCTCGGCCCGCCGGCGCCCGCCGCACACGAGCCCTCGGCGAGGCCCGCGAACGCTTCCTGGCGGTGCTCGACCTCGCAGATTCGGGGGACCCCGACGCCGAGGAGCTCGTC
>Ga0180435_10003351_pt1 | contig 16104 bp, 17 predicted proteins | sample SS_ome_3_FD_132467 | JGI IMG/M metagenome (GOLD analysis project Ga0180435, IMG submission 132467) | Hypersaline lake sediment archaeal communities from the Salton Sea, California, USA - SS_3_S_1 metaG | ecosystem: Environmental > Aquatic > Non-marine Saline and Alkaline > Hypersaline >... | reverse complement strand
GATCCGACGGTGCCTAAAACACTCAAACAGTTGCCCGCGTTCAAAATGATCATATGCGAGCCCTTATCCGGGTTAACTTGAGCATTTCGGATATGCGCAATAAGTTATAAGTCAGGTTTTGGGGAAGATAGAACTGTACAAAAATAAGATAAACTGTTTCTGATGAATCGGAGGAAAAAAACATGGCAAACAGAATTTACAACTTCAATGCAGGACCTGCAGCCTTGCCGTTCAGTGTACTGGAAGAGATTCAAGCCTCATTTTTGGATTTCAAAGGCTCGGGCATGTCGATTACCGAAGTAAGCCACCGCTCTCCCTGGTTTGATGATGTCATCAACGATGCCGTGGTGCGGATGAAGCGACTGCTGAACCTGGATGAGCGTTTCCATGTGCTTTTTTTGCAGGGCGGTGCCAGTCTGCAGTTCGGCATGATTCCCATGAACTTTTTATCTGCCGGCGATACCGCCGACTATGTTAACACCGGCACCTGGTCTACCAAGGCCATCAAGGAAGCTGAAATCCAGGGCAAATCCATCCGGGTGGCAGCCTCTTCGGAAGATCACAATTTTTCCTACATTCCCAGGGACATCAGCTTCAACCAGGAAGCGGTTTTTGCGCATATCACCTCCAATAATACCATTAAGGGGACCCAGTGGATTGATTTCCCGGACACCGGCGGTGTGCCTTTGGTTTCGGATATGTCTTCAGATATCTTGAGCCGCCCCTTGGATATTGATAAATTCGGGATGATATACGCCGGCGCCCAGAAAAATATGGGACCGGCCGGTGTCTGCGTCGTCATCATCCGCGATGATTTCCTGGATCGGGTGCCCACGACCATACCCACCATGTTACGATACACGACCTTTGCCGCAAAAAATTCCATGTTTAACACACCGCCCTGTTTCGCCGTCTACACCGTGCAACTTGTTTTGAAGTGGATCGAAGAGGAAATCGGCGGTCTTGAAAAAATGACGGCCTTGAATCAGGAAAAGGCGGCTTTGCTGTATCAGACCATTGACAGCAGCGATTTTTATCGGGGAACCGCTGCTGGTGACAGTCGGTCCCGCATGAATGTCACTTTCCGATTGCCCAGTGAGGATTTGGAGGCACAGTTTGTGGCCGCTGCCATTGAGAACCAACTGGGCGGCTTAAAAGGGCACCGTTCCGTGGGCGGATGCCGGGCATCCATATACAATCCCACCACCCTGGAAGCGGTCCAAACGCTGTGCGATTTTATGAAATCTTTTGAACAGAAAAACGGCTAATTCAATCCAAAACAGCCCGGCATATGATGTCAAAACCCAATGTCATTTTGCCGGGCATTTTTGTTGTCACTTCGCAAATTGCAGAGCGATCTAACCGGAGAATCCCGGTTTTATCCATGTACTGATGATGGTTTCATTGATTACGACCCTGTTTTTAACTGGCGAAGTATTAAGAACAGGTGATGGTTTTCAAATTCCAGATATCCGGACTCTTTGGGCTTTGCTCGCTTTGGGCCTGGGCAGCCAGGTGATTGGCTGGCTCCTGATAACGAATGCCTTGCCAAATGTGCGTGCATCTTTGTCGGGTTTGGTCCTCTTGTTGCAGCCGGCCGGGGCCTTTTTGTGGGATGTCGTTCTGTTTCAGCGTTCGACTACGATGCTTAACTGGCTGGGTGTGGTACTGACCTTGGTGGCAATCTATCTCGGAACGGTTCAAACAAACAATCCAGTGAAATCCAAAATTTGAAAATTTCAAAAACGTAAATATGGTTTATCTTAATTACATAATTGTAATAATTAGCACATTCATTGAGCACGCTTACCTATCCTTCCATGTGTCAAGTCTAATGAATTAATAATATATTCAACCGGTTAAAATTCAAGCGCATATCACAGACCCACCATGGCACGCCCTTTGCTCCTCAGACTCAGCATTTGATCAAATCAGAATTTAATCTGAGCGTTATAAAATAATTCTAAATGAGGAGGTTCCATTTTGAAGAAATCGTGTATGGTATATGGCCTGCTGATCCTGTTGGCAATTGTATCATCACCGGTGTTTGCAAGTGATGGCGAGATAGATACGGGTGATACCGCCTGGCTGATTGTCGCCACGGCCCTGGTAATGATGATGACTCCCGCGGGCCTGGCGCTTTTTTATGGTGGCATGTCCCGCTACAAAAATTTGTTGAATACCTTGGCGATGACCTTTGTTTCCTATTGTTTGGCAAGCGTGATTTGGGTGATGTGGGGGTATTCATTAGCATTTGGACCTTCCAATTTCGGCCTCATCGGCGGATTGGATCATTTTTTTCTTAGCGGGATCACCGCTGCATCGCTCTCGGGTTCAATTCCGACTTACGTTTTTGTCATGTTTCAAATGACCTTTGCAGGTATCACCGTTGCGCTTGTGTTGGGCGCCATTGTTGACAGAATGAAGTTTTCCGCCTGGATCGTGTTCACGGTATTATGGCTGACCTTTGTCTACGCCCCTGTTGCCCATTGGGCCTGGGGTGGTGGATGGATGGGTAGCATGGGGGCGCTTGATTTTGCCGGTGGAACGGTTGTGCATATCAATGCGGGGGTTGCCGGTCTGGTCCTGGCAATCGTGGTCGGAAAGCGGATTGGCTATGGCAAAGACGCCATGTTCCCGTCCAGCATCACCCTAACGAGCCTGGGGGCAGCGCTCTTGTGGTTTGGCTGGTTTGGGTTTAATGCCGGCAGTGAATTGGCCGCTGATGGCGTTGCCGGATCGGCATTCCTGGTCACCAATACGTCGGCATCCATTTCGGCTTTGGCTTGGATGTTTACCGAATGGGCGGTGACACGCAAACCGACAGTCCTGGGTATTGCCTCCGGTGCAGTGGCCGGACTCGTGGCGATAACACCGGCCGCCGGCTTTGTCAATTTGCAAGCCTCTCTGGTAATCGGCCTGGTGGCCGGTATAATCGGCTTTTTCAGCATCGCCACCCTGAAAAGCCGGTTGGGATATGATGATTCGCTGGATGCTTTCGGGGTTCATGGCATATGCGGTATCTGGGGTGCGCTGGCGACGGGTTTATTTGCCAATCCGGCTGTCACTGAAGGCGCCCAGGGGCTTTTTTATGGCAATCCCAAACAACTCTGGATTCAATTTGTTTCGGTTTTAGGAACCGCCGTTTATGCAGCCGTTGGCACCCTGATTGTCATCGGTATCACCCGGGTGGTCACCAAAGGGCTGCGCGTGGAGCCGGATACGGAAATAGAAGGACTTGATCAAGCCGTCCATGGGGAGCGTGGATTCGAGGTTTTTTAGGCTATTTTCGATCCCGGTACCGATTTCGATTTGGATAATTGATGTGGGCGTAAAAAGTCAAAATTGTCAAATTTTGACTCGTTAACCTGTTGAAAATAGTAAGAGTAGAATTTAAATCGTGCCAATTATCGGACTGTTTACGAACCGATCATAATTGAACCATCAACCAGACGTATCGGCTAGACCAGCACGCAGAAGGTATTTGATCATTTTATCGGATTGTTGATCGGAATCGTGAAAGACAACGCCGGTATGATAATGATCGGGCGGTCGGGGTATCGAGTATACCACATCGCCGGTAGCCTGGATTGGTTCCCGGTCTTGAGTGGGTACAATCACCCGAATCGTGGCGGCATAAATCGGCCCGCCACTTTCTAATAGCAGGCCCTTTTCGCTAACGTTAATAACCAGACCAATATCCTGCTTTACCAAAGTTTCATGGGCATCTGCACTCTCGAAACTCACATGACACTGAATGGCAGTCCGCAAATGTTGCCTGCGTTCACTCATGACTTTTTCCCTCCAGTTTGGATTTGACATGTTGAATGATTCGTGATGCGACTTCGCCGGCTTTTCCTTCGATGCGAATATGGGCCACTGGATCCATTTCAGTCGGTCCTAAGTTAATGATAACCAATTTGGCGCCGGCTTGCCTGGCATATTGCGGGATCAGATTGGCAGGAAAGACCGACAAGGTAGATCCCATCACAATACAAACATCACATGATCTCGATCGACGCTCAGATTCTGCCAGCACTTTGGATGGCAACTGTTCACCGAATAAAACAGCATCAGGTTTTAACATGCCCATGCAAAAATGGCAGGCAGGGTCCGCCATGCCCTGATTGAGCCAGCCAGCGACCGTCTCCATGGGATAGCGCCGGCCGCAGCCCAAACAAACAGCCCGGCTCAGGTTCCCATGTAGCTGAAATACCATTTCTTCGGGTACCCCGGCCTTTTGATGTAAACCGTCCACGTTTTGGGTCACAACGCCATAAAGCTTACCCAGGCTGTTTAGCTCGGTGATGGCATAATGGGCTGGATTGGGTTGCGCCTTTAGCATGGCCAGATCCCCGCTTGAAAGCATCTGCCACTGCCTTTTGCGAACTTCCCCATCCGATAGGAATTTTTGAATGCTAAAATCATCGGGGTCATATTTCTGCCAAATACCATCCGGACCCCGGAAATCGGGGATTCCGCTTTCGGTACTGATTCCAGCCCCGGTGAAAATTAACACGCGTCGGGACGCCACAATGAGCTCAGCAACGGCCTCGGCCTGTGGTTGCCAATCGGTCATGGAACCCTCCTTTACCTTTTTGTCAAAGCCCGGTTTCGGGCATTCAACCGATAGGCTATTAGGCGTTTAGACTGTTAGACGATTAGCAGCTAACAGCCTGTTAATCAGTGATTATCTTGGAAACATCCGGAATTGTGCCGGCCTCACCCCGCCGCATATATTTGCTTTCCCCGTTTCTGGCGGTGACATTCTCATAAACACCATCATCTCGTTTGACCAGCTTGGTAAATCCGAGGTCGCGGAGTTCGCCGTTAGATTTGGAGACAGCGATACCCACTAGAGAAATGAGCTTTTTTACCGGCTGGCGGCATTGGGGGCACCTGTGTAAATCGGGGTCGTGAAGCGACTGAACAACTTCAAAAATATGGCCGAGACGGCAGGATGTCTTCGTATGTTCGTACTCGTATACAGGCATATATATAATTAAATCTGCTGTATCCAGATCATCTCGATCTCGATCCCGATAGCGATCCCGTTTTCGACAAGGCCTCCACCAACAGCATTTCTACAACAAGTTGGGAAAGGATCCTGATTTTTTTTAATATGTCAGTCACAGTATATCATGCACTGTGGATATGTGTCCAAAAAAAAATGAATCTCGCGGATGCCAACTTGGCGTCGTTTCAGGGGAAAGAACGATTGAGCAATCGCAGGGGATCGATGGGTGTTAAACCAACATTGACACCCCAGTGGAGATGCGCCCCGGTTGCACGACCGGTCTTACCCACTCGGGCCAGAATTTGCCCCTGGGTGACCAAATCTCCGGTGGCAACCAGAATTCTGTCCAAATGCATATATATAGAGGTGACACCAAGACCATGATCGAGAATCAAGGTTTTTCCCATTAAATACATATTGTTATCGACCATGCGAACGATGCCGTCAGCGGGACTTTTGACCGGTTGACCAAGGGGAGCGCCCAAATCAACACCTGAATGAAACTGTTTGGGCTTCCCATTCAGGATGCGCTTTAAGCCGAATGGGCTTGTTACAGGGCCATTCAGCGGTTTAATGAATCCCTTTTTTAGGAACAAGGGTACAGGATAGGGGGAATACGAGCGAATGCGGTGTACTTTTTTGATGTCGGCAACAACCCGTTGTTGCTGCGTTGTCGTGGGCGTAACATACTTTTTGGGCAGCCCCTTGATATTTTGGGTGCGCCACGGAAAGGCCAAAATGCGGACATCCTGGCTTCGGGCTTGGTTTTGATGACGTACCGTAATGCGGATATCATTTTTTTGGTTGCGTGGGACCGGTAGAAGGAAATAGCCCTGGGGCGCCACCACCAGCCGATTGTCCTTGGTGTAAATTTTCGCTCCCGGATCAGTTCGGCCTATAATCAAATCCCCCTGATAGGCGCTTAGGGGCAATATCAATTGCAACGACAAAACCGCCGGGGTATAGCTTAGGAGCATGGCGATGGCCAAACTCACGATCAAAACGGATTTTTCACATCGGTATCTTAAATTCATCGCATTCCTGAAGATTGGTAAATTGGTCAATTCGTGACCGCGCCCGAGTCGGTCCGAGGCAACTTTCCTAACACATCCGGTACGGCCTGTCCATCAGACAAAGAACAATTTTGGAACGGGCTTGACCCTAAAACCACAGGTGGGTTATATTGAAAAACGCATTTCCAAAGAACGATCCCATTAATTTTCGATAAAAAATACGGTCCCAAACGTGGATCATTTTGGACGTGTGGTTGAACCTAAAAAGCCACATTCCAATGGTGTTGAATATTTACCGCCGTGGTTCGCGGATCCAACGTGACCCCTTTCCGGACGCAGGGAGACATTGCCATGTCGAAGCTCATCAAACGTCAGCCTTTAATGATCATAATCGTGATTGTCGCGGTTGGCGCCCTGATAATTATTTTTCGTGATGGTGGATACCTGGGCCGCATGCGGCCAGGAATCCGATCGGATTTGCTATCCGAAATTACCAGACTCAACGCGATGATTACTACCTTAGAACAGCAAATAGCCCAATTGGCTCAACAGAATCGTCACCTGAAAAAAGCATTGGTGGGACGCACCTTTCGATTTTCACTTTTAGAACAAGCCTTTCCAGTGAGCGATGTGGCAGACGCGCCCAATCCACAGAGCCCATTCAACGCCTTGTCGGCGGAGTCCATGTTGATTCGGCAGATTTATAAGGCCTTGCTGGCTGAAAAGGAACGTTGGGACACCTATCAACAGAACCAGTATCAGTCGATTTTGGCAGGGACCTTGGAACCCATTATCGTCGAAAGTGAGTATTTGGATTTCGTTGATGGCGACAGCCGGGATTTGTTTCTTGAAATTGAAAACACATTGCATCTGCACAGACGGCTGATTCGGGATATCCGCTTATTTCACGATGAGGTACGATACCGGGACAAACGTATCCAGGAAGACCCGTCATATGAGCTGTTTGATTTAAAACTGAACCTGGAGCCGTTTGCCAGGGAATCGGCGATTGCCGATGCCCTGCAGCAGTCTCTCAGCGCTTTGGGCGCCGGCGTTTATCAGACTGAAGCCGCCGAGACTTTGGAACGATTGGGAGGTATTTTTGTGGCCCCCATTCAGGTTCTTTCTGATTGGCTGGCTGCAGCCGACACGACTTCTGGCCCCAAAGCATATAATTATAATTTTTATATCGTCTTCGGGAAAAAGCTGATCGACTACGCCGACTCCCTGGCTGGGCAAACCATGATTCCGTTGGCACCGTCAGCTTTCGGCGAACTGGATTTCTTTCGTCGTCGAATCGGGCAAAGTCTGATTCAGCTGCATGAAGCCGGCAGTCAAAGCCAGATTGATGCGCGCATTTTGGATATGGAGGTATTGGAGCGCGAGATGCAGTGAGCGGGGTGCTTTGAGCGATCAACTCGAAATCCAAATCGCTATCGGTATCGGGATCGAAAAAAGCCGATAGCGATACCGACCTAATTTAACCCAATAAACGCAATAAACCCAACAACCGATGGGTGAGAAATCCAGCATCACTGCATTCAGCTGTTCAGGCCTGGTTTTTGAGATACGATCGCCAACGATCAAACTGGCTTTTCAGGATCTCATAGGCCTGATCATTGTCAATGTCCAATGCAGCACCGGGGTAGGGGACTTCTAAACTGGCAAAGCGCGTTTTAAGGATTTGCGAGATGGCGGTTTCCAACTCCTTGCGCGGAACCCAGCGTTTAAATATCGCCGTCAGCCAGGGTAGATCGAGCTTGGCGGATATCAGCGAAAACTGCAGCCCCAAAAGGAGTCCGAATTTCTTTATGCGTTGAATTCTCAAGAGATAGAAAGCCAAGAGCAACATGTTTATGAGTCGCTTTTGGTAACGGTATTCATACATTTTGTTAATATGGAGTCGATGCCGGACTCTGGCAGGCCTTACCATGTGCAGGTTGTTAATGCGGTAGTTCCTTTCCCTCATATGCAAATAGGCCATTTTAATGCCCGGACGATTTTGGCGCGGATAGAAATATTTCATGGCCTCTTCGGGAGTCAACCCAAGAATGTAATCAAAATTTTCCAACCTGCAGTGCGCCATAAAATAGATAATTTCGTGGGCTGTGATCAACGGCGAATCGCAGGGTACTACCAATACGGCTTTGTGGGCAAATGCCGCTAGATCATCTGGTTGATCATTGCCTGAAACGGGCAGTGATGCCAGGAAAGCGTGCCAGACATTTTCCAACAGGTTGGATTTTTGTTCCAGTATTATGATCCCTTTGGGTCGATTGAGATCTATATTCGCCTTTTGGAAGGCGGCAACGAGCTTTTTTCGGGGTCCGATGACGTAAATATTTTCAATCGCCGGAACTTGCTGGAGGGCCTCAAGAACATATTGAATACAATAACGCTCATTTATTTTTAGCAAAGCCTTGTACTGGTTGCGGACTTTATAGCTGTATTTGCTTTCACCCGCCACCAGAATGGCATCATATCGTTGTTGGTCGTTCATCAACTGTGCTATCCAGATCCTCTTTAGGCGAGCACACCATGCCGAAATTTCACTTGCCGCGTGAACCAAACAGCTGAATCATGTCCATGGTGGCGGGGTGGAATGGTGGTGCTTTTTTATCCGCCTTGGCAGAGTGCGCCGGGCATGCCCGTGGATGAATGCCCAAAAATATCAGTTAATACTACGGCGCGATGTCACCCCAAAGATAAGGCGGATAATCGCGGCGTAGCCGAAGGCGGATAGTTTAATGGGACCACGGGTTTACCCGTGGGGATCCAATGGTACGCCCGGCTGGGTTCGAACCAGCGGCTTTCAGCTCCGGAGGCTGACGCTCTATCCACTGAGCTACGGGCGCATGGGGGCAAACTAATGAAAGGATGCTGAGTTGTCAACCTAAATTGAAGGGCCCATAATTATAAGATTAATTCGATGCCCGAATGTCGGAATCCGAAACAATATCCAATACGTGTTCGAGATTAAAGCATTTGAACATTCGAATTTAGAATTTGTTTCGAATTTCGATATTCGGATTTGAAATTTCATGCCTGTGGAGAGAATTCGCGGTAATTGGGCCTAATCAGAACAAGGCTTTGTGGATATAGGGGCCTACCTACAGCAAGCGGGCGAGGGTCTGCTTGGCCTCGCCAACGACATAGAGCGATCCGGCAACGCAGATGACATCGTCCGGATCAGCGGTTTCCAAAGCCCGGGTGACGGCCTGGTCAACATCCGGCATGCGGGTCACATCCGCGACATGTTGCCTGGCCTCTGCATACAGAATTTCGGGTTCCAGGGCCCGATCGATAAGGGGCCGGGTTACAATAATCCGGCTGCACTGCTTCATCAGGGGGCGGAGCATGGCCTTGTAGGGCTTGTCATCCAGGATGCCCGCTACCAGGGTTAACTTGCGATTGCGCAGATTTTCCCGTAAAAATTTGGCCAGGTTACGGGCAGCTGCCAGGTTATGGGCGCCATCCAGAATGATCAAGGGTGCGTCGCCCACAAACTCGAGCCGGCCCGGCCAGATGGTTTTCTGGAGCCCTTCGCCTAAATGGGCTTCGGTGATTGCTATCTGCTTCTTGAGGGCCAAGGTTTCACACGCCGCCAAGGCCAGGGCTGCATTTTTGATTTGATGCGGGCCGATCAAACTGGTTTTTAAATTTTTCCATTCATTTGAAAGGCCGTAATAATTAAAGCTGCCGTTCGCGTTGGTCCGTACGCGAAAATCGTGGCCATAGCGATATAAGGGAGCTGATTTACTTGCGGCAATCGATTGCAGCACAGACAAGGCTGAGTGCTGGCGGGTGCCGGTTATCGCGGGCGTTTTTGATTTGATAATGCCCCCTTTTTCAGCCGCAATTTGTGCAATTGTATTACCCAGGTACATCTTATGTTCCAGCGAAATATTGGAAATAACACTCACCGCTGGATGAATGATATTGGTTGCATCCAAACGCCCGCCCATACCGGTTTCGATGATGGCCCAATCCACTTTTTGCCGTCCGAACTCATATAAAGCCATGGCGGTCGTAAACTCAAAAAACGTGGGTTCCCGCGATCCATGGTGCACCTCTTTGACAGCCTGGTATGCGTCTACGACTTCTTGGTTGCTTATCTGCTGTCCGTTGATGCTGATTCTTTCATTAAAATCGATCAGGTGGGGGGATGTATACAGACCCGTGCGGTATCCGGCTTGCCCTAGTATGCTGGCCATGCCGGCCGCAATGGACCCCTTACCGTTGGTTCCGGCAATATGGATACAGGTATAGGTGCGGTGGGGATTGCCCAGTCCCCGTAAAATATTGCGGATGGTCGCCAATCCCAGTTTGATACCGAAGCGTTGTAGCCCGAACATCTCTTTCAGGATGGCATCGTAATTATTTTGAATCATCCGGTTTAAGCTTACTCATGCAGTTAATTCGGTTTGCAGCAAGATGAACATTTTACCCGAATAAAAAAGATTCCAGAATTCAAAAGATAGGCGTTTAGGTGTCTAGGCTGAAGACGATTCGGTTGTCGCAAGCAATTTGCGGTTATACCTTAAACACCAATCAGTCCAATCGTCTACAGCCTATCAGCCTATTTGTTGGATCCTGAACCCTGTATAATCGTTTGTAATACGGAATAACAATCAGTGATAGTTCACATGATTGCGAGGTTCTTAAATGCTTCGAAAATGAGCAACTTACGCAAGAACCCCAAATGAAAAACCCGGCAGATTTAAAATAATCTGCCGGGCCAAATAAGAGATTAACTTATCGGTACCTGCGTCTTGAAGCGGCAATTCTTTGGCGCCGCAAAGCTTCCCGTTGTTTGCGTCGTCGGTATTCGCTCGGCTTTTCATAACTCTTTTTTAATTTCAACCGCTTGAAAAGTCCGTCGTTTTGAATTTTTTTCTTCAAGATCCGCATGGCTTTTTCAAGGTCATTGTCATAAACCTTTACTTCAATAGCCTTCAAACTACATCGCCCCCTTTACACCACGATATTCGTCTACTTACCTGTACGCAAAACCGGACAGGTGCCTAAACATTATCGATCGTTCATTTTTGTCCAAAAACGTATACTAATAATCTGATTGTTGGATTGCAAGTAAAAAAAGAGTAAGCAGCCAAAAACTTAAACAGTTTGGCCGCCCGCTGCCAATTGGCACAATCCGATACCTGGAACGCCCAACTTGGGTATTTACTAAGTCGTCTAAAGCTTTGACAGCAACTCGGCAGTAACTTCCTTGACACTGGGCTCACCATCCAGGGTGATATACTTTAAACTATCATCCTTTTCAGCCAGATCCCTGAAGTAATAGGCCGAGGCCAATGTGCCGACTTCCGAGTCGTAATAAATATTGTGGCGTTTATTGATGGCTTCCTCATCCTGATCATCGGAACGGGTTTTGAGGTCACCACCGCAGATCCGGCATTTATCACCATCGGGTTTGATGGCATCGATAAAAATATTATTGGGATGATTATTGTCGTTAACGCACAAGCGCCGGCCCATGATTCTGTTTTTGGCAATTTCACGATCGAGAAGGATTTCAACCACAATGTCAAGGCTCATATCGGCTTCTTTTAGCGCCTCATCCAGCTTGATGGCCTGGTTTTTGTTACGCGGAAACCCATCCAGCAACCAGCCGTTTTTACAGTCGTCACGCTTCAGACGGTCCAGGATCATCGGAATGGTAATTTCGTCCGGAACCAAATCACCTTTATCAATGTAGGCTTTCGCCTGGGCGCCCAGTTCGGTGCCATTGGAAATGTTTTCACGGAATATGGCTCCTGATTCAATATGCGGCGTATTGTATTTCTCCTTTAAAATAGCTCCCTGGGTACCTTTGCCACTGCCATTTGGACCAAAAAATAGAATGTTCATATAATTCTCCTTTCCTTTAATTTAAATTATTCTTGCGGCTGATGCCGCGTGAACAATTTAAATTTTTTATTGTGCTTCTACAGGATAGCCGGGGCCAATGTCAAGTAAAGCCTGTCTTTACCTCAACGTTGCGATGACACGGTATGGATTTGCGATACAATTTCGGCCGCCAATACCAGGGCCTCTTTAGGGCTCGTGATTTGACCGCTGAGTTGAGCCTCACGCACATGCTTCAGAATTTCTTTAAATTGAGGCCCGGGCGTTAGGCCTAGCGAATGAATGAGATCATCTCCATTGATTAGGGGAGGCAGCACGGATCGCGGTTTATACTCCCTGGCATATTGGTCGGCCACTTGAGCCATAAAAGCTTCGAAGGCTTGAAACTTTTTCTGGGATTCGATGGCTTTGGCACGCATATCGGCCAATGAGAGCATCAGTAAATCACCGGTGAATCCTTTGGTTTTCACGAAAAAACGGGTCAGACCCTTGGCCCCCAACTGGTTGCGCTTGAAGGCCTTAAATACGTGCAAGGGTTTCAGGTGGTGGCGAACCAATTGGGCAATGGATTCAATTTCTTTATGTGGCAATCGGAGACGTAAGCCGATTTCAGCTGTCATCTGAGTGCCGGTTATCTCATGTCCCGCGAATTGAATTTGACCGGAGGAAGATTCCTGTCGTGTGACCGGTTTGCCAATGTCATGTAAAAGGGCTGCAAGGTGTAACCTGATCCGTCTTCGGGCACTGACGGGTCCGAACACGGATATAATTTTGGAAGTAGGCTTGGTCGTCCCGGTGATTGCTTTTTCCAGTGTTTGCAAGGTTTGCATGGTGTGTTCGAAAACATCAAACGCATGCCGGCGGTCCTGTCGGCAACCGACCAGGGCAGTTAACTCCGGGAGGATTTGAAATAGAACCGTCGCGTCAGCCATGCATGTCAGCCAATAGTGGACGCGAGGTCCGGCTAAAATAGACATAAGCTCTGCCTGGATTCGCTCGACCGCCGGATTGCTTATCAACACAGCGTCTTGGTGCAGTGCTCGGCGGGTATCATCTTCTATCTGAAAATCCAGTTGGGAGGCCAAACGGTAGGCTCTTAACAGCCGCAAGGGGTCGTCCTGAAAGCAGGTATGTGACACGCGCCGGATCAGGCGATCGTGAATATCGTTGATTCCGCGGGTGACATCGATGACACTATGGGTACACACTTCGTATGCGAGGGCATTGATCGTAAAATCACGACGTCTTAAATCGGTATTGATGCTGTCTCCCTGTAACCTGGTGATATCGATCGTGTGGCTCGGTGTCACCACGCGGAACAAGGGATGCGTGTGCTGACCCAGGGGGATCACCCGGCTATGCGTCCGTTCTGCAATTTGTTCGGCCAATTTCTGGGGATTTCCCTGGACGGCAATATCGATATCAACTGAATTTCTGCCCAGCAGTCGATCGCGCAAAGCACCGCCCACGATAAAGATGCCGGGCCGATTAGGTATTGCAGCAAGTTTGAAGTTTATCGTGTGATTTGCCATGTTGTGACCGTTTAGAGGTGTTGTTGTTCAATGCGTTCAATGAATCAGAATCGAAATTTGGACACGAATTGTCTTAGAATAATGCCATTCTCCCAAAGGCTTGCGTCCAGCGAACCGCCTTTAGCGGCAAGGTGCGCTTCATAAGCACATACAATAATACCCCGCTTGGGATTGAAGATCCGAACGCTTGTGTCTTATTGCTTGCAGCTTACACCGCCGTCGTCAACAATAGAATAGCCATTTTATGCCAAAAAGCTTGACAGCACCTGAATCATGAATTATCTATGACTATAGTTAAGGCATGGAACCCGCCTTTTGACAACAACCTGCAAGGTTAAGATATCACGAAGCATTCGAATTTCCTCGATACGACCTGTAGACCCTAAGCCGCTAGCAAATCAGTTTTTATTATCATCACTGATCGTGATCGGATCTGAAACATAGACACCGGCTTTGGCATTGAACAGGGCTGAGAACGTCAGCCTGATGTGCACATCGGCAGGAAAAGGCGGGAACCGTATTGGGAACCAAAGCATAGGGGTTTGAATTTTATGAATATTGTTGAATTGAAAGAGCAAAAAATCAGCAAGCTGGCTAAAATGGCCAAGGAACTTCGCATCGAACAGGCAGCCGGAATGCGCAAGCAGGAGCTTATTTTTGCCTTGTTGCAGGCCCAGATCGAAAAAGACGGGCTGATTTTCGGAGAAGGTACTTTGGAAATTCTGCCGGACGGATTCGGATTCTTAAGAGCTCCCAACTATAACTATTTGCCGGGTCCGGATGATATTTATGTGTCGCCCTCACAAATCCGACGTTTTAATTTGCGTACGGGTGATACGGTATCCGGTCAGATCCGTCAACCCAAGGAATCGGAGCGCTATTTTGCCCTGTTAAAAGTAGAAGCCGTCAACTATGAGGATCCTGAAGTTGCCCGTGACAAGATTCTGTTTGACAATTTGACGCCTTTGTACCCCGACCGCAAAATGAATCTCGAGAAAGATCCTGAAAATTATTCCACCCGCATCATGGACCTGATGACACCCATCGGATTCGGTCAGCGCGGGTTGATCGTATCGCCACCCCGGTCGGGCAAGACCATGTTGCTGCAATTCATCGCCAACAGTATCGTAGCCAATCATAAAAACATCGAGCTTTTTGTGCTACTGATCGACGAGCGGCCGGAAGAAGTCACGGATATGGAGCGATCGGTCAAGGGCGAGGTGATCAGCTCCACTTTCGATGAACCGGCCGAAAGACATGTGCAGGTAGCTGAAATGGTTATCGAAAAAGCCAAGCGCTTGGTGGAACACAAAAAGAACGTCATCATCTTGCTGGACAGTATCACCCGTTTAGCCCGTGCGTATAACTCCGTCATGCCGCCCAGCGGTAAAATCCTTTCCGGCGGGGTGGATTCCAATGCCTTACAGCGCCCCAAACGATTTTTCGGGGCTGCCCGGAACATTGAAGAAGGCGGCAGCCTGACCATCATTGCGACGGCTTTGGTGGATACGGGCAGTCGTATGGATGAGGTCATCTTTGAAGAATTCAAGGGTACTGGCAACATGGAGATACAGTTGGATCGCCGATTGGCAGACAAGCGCCTCTTTCCAGCCATCGATATCAATAAATCCGGAACGCGTAAAGAGGAACTGTTGCTGGATGAAAATACACTCAACCGGGTATGGATACTACGCAAATTGCTATCATCCCTCAATCCGGTGGATGCTTTGGAATTTTTACTTGAAAAAATGAACGGAACAAAGGATAATAAAAAATTTCTTGAATCAATGAACGCGTGATAGGGGGTTGAAAGATATGAAAGCGGATATTCATCCGAAGTATAAGGAAACGACCATCAAATGCGCCTGTGGCAATGTGGTTGAGGTGGGATCTACCCGTGAAAACATCAGTGTGGAGATCTGCTCCAAGTGCCATCCTTTTTTTACCGGCAAACAAAAACTGGTGGATACGGCCGGACGTATTGAAAGATTTCGTAAAAAATACGAAAAATTTCAAAAAAAATCGGAAAATTAAATTTGGCACAATCGCACCTGGTTTGGGAATAATTCTGACCAAGGAATAAGCGATATACAAAAGCACGAGACCGAGGGTTTTCGTGTTTTTGTATTTACAAAGTCGGTGTCAGGTAGATACCCGGTTCCAGAGGTTCCGGCACTGATTTTACCCTGTAAGGGCTTTTACTTGGCTCGGTTTTCAAATCCTAAATCCGAATATCGAAATTCGAAACAAATTTAAAATACGAATGCTCAAATGGTCCAAACATGCACCGTTAACGTGATAACTGCTTTTTTTGTTTTGATCATTTGAATTTAAGTCATTAGATATTGTTTAGGATTTCGACTTTCGTGCTTCGAATTTTAGTCTTATGTTTTCGGCAGAGCCTATTGTATCTGACCTGGCCCAGAGGATTAGGTTTTTATTGCTGGCATAAAGGGAGTTGTCATCCACATGTTCGACAAACTCATCGGCATCGAAAAGCGGTATGAACAACTGGAAAAACTTCTTAGTGATCCGGACATTTTTCAGGACCGGGACGCCTACCAGAAGTATGCCCGTGAACATGCCGAGCTTAACAAAATCGTCACGGTATTCTGGGAATACAAAGCGGTTGGCACTGAAATCGATGACAGTCTGGAACTGCTAAAGGATGATG
>Ga0180435_10003350_pt1 | contig 16108 bp, 17 predicted proteins | sample SS_ome_3_FD_132467 | JGI IMG/M metagenome (GOLD analysis project Ga0180435, IMG submission 132467) | Hypersaline lake sediment archaeal communities from the Salton Sea, California, USA - SS_3_S_1 metaG | ecosystem: Environmental > Aquatic > Non-marine Saline and Alkaline > Hypersaline >... | reverse complement strand
TCACCGAAGCTTTCAGGGTTCCCGGCTGCCTGGGCGCCGTCCTGGCGGGTGGCGGTTCACGCCGCATGGATGGGCGTTCCAAGGCACTGCTCGACCTGGCCGGGCAAACCATGCTGCAGCGCGTGATCGACCGCTTGGCACCGCAGGCGGCTTCCCTGGTGCTGAGCGTTGACCGGCAGCGGGAGGAATACTGCGCATTCGGCCTTGAGCAGGTGCCGGACCTGCGGCCTGATTGCGGACCGCTCGGCGGTCTCGCCTCGGTCCTGGCACGGGCTGCCGGGGCCTGGGAATGGGTGCTGCTGGCGCCCTGTGATGCCCCGTTCGTACCAAAGGACCTTGGCAGGAGGCTTTACCAGGCTGTTGGCCGGGCACAGGCCACGGTAGCGGTGGTTCGATACGGATCGCGGCTGCAGCCGGTGTTTTCAATCTGGCATGTCTCCCTGCTCGAAGTGGTCCGGAAGTCGGTGATGGAACGCGGCATGGCCGGGTTTCGGCAGTTCCTGGGTGAGCGCGATTATTGCATCCTGGAGTGGCCGGAAGCAGGCGCGAACCCGTTTTTCAATGTCAATGATTCCGCGGCGCTGCAACGGGCGCGCCGGCGGGCCGGCATGCACGAGGAGAAACACGCATGATCTGTGTTCAGGACGCGATCGGGAAGTTGCTGAAAAATGCTCGACGACTCGTTGGCGTCGAGACCGTTGCTTTATCCGGGGCGCTTGGGCGAACGCTCGCCGAGGACGTGGTGTCACCGCTTGACGTACCGCCTGTCGACAACAGCGCGATGGACGGCTACGCCTTGCGAAGCGGCGATTGGACCGGTCCGGAAAAGACGTTTCCTCTCGGCCAGCGGATCACCGCCGGGTCGGTTCCCGAAGCCCTCGAGAAAGGAACCGCGGCGCGGATATTCACCGGCGCGGCGATCCCGGCGGGGGCGGACACCGTCGTCATGCAGGAGAAATGCGATGCCTCGGACACCGCGGTTCGAATCCTGCAGCCGCCGCAGCCCGGCGACAATATCCGCCCGCGCGGCCAGGACGTGCACGAAGGGCAGACGGCGCTCGTGCAGGGCGGGCGCCTGAGGGCGCAGGAGGTCGGGCTGGCCGCTTCGCTGGGCATCGCTGAATTGCCGGTATTCAAGCGCCTCAGGGTGGCGGTGCTCTCGACCGGTGACGAGCTCGCCGAGCCGGGCGAGCCGCCCGCCCCGGGGCGGATATTCAATTCCAACCGCTACCTGATGAATGCACGGCTGTCCGCCTGGGGTTTCGAACCGGTCGATCTCGGCGTGGCGAAGGATGATTTCGAAACGGTCAGAAACAGGCTCGAGCAGGCGGCAGGGCTTGCCGACGTGATCCTCACCTCGGGGGGCGTTTCGGTGGGCGAGGAGGACCATGTGAAGGCGGCCGTGCGTTCGCTCGGTGCGATCGATCTCTGGAAAATCGCCGTCAAGCCGGGCAAGCCCTTTGCTTTCGGACAGGTCTGCGGAACGCCTTTCCTGGGACTTCCGGGGAATCCGGTCTCGGTGCTGGTCACCCTGCTCGTCATCGCCCGGCCGTACCTTTTTGCATGCCAGGGCACAGCCAATGCCGTTATCACGGCGTCTCCCCAAAAGGCGCTGTTCAGCCGCCAAGCCAGCTGGCGCGAGGACTATATCCGCGTGCGCCACGACGGGAATGGGGTTGAGCCCTATCCGAACCAGAGCAGCGGCGCCCTGTTTTCAACCTGCTGGGCGGACGGCCTGCTGCGTCAGCCCGCCGATACGCCGATCAGCGCGGGGGATACGGTCGACTACCTGCCGTTCAGCGCTTTCGATTGAGCAGCAATCAGGAGCGGGGCAGCAGCAGGTCGCAGACGTGGCGGCTGATCGGAATGGCCGAGGTGGCGGCGGGTGAAGGCGCGTTGCACAGGTGCAGGCTGCGCGGTGTTTGCTGCACGATGAAATCGTGGATCATGGTGCCGTCGCGGTCCACGGCCTGCGCGCGAATGCCCGGGGGGTGCGGCAGCAGATCGTCGAGTTCGATCCGGGGGCAGTATTTCTGCACCTGCTTCAGGTAACCGCGCTTCCACAGCGAGTTGAGCATTTCTTTCAGACCGGCGCCGAGGTGCCGCCCGGTCAGTTTCCACCAGCCTGGAAACGCAAGAAAATCGAGGCTGTCCCCCGGGCTGAAGGCAAAACGCGAATAGCCTTCGCGTTTGAAAGCCTGCACCGCGTTGGGGCCTACTGTGATCGTGCCGTCCACCGTTCGGGTCAGGTGCACGCCCAGGAAGGGGAGGGCCGGGTCCGGCACCGGGTAGACGAGGTGTTTTATCAGGCCATTCAAGTGAGCCTTGAGGGCAAAATACTCGCCCCGGTAGGGGACGGTGCGGAAATTTCTGTCGAGGCCCTGCAGCGCCGCCAGCCGATCGGCTGAGAGGCCGGCGCAGGCGACCAGCCGTTCGCTCTCGATGCGGCCCCGTTGCGTGTGCAGCAGGATACGATCTGCGCTTTCCTCGATCCCCGTCACGGCCTCACCCAGGCGGACATCACCGCCGCGTTCACGGAACTCGTCGATCATCGCCGCGCAAACCCGGGCAAAATCGGTAACGGCCGTCTCGTCAACGCGGATCGCCGCGGCGCCGGTGACAGCCGGCTCCAGTGCGCTCAGCTGGCCGGCGTTCAGCATTCGCGGCTCGAGACCGTTGAGCCGGCAGCGCTCAAAAAGATCCTCGAGCCGCCGGCTTTCCAGCGCGTTGGTGGCGACGATCAGCTTGCCGGTTTTCAAATAGGGCAGGCGGTGTTGTTCACAGAATTCACGGGTCTCGCGGACCCCTTCCCGGCAGAAACGCGCTTTCAGGCTGCCGGGCTCGTAATATACGCCCGCGTGCACCACGCCGCTGTTGCGGCCGCTCTGGTGCAGGGCGGGCTCGTTTTCTTTTTCGACCAGGGTGACCTGCGCCCGCGGTTGCCGGCGGATCAGTTCGAGAGCAGTCGCGGCACCGACGATACCGGCGCCGACGACAGTGAAGTGAACATTCATGAATACACCCCGTCGTTACGGGGTGTGATTTTATCAGCAGGTGGCGAGACGTGCGCTCAGCCGCGGCTGCAGATTCCGGAGCCGGACTGCGTGCGCGAAATTTCAACGGTTCCGCTTTCGTCGATGCGAACGACCTTGGTTCGGGGGTTCAGACCCTCAAGACAGACATGGAATTCGCCCTGTTCGGCTTCGTTGGCCGGGACCAGGCCGCTCATGGTCAGGGATGCGGATTTTTGCACTGCGCCCGTGGCGAAGATGCGAACATGCGAACTGGGCGCGGAGAACGACTTGATCAATTCGATTTCTTGGACGGTGCCGTCCCCGTTGCCGTCCGAAAAAACCAGCCAACCGTGGTTCCAGTCGCCGTCCGTGCGGCAGAACCGGGCGTTGGAACTGGGGCAGACGCGCACGGTGCCGCCGCGCCTCTGGGCTTCACCCAGCGCAAGGTCGAGGCTGTCGGACAACTGCGAGGAGGTGGTCTTCAGCCGGAAATTCTCCAGTACGACGGTCGACCCCGGTATGCTGATGACCGCAACGATCGCGATGACCGAGACGATGATGATCAGCTCGATCACGGTAAGCCCGTTCTGATTTTTTTTATTTCCGTTCATCAGGAAATTCCTATGCAGTACCGTCGGTCTCAGCGGACCTCCACGGTTGCGGTGATGGACTCGTCAACGCGCGATGTCAGGGTGACGTACCCGGGCTCATGCACCATGCCGCGCGCGTCGAACTCGAAGGACATCGCGGGGCTGGCCACGACAAGGAAGCCTTCCGGCAGCGTGTGGTTCGGGATTCCGAGGCTTCTTGCTTTCGAGTTGCTGCGGGCAAAGCTGATCTCGCTGGCCTGGCCGTCCGCGGCCGGGCTGAATTCAAGCGTGATTTCACTCTCTTCCAAGCGCGCGGTGTTGCGCGCGGTGCGAATCGAGTATTCGATGTTCTCGACGGCCGCGGTGAGTTCGGCGCTGGCCGTTGCATTGCTCATCGAGGGTACGGCAAACGAAGCGATAACGATCAGAAGACCGATCACGATGAGGATTTCTATGAGGGTGATGCCCCTGGCGCGTGAGCGCGAAAGAGCTTTGTTTTGTCTGGTCATAATCGCTACGTTTCCCTTTTCGTCTGGGTTTTGCCGGGCCGAACACAAAGAAGCCCAACATCGCCGATCCGTAGCGAAGTTTTCCATCCCTGATTGCTGGATTCAGTATATACAAAGCAAGTCCACAAGCGGGTTCCCGGCTTTACCACTTGTCGGGCTGTAGCTACCATTTGCGCTTTTCGGGGCGGAAACACGCTATGATTTGCCCCTTCTGAAATGACGAACACCATGAAACTGCCCATGAAACCGAAATTGCTGACACTCCTTTTTTTGCTGCTTCCCGGCCTGCTGGCGGCGGATGCACGCCAGATCGACGACTACCGCTGGGAAGGTGTCGAGCGCGTGGTCGCTGTCGGTGATATCCACGGCGATTTCGCGAACTACATGGCGACACTGCGCGCGGCCGGGCTGGTCGACGACAAGGGCAAGTGGGCGGGCGGTAAAACGCACCTGGTGCAGGTCGGGGACCTTCCAGACCGCGGTCCGGACACGCGCGAGATCATCGAGCACATCCGCAAGCTGACGAAACAGGCCGGGCGCAAGGGCGGCAGGGTACACAGCCTGATCGGCAATCACGAGGTGATGAACGTGACCGGCGATCTGCGCTACGTGCATCCGGGTGAATACCAGGCGTTTGTCGACCGCCGTTCCGATTGGCTGCGTGACCGGTACTTCGAGGCCTACATGGAACGGTTGCGCCAGCAGGACCCGGAGAGCTACGCCGCGTTGCCCGGGGATTTCAGGGACAACTGGGAAAAGGAACACCCCCTGGGCTGGCTCGAGCACCGCCAGGCCTGGGACCCGAGGTGGCATGAGGATCCGGAACTGGCGGAGTGGGTCATGACCCTGCGCGTCGCGATACGCATCAACGATACGCTCTTCGTTCATGGCGGAATCAGTGCGGAGTATTGTGCGAACACGCTCGAATCGCTCACCGAGGCGGCTGTCGAGAAGCTGGCGGACTACGACCCCAACGACGCCGGAATCCTGGAAGACCCGAAAGGACCCTTCTGGTACCGGGGTCTCTCCGGCGGTAAACCGCGCGCGCTGCCGGAGACCGTGGCGGCCATACTCGAGCAGCAGGAAATTTCCCGCATCGTCGTGGGCCACACACCCACCCCGGGCGTGGTCTGGCCGGAGTTCGACGGGCGCGTCGTGGTCATCGACACCGGCATTGCCGGCTACTACGGCGGTTATCCCGCCTACCTCGAGATCACGCCCTCATCCGTCCTGGCCGGCTATCCCGAGGGTGAATTACCCCTGCCTGCGAACGATGCGGACCGTGTCGCCTACCTCGAGGAACTGATCCGGATGCAGCCGGACAATGAAAAACTGAAACAACGCCTGGAGCGGCTGCAACAGGCGCCGGAACCGGCCGGGGAAGCAGCCGGCGCCGAGGAGCCGCCGGAGCCGGCGCTTATTTGCGGCAGTTCCTGACGATCAGCCGTTCGAAGTCTTTTTCGTCTGCAAGGATATCGAAGTACTTGTCAAGGTACTTTGCGGCTTTTTGGCGCGAGCGGTCGCTGAGCCGTTCGTCGCTGTCCAGTACGGCGAGGATGTCCGCTTTCCTGTCGAGCGCTTTTCGGCGGGCGTTTTCCAGCTCGCCGTTATGGGCGCAGTAACCGCGGTAGACCCGTTGCGTGACCGAGCGGATACCCAGGTTGTCCGGGGGCTCGGCGTAGGGCGGGTTCACCAGTCCGGATGAATCGAAATCGTATGGAACCGGCTGGATCAGGTCGCCCTGCTCGAGGGGCCGGGGCGCAACCAGCTTGACGTTGTGGCAGCATTCCTCGGGGTCGGGCCCGATCAGCGGGGACCAGTCCACGTTTCCGATCATGTACTGGAACAGCGCCATGTCGCTCGCCGTGGCGGGGTCCAGGTTCGCGGGTCCCAGGCGGTCGGTCGTGTATTTTTTCAGATCGTTGCGCTTGGCGACATCACTGTCGTCCTCGATCAGGAAGGCGAAACGCGTCTCGTCGAAGTCGCCCGACCCGCTGTTCACGTAGCTTACGGTCAGCGGGCGTACATCAAAACTGTAGTCCGTGATCACGTTGTACATCCGGTATGCCATCATCTCGAGGATGTAGTACTGATCGTAGCGCTCCGAGCGCCGGCAGTGCGTGACCATCTTCACGGATTTCTGTCCCCGGAACATGGTGTCGCGGACCTCTTCTTTCGCAAAGCGCAGCCTGATGGGCGGAAACTCACAGGCATCCTGCCGCTTCACGCCGCGCCGCTCGACGGTCAGTTCGTGGCTGTGCAGCTCACCCTGCGGGTCGCGGTATTCCAGGGTTGCCGGGTAAGCGCCCTGGTGGGCTTCGTTGTCGATGAGTTCGCGCCAGGCTGCGGTCAGCGTGATTTCCAGGTTGGCGTCGGATTTGAACAGCTTGTCCGGTTGGCTTTCCTTGCCGCTTTCATCGGCAGAGGCGGAGACCGCCAAAAGCGCGAGCAAAAGCAATACGGCAGAACGACAAGCGGCTGAGTTGAAGAGGGTCGTGAATAAGGGCATCGGGATTTCGATCGTCTTCCGTTGTTGGGTTCGATTTCAGTATAGATGATAATGAGTCGATGGATTTCTCCCGCCAAATGCAGCGCGACTGCCCCGACCTGGAAGTCGTAACGGACCCCGGTGTTTTGGAAAGCCACGGGCAAGACTGGAGCCATTTTCGCACTCCGGCGCCTGCGGCCGTCGTTTTTCCGCGGAGCGTGGAGCAGGTGCGCGAACTGGTCCGGGCCGCCGCGCGGCACCGTATTCCGCTGGTGCCGTCAGGCGGCCGCACCGGTCTCAGCGGCGGGGCGGTGGCGTGCAGCGGCGAAGTCGTCGTCTCTTTTGACCGCATGCGCCGAATCCTGGATTTCAATGCCGTGGAACGCACCGTGACGGTCGAGGCCGGTGTCGTCACCGCCCAGCTCCAGGCGTTCGCGCGCGACAAGGGACTCTACTACCCGGTTTCTTTTGCGTCCGAGGGCTCCAGCCAGGTCGGGGGGAACATCGCCACCAATGCCGGCGGTATCCGGGTGATCCGCTATGGAATGACACGCGACCGCGTCGCCGGGCTGAAAGTCGTCACCGGCACCGGTGAGGTACTCGATTGCAACCGGGGGCTGGTCAAGAATGCCAGCGGTTACGACTTTCGTCACCTGTTTATCGGCAGCGAGGGCACGCTCGGGTTCGTGGTCGAAGCCACGATGAAACTGACGGATCCGCCTGCCCCGAGCCGGGTCATGCTGCTGGCGCTGGATAAGCTGGCCGGCGTGATGCCGCTGTTCGACCTGTTGCAGTCCTTTCTCGGGCTGAGCGCGTTCGAGCTGTTCAATGACCGTTCCATGCACCACGTGCGGCTGGCGCACGGACTGCCGGACCCGCTGGGACAGGCGGCGCCGTGGTACGTGGTCACGGAGTTCGACTGCCCGGGCGAATCGACCGAGCGAATCGCACTGGAATGTTTCGAACGCGCGGTCGAGAGCGGTTGGTTACGGGACGGCGTAATCAGCCAGAATGAAAAACAGGCGGCGGACCTGTGGCGTTACCGGGAAGGCATTGCCGAGTCCGTGGCGCATTATCCTCCTTACAAGAACGATGTGTCGGTCACGGTCTCCCGCGTGCCGGAGTTCCTTTTGCGGCTCGCCGAACTGCTGGACGAGGTGTGCCCGGAGTACGACGTGCTCTATTACGGGCACGTCGGAGACGGCAACATACACCTCAATATTCTCAGGCCCGAGGGCGTGTCGCTCGAAGACTTCGAGGCCCGATCCAACGTGATCAGCCGCCGTTCCTACGAACTGACCCGGGAGATGGGCGGCTCGGCCTCGGCGGAGCACGGCATCGGACTGCTGAAAGCGCACTGGCTTTCGACCACGCGCAGCGCAGCGGAGATCGAGATGATGCGCGGCATCAAGCAGCTGTTCGACCCGGCGGGAATACTCAACCCCGGCAAGCTGCTCTCGAAGTAAGCCGGTGTCAGCCTGGCCGGGCCGGCGACTCACATGAAACGCATCGAGAAGTCCACGGCGTGCAGGCTCTTGGTCAGGTCGCCGGTGGAAATGAAGTCAACGCCGGTCAGCGCCACGTCGCGGACGCTCTTCAAGGTAATTCCGCCGGAGGCCTCCAGGCCGATGCGTCCCTTGTAGCGCTGGACGGCCTCGATGAGCCGATCCGTTGAAAAATTATCCAGCAGTACACGCTGGGCTCCGGACTCGAATGCCTGGTCGAGCTGATCCAGTGTTTCGACCTCGACCCCGAGCAGAAGGTCCGGGTACAGTCCCCTGGCCCGGCCGACCGCAGCCCGGATCGATCCGGCCGCCGAAATGTGGTTTTCTTTCACCAGGATCGCATCGAACAGGCCGATGCGGTGATTGCTGCCGCCGCCGCAGCGGACCGCGTATTTCTGGGCCAGCCTCAAACCGGGCAGGGTTTTGCGCGTATCGAGGATGATGGCGCCGGTATCTGCCACGGCTTCGACGTAACGCCGCGTTCGCGTGGCCGTGCCGGAGAGCGTCTGCAGGAAATTGAGGGCCGTTCGCTCCCCGCTCAGTATCGCGCGCGCCGGTCCGTCCACCCGGCACACGGCGTCATCGGGCCGCAGGCGCTCGCCGTCATCGAAAAACCATTCGACGCTCACGCCTGCATCGATCTGCGCATACGTTTCATCGAACCAGGCCCGGCCTGCGAGCACCGCATCTTCGCGGCAGATCACGCGTGTTTCGAGCCGGGCTTCCGCGTCGATCAGCTGCGCGGTGCAGTCGCCCGGACCGAAGTCTTCCTGAATGGCCCGCCGCACGTCTTCGCGCACGGTCATCGCGGACGGCGGCAACGGGCCGTTGTTTTTCATCTCAGAAGTCCTGCAGTTGGGTCGTGCCGATACCCTTGTCCTCGAGCAGCACGGCTATACCGTCGACGACCGCGTAAATGACCTTGTCGTCTTCCGTCACCAGCGCTTCTCGCAGGGTATTCGTCACGACTTCGCCGTTGACATACTGCACGGCGCCGTCGGCGATGGCGTCGTTGAGTTTCTTCAGGCGGTTGGCGGTCAGGCGCGTCAGCGGTGTCTTGCTCACCGGGCAGCAGAGGATTTCCAGCAATTTCCCGTCGATTGGCATGGGGCCTTCCTGCGTGTTCAAAGACAGCCGTATTGTACTGGAGATCGAGTCGATGTTTCGCAAATCCTGTTACAATTCGCGGTTTCACGAATCAAGGCAGACTGGTGGCGGCAAGTGAGCGATAAAGTGCTTGTGGGAATCATCATGGGGTCTCAGTCCGACTGGGAAACCATGAAACATGCGGCAGACGCCCTGGAGCGGCTCGGCGTGCCGTTCGAAACGCGCGTCGTGTCGGCCCATCGTACCCCCGACCTGATGTTCGAATACGCGGAACAGGCTGCTGAACGCGGCTTGCAGGTGATCATTGCCGGTGCCGGCGGAGCCGCGCACCTGCCCGGCATGGTCGCGGCCAAAACCGTGGTGCCCGTGCTGGGCGTGCCGGTGCAGTCGCGCGCGCTGAACGGCATGGACTCACTGCTTTCGATCGCCCAGATGCCGGCCGGCATCCCGGTCGGAACGCTCGCCATCGGTGTCGCGGGCGCGACGAATGCGGGCCTCCTGGCTGCTGCCATCGTCGCAAATTCCGATCCGGTCGTGCGCAGGGCGCTCGAGGGTTTTCGCCGCGAGCGGACCGAGTCGGTGTTGGCCAACCCGGACCCGAGCCGGGCCTGAGACCGTGTCGTGCGCGTCAACACCGGTCCGCCGGATCGGAATCCTGGGCGGCGGCCAGCTGGGCCGCATGATGGGCCTGGCCGGCGTTCCGCTGGGGCTCGATTTCCGTTTTCTCGATCCCGGCCCGAACGCCTGCGCCGCGGTCGTGGGCGACCTGCTGAACGCCGGATTTTCCGATATCGAGGCGGCCCGCGAACTGGCCCGTTCGGTAGACGTCGCGACGTTTGATTTCGAAAACGTACCGCAGGAAACGGCCGAGGCGTTCGAGGAAATCTGTCCCCTGTACCCGGCCTCTGATGCGCTGGGCGCCTGCCAGGACCGGCTGGTCGAAAAGACCCTGTTGACTGACCTCGGTATCAGCGTGGCGGATTACCACGCGGTTGCAGGCCGCACGGACCTGCTCGAGGGCGTCGAACGCCTGGGGTACCCGGCCGTGCTCAAGACCCGTCGCCTGGGTTATGACGGCAAAGGCCAGGTGGTGTTGCGAGACCCCGAAGACCTCGAACGGGCCTGGCAGCGGCTGGGCGAGAGGGAGTTGATCCTGGAGACATTCGTGCCGTTCCAGGCCGAGTGTTCGCTCGTGGGCGTGCGGGGACACGACGGGGAAGAACGCTTCTGGCCGCTGACCCGAAACGTACACGACCACGGCATCCTGGCGCTGAGCCGCCCGGGCGATTTCGATGCGGCGCTGCAGACAGCCGCCGAGGACAAAGTGCGGCGCCTTTTGCGGCATTTCGATTATCGCGGCGTGCTGACGGTCGAGTTCTTCCTGCGAGACGGTGAACTGCTCGCCAACGAGATCGCCCCGCGCGTTCACAACTCCGGACACTGGACGATCGACGGTTCGTCCTGCTCCCAGTTCGAGAACCACGTGCGTGCCGTGGCCGGCCTGCCGCTGGGGCCGACGGACCTGGCGCGGCATTCACTGATGTTCAACTGGATCGGCCGACTGCCGGACCGTGAGCGGATGCTGGCCTTCAGCGGACTGCATTGGCACGAGTACGGCAAAGAACCGCGCCCCGGCCGCAAGATCGGGCACGCCACCGTGACCGCGGAGTCCCGCGAATCCCTGATGGAAACGGCCGTGGATGTGGCCTCAGCCGCCGGCGGGGACTTTCTTCGGCTGGTCGAGTCGCTCGACTGATTCGCAGACCGCGGCGACGATCATTTCGGCCTGCTCGCGGTCGATGATCAGGGGCGGCAGCAGGCGAACCACGCTGCCGGCCGTGGCGTTGACGATGATCCCGTTTTCCATGCACTGCGACTGCACCGGGCCCGCCGCGCGGTCCAGCTCGATACCGATCATCAGGCCGCGGCCGCGAATGTCCCGGACCCGCGGATGATCCCCGATGCGTTCACGCAGCCCCGCCAGAATGGTTTCGCCGACAGCGGCCGCGCGCTCTGCGATCGATTCGCTTTCCATGACCTCGAGCACCGCGCAGGCCGCGCGGCTGGCCAGCGGGTTGCCGCCGAACGTCGAGCCGTGTGAGCCCGGCTGCATCAGTTCCGCCGCCTTGCCGTGCGCGAGACAGGCGCCGATGGGCAGGCCGTTGGCCAGCGCCTTGGCCGAGGTCAGCACGTCGGGGAGGATGCCTTCGTGCTGATGGTCGTACCATTTTCCGGTCCGGCACAGGCCGCACTGGATTTCGTCCAGAATCAGCAGCCAGCCTTGCTGGTTGCAGAGCTGGCGAAGCTGCTTCAGGTAGCCGGGGGCCGGCAGGCGCACGCCGCCTTCGCCCTGGATCGGCTCGACGAGCACGGCTGCCACGTTGCGGTCGCGCTCTGCAATGGCGCGAACGGCTTGCACGTCATCGAAGGGCGCGCGAACGAACCCGCTGACCAGCGGTTCAAAGCCGGCCTGGACTTTTCGGTTGCCGGTGGCGGAAAGCGCCGCCAGCGTGCGGCCATGAAAACCGCCGTCCATGACGATGATCCCGGGGCGGTCGATATCGTTCTGGTGCCCCCAGAGGCGGCCGATCTTGACCGCGCACTCGATCATTTCCGCGCCCGAGTTGCCAAAAAAAACGCGGTCCATGCCGGTCACGGCAGCCAGGCGGTCGGCGAGTTTTTCCTGCCAGGGCACGCGGAACAGGTTCGATGTATGAACCACGGCTGAAGCCTGGTCCGCGATCGCCTCGGCCACGCGCGGGTGGGCGTGGCCCAGGGCGCAGACACCCAGCCCCGCGATGGCGTCGAGGTAGCGCTCGCCCTCGCTGTCCCACAGCCAGGCGCCTTCGCCGCGCTCAAAGGCAATAGGAAGCCTGGCGTAGGTGTTCATCAGGTGATTGCTCATCACGACTCCAGTTGGGTATCAGAGCCCGGTCAGAATCTTCCAGCGATTGACGATCGCGCAGAACAGGGCAGCGGTTTTCTCGGTGTCGTAAACGGCGGAGTGCGCCTCCGACTCGTTCCATTCAAGACCCGCGGCCTGGACCGAGCGGGACAGCACGGTCTGGCCAAACGCCAGGCCCGCCAGCGTGGCCGTATCAAAGCTGCTGAACGGGTGAAATGGGCTGCGCTTGTATTCCGTGCGCTTGACGGCGGCGTTGATGAACGACAGGTCAAAAAAGGAATTGTGGCCGACCAGTATGGCCCGCTGGCAGCCCGTGTCCCGGACTTCCTTTCGAATCGGCTGGAAGAACTTGCGCAAGGCATCGATCTCGGGCAGTGCCCCGCGCAGCGGGCTTTCCAGGTTGATGCCGGTGATTTCCAGTGACTTGGGATCGATTCGCGCGCCTTCGAACGGCTCCACGTTCACGTCCACGGTCTCGGCGACGAACAGGCGGCCGAAGTCGTCCATGCGAATGATGCAGGCGGCGATTTCGAGCAGGGCGTCGGTTTCGGACTGGAAACCGCCGGTTTCGACGTCGACGACGACCGGAAGAAATCCCCTGAATCGGTCAGCAATGCGCGGCATAATGGAACCCGTTCGGCAAGCCCCGGAGAATAAGTGATTGTGACCCGATTTACCATGATGCGTGCCTTGGTCGTACTGATCCTGCTGCTGGTTGCTCCGCTCGGCGGCCGCGCCGACTCATCTCTTTTCTGGGCGCTGAGCCGTGACGGTGAGCCGGCCGGATACCTGCTCGGGACCATTCACAGCGAGGATCCGCGCGTGCTCGATTTTTCCGAGCCGTTCATCGGGCAGCTGACGGAGAACCGGTTTTTCGCGATGGAGATGGTGCCGGACCTGCCCACCCTGGCCAGGCTGACCGAGTACATGCACTACCAGGACGGAACGCGCCTGGCAGATGTCATCGGGCCCGAGCGTTTTGCCCGGCTGAGCGAATTGCTGGCCGCTTACGGCGTCGACCCGACCTGGGTTTCACGCATGAAAGTCTGGGCCGCGATGATGACCCTGAGCCTGCCGCCGCCGCGGTCCGGGTTATTCATGGACCTTTCCCTGTCGCTTCGTGCCGCCGGTTCGGGCATGAAAGTCGTCGGGCTCGAGACGCTGGAGCAGCAACTGGCTTTCCTCGAGGACATGCCGCTCGAGCAGCAGTTCGAGCTGCTCGATCATGCGCTGGCGGAGCATGACAAAGTCGAAGCGCTTCACCGCGAGATGGTGGACAGTTACCTGACGGGCGACCTGCGGGCTGTCGAACGGCTTTCGATGTCGCAGATGGACGTTTTGTCTTCGTCAGCGCGCGCCTATTTCATCAGCGAGGGCATCGACGCGCGCAACCGGCGGATGCTGGAATCCGTGCTGCCCTATTTCGAAGACGGAACGGTTTTCGTGGCGGTCGGCGCGCTGCACCTGCCGGGCGAGCAGGGGTTGGTGCGCCTGCTGCGTGAAGCCGGTTTCGAGCTGTCGCCCCTGCCGCTGCCGTTCTCAGCGACGGGTCAGCGAGGCAACGCCCAGTAGGGCCGCGATTGCGAACAGCGCGATGCCCCAGCGGGGCTCGACGAACACGGTCGCCAGGCCCAGCACGGCGAACAGCAGCGCCGCCGACAGGAAATCACCGAAGCGATCGGTGACGTAGTCGCTGCGCCCCGTCATGATCAGCAGCAGGTGGTCCAGGCTGATTTTTCCGCCGCCGTGAAATACCAGCGGCATCAGCATGACGGCGAACAGCAGGGGCAGCTTGTAGTTCCCCGCGGTTTCCGCGGTGATCACGTAGCCCTGCCACAGCTGGCCCAGCGATTCCCATTCCGCCGGCCAATGCACGGCGGCTGTCGCCACCCCGGTGATTACCAGCAGCGAGACCGCGGCGAAACGCGTGAACAGGCCGAACAGCAGCAGCAGGGCGAACACCATTTCACCCCAGGTCGCCGCCAGCCAGTTCAGATCGGGCCCGAGCTGCTCGAACGGCCAGGGAAAACCGTTTTGCCAGCCGGCCCAGGGGATATCTGCGAACCAGTTTTCACCGCGAAACTTGCCGATACCGGCCTCCCAGAATTCCCAGGCCAGGATCGCGCGCAGAGCCAGCGGCCACAGGTAATCACCGGCGACGCGCAGGCGGGCGGTCAGGTTGTCGTACCAGTCGAACATGGTTTATCTCCGGGTTCCCAGCAGGATGTCCCGCCGGCGGAAGTCTTCAAGCAACGCGGCGCCTGCGGCGACGATTTTTTCGGGCTCAGGGTGAGCCATGGAGGTCGCGATACCTTCGAGGATCGTCCGCCCGGTCAGCCCTTCGTTTCGCTGCAGGCCCGCAATCAGAGCCAGAGACACCTCGTTGATTGCCATGAATTTCACTTCGTCGGCACGGTTGCGGTAAACGATGTAGTGGTGGTCGCCGCCCGGCGCTTCCGCCGGCTGATAATCCGGCCCCAGCAGATGCACCGGGAAGCGGAAGCTGAGCACCCGTACGAGCGGAGACAGCACCGGCGACTGCTCCACCGGGTCCCCGTCGGGGTCGACCGCTGCGTCGTCGATTGACCGTTCGTCGATCTCGAGCGACAGTTCGACCCACTCGTAATGGGCCAGTTCGCAAAGGAAGGGTGGATCATCTCCCGCTGCATCGCGTTCATCGCGCAGGTAACGGAGAAACTCCCGCGCCACTTCCGGGAACAGCGGCGTGTGGCAGTGGTGCTCCGAGTAGAAATCGCGCACCAGCCGTTTCCAGCCCTCGGGGCCCAGTATCTCGTGCAGCACCGGAAAGGTGCCGGCCAGGAGCGACTGCATGTTGTTGAAGAACAAGTCGCGGTAGACTCGCATCCTGCGGTCTTCGACGTCTGCAGGCGCCGGGTTGGCGGCGGGATCGCGAATATGCGCGGCAAACGCCCGCTGCAGGGACTGGAACTTCATGCCCGTCGTTCCCGGCCACGGCCGTGCCGGGCCTGCAGTTCGTTGATCTGCCTGACTTCGCCGAGCAGTTCCGGCAGCGGCGGAAAGTTGAAATCGCGTTCGAGCAGAACGGGAAAGACGCCGAAGCGGTCAAAGGCGCGGTCCAGCAGGTCCCAGACACCCGATACGACGTCCGCGCCGTGGGTGTCGACCAGCAGGTCCTCGGCCTCGTCGAAATGACCCGCAACGTGGCCGTAGGCGATCCGCTGGCCCGGAAGTCCCGCGAGAAAGTCCAGGGGGTCATAATCGTGGTTCACGCTGTTCACGTAGATATTATTCACGTCCAGCAGCAGGTCGCAGTCGGCTTCCTCCAGCACAGCGTTAACGAATTCGAGTTCGTCCATTTCAGCGCCCGGGGCCGCATAGTAGGACACGTTTTCCAGCGCGATACGCCGTTCCAGGATGTCCTGTACGCGCCGCACGCGCTGCGCAACGTAGCGAACGGCGTCCTCGGTGAAGGGGATCGGCATCAGGTCGTAAAGGTGACCGTCGTCCGTGCAGTAGCTCAGGTGTTCGCTGTAGCAGCGGATATCGTGCCGGTCGAGAAAGCGCTTGAGCCGGTGAAGAAATGTTTCATCCAGCGGCGACGGCCCTCCGATCGAGAGCGAAAGGCCGTGGCAAACGAAGGGAACCCGCCGGGTGAAATCGTGAAAAGAACGTCCCAGCCGGCCGCCGACCCCGATCCAGTTTTCGGGGGCGACCTCCATGAATTCGACTGGGCCGAAGCCCTGCTCACGAAGCGGCTCCATCAAGGCGCGCCTGAGACCCAGGCCGGCGCCTCGCACGGGATAGGTTTTTTCACCCATGGCGGGTTACCTCCTCAAAGACGACGGATCAGCCTTTGTCCTTTTTGCCGCCGCACTTGCCTTCGCCGCACTTGCCCTCGGCAGCCTTCTTCTCGCCGCCGCACTTGCCTTCGCCGCATTTGCCCTCGGCAGCCTTCTTCTCGCCGCCGCACTTGCCTTCGCCGCATTTGCCCTCGGCAGCCTTCTTCTC
>Ga0180435_10003349_pt1 | contig 16109 bp, 14 predicted proteins | sample SS_ome_3_FD_132467 | JGI IMG/M metagenome (GOLD analysis project Ga0180435, IMG submission 132467) | Hypersaline lake sediment archaeal communities from the Salton Sea, California, USA - SS_3_S_1 metaG | ecosystem: Environmental > Aquatic > Non-marine Saline and Alkaline > Hypersaline >... | reverse complement strand
GCCGCCGACTGCTCCGAGGCTGTCTTCAGCTGGTCCGATGGACAGGGCGAGAGCGCCTACAACATCCGTGGCGACAGCCTCGATGTCGACATCAGTGCCGACTCGACGTCCTTCACATGGGACAATCCCCCCGACGGCACGTCGGAGGTGATCCTCAAAGCCCTGGACGCCGATGAGGACGAGATTGCCCAGGTCAAGACCACGATCGCGGTAACGTGCGGCGCCGGAGAGGCCGATCTGGCCGTGATCTCCGTGACGCTGTCGCCGACGGTCCCCGTCGCCCACATGCCCGTCACCGCCACGGTGCGCATCGAGAACGCCGGCACCGCCGATGCCGGTGGGTTCAAGGCGCTTTGGCGCGCGATCAAGACATCGCCCAACACCACCTGTGCCTGGGTGGTCGCCGGCGGGCTCGATGCGGGGGACACCGTGGACCTCGCGTGCACGGCCATCGCCTACAGCGCCCCCTATGCCGGCATGGTCGGCTACGCGGAAGCGGACACCACGGACATCATCGCCGAGTCGGACGAGGACAACAATGACCTCGAGCCCACGACGCCGGTGGTCACACCTGAGATCGTCTACGACTTCGTGGCGAACGCCGATGAGGGCACCTGGATCAGCGCGCCGCCAACAGCGGACCTTCCTTGGGCCGGCGACACAGCCAGCGACCTCGGATACGCCCGACTCACGGGCGGGACGCTTGAGACCGGCGGCACGATCCAGGGACTCTGCCTGGAAACACACCCGCGCCGCGTCGCCGAGGGCATCGTCCGCGGCGAGTTCGAGGACATCGACAGCCCGGACTATGTCATTGAGCCCGGCGACCGAATCCGAGCCGCCGTGGGGATGATGCAAGGCGCCGAAAATGGTGCCATTAGCTATCGCGTCATGGCAATCCTCAGCGAGGCGGGCGGCAAGTGGCTGATCGACGAACCCCACGCCTATGGTGAGGGCATTGAGGCTCTCAGCGCCGACCTGACGCCCTATGCAGGCCAGGAGGCCGCCGTCATCCTCCAGGTCGAGGCCGGTCCCGATGCCACCGATGATCAGGCCTGCTGGATCATCGCTCAGATACTTCGGTATCCCTAGCCCCATCACAAACTTGACTTCAGGCCTCGCGGCCCGTATAATGCAGTTAAGAGAGCGTGCCTTCGGGCGCGTGTCAAAGCGTTGAGCGGGACGAGTACCCGGCGGAATGTGACAGAGAATGGGGGTCACCGACTGAGAACCCCCTCCGCAGGAACCCGGAGAAAACCCCCCGCGAGCGAGCGGCTGAACGACGAACTAGTCTAGTAAGTCACTCCGGGTTCGCCCGTTACAGCGACAAGAGAGCCTGCGACACCTCTTCGGGTTGTCGTGGGAATTTGGGTGGAACCACGTGGTGCCCCGCGTCCCAAGAGGACGGCGGGGCATTTGTGTTGTGGGGGATTCCCCAAGGGGCACGAATCGCAAATGGCAAACCCCAAATCGACTCCTGGAGCAGGATGATTGGGAGGGCGCGGGAGTATGGCAGGTGAGAGGGGCGAGCAGGGAGGATACGATGAGTGGATGGCTGGCGTGCCAAAGGAGATCACATCAGAGCGTGTCTGGCGGTTCTACGGATACCGCAAGGCGCTCTACCTGTATGACTTGTGTTGGGACGACTGCACTGAGCTGATCAAGCACCCACTGGGCCGACCTGTAGCCAATCAGCTGATCCGCAGCGCAGGGTCGATCTCGGCCAACATCGAGGAGGGTCACGGTCGCGGCTGGGGCAATGACAAAGCCTACTTCCTGCGCGTTGCGCTAGGATCAGCAAGGTAGTCCAAGGGCTGGTACTTCAGAGCAAGACACCTGATCGCACCGGACCAGTTGGCACAGCGCATCAGCCTGCTTGGCGAAATCATCGCCCTGCTGGTCACCGAACTCAACCAGCAGCGCACTACTCGCTGAGGCCCCGATTTGGGGTTTGAGGTTTGTGATTTGCGCGCTACCGTGCGTCTAGTCTGACAAGGAGACAACCGATGGAGAGCATGAGTCCCGAAGCATATCTCGAGAGCAAACTGTACCGGATCCGGCACTCGGCCGCGCACATGATGGCGGCGGCGGTGCTGGAGAAGTTCCCCGATGCGAAGATCGCCATCGGGCCGCCAATTGAGCAGGGCTTTTACTACGACTTCGACCTGCCACGGTCGCTCACGGAGGAGGACCTGGCGGAGATCGAGACGCGCACGCGCGAGCTGATCGCCGAGCGCGTCGACTTCGAGTACGAAGAGATCTCACCGGAGGCGGCCAAGGAGCTCTTCGCCGACCAGCCCTACAAGCTGGAGCTGATCGACGACATCCTCAGCCGCGGCACGGACGAGTACGGCGAGAAGGTGGATTCCGAGCCCAAGCTCTCGGTCTACAAGAGCGGCGGCTTTGTCGATCTCTGTCGGGGACCGCACGTCGTCAACAGCAACCGCATCCGCCCCAAGGCGGTCAAGCTACTCAACGTCGCCGGCGCCTACTGGCGCGGCGATGCCGACCGCCCCATGCTCCAACGCATCTACGGCACGGCGTTTGAGAGCTCCAAGGAGCTGCGAGCCTACCTCAACTGGCGGGAGGAGGTCAAGAAGCGTGACCACCGGCAGCTGGTCAAGCAGCTCGATCTGCTGTCCTTCCACGAGGAGGCCGGCCCGGGCCTGGCCTACTGGCACCCGCGCGGTGCGATGATGCGCAAGATCATCGAGGACTTCTGGCGCGATCGCCACATGGCCGGCGGGTACGACTTCGTCTCCACGCCGCACATCGGCAAGTCGTGGCTCTGGCAGACGTCCGGGCACCTCGACTTCTACAAGGAGAGCATGTACTCCAACATGGACGTCGACGGGCAGGACTACTACCTCAAGCCCATGAACTGCCCCTTCCACATCATGATCTACAACACATCGCTGCGCAGCTATCGCGAGCTACCGTTGCGATGGGCGGAGCTCGGCACGGTCTACCGGTACGAGAAGAGCGGCGTGCTCCACGGGTTGATGCGGGTGCGCGGCTTCACGCAGGACGACGCACACATCATCTGCACGCCGGACCAGATCGAGGCCGAGGTGCTGCGCGTGCTGCGCTTCTCGCTCGCGCTGCTGCACGCCTTCGGGTTCGAGGACATCCAGGCCTTCCTCGCGACGCGGCCCGAGAAGGCGGTGGGCGAGCCCGCTCGCTGGGAGCAAGCACAGGAATCGCTCAGGCGCGCCATCGATGAGGAGGGCCTCGAGTACGAGATCGACGAGGGCGGCGGCGCCTTCTACGGGCCCAAGATCGACCTGCACATCAAGGATGCCCTGGGCCGCCTGTGGCAGCTCACGACGATCCAGTTCGACTTCAACCTGCCCGAGCGCTTCGACATGACGTACGTGGGTGAGGATGGGATGGAGCACCGCCCGTACATGGTCCACCGCGCGCTGCTGGGTTCCATCGAGCGGTTCTTCGGCATCCTGGTCGAGCACTACGCCGGCGCATTCCCGGTCTGGCTCTGCCCCGAGCAGGTGCGGATCATCCCCATCGCCGATCGACACATCGACTACGCCAAGCAGGTCGAGGACCAGCTGCGCGAGGCCGGCATCCGTGCCAGCACGGACGCCTCCGCCTCCCGGATGAACGCCAAGATCCGCGACGCGCAGTTGATGAAGATCCCCTACATGCTGGTGGTGGGCGATCGCGAGATCGAAGAAGGCCAGGTCGCCCTGCGCATGCGCAGCGGCGCGCGCCCCGGCGCGATGTCGGTCGGCGACTTCGTGGCGCTGGCGCAGAAAGCTGTGGACGAGACGGCGCTGGAGTAGCCATACTCAATGCAGGTAGATGGCGGTTGCCATCTACCTGCATCAACAGGCCTTGTTGACGGGGCCGTAGGCTGCCGGGGTCGGCTGGTGCGAGTTGGACCGCTCGCCTCTGGAGCCCCGTTCACGGGGCGAAAGCCGGGTCGGTCTGCCGACACGTAGCCCGGTGTCTTCAGCACCGGGCGTCTTCAGCATCGGGTGTCTTCAACACCGGGCGGCTCCGGCGCAGCACTGCTTCAGGAGAGGTCGACGGCGAGGTCCATCCTATCCCTTCGCAACCGACTTCAGCAGACCCAGCTGCCCGACGTGGTAGGTCTCGTGCCACTGCAGGCCGGCGACACGCTCCAGGCGCGTCACCTTGCCGAAGGGCGAGTCCACAATCTCGGTGAGGAGAGGCTCGGAAACGGACTCCATCGCGTCAGCTAGGCGTCCCTCCGCCATGTCAAGGTCCGCCAGAAGCTCTGCCAACGTGCGCCCGACATCGAGGGCGGTCAGCACCGCCGGGTCTTCCCCGTACACGGCGGGCGGGTCCGCCCACACCGGCGCCGCCCCCAGCGCCACCAGCGCATGGTCACGATGGCCTACTATGTGCCCCAGCACCCAGTTGAATGTGATCACCTCGAACGCCGGCTGCCTCAGACATCCCTCGTCGGTCAGACCCTCTGCGTGTCGGTGAATCAGCCAGGTATTGGTGCGATAGCCCTCGATCAGTGTACCCAAACGCTCGTTCATATCCTGGTCCCTCCACAACTTCCACGGGCACGCCTCAGGCTATGGCACCCTGGGCCTCTCGCTCTTTCTCCAGCCGCAGCATCTCGAAGTGCTCGACGATGTTCGCCGCCAGCACCTTGGAGACGCCCTCGACCTCCGTCAGCTGCTCCTCCGTCGCCGACTGAATCCCGTGCAGCGACCCGAAGTGCTTGATGAGGGCCTTGCGTTTGACCGGCCCTATGCCGGGGATGTCATCGATCTGCGAGGCCAACCCCACCTTGCGCCGCCGCTGTCGGTGGTAGGTGATGGCGAACCGGTGCGCCTCATCGCGGATGCGGCGCATGAGCAGGATCGCCGGTTCTGAGGGGTCGAAACGCACGGGCACGCGCCGATCGGGCTTGAAGATCTCCTCATGGCGCTTTGCCAGGCCCACCACAGGCACCTTGTCCTGTAGCTCGAAGCGCTCCAGCACCTCCACAGCCGTCCCCAACTGTCCCTTGCCACCGTCCACGATGAGCAGGTCAGGCAGCTTGGCCCATGCCTGGCTGCCGCGCGTCCCCTTGAGCTCGCCTTCCGTGATCCGGCGCCAGCGCTCGAAGCGGCGCATCAGCACCTCGCGCATACTGGCGAAGTCGTCCTGTCCCACCACCGTGCGGATCTTGAAGCGCCGGTAGTCGCTCCTCTTGGCCACACCGTGCTCGAAGACGACCATACTCCCAACCACTTCAACACCCTGCGTGGTGGAGATGTCATAGCACTCCATACGGACGGGCGTCCGGGGCAGCGTAAGCCCTTCCTGCAGATCCGTGAGCGCGGTCTCGCTGCGGTGCTTGTCCATCGCCCACTGGGCCTTGAGCAGGCGCAGGGTCTCGACAGCGTTCTCCGATGCCAGGTTGAGCAGGTCTCGGTCGGGGCCCTCCCGTGGGACGTTGAGGTAGACCACGTCTCCGCGCTTGGTGCGCAGCCACTGCTCCAGCACTGCGGCCTCGGCGATCTGAGCCGGCAATAGAATCTCCGGCGGCACCATCGCCGCGTTGGTGTAGAACTGCTGGAGGAAGGCCGAGACAATCTCCTCCTCATTGCTGTCGGCGCTGCCCTCCATCACGAAGTGCTCGCGTCCCAGCAGCTTGCCGTTGCGGACAAAGAAGACCTCGAGACAGGCATTCCCGTTATCGGTGGCAACGGCGATCACGTCCTGATTCGTCGCCGCAGTGGTGATGATCCGTTGGCGCTCCATCACGTGCGTCAGCGCCTGGAATCGGTCGCGGAGCTGGGCAGCGCGCTCGAACTGCAGCGAGGTCGCCGCATCCTGGATTGCGTCGCGCATCTCCTCCATCACGCCCTCGCTCTCGCCGCCCATGAAGCGGATGAGCTGCTCGATCACGGCGTTGTACCCGGCCTTGTCGACCGCGCCGATGCAGGGACCGGTGCAGAGTTGGAGATCGTGATAGAGACACGCGCGTGTGTCCTTGCCGGTGATGTCCCGGTCACACGTCCGGTAGGGGAACATCCGGCGGAGCAGGTCAAGGGTATCGCGCAGAGCGCCTGTCGACGTGTAGGGGCCGAAGTAACGACCGCCGTCGCGCTCCATCCGCCGCGTGATGAGCACCTTGCGATAGTCCTCATTGGTGATCTTGAGATAGGGGTAGCGCTTGTCATCCTTGAGGCGGACGTTGTAGCGAGGGCGATGCTTCTTGATGAGGTTGGCCTCGAGGATGAGGGCCTCAACCTCCGAGTCGGTGATGATCCACTCGATGTCCCGGATCTCACGGACAAGCCGGCGGGTCTTGCTGTGTTCCTGTGCCGAAGCGTGGAAATACGAGCGCACCCGATTAGCCAGGACGTTCGCCTTGCCGACGTAGATGATGCGGCCCTTGGCGTTGCGCATCAGGTAAACGCCGGGCTTCTTGGGTAGCGTGCTTAGCTTCTGGCTTAGCGCCTCGTTCAGCTCGACCACGACGCCATTATACAAGACAAGGCCCCCAGCGGCTACGGCTGGGGGCCTCGAGGTCGTTCGGTTGACGCTAGCGCAGGGACGGCAGACGCACGCCGCCCACCCACATGTACTGGAGCTCGCGGACCAACTCGCCGATGGGTTCCTGCAGCGCCGCACCCAAGACGATGCAGCAGCAGCAGATCAGGAGAAGTACGGCCACCACGATCACGATGATCAACACCGTGTTGTTCTTCTTCTTGGGCGGCTCGGCGCCACCGACGTCCACGCCACTCACCGGCTCTGCCGCGATCGGCGGGGGCGTCGCCGGCATGGTCTCCACCACAGGTTCCTCAGCCGCCTCGAAGGGGCTGGGGACCTCGGCCGGTGCAATCGGCTCAACTGGCGTGACGACTACCGGCGATGACTCGATCACCACCGGCTCGGGCGCCGTCTCAACGACGACAGGCGCCTCAGGCACTGGTGGGGGTGGCGGGACTTCATCCGCGATCGGCAGCGGCGGCGGCACGATCTCGTCAACGGTCTCGTCGTCCGTGATGCCTTCCGGGTCATCCTCGGGGTCCAGACGCTGTGTGCTATAGACTGTTTCCTCGCTCATATCATTCCTCCGTGTTGTCTTGGTCCTTCACTCAGATCGTCGTCCGCCCTCACCACATCAGAGGCAAGGCGAGGTCCATATCGAGGCCCATCCCCCTCAGAAAGTCGAGTATGGGGTCGCCCAGGAACCAGCCGGCGACCAGCGTCAAGCAGCAACAGACCAGCAGGACGGCTGCCACGATGATGATGATCTTGACCGTGTTGTTCTTCTTCTCTGGTTCGGGATTCTCGTACACCGGTTGTGAGCTGTAGATCGGTTCCTGTGCCATTGCGCCCCCTTTGATACTAGTCCGGAATGGATAAGTCCATCAGCAATGCGTCACGCCGCGGGTGTCCCCGACTTCACGCCGTGGCGTTCGATCGGGTTGTACGCCGCCGCCGACGCCAGCGTATCAGCAGTACGATGGCCAGTGCAAGCAGCAGAGCCCAGACGACCATCAGATAGGGAAAAATCACCGAGACAAAGGACGTCACCACCGAGACGATGTCCTCGACCGTGCTGACAATGGGGTTGCCCACACCCATTGTCGCAGCCGTCACCGCCGGGCGTGCGCCTGCCTTGACCACATGGACCGTGCCGGCCAGCACCACACCGCAGGCGAAGGCGAGGACCGGGTGCATATCAATGGACTGCTGGGTGGTGGCGGCGAAGACTATGGCGCCGGCGGTGGGACGGACCAGCGTCTGGATCACGTCATTGACGGAATCAACCGCGGGGATATGGTCGGCCAACTCCTCAATCACCAGGAGGACCGCCAATAGCCCGATGATCCACCAGCTCGTCAACGCGCTCCACGGCTCCTGGAGCTCGATGAGGTGGGTGAACTTGGCCAGTACGGCGAGCGTGAGCATGGGAATGTAGGCGTTCAGCCCTGCCGAGGTGGACAAGCCGAATGCTGACGCGAGGTCCAACAGGCCCTCAACCATCGCTTGCTCCTTTCCCCCTTCACATTATAGGGAATCCACCCGGTTTGCGCAACCGGACTACGCTTACTACGCGCTCTCCCGCCTCCGGTTGCGGCGGCGCTTCACCAGGCGATTGGCGCTCGCCTGTGTGTCGAAAGGTAGGTGTTGGCCTTGGAGAAGTGCCGGCATCCGAAGAAACCGCGGTAGGCGGAGAGCGGCGATGGATGGGGGGCCTCCAGGACGAGGTGTCGCCGGCCGTCGATCACGTCACGCTTGGATTGTGCGAACTTGCCCCACAGAAGGAAGACCAGGTGATCGCGTCGCGCGCTCAGCTGGGCGATGATGGCGTCGGTGAGCGCCAGCCATCCCAGAGCGCGGTGTGACCCCGCCTTGCCGTCCTCGACCGTGAGGCTGGCATTGAGCAACAGCACGCCTTGACACGCCCAGTCGCCGAGATCGGTGGAGCGCACGGGGGGCTCGCCGCCATAGACGTCGTCACCGATCTCGCGCAAGATATTGCGCAGCGAGGGCGGCGCCTTGACCCCGTTCGGCACGGAGAAAGCCAGACCGTTGGCCTGGCCAGGACCATGATAGGGATCCTGCCCCACGATGACCACCTTGACATCGCCGAAGGCCAGGGCTTCGAGGGCGAAGAGGACGCGATCCGCCGGCGGGTAGACCGTCCGGCTCTCCCGCAGTGTCGTGGTCTTGGCCAGCATCTCACGGTGGTACCCCGTGCCCATCAGAGGCACCGCGGTTTCCCAAGTCTGTAGATTTCGTGATTTCATACGTCAGTCTCCCTTGGTCCGGGTGTCCGCATCTTAGCACACAGGTCACCGGGGCGCACCCGTCTGGCTGTGACCGAAGTGGACCGCCCTCCGTGGACCGGCCTACAGCGATGCTGCCATTGCACCCACCGGCCCATGGAGTAGAATGGCGTCGCCGCGAAATTCTCCACAAGGAGCAGTGAGTGATCGAGCTTTCTGACCGCGCCAACCGTATCTCCCCTTCCATGACCTTCGCCATCGCCAGCAAGGCCAAAGCCCTGAAGGCCAAGGGCGTCGATGTTTGCGACTTCAGCGTGGGCGAGCCGGACTTCGTCACACCCGCCTTTATGCGCGAGGGCGCCAAGGCGGCGCTGGACGCCGGGCAGACCAAGTACGCGCCCACAGCGGGCCTGCCCAAGCTCAGAGCCGCCATCGCCGACAAGCTCGCCGGCGACAACGGCCTGGCCTACACGCCGGAACAGGTGGTGGTGACCACCGGCGGGAAGCAGGCACTCTACAACACGATGATGGTCCTGCTGGGCCCCGGCGATGAGGCGTTGATGCCCGCGCCCGCCTGGGTGACCTACCCCGAGATCGTCAAGCTGACCGGAGCCGAGCCCGTCTTGATCCCTACGGACGAATCGACGGAGTTCCGCGTCAGTGCCGCACAGCTCGCCGAGGCCATCACGCCGAGGACGCGGCTTGTCGTCCTGAACTCGCCCGCCAACCCCACAGGCACCGTCTACACCCCGCAGGAAATCGCGGCCCTCGCCGAGGTGATTGTCGAGCACCAGATCACCGTCATCTCCGACGAAATCTACGAGAAGCTCATCTACGATGGCCGCCGGCACGTCAGCATCGGGAGTCTGGGCGAGGAAATCCTCTCCCTGACCGTGACCTGCAGCGGCTTCAGCAAGGCCTTTGCCGCTACGGGCTGGCGTCTGGGCTACATCGCGGGCCCCATCCACGTCATTAAGGCCGCGACCGCGCTGCAGTCGCACAGCACATCGGGCGCCAACACGTTCGCGCAGCACGGCGCGTTGGTCGCCTTGAGGGCCGGCAATGCGCAGGAGGTCATCGAGGAGATGCGCTTGGCTTTCCAGGCGCGCCGCAACCTAGTGATCGAGGAACTGCAGCAGATACCAGGTCTGTCCTGCACGGTGCCGCAGGGCGCCTTCTACGCCTTTCCCAACATCAGCCAAACAGGGCTCGACTCCCTGACCTTCTGCGAGCGCTTGCTGGCATCAGAGCAGGTCGCGGCCGTGCCCGGCGGCGCCTTCGGGTGCGACGACAACATCCGCATCTCCTACGCCACGGACACCGAGACGCTGCGAGCGGGGTTGGCACGGCTGCGGCGCTTCGTCGCGACGCTAGCATAGCAGACCGGCCACGGACCCTCTCGCACCGACGCGGCGCCCATAGAGGCGCCGCGTCGGTGCTGTGGGCTATCTCTGATTCGGACCGCAGTCAAGCCCGAGCTAGAAAATCCAGGAGAGAAGCGCGAACACGACCTGCTGCAGCAGCCGCAAGATGAAGAACGCTACCAATGGTGAGATGTCGATGCCCGGTAGGGGGGGCATGGCCGAGCGAATCGGACCCAGCAGCGGTTCCGTGATGTCCCACAGGAATCGCGAGACCGGACTGGTATACGGTACCCGAATCCATGAAAAGATGATCCGCACAAAGAGCGCCATCCCGTACAGTTCGAAGGCCGCGCCGAGGATGAAGGTCAAGATGTTGCCCACGCTGGATAGAGGCTGGGCGGCCCAGATCGGGATCAGCATCACGAGCTGAAGCACCCACGCGAGCACCGTGCGCGTGGCCCACAGCACGACGAGCGCGGCCGCGGCGCTGAGCAGATCGAACCGCGACACGCCTGTGCTGCGATACGCGGACCCATAGGATGGAATGCCCAACCACCGGCTGGTCACGCTCACCACGGGGTCCGTGATGGCCATCACGACCTTCATCACTGGGTGGTCCCATCGCATCCGGAACACAGGCAGAAGCATCCGCAGAACCAGAAAGAGCCCAAACGTCCCCAGAGCGATGTTCAGGAGACTCATCAACAGCCCAATCACAGACGCCATACGCCTCCCACAGATCAGCTAACGCACATCGGACGCTCGTGTCAGGTTCCCCGAGCGCCGAAGATGGCCCGGCCCACACGCACCAGCGTCGCGCCTTCCTCCACAGCGACCTGATAGTCGCTCGTCATCCCCATCGATAGATGCAGCAGATCCAGCTGAGGGAACGATTCCCCAAGCCAGTCCCGAAGCGCGCGCAGGGATGCAAAAACCGGACGCACATCCTCGGTATCATCGACGATGGGTGCCATCGTCATCAGGCCATCGACGCGCAGACCCGGCAACTCAACTACGCTGCGCACCTCGTCCAGCAGCCGAGAACGGACCTCGGCGTCAGATTCCCATCCCGCGGCCGCGTAGCCCGACTTGCTGGCCTCACCCGACACGTTGCACTCCAGCAGGACCGGGATCCCACGTCCCGCCTCAACGGCACACACGCTGAGCCGCCGGGCGACCTTCAGTCGATCTAGCGAGTGAACGACATCGAAGAACGCGGCAACCAGTCTGGCCTTGCGACTCTGTATGTGGCCGATCATATGCCACACAGGCTGCGCGTCCGCCGGCGCTCCGGAGAGCAGCTCGCGAACCCGAGGGATCTTGGCCTCTCCCTCCTCGGGTCGGTTCTCCCCAAAGTACCGCTGCCCTGCCTCCCAGGCCACCACAACCATCTCAGGCGGATGCGTCTTGGTCACAGCGACCAGGTGCACCTCATCCGGTGATCGCCCCGCGCGTAGTGCGGCCTCCGCAATCCCATCGCGAACCGCGCTCAAATTGGCGGCGATCACATCCGCTTGTGTCATCTGCGGTCACCAACGCGTTCTGGGGCCATAGCTACCGTAGTTCGGCTGCGGGGGCGGGCTGTAGTCGCGACGGCGGAAAACCTGCAACAGCAGCATCCCGGCGACGAAGCCGCCGATATGCGCCCACCAGGCCACACCACCAGTCTGGGTAGCGATGCTGAGGGTTGCCACACCGTTCAGCAACTGCATTAGGAACCAGCCCCCCAGCACCACCGCCGCCGGCAACGAGATGATGCGGATGAAGTAGATCAGCGTCACCGCAGTCCGGACTCGAGCACGCGGATACAGCAGAAGATAGGCTCCCAGCACCCCTGCAATGGCCCCGCTGGCGCCCACCATAGGTATCGATGACCGCGGCGCAGCCGCGACCTGAAGAAGACCTGCTGCAATCCCACTCAACGTGTAGAAGATGAAGAACCGTCCGCGGCCCATGTTGTCCTCGATGTTGTCACCGAAGATCCACAGGTACCACATATTGCCGATAAGGTGCGCCCATCCGCCGTGGAGGAACATCGAGGTGAATAGCGTTAGGAGCACCCTGGGGTCCTGCCATTGCGACGTCAAACGCGCAGGCACGACAGCGAAGGTGTTCATGAGCATACCGGCCATCGACCCGCCCAGCACCTCCATGAGGAAGACCAAGACATTGGTCACGACGATGATCGTGGTGACCAACGGAAAGCGTCGCGACGGCACCTCATCACGTATTGGAAACATCTTCCATCCCTATCTGGACCGGCTGCAACTCTCTGATGGCCCGAGCATTCATGAGCCTGCCTTGAGTGTAGCACGCTTGGATTAGAAACATATATGCAAGGAGCCGCCTGCAAGTGCAGGCGGCTCCGGATTAGCTGGTCGCAGGGCTACGACTTCAGGATGATGCGGGCATCCACTATGCAGACGCCGTCGCCTTCATCGTAGACGATTACCGGGTTGGCATCCGTCTCGAGGACCTCGTCGCCCAGGTCGACGATCATCTGGGAGTACCGGCTCAGGACCTCGGCCAATGCGGCGCGGTCCTTGGGCTCCTCACCACGGGCACCCTCTAGGATTGGCGCGCCGTTGATGTCGGACAGCATCCTGAAGGCCTGCTCTGAAGAGACCGGCGCCACACGGAAGGTGACATCCTTCAAGATCTCCACAAAGATGCCGCCCAGACCGAACATCACAGTAGGACCGAAGGTGGCGTCGTTGACCGACCCGAGGATGACCTCGGTGCCCCAGGGCGCCATTTCCTGAACGGCGATGCCGTGGACGTCGGCATCCGGCTTGTAGGCCTTGGCGTTGGCCAGGATCTCGCGGTAGTAGGTGCGGACCGCTTCCTCACCCTCGACGTTGACCTTTACGCCGCCGGCATCCGACTTGTGCAGGATATCGGGCGAGACGATCTTCAGCACCACGGGACCATCGACCGCGGCGGCCTTGGCGACAGCCTCGTCTTCGGAGGCGGCCAGGCGGGTGCTAGCGACCGGCAGCCCGTATGACTCGAAGATGCCCTTGGACTCAATCTCGGTCATGTCGCGGTCACCGTCGGCGCGCACTTTGGCGATGATGGCGCGGGCTGCAGCCTCATCGACATCCGTGTACTTCTGGAAGGGCTTGGCGGCGGCGTGCTGGTTGCGCGCATACTCACGCAGCGCAGCCATCGCGTTGACCGCCGTGTCGGGCTCGTTGTAGGCGGGGATACCGTTCTCCACCAGCCACTTCATCGCGGCCTCAGAGCGCTCGCCCCCCACGAAGGAGACCGCTATGGGCTTGTCGGTCACGCCGGAGTTGCCCACAGCCTCCTTGATGCCCTCGGCAATGTCCTGCGGATCGGTCATCGCGGTCTCACAATAGAGCACGACCAGACCATCGACCCAGGGATGGGCATAGGAATACTGTGTGGAGTCCGAGTACCAGTCCCGACCGGCCATGCCGGTGAGGTCCACTGGGTTCCTGGCGGAGCCGAACGCGGGCATATGCTTCTTCAGCTCTTCCTGAACGTCCTCAGGTGCAAAGCGCAGCGGGATGCCGTAGCGCTCGGCAGAGTCGGTCGAGAGCACGCCCACGCCACCACCGTTGGTGACGATCAGCAGGTTATCGCCCTGCATCGGCGGTTGGAGCGAAAGCGCCAACGTGCGGTCGAACAGGTTGTTGAGGTTGCTGGCACGAACAACGCCGGCCTGCTCGAAGGCAGCATCGTAGACCTTGCCGGATCCGGCCAGCGAACCCGTGTGGGAGGCGGCGGCGGCAGCGCCATGCGCCGAGGTGCCCGACTTCAGGGCAATGATGGGCTTGCCGGCGCTAAGCGCGTTGTTCATGAAGCGGCGCCCGTCCCGGAGGCCCTCAATATAGAGCGAGACACAGCTTGTGTTCTCGTCCTGTCCAAGCCACATGACCATGTCAGCGAAATTGACATCGGACATATTGCCGATCGAGACCAGCTTGTCGAAGCCCACGCGGCGGATGAACGTGGAGGCATCCATCGCGATGAGCAGTGCACCACTCTGGGAGACCAGGGCGGCCTTGCCCGGGAGCGGCAGGAAGGGCGCGAAGGAGGCGTTGCAGTTGTCGGAGTTGGAGAGAATACCCACAACGTTGGGGCCCAGCACGCGCATCCCATACTCGTGCGCAATCCGGACGGTCTCATCCTCCAGGTCGTGACGCCCCACCTCGCTGAAACCCGAAGCGATGACGATCAGACCCTTGACACCCTTCTCACCACACTCCTTGGTGACCTGAGGCACAAACTTGGCGGGCACGACGACGGCGGCCGCGTCGATCTCACCGGGCACGTCCAGGACAGACTTGTAGGCCTTGAGGCCCTGGATTTCCGAGGCCTTCGTGTTGATGGGGTAGATGGGACCCTCGTAGCCGCCCTCGATCAGGCTGTTGACCACGGAGAAGCCGATCTTCCCCTTAGTGTTGGACGCCCCGATAACGGCGATCGATTGGGGGCGAAGAAGGCCATCCATGACTTCCAAATCTAGCTCCACGTCCACTACCTCCTGCTCTTGTTTCGTGATCTCTTATCTCTTGCAGTGGCTCTCGCCCGCACACGGGGCGATGCGCCTACACAGAATAAGGGGGGGATAGATCATCCCCCCCGTTATGTCCGGTCTGTCTAGTCTTCTACCGGTTCAAGGACCTTGTCTACAATCCCATACGAGACGGCCTCTTCCGCCGTCATGTAGTGGTCTCGGTCGGTGATCCGGCTTATCTGCTCCTTGTCCATACCTGTATGGTGCATCAGGATCTCGTTGAGCAGGTCACGCTTGCGCAGGATCTCGCGAGCCGCGATCTCGATGTCCGAGGCCTGTCCCTGCACCCCGCCCAGCGGTTGATGGACGTGCACCGTCGCGTGCGGCAGCGCGTACCGGCGCCCCTTGGCCCCCGCAGTCAGCAGAATCGTGCCGAAGCTGGCCGTCATCCCTACCGCGATGGTCGAGACCGGCGCCTTGATCAACTGCATCGTGTCATAGATCGCCAGACCCGCGGAAATCTCGCCACCCGGCGAGTTGATGTAGAGCGAGATGTCGCGCTCGGAATCCTCGCGGTCCAGGAAGAGCAACTGCGCAACGATCACATTGGCCACCTGGCCGTTGATCGGTGTCCCCAGGAAGATGATCCGCTCCCGCAGCAACAGGGAGTAGATGTCATACATCCGGTCCCCACGGCCTGTCGTCTCAATGACGTAAGGGATTGTCATCTTTGCCTCCTCAGGCCCTACCAAGTCCCTACGCCTCGGCTTCGTCGTCTACAGCAGGAGCAGCATCCTCAGCAACCGCATCTTCTGACGCAGCGTCGTCAGACGCGGCATCTCCCTCGACCGGCCCTTGGATGGGCGCTTCCTCTGAGATGGCATCGCCCTCGCCGCGCCCGATGGCCGTCAATCGCGTCATCACCTTGCGGCTGAACGCGGTATTGCGGAAGTTCTCGCCCATCGGTGAGCTGAGGTCCAGATCGGTCTCGGCCATCTGACCAACCATACCTACCTGTTCGAGGAACTCAGTGTAGGCCAGAACGACCTCATCATCGGTGACCTCGATGCTCTCCTCGATAGCGAGTTGCCGTAACGCGAGGTTACGCTTGATCCGCGCCTCGGCCTGAGGCGTCATCTCCTCACGGAACTGCTCGATCGTGCGGCCCTCCAGACGGAGCGCGTCCTCGAGCGACATACTGCCCTGGCGCTGGACCCGCTGCGTGGTCTCCTCAACGATCTCATCGAGTGTGTCCGAGACCATCTGTGGGGGATAGCTGAAGGAGGCGCCGGCGACCAGCTTGTCGGTCATAGCATTGCGGTAGCCCGCCTCGGCCTGTTCTTGCTTCTGGGCCAACATGCGGTCCACGATGTCCTGCTTGAGCTCATCGAACGACTCGAACGAGCCGACCGTGCTGGCCAGCGCGTCGTCGAGCTCGGGCAGCGTGCGCTCGTGCACCTCAGTCACCTTGACCGTGAACTCAGACTCAGCACCCCGGAGCTCCTCGTTCTCGATCGTGTCGGGCAG
>Ga0180435_10003347_pt1 | contig 16122 bp, 10 predicted proteins | sample SS_ome_3_FD_132467 | JGI IMG/M metagenome (GOLD analysis project Ga0180435, IMG submission 132467) | Hypersaline lake sediment archaeal communities from the Salton Sea, California, USA - SS_3_S_1 metaG | ecosystem: Environmental > Aquatic > Non-marine Saline and Alkaline > Hypersaline >... | reverse complement strand
TAACATCATTAAATTCAATCGACTCTGGTGATATTTGAATATTCTGTAACAGTTGTTCAAGTGTGCTCATGTGATTAAGTTAACCGTCTGGGGTTTAAAGATAATAGTGTGCAATCAAAGGTCATCGTAAAGATAGCCTTTATTTCAAATGGATCCGTATGGAAAACTTAATTCTAACATGTCATATATAAACTTACGGTATGTCGTTTCTAAATACATAATTACCATAGGAATTAGAAACGTCTAATAAACTAATGCTTCTTCAAGGTTTTCGTCAGAAGCTGAGTTCTTGACCTTAACCAATAGGCGTAATAGATTGCCTGTTACACTTGTGAATCTTTGACAATGGACAATCAAGATCAAAGAATAAAATGCTGAAGCCGATACAAAGTGCGGGCTGATATTGCTGTTTACGCTGCCAGTGAGGAAGAGGATGAAGATGAAAAAGTTAGTACCCTGCTATGTACCTGTGTATGAGCTCATATCTGTATAAACTCTGTCTGATGCCGTGAATCTCTATACATTTATAAGAAGATTTATTCTTTTTGCCGTCATAATCCTTGCTGCTTCCTGTGGCTCTTCATCAGACGATACCTCTCAAATATCGATTGAGGTTCCTGGCGCTGATGAAACATCTGAACGAAATCAGAAAAAAGCAAATAGTTTGCTTGATCTGATCAGGAAGAAAAAGAAACTCATCATTTTAACCATCAATGCCCCTACGACGTATTACATCGACCGTGATAATAACCTTGCTGGTCTCGAATATGAGATGACGCAATCGCTGGCTAAATACATCGATGTCGATGTCGAGTATCGCGTCTATGCTTCCACCAGGGATGTCATCAAAGCACTGAGAAATAATGAAGGGCATATCGCAGCAGCAGGATTGACTGTCAACGAAAACAGGAAACTGGAGTTTGACTTCGGGCCGATTTATCAAACCACGAATGAATATCTGGTATGCCACAGAACGATGAATCGTATAAAGACAAAAGAAGCATTCAAGGGTGTCGAGATCATTGTGGCGGCGGACAGCAACTATATCGAGACGCTGAAAGGATATCCCGAGGCATCATGGACTACAGCCGCAGATATGCATACTTCTGAGCTTCTGGAACAGGTCTCTGAAAAGAAGATCGAATGCACGGTAAGTGACTCGAATCTGTATGATATCGAAAAACGTTATCTTACTGAAATACAGAACAAGCATACTCTCAATAAGCAATCTGACCTGGCCTGGATGTTGAACAAGCACAGTGAAGAACTGTTGAAACAGGTGAATGGCTGGTTTACACAGTATCAGGATCAGGGAGAGCTTGCACAGGTACTGGATAAATATTATGGCTATGTCGAAATATTCGATTACGTCGATACCCATAAATTTCTGAAGAGAATCAGGACACGGTTACCACAATATAAAGAATTTTTCATCGATGCTGCACTTAAAAATGGTATCGAACCATCGCTTCTGGCAGCACAGAGTTACCAGGAGTCCCACTGGGACAGGAAGGCCAGGAGCCCCACAGGGGTTCGAGGCATCATGATGCTCACACAGCCGGTCGCCAAGTCACTCGGTGTGACTAATCGTCTGCATGCAGAACAGAACATTTATGCAGGTGCCAAATTTCATGCAAAGATGAAAAAGATGGTCGAGCATGTCGATGAGCCGGACAGGACATGGCTGGCACTCGCGGCCTACAATGTCGGACGTGGTCATTTTCGAGATGCGCAGCAATTAGCCAGGAAACTGGGAAAAGACCCGGACCGATGGGCCGAGATGAAAGAGGTCCTGCCGTTGTTAAGTGATAAGAAATACTACAAAGATTTGCGCTATGGTTATGCCAGAGGCAGTGAGCCGGTGGATTACGTGACACGAATAAGGAGCTATAACGAGCTTTTGCAAAAACATTTTGATAGATAAAAGTTCGATGGTGTTAAGTAGTTCCTTCCGTGGTTGTTTTTTATTTATTTGATAAATAATCGAATATTTGACTGGCCTGATGCTCGCTGCACGCGTGTGACGGTAAATATTTATATTCTCACCTGTCTTTTCGACATATAAAGGCTCAAATCAAAAACCTACAATATCATTGTCTATACTACATATTGGGGAAGTACAGACATCCTCTGTAATGAAGGTGGACATTTTTTAACCAGATATCCGTTGCTTTGATATTAAATCTGGCCGTTATTGATATATTTTATGAAGAAACGAACACAGAGCAAGGTACAAACAGAGCTCATCTTCGCACCTGAGGATGATGGGGTTGATAACAAGCTGTATTCTGGCCCTGCCTGGAAAATCCTGATTATCGATGATGAGCCGGGTGTGCATGAAGTTACCCGTATAAGCCTGAAAAATTTCGAGTTTTGCGGTAGAGGCCTTGAATTCTTCAGTGCATACACGGCATTAGAGGCAAAAGAGATACTTTTCAAAGAAAAAGATATCGCAGTAGCGCTGGTCGATGTTGTCATGGAAACCGAGCATGCTGGCTTAAAACTGATCAAATATATACGTGAAGAGATGAAAAACGATGCGATTCGTCTGATATTGCGTACTGGTCAGCCGGGGCAGGCGCCAGAACGTGAAGTCATCCGCAATTACGACATTAATGACTACAAGGAAAAGACTGAGCTTACTTCACAGAAGTTGTATAGTACGATTTTCACCAGCTTGCGCTCATACCGCGACCTCATCGCACTAGAGAATAATCGACGCGGTCTCGAACACGTCATTCATGCCACCGGGCATCTTTTTACACTACCGAATCTAAATGAATTTATCCAGGGGGTACTGGAACAGCTGGTCGCACTGTTATACCTTGGGGATGACGCTCTCTATGTTGGTTGTGAATGCATCGCCTGTGAAAATAACAAGGGAATAGCAACCGTCGTAGCCGCTACCGGCCGTTTTCAAGACTGTCTGGGTAAATCACCCGAAGAAGCGCTGGATAATGAAGTCTACCAATTAATCCGTGAAGCGCATGACAAGAAAAAATCTATATTACGTGAAAAAGAGTTCATCGGTTATTTCAGACCGCATGAAGGCCGTGAAGATGTACTCTATATCAATAGTGATCACCCCCTTAGTCAACGAGATCTGGGTCTTATCGACCTGTTCCTGCACAACGTATCGATCGCCTATGAAAATGTGATCTTGCGTAACGAGATCGAAGGCACGCAACGTGACATGTTATATATGCTGGGTGAGTCTATCGAAACCCGGTCAGACGAGACCGGACAGCATGTGCGAAGGGTTGCTGAATATTCCAGGCTGATAGCTTCAGGTATCGGCTTGTCTGAACGTGAAGCGATGGTTTTAGAGATCGCGGCACCACTGCATGATATCGGCAAGATCGGTATTCCGGACAATATCCTGCATAATCCGGGTAAGCTTAGTGATGCAGACTGGAAGATAATGCAGACGCACTGCCGGATCGGTCAGGAATTATTGAGCGGCTCTGACCGTGAGATGCTACAGGCGGCAGCGATCATCGCTGGGCAGCATCATGAACACTGGAATGGCACAGGTTACCCTGATGGCCTCATGCAGGATGATATCCATATTTATGCACGTATCGTTGCTATTGCAGATGTTTTCGATGCGTTAGGCAGTAAGCGTTGTTATAAAGTTGCCTGGCCTATCGAAAAGATTATTGAATATATGCAGGAGCAGAGAAGCAAACAGTTTGATCCGGCGTTGATCGACTGGATTATCGATAACATCGAAACGATGAAAAAGGTCAGAGAGCTATATCCCGACTAATGGAACTGGTTTACGCTTATACCAGACTGTACCGTACCCGAAATGAGATGAAGCAAGATGCTTGATACCACAAGAACAGAGAAGAATTACCTCGAACAGATCCTCGATAACTCACCGGATGGCATGTTCACCATCAACGCTGAACTCGATATTCAATATGTTAATCCGGCATTCTGCAGATTGCTGGGATATGAATCAGGTGAACTGCTCGGCACGCGGATAACAAACTATCTCGGCGACCTCGATATACTTGCTGCTTGCATGGCTGAAGTTTCTGAGCATGGACATTGCAATGATCAGGAGACCATCTTCAAATGCAAGGATGGCTCTGTCGTGCATATATCGAAGAATGTTCAATCTATCTGTGATGAGCAAGGTAACTTTAAAGAGATACTGGTAAGTGTCCGCGATCTGACTGACCTGCACAGATTAAATAGTGAACTCGAAGAATCCAAACGCCAGCTTGAAGCCAGCAATCAAGACCTCGAACTCATGATTGAGGACCTGGAGAATACGCACAAACAGCTGCTCGAATCTGAAAAGCTGGCGTCGCTGGGCAGCCTGGTTGCCGGTGTCGCTCATGAGATAAATACACCGCTAGGTATCAGCATTACATCTTCCACCGTAATGCATGAAGAAGTCGATCAGCTACATAAGAAATTTGCTAATGACTCTTTGAAAAGATCAGAGCTCGAGGCATTTTTCGAACAGGCAAACGAGGCCTGTATGATCTTACAAACCAATCTTAATCGTGCATCTGACCTGGTACGTAGTTTCAAACAGGTGGCAGTTGACCAGACCGTTGATGATCTGCGAAAGATAGATCTCAAAGAGTATCTCGATGAAACGTTGCTTAGTATCGGTCCCAGCTTTAAATATTCGAAAGTAAGCGTTGCCTCAGAGTGTGAAGATGGTATCGAAATAGAGACACATCCTGGAGCACTCTCTCAGATTATCAGCAACCTCGCGATCAATTCGATGACTCATGCTTATGATGAAAACAGTGAGGGAGCGATACAGATAAAGAGCTATCTTGATGATGACGCTGTCGTCATCGAATATGCCGACGATGGTAAGGGTATCAGCCGGGAAAACATGAAAAATATCTTTACCCCTTTCTTTACTACACGCCGTGGAAAGGGGGGTAGCGGTCTTGGGTTGAGTATCGTTTATAATCTCGTGACGGGAACATTAAAAGGTAATATCACGGCAAACAGTGAAGAGGGCAAAGGTACACAGTTCCGTATAGCGTTTCCTCAGAAAGCATAAAGAATACAAACGGCTTTATTTGTCAGCCTAAGTGCTTCAAATACGAACAATCATCAAGCAATTAACAAAGGCCAGCCGAAAATCGGCTGGCCTTTGTTATTGGTGGAGATGGCGGGAATTATTCGGCACGTCCTGTGCCTCACCTCGGCAACTGCTCCTGCGTTGCTCTAACATCTACGTCCATGTAGAAGCCTTCGGGGTCACGCAGAAAACGCGTGTTCAAAATTGCTCCTGGCAATTTTAGTGAACCCGTTAGCGTACTAGATTCATCACCAGATCCACAAACAAAAAAACCACCGCAAGGGTGGTTTCGTTGTTTGGTGGAGATGGCGGGAATTGAACCCGCGTCCGCAAGCACTCCGCCATTGGCTCTACATGCTTATCCGCGCCTTTAAGTTTAACTATCAGCTACCCGACGGGCAGGGAAAACTGAAAGCGATTCCTGTTAAGTTTTAACGAATCCACCCAGAAAAAATTTCATCGCGATCTTGTATGAGTCGACCCCGGTTATCTGAGCGTACAAGCACACATCAGGCCGAGGGCTTTAAGGCAGGTTATTAAGCTGCTAAAGCGTAGTTGTCGTCGTTGGCAACTATAAGTTTTGCGACCGGTTTTACGAGGAACTTCGCACCTCGGCATGCACCTCAGGTTTCATCACCCACGTCGAAGCCATGTCATCCCCGAAATAGTTAAAAACTGAAGTAATAAATAGAACGGTCAAGTTCTGTTCAGTATTATACGCCAAAATGGCGCGTTGAAATATATATAAGTACTAATTCCTGAGTTTCAAGGCTTGATAAGGTATAAATCATAAAAGCACTGTCATCTCGACCGGCGGGAGAGATCTTGAATATCTATTGTGTAAGACTTCTCCCGCCGGTCGAGATGACAAATAATAATGCTGGAAATGACAAGAAATATTCGAATTGTTATACAAGATTCTGCCGCCTGAGGGCGACTTGATGCCCATTTCAGGGTAATATTCCGCTTTAAATTTTGTTGGCTCAGAAGACCATTTCTGGCATCGCCGCACGCATCATTCAACCGCCATATTAAGACAGATCACGAAATGCAGACATTCATCGGTTCACCGGCTTTATCACGATTCAGACAGGAAAAAATACTTACCCTTGTGCAGGCGCAAGTGCCTGAAGTTAAAGAACTTAGTGCCCATTTTGTGCATTTTGCAGATACTAAGACAGCGCTCAGCAGCGATGAAACAGCTGTACTGGAAAAACTGTTGCGCTATGGTCCTCACATGGACGATGTGTCCAGCGAAGGCCGCCTGTTCCTCGTGGTGCCGCGAGCAGGCACGATATCGCCCTGGTCATCGAAAGCAACCGATATCGCTCATAACTGCAATCTGGGGACTATTAATCGACTCGAACGCGGTATTGCCTACCATGTGGGCTGTGCAGATAGTTTCGAATGGTCCGATAAAAGTATCGAAGTTGTCGCTGCCTGCTTGCATGACCGTATGATCGAGATGGTGCTCGACAGCAACGAGCAGGCAAGCTGCCTGTTTGACCACCAGCAGCCGGCACCGAGCGAGTCTATCGATATCCTCGGTCAGGGAAATGATGCCCTGAGCGAAGCCAACCAGCGTCTTGGGCTTGCCATGTCCGAGGACGAGATCGACTACCTGCTCGATTATTTTACTTCAGTGAAACGCAACCCTGTCGATGCCGAGCTGATGATGTTCGCGCAGGCCAACTCTGAGCATTGCCGCCACAAGATCTTCAATGCGGACTGGATAATCGATGGCGAGAAGCAGGATCGTTCGCTGTTCAAGATGATCCGTAATACCTATGAATCACATTCAGAAGACGTGCTGAGTGCTTACAGCGACAACTCATCCGTCATCGCATCGCACACAGCCAAACGATTTTTACCGGATGGCGACAACCACCAATACGGCTATCACGATGAGCATATCGCCATATTGATGAAGGTGGAGACGCATAACCACCCGACAGCGATTTCACCGTTCCCTGGAGCTGCCACAGGTTCAGGCGGCGAGATCCGTGATGAAGGCGCAACCGGCCGCGGCTCCAAGCCGAAAGTTGGCCTCAGTGGCTTTTCGGTTTCTAACCTGAAACTGCCGGATAATCCTCAGCCATGGGAGACGGATTACGGCAAACCGGACCGTATCGTCTCTGCGCTGGATATCATGCTGGAAGGGCCGATAGGTTCAGCAGCATTCAATAACGAATTCGGCCGGCCGAATATTGCAGGTTACTTCCGTACTTTCGAAGAGAAAGTCGCCGGCCCTGACGGTGATGAAATACGCGGTTATCACAAGCCGATTATGCTGGCAGGTGGCTACGGCAATATCCGTGAACAACATATCGAAAAGCTGGCACTGCCGGTCGGTACAGCTGTCGTCGTCCTCGGCGGGCCGGCGATGCTCATCGGCCTCGGCGGCGGCGCCGCGTCATCGATGGATAGCGGTGCCAGTGCCGAAGACCTGGATTTCGCTTCGGTTCAGCGTGGTAACCCTGAGATGGAGCGCCGCTGCCAGGAAGTCATCGATGGCTGCTGGTCCCAGGCAGATAACAATCCGATCCTGTCTATTCATGATGTCGGTGCCGGTGGACTATCGAATGCATTACCGGAACTGGTGCATGATGGCGGTCGAGGTGCGGAATTCGAGCTGCGTGAAGTGCATATCGATGAACCGGGTATGTCACCGATGCAGATCTGGAGTAACGAGTCGCAGGAACGATACGTGATCGCGGTTGATCCGGCGCGTATCGATGATTTCAAATCGCTATGCGTACGTGAGCGTTGTCCATATGCCATCCTCGGTGAGACTACCGAAGACCTGACGCTGAAGGTACATGATCGACATTTCGACAATTACCCGGTCGATATGCCGCTGGATGTATTACTGGGCAAGCCACCCAAGATGTTGCGTGATGTAAAACATATCGAGGTGAAGCACGATGCACTGGATACGCAACAGGTAGATATTACCGAAGCGGCTTTTAATGTACTGCGCCTGCCGTCGGTGGCTAACAAGACATTTCTCATCACCATTGGCGATCGTACCGTCACCGGTATGGTGACACGCGACCAGATGGTCGGACCGTGGCAGGTACCTGTCGCTGACGTCGCCGTGACGACTTCATCATACGAAGGCTACTGCGGTGAAGCCATGGCGATGGGTGAGCGCACCCCGGTCGCACTACTCGATGGACCTGCATCGGCACGCATGGCGATCGCTGAATCACTCACCAATATCATGGCGGCTTCTATCGAGAAGATTTCGGATATCAAGCTGTCTGCAAACTGGATGGCACCGGCTGGCCATCCCGGTGAAGATGCCATCCTCTACGATACGGTGAAGACCGTGGGTATGGACATCTGTCCACAGCTGGGCCTGACGATTCCGGTGGGTAAGGATTCGATGTCGATGAAGACCGTATGGCAGGAGCAGGGTGAAGCGAAGTCAGTCACTGCACCACTATCGCTGATCATCACCGCGTTCACACCAGTAACGGATGTACGCAAGACACTGACGCCGCAGCTTCGCACCGATATCGACGATACCGGACTGTTGCTGATCGACCTGGGTAACGGCAGGAACCGTCTCGGTGGTTCAGCACTGGCACAGACCTGCAAGCAGGTCGGTGACGTACCTCCGGATGTCGATGATGTCGAACAGCTTCGCGCCTTCTTCGATGTGTTCCAGCAGTTGAATAAAGACGGCAAGATCATCGCATGGCATGACCGTTCCGATGGCGGCCTGTTTGCCTGCATCACTGAGATGGCCTTCGCCGGTCACTGCGGGCTGGATATACAACTCGATTCGATGCTGGCTGAGAGTGACAGCGATGCGATCTCCGTGCTGTTCAATGAAGAGCTGGGCGGTGTTATCCAGATCCGATGTGATGATCTGGATGATATCGAATCAGCATTCGAGTCAGCAGGACTATCTGGATGCCTGCACGAACTCGGCAGGATCAACACCGATGATCAGATCACTATTTCGAATAACAGCTTCCCTGTATTCTCTGCTACTCGCGAATCTTTGCAGCAGGCATGGAGTGAGACCAGTTATCACATGCAGAAACTGCGTGATAATCCTGAGTGTGCGCAGCAGGAATTCGATGGCATCGCACAAGATGACAAGGGCCTGAACGTTAAGCTGAGTTTCGATATTAACGATGATGTGGCTGCGCCATTCATACAGACAGGTGTCCGTCCTAATATTGCGGTATTGCGTGAACAGGGTGTGAACGGCCAGATCGAGATGGCAGCCGCCTTCGATCGTGCCGGTTTCAACGCGATCGATGTGCATATGAGCGATATCATCAACGGCGATGTAAGCTTTGATGATTTCAAAGGTCTCGTTGCCTGCGGCGGTTTCTCGTACGGTGATGTACTCGGTGCCGGGGAAGGCTGGGCAAAGTCTATCCTGTTTAACTCGCGGGCAAGAGATGTATTCGAAGCTTACTTCAACCGTGAAGATACTTTCAGCCTCGGTGTATGTAACGGCTGTCAGATGATGGCCAACCTGAAAGAGCTGATTCCGGGCGCAGAGAACTGGCCGCACTTCGTTCGCAATAACTCCGAGCAGTTCGAAGGCCGCTACTCACTGGTAGAAGTCATCGAATCACCTTCGATCCTGATGAAAGACATGGCTGGCTCGTATATGCCTATCGCCGTAGCACATGGTGAAGGCCGTGCAGAATACAGGTCAGCGGAGCAACGTCAGCAGGTGAACAAAGCCATGCGTTATGTCGACCATAACGCACAGCCAACCGAAGTCTATCCATTGAATCCGAATGGTTCTCCGGAAGGTCTCACCGGTTTCTGCAGTGAAGACGGCCGTGCAACCATCATGATGCCACACCCGGAGCGTGTCTTCAGGGCTGTGCAGCATTCATGGCATCCTGATGACTGGCAGGAAGATGCCCCTTGGCTGCGCCTGTTCAGAAATGCACGAGTGTGGGTATCCTAGATTTCCCTTGGGGAATATTTCTGGGGGCATTAGAGAATCCCACTAGAGAATATCCCTGGAGAATTTAGCTAAAGAGTTTTCCTAGTGATCAGTTTTTCTGATCCATTCAGAAAAGTCATCCTCACTGTAGGTCTTACTGTCTGCGACAGGTTCCAGTATCTCGGCATCTTCGTCGATGGCCGGGTAGGGGATGTTCTTGTTTCGGCAGTAATTGGCGACCCTGGGATGACAGGCTTCGAACAGAAGCCGGAAATAGGTATCGTCATCCAGTGAACGCTTGTCATACATAGCCGCGGCATCTCGCTGACGATAGGCTTCGTAGAGTACCAGTGCAGAGGCGACCGAAACGTTGAGCGACTGCACCATGCCGACGATGGGTATGATGATTTTCTTATCGGCAAGTTGTACGGCTTCCTCGCTGATGCCTTCCAGCTCTTCACCGACGAGGATGGCTGTCGGTTTGGTGTAATCTATCTCTCGATAATCCTGTGAATCCGGGCTGAGCGTGGTAGCGATGACCTGGTAGCCACTCGCTTTCAGTGAAGATAATCCCTGTTCGGTTGAAGCGTGCTTCTTTACACTTATCCATCGGCGTATGCCGCCTGCCGCCATCTGCGACAGGCGGATCGAGGTCAGGTCGGTTATCGCGTGTATATCGAGTCCGCCGACAGCCTCAAGTGTGCGTCCCACGGCGGCGAGGTTGTGAGGCTTGCGCACGCCCTCCATGATGACCGTAAGGTCAGGTTGGCGTCGTGCAAGACCCTGTTTGATGGTAGCCAGACGTTCTGGTGTCATACGCCGAAGTTTAACCCTTTAATTATCGTTCAAGGAAAAATCGCTCAAGCTCACTTCTTGTAGAACAGATCCCGGTACATACCTTCGGCCCACGCCAGGCTCGCCTGGCCGCCTTCAGTGTTCCATTCTTCCATCATGTGGGTGCGATCGAATTCGAACTCTTTGGACTTCTTGTTGAACTTGTAGAAGGTGATGATGCTCATCGCCTCGAGCGGATCGATCTCTACGGCAGAGAAGCACATGGTCTGAGGGCTGCGCCACCTGACTTCTTTGCCGAGCGCGTGTGCAGCGATAACTTCAGCGACATACTGTGCTTCTGAATGCGCCGTATGGCCGCCTTTGGAAAATGGCTGTGAGCGCGAGTCACCGGTAACATATACATGCTCATCGCCGGTAACGTGATATTTATACGGGTCGGTATCGGCAACTTTCTGTGCGGTCTTCATATTAGCGATACCGGCATCTTCCAGCAATGACGATGCTCGAACCGGCGGATAGATGATGGCGTCATCGAACTCATAATCATCGAAATCTGTACTGATGGTCTTCTCGTCGATATCGATCTCTGCGATCTCAGAACTGGGCATGTAGTCGATGTAGTCACCATAGACTTCGTTGAATGCTTTGGTGAAACCCTGCTTCTTGATGCGTATCTCAGCATTCATGTCTAACAGTAATATCTTGGCGCTGATCCTGCGTTTCTTGAATACAGCTGCCGCCATGCAGGCGCGTTCATAGGGTGCGGCGGTACAACGGTATCGTCCGTTAGGTACGTTCATGACAAACGTGCCGCCATCGAAGGTGTGTAGCTTACGCTTGATAGTCAGCAGTTCGGAGCTATTGACGAATCCCCCGGGGTAGTTTTGAGCGAGGCGTGACTGCATATCTGGATCATCGACACCGATTCGTGTGTAGTCATACTCGATACCCGGTGCGAGAACCATATAATCATATTTTATATAGCCTTCGCTGGTGAAGACTTTCCTGGCTTCGCGATCGAAACCGAGAACTGTCGCATTCATGAAACGGTAGTCATTTTCACGTGCAGCATCAATATAACTGTGAGTGAGGAAATCCAGGTTGACCTGGTCGGCTAACCAGGAGTTGCTTGCCGGGAAGGAAATGAAAACAGGGCGTTTATCGATGAGCACGACATCGAAGGCTGGATTGTTTATCTTCAGGTATTTCGCCATGGTTAGCCCGGACCAGCCACCACCGACTACGACGACACGCTGGCCTTTAGAACTTGATAAAGGGGCTTGCATCAGCAGGCGATTGATAGAGAAGGGTATCTCCGTCGTATTTTCTTTAGTTTCTCCTTTTGAACTGGCAAGGACTGTACCGCCGCCTGCGAGGGTGCCGGCTGCGACTCCCGTCTTGAGACTCGCCTTAAGGAGCTCTCTTCGTGAGAGTTTGTTGCTAGAAATCTTGCTGTCTTTACTGTCCATCTTATCCGCCTTATTTGAAATCAGGATTACGCCAGTCTTTTGATGGTGCTCGATCTTCTTTAGGAACCTCGAAATAACTGGCGTAATTGAGGGCTTTTTCCAGTTCGTCAGAACTCATGCTGTTGACGATTGCCTGCATCGCGGGGTGTACACCACGAGATCCATTCCTGACCCGTGTCAATTGAGTGTTCATGTACTGAAAGTGCTGTCCCTGCAGGCGTGGATATACGAATTCGTTATCGCCTTCACCTGTCTTACCGTGGCAGCTCTTACAGTTCTTCTTGTATATCTTCTTGCCTTCAGCATATTTATTAGTCTGTGGCCCCCAGGGACCTTTTGCATGTGCTGGGTTCATCGGCAGGGTTGAAATATATGCGACGACATCGCTCATTTCCTGGTAACCACCGATAGTACGTTGTTGAACGAATGGATACATCAGTGAGGAATGGCGTTTACCAGTACGTATATCCAGTAACTGTTTCATCAGGACGTTTACATGCTGACCTGCCAGTTGAGGGTAGGTGCCATCGGCATTTCCCCAGGCCTCGGGTAAGTGGCAGCGAGCGCAGACACCGTAAGTCTTCTTGCCATCTTCCAGGTTCGGGGTGAAATTTAACTCGATCGTTATCTGATTGACGGCCATGGTGCCTGCCGATGCGAACATCATGAGTCCGAATAATAGTGTTGAGATTGCTGCCTTCATTTACCTTCCCATAGGTGAATCATGCATGGATCAATCACATGATTCTATTATCATTTCAAGCGAAATCGTTTGCTGTATATCAATATTATAAGATCCTTCGAATTTTTGATGTGTCGCTCTGGCAGTAAGGCACTTTCATCGAAACTTATAATATGTTGACCTGCAAGTAAAAGCATTGTTACATGTGTAATAACATACTTTCTTGCATACTGAGCTAATCCTTAAAAAAGCACGTTCTATACAGGGTTGATAATGACGCTTCTCATCATATACGTACTAGTCGCACTTCTGTTCTCATTTTTATGCTCGATCGCCGAGGCCGTCCTGCTTAGCGTGACCAAGGCGCATATCACCGTATTAAAGCAACAGGCGTCGCCGGTCGGTCAGTTGCTGGATGATCTAAAAAGAGACATCAATAAGCCGCTGTCAGCCATCCTCACGCTTAATACCATCGCTCATACCGCCGGCGCAGTCGGCGCTGGCGCCCAGGCGACCATCGTCTTTGGCAGCGAGTGGATAGGGTTATTCTCTGCATTACTGACCCTGGGGATACTGGTCTTCTCAGAGATTATTCCGAAGACATTAGGTGCCACCTACTGGCGCGCTCTTTCAGGCGTGACCGCTCACAGCCTCAAGTTTCTTGTATGGGTGATGTACCCGTTCGTCGTGCTGTCGGAGTGGATCACACGCCTGATTGGTGTCGGCCATGAGGTAGAGGGTTTCAATCGCAAGGAGTTTGCCGCGATGGCAGAACTTGGCGAGAAAGAAGGCCAGCTTGAGACCCGTGAATCCCAGGTACTGAAAAACATATTCATGTTGCGCGAGACACACGTGACCGATGCAATGACGCCGCGTATCGTCGTATTCTCACTGCCAGAGACTGTCACGGTCAAAGAGTATTATGAGAAACATTTCGAATCGCATTTCTCACGTATCCCTGTCTACAAGGACGACAGTGAACGACTTACCGGCTTTGTGTTAAAAGACGACCTGATGCTGGCGCATGCTCGCGGCAATCTCGATAAGACACTTGATCAGTATCGACGTGATCTAGCCGCCTTGCCCTCGGATATGCTGCTATCAGAAGCTTTCGAACTGGTACTCAACCGCCGTGCTCATATCATGTCGATCGTCGATGAATATGGCGGCATGCAGGGCATCATCACCATGGAAGATATCATCGAGACCCTGCTGGGGCTGGAGATACTCGATGAGAGTGATAAGCACGAGGATATGCAGCGATATGCCAAGCGTCTTTGGCGCCAGCGTGCCAGAAAGATGGGGCTGAATATCCCGGATGACAGCACCATAGATGGTGAGGAGAGTTATCTTAACGATAAAGGTAGTAGCTGAGGCTGAACCTTTGGCTTATCTCGGCATCGTATGGATATCCTGGTCATTAAATTCGGTCACTAACCATGACCTGCAGTATGACAGCATGTATGTCGCCCAAATGTAGTTGACCATGTCGGCGGCCATATGTCGGAGGCCATATGTCATTAATAATAAAGAAAGCCAGCGATATTAAATCGTCTGAGATTACACCCAAGTCTGTTTACATGGATCGCAGAAGGTTCATGCAGCGCAGTCTCGCTGCCAGCCTGCTTGTCGCTGCCGATAGTATGCTGCCTGCCTGGGCAAAGAAGTATCCCGATGCCCGCTGGCCTGATCTTGCTGTAAATTCAAACAGCACCAGTGACGAGCCGAATAGCTTCGAGGATATTACTAGCTACAACAACTTCTACGAATTCGGTACCGGCAAGAAGGATCCTCATAAGAATGCCGGTGATTTCAATCCCCGTCCCTGGTCGATAACCATCGAAGGTGAGTGTGCAAAACCTGGGACATATGATCTGGAAGATTTCTTTAAGCCTGAGTCATTGGAAGAATATATCTATCGTCTGCGCTGTGTTGAAGGCTGGTCGATGGTCATCCCATGGGTAGGATTCTCTTTAGCTGATATGCTGAAGAAATTTGAACCTACATCCGGGGCGAAATATGTCGAATTTACCACCTTGCTCGATAAAGCACGCATGCCGGGTCAGGCGAGGCGTGTGTTGCGCTGGCCCTATATCGAAGGTTTGCGTATCGATGAAGCGATGAATGAACTGCCTATCATGGCCGTGGGTCTCTATGGTGAAGTGCTTCCCAACCAGAACGGAGCACCGATCAGGCTTGTCGTGCCCTGGAAATATGGCTTCAAGAGCATCAAGTCCATCGTCAAGATTCGTTTTACCGAAACCCAGCCGGTCACCACCTGGAACCAGACGGCACCACAAGAATATGGCTTCTATTCGAACGTTAACCCGGATGTCGACCATCCACGATGGAGCCAGAAGAAGGAGCGTGTTATCGGACGGCCATTCTGGGAGCCAAAACGGGATACCCAGATGTTTAATGGTTATGCAGAACAGGTTGCAGATCTTTATAGCGGCATGGACTTGAAGAAACACTTTTAGTTCTGGCTTCTATATGACCTTATCTACATGACGCTATCGAACAGGCAGGTAACCTATCTGATCAAGCCAGTTACTTTCCTGCTGGCCTTTATTCCGTTCGCCTACCTGGTGTACGGCGCGTCTACAGACAGCCTCGGTACCAATCCGGTCGAGACCATGACTCACCAGAGCGGAGAGTGGGCTTTACGTTTTCTTCTGATAACCCTGGCTATCTCACCGTTGAGACGAATGTCAGGGCTAAGCTGGACGACGAAGCTTCGTCGTATGCTGGGATTGTTTGCCTTCTTCTATGCCTGTTTGCACTTCCTGACTTATATATGGCTGGACCAGTTTTTTGACTTCGCTGAGATCTTGCACGATATCCCGAAGCGTCCGTTTATCACTATCGGATTCATCTCTTTCGTCCTGCTGATACCACTGGCAGTCACCTCGACAAAGAAGATGCAGCAAAGACTTAAGACAAACTGGAAACGCCTGCATCAGCTCATATATGTTATTCCTATGCTCGTCGTGCTTCACTTTATCTGGTCGTTAAAGGCAGACTATACCGAGCCTTTTATCTACACAGTGGTGTTTCTCGTGCTGATGAGTGAGCGCGCTTACCATGCTCGCTGTCAGGCACGCTACCTGGCAAAACGCACAGACAAAAAAGCCCCGCAGTTTTAACGCTGCGGGGCTTCGATCGTAGTTATGCTAAATCCTGAATATTGAAT
>Ga0180435_10003346_pt1 | contig 16130 bp, 14 predicted proteins | sample SS_ome_3_FD_132467 | JGI IMG/M metagenome (GOLD analysis project Ga0180435, IMG submission 132467) | Hypersaline lake sediment archaeal communities from the Salton Sea, California, USA - SS_3_S_1 metaG | ecosystem: Environmental > Aquatic > Non-marine Saline and Alkaline > Hypersaline >... | reverse complement strand
GAATACCCCGCCAAAAGCGGAATGGGTGTTTGTGCTTTCTATTGTCGGCATATTTATGCTTACTATCCCCCGATTTTGGCCGACGCGTTATATGTAGCGTTTTTATCCCTCTCAAGCCTTGCGCGTTCCCTTTCCGTCTCAATAAACTCGCGCTGCTCAAGTGCCGCATCTGAAAGTTCCACCGTATATGCATCCCGTTGCCTGCCGGGTTCCTGCTGCTCGGCATTCTCCGGTGGACCGGCGTCAGCTTCTTTTTGTGACTGATAGTAATATATTGCTTCAATAGCATTAATTTCGGTAGCTTCCATGGCGATACCTCTTTTAATGTGCTCTTTGCGCCGGTTGCTTTGGGCATGGTCGGCGCTAATAGACTTTTACATTATTATTATCGGACGCAGCGCAAAAAACTTTAATAAAAACTTAAAAAAATATGGGTTGCCGTAACTCGCTTTTTCATGTAATCCTGAGAAAAAATAATAAAGGAGATGAATTTATGAATCTAACCATTAGATATTTATCAAGAATGCTTATCCTTTTTATTATTTTCGGTTTCGTGCCGCTGTCTTTTGCCGAGTATTACAAGTACACGGATGAAAATGGCAATATTCATTATACCGATGATTTTTCAAAGGTTCCCGTAAAAAAACGGAAAGATATTGAAACCTATAAAGAAACAGCGTTGCCTTCCAAAACGCCGGCGGCAAAAACAACACCCCAAGAGGGCGACAAAACTGCAGATAGCGCATCACCCGAAGAGGAGTACGCCCGTTTTCAGGAAAAAAGAAATCAGCTTGTCGAAGAGCAAAAAAGTCTAGATGCTGAGTTCAAAGCGCTGACAGAAGAAAGAGACGAACTGGAAAACCAGAAACAGCAGCGGCTTCAGCGACCGCAGGCTGTTGAATTAGATAATAAAATTGATGCGTTAAATCAGAAAATTGCTGAGTTTGACCAAAAACGTAAAGCGTTTGATGAAAAGGCAAAGACGTTTAACGAGGAAATCGAGATCTCTAATAAGGAAAAAAAGACCGTCCCTTCCCAATAATCTTTTTTATATGAATGGTTACGGGTATTACGCAATATGGATGGTTATCTTTTTTGTAGGGGTATGTTGATGTGCCATGCCGTAGGGGTAAAAAATTTTTTACCCCTACATGAATTCGAATCTGACCGACGTGGCAGGCACTAACGTTTTGTAAAACAGCCCACCACCCGCCGTCCTTTTTCGCGATTTATTACGATTTATCAAAAAAATGATTGACAGCTTATGTTTCCTTGAAATAAAGACAGTTTATCTTTTAGTTGATCTTTATCTCCAAATTTAACTGATTTTCGTTGATATGAGGCACGATGAACCAAGCAAAACCCCGTGCTAAACATGACGGCTTTACCCTGGCCGAGCTTATGGTGACCTTGTGCATGCTCACCGTCTTGAGCATAACGGCCGGCTATTCTTTTGTAAAATGGCTGCCGGCATACCGGCTGAAAAGTGCGGCGGTTGACCTGTTTTCAAATTTTCAGGCTGCCAGAATGAACGCCATCAAAGAGGGGTGCCGATATGCCGTCATCTTTAATTCGGATGCCAATACCTATCAGGCCGTCGGCGCCGGAGAAGACGGGGTGTTCAGCGCAGCTTCGAATTCAGGAGATGACACGTTCGGAAGAGTTGTGAGTCTCTCAGAATACGGAGCCGGCATCGAATTCGGCCATGGAGACGCATCAATAAACGCCACCGCATCCCAAGGAAACTCGTTCCCGTCAGACGGCGTCAGCTACATAGACAATTCTTCGGAATTTACCCCGCGGGGAATGGCAAATAAAATGGGGTATGTATACCTTGCTAATCACCTTGGTGACGCCTATGCCATATCAACCCCCACTATGGCAGGGGTCATCACAATGAAAAGGTGGACGGGCAGGGAATGGCGATGAAGCAGGTGAACGGATCTTCTCTGCAGGGCTTTACCTTGATCGAGCTTCTCGTCAGCATGGCTATTGCCGGAATTGCCGCCGGGGTCATCATCAATACGTTTATCAGTCACCAGAATTCGTATCGGGCTCAATTGCAGGTCGCCGGCCTTCAGCAAAATTTAAGAACCGCCATGAGTCTGATTTCCGATGATATCCGAAAATCAGGCCACTATACCGCTCTGGATGGCCGCCCCCACAGGGACTATATAGACTGGAATCCTGAAGAGGGCGGATATGAGAGCTTCAGCGGCTCATTATATGGTGTAAACGATATCACAGGCATTGAACGATACGTCGAGCATACTGACCTTATCATGATCGCGAAGTCCGGCGATGACAGGGGGCGTCTCCGGTATGGTGAGCACGTGGAAAGGGGCGGCCGCGTATTGCGCCTTCACGATTCGGACCTGGACAATGACGGGGATGATGATCTTAATTCCAGCGGCAAGCGCTTCGGCATCCTTGTAAAATCCGACCTGAGCATTGCCCATATTTTCAAAATCAATGCCGTGGCATCAGGCTCTGGAGGTAGCGTTTCCGCTTTCCATGTTTCTGAAAACGTCCCGGAGTATTATTCACCCGGGGACCTCATTGCCCGAGTTGATATCATCATCTACAGGGTTGATAATGCGAACCCCTCTTTTCCCTCTTCTGTTCTGGAGAGAAAGAATGCAGGACGCGGTAATACATTTCAGGTTGTGGCGGAAGACATAACAAACATCCAGTTCGCATACCTTTTGAAAGACGGCCGTTTAGTCAACGACCCTTCGGGAGAGGAAAGGGCCATCGTCGGTGTTGATATACAACTGGAAGGAGAAGTCAATGTTACGGGAATCGGAGTAAAGCGGCGGAGACTTGAAAACATGGTAAGAATACGAAATACGGTTCTATGACGGTGTTTATGAAAAATGACAATGGATACATAACCGTTCTGGTTTTTATCCTGCTGGCAACCATAGCCATCCTGGGTTCATCCGTGAGTCGCATATCCAGCACGGATTTATGGATATCCAGAAACGAAGGAAAGAGCAAGGCAAGTTTTTACGTGGCAGAAGGAGGGAATCTCCGGGAAGCAATGGAGATTGCGGATGGCGCCTATGGCATTGATAGCGTCCATGAGCCGGCAATCGTCGCAACGGAAAGCAGTCCCGGCCTCCCTACCCCCAGGCCCCACAGCGTTGACGGAAACCCCTATGAATTTACCATTGAATTTAAGGGCGCGTTTCCTCCACCCAAAGGGTTTTCAGCCATAACTTTCAACAGATATGATTATGAAATTGAAACCCGGCACAATGGAAAAACCGTACTTGCCCGGTATTGTACAATTGAACCCAAACAATAGGAAAATAATGAAAACAGCCGTCACCCTTTCGCTCATTTTGCTCCTGCTCCATGCCGGAGCATCCCTGGGCGAGGACATCGACGTATTCAGAGCACAAATAAAAAACACGGCTATGATGGTCTTTGATACATCGGGAAGCATGTCCGTTCCGGTCTATGATCCGGGCATAAACTACGCGCTGTTTATGAAAAAGATGGCTGAAAGCGGCGCAGCCGTGGATGAGAACCACTGCAGGAACGGTTTAACTTGGTGGGATAAAGACGGGTCAGGTAATGATTACGACCGGCTTGACCCCGACGGTATCTACCTTGTGGGCACCTGGTCTGATGCGACGCATGTCTCGTATCTGGATTCCCTCGGCACGACTCACCATGCCCTTGTCACCGGTGATATTCTGAAAAACACCGGCAGTGAAACCGATCCACTGGAGAACAAGAGGTATCCCCTGCTCACCGATTCAATCATTCCGGTGAAGAATGCCGCCGGAAATCCATGGCGGGTGAGTTCCTCTGACACCATAAATTCCGACTCCGAAGGCCATGTCGTTTTTCCCGGTATGAACCTTGCGGACACGGAAGGGAGAGAGGTTGTCGTTCCCCGTCACCTCAGGCAATCACGGCTTCCGGGACCGAGGAATATCCGTGTCATTAAAATCGATCGGAATCCGGCAACCGGAGAATACCGTCAATCAGGGTTTTCGGGCACCCTGCAGTCAGCGGGGTTTTACGTTTCAGGCCTTTATCAAAAAGCCGGCTCCGTGCTTCAGGCTACAGACAATGTAAATCAGGCTGAAAGCCGTTTTGGTGAAAAAAAGGTACTTCTTTTTGCAACGGGCAACTGGCTGAACTTTATTAAACTGGTGGAAGATTTCCGCATTGGCGAATCATTTTACCCGTGTGCGAATGACGGAGCCTATCCCCATCAGAAGTACAAGGCATGGCGATATGCATGCTCACAGGGCGGCGCGGCGCCGGTTCGTCTTCCCTGCAACGAAAGGAATACAGCCGGCGAAGCCTGTTTGTGGAAAATTCAATCCAGGCTGGATGTTGCCAAATCATCGGCAAAAACGATTCTCTCGGGCACCGGCGGTCGTGTAAATTGGGGGTTAACGGTATTGAACGGAGCAGATGGAGGACGAACAGCAGCCCTGCCGGAAACAGGCACCGATTCCATCATCAGTATTATAGAGGCCCTCGAAGCCCAAGGCGCGTGCCCCATCGGAGAGGCCGTGCAGGATGCGTATCAAACAAATTACAGCTATCTGTTTTCACATCATGAAAGGTCCCAGTGCTCAAGCCATTATATTGTTTTGTTTTCAGCCGGCTTTCCCAGCGAAGATAACGATTGGCAGCGAATAGGCAATGATGAGAGAGCTGAATTTCGATCCGCCCCCGTATTCGGAAGCTGTGAAAATGGATATGACGCAAGATCTCCAACCTATGGCGATTCGGATGTCTGGCCGCCTGAAAACCACTCTGATGACCTGGCACACTGGCTGTATCATGAAGCCGGGTACAGGCATTCCGTAATGCCTGTGGGGTTCAATTTTGAAAGTCCCATGCTTGAGGACATTGCGGACTCCTCCTCGGGAATATACATTCGCGCAGGATACGAGCAGGAAGTTATCAGTGTATTAAAAAGAAATGGGTTCGGACTGTACACCGGGTCCTCATATTCAGCGCCCGCCACCCTTGTCGGCCACGCCGGAAGGACTACAAATGGAGATGTCGTGTATGCGGCTTTTTTCGAGCCTGAGCGGGACTCATACTGGAAAGGCAATCTAAAAAAGTACGGTCTTACCAGTATGAACGGGCGTGACGACTGTGGCAGAAGTGAGCCTGAGTCGCTTTTGGTGGACAGGCACGGCAATCCGGCAGTATCCTGCGACGGCACATTGAACCCTGCTTCCACTTCACTATGGTCTCGATCTCCTGACGGAGGAAGCGTCGCCTCAGGCGGGGCCGGAGCACTTCTAAAAGAACGCATCGACGGAATTGATATGGAATACGGGCCGTATTATGATTTCAGGAATATATATACCTGCAAAAACCCGGACGTGTCGAGGGAACTGGTAAGATTCTGGCGTGACGGCGACAGCAGCATCGCCGATGCCATTCAGCCCTCTGACCTTGGCCTTAGGGGCGGCACAAAAGCTGATTTTTTGAAAAGAGATCAAATTATCAACCATATTTATGGATATACGTTCACCGCTTTAGACAGCGGACATATATCCTACAGTGAAGAGCGCGACGGAGCCCCGTTGTCCAGAAGGGAATGGATTCTCGGAGACATTATTCACTCGGAGCCATGCGTGATAGACTACCTGGATCAGAATCGTAATCCGGAATACCGCTTCATCGCTGTGGGTGCAAATGACGGCATGCTGCATGTATTCGCAGACAGTGTCAGTCCGGAGAACCCCAATGCACCGATTATCATAGGGAACCAAACATACCGGCCGGGAGATGAAATCTGGGCCTTTATACCCGGGGACCTGTTACCGCAGCTGAAACAATTTGAAATGCCCGACCGTCACACCTATTTTGTGGACGGGTCCTGTTCTCTTCACGTGTCAAGAACAAGAAGAAACGGAGACTATCACGACAAGGTTTTGATATTCGGAGAGCGAAGGGGAGGAAGAAGCTACTGGGCGCTTGACGTTTCAAGGCCAAACCCCTTGGAATGGTCTGTAAAGTGGCGTGTAAACGGAGGAACGTCTCCGAATGATTTTTCCGGACATCTGGGATACACATGGCCTAAACCCGTGACGGCAAGAATCACTACCGGCGCGCAGACAGAGACGGACGTGGTGATTCTGAGCGGCGGCTATGACCCTGAAGAAGATTTTTTTCCGGAACCATGGGTTGATGGGAACAATGATGGTATTTACAGCCCTGGGAACCCGGAAGATATCTTTGATATATCCGATATTCGATATGATGCGCATGACAATGACAGGTATGACGTATATAATCCTGAAAAAAATGAAATCGGATGCGGTCTGTTTATTGTAAGGATAGCCGACGGCAGCCCGGTGTTTAAAGTAACCTACGGTGCACACGACAGCTCCGTGGGCAGCGCGCAAACATATTCCGAGATGTCATACTGCTTTCCCTCTGACCCCTCCGTAGTCGAGCTTTCCGGCTCACTCATTATATACACGGCAGATATTTACGGGAACATCTGGAAAGTGGATTACATTGCGTCCCGTTCCGAAAAGTGGGAAGTAAAAAAAATATTTATGAGTAATCCGGGCTCAACCCAAACAGGGGCCATGGAAGCCGTTTCCGGTAACCGGCCGTCTCTTGACATTTCCGACCGGGGACGAAAAATGTTTTATTCACCTGATATCTCTCTTGGTGGAAATGATTGGAGCCGCCGGCCCGTCTTGTATTTCGGTACGGGCGACCGGTCTCATCCGAATTATATCCCAGGTTATCATAATCGATTCTACGTGGTGTCGGATACGGGAACGACGGCCAATGAAACCGATCTTTTGAACCTGACCTGCGACGAACTTGACAGCAATGCCGATACAAACCAGAACAGTATTCTCGAAACAGGGGGATTTCAAACCGATGCCGACCTTTCCGCCAGAAACGCCCTTTATACAATTCTAAATGGAAACCGAAACTATCCGGACAGCACATCGGTATGCAGGGGATGGTATAGAGTCCTCGGGTTGCAGGGTGAGTGCACACAGGGTCAAACAGTGAACCATTTGGGAGAGATCTGTGTAAATCGCCCGGTACTGTTTAACAGGGTGGTTTATTTCACCACATTTCAGCCGAACCGGACATCACCCTGTACCGTCGGAGGCAATGCTTTCATTTACGCCTTGGACTACTCCCACGGAACAGGAGCGTTTAATATGAATGCTGACAATTCCGCATCCGCCCTTGCGGACGAAGGAATGATTGAAGACACCTATCAACTTATTGAAAACAGCACCATACCCACTGCAATACGGGTCATCAACAGCCCGGCCGGTGTCTCTGCCTTTGCAGGTGCCGGAAACAAGTTTGCCGGTGCAGGTGCAGAACCTGCCGCCGGAGAAGGGCACTCCGCGGCCATTCCCTCTCCTCCGGGAGGAATTATAAGGCTGCTGTGGGAGTCGAATTAGGAGATGAAAGGAGAACTGTAATCCTTATCTCCCGACAGGGTGTTTATTATGCATTTCAACTACAAAGGACTGGTTGGCAATTAAATGGTAAATGCTCCAACGGAGCATATCATAACAGCATGGGGTGGAGCGTAGCGAAACCCTATGACTACAAATGATAATAGCATTCGCACTCTGAAGGAGTGCTTCATGTAAAGGATAAAATATAGTGGCGCAATCGCTAAGTAGGGTGATTATCCATGTTGTGTTTAGCACTAAAAACAGAGAACCTTTTTTAAATATTGAAATCCGTTCTCGTATTCACGCATACTTAGCAACTATAGTTCGTGACATGGATTCTCATGCGTATCGTATTGGTGGAACTGAGGATCATGTGCACATTGCCTGCACGTTACCAAGGATACTATGCCAAAGTGATTTCTTGAAAAAGATAAAAACTTCCAGCTCGAAATGGATAAAAGAGCAAGGCGTGAGGAAATTTTCTTGGCAAAATGGATATGGTGCATTTTCTATTGGACAATCCCAACTATCTCAGCTCCTGCATTACATTGATCATCAATTGGAACACCATCAAAAGAAGTCGTTCGAAGAGGAATACAGGGGCTTGTTGAAAAAATATGAGATTGATTATGATGAGTCTTATGTTTGGGATTGAAAGAATGAAGCATTCTTTCAGAGTGCTTATTTTCTGTGTACCATTTCCCAGGGTTTACACCCTGAGCTATTATAAGGTTCCCCTTTCAGGGGACATCCTTCAATCAATGAGATCTGGATCTTAAGGTTTATATTTTTATAGTGCAAGTAGTGTCTACCACTTCGGTCAAATCCGAATTCATGTAGGGGTAAAAAATTTTTTACCCCTACGACGTGACGCATAAACATACCGCCCCACAAAAAAGATACCCATCCATGGTCCGTAATCCCTATAACCTCTTGACTTTAATTTTTTTGATTGGATAGAAGGTTACCTGCTCCAACGGAGCGCATCATAACAGCATGGGGTGGAGCACAGCGAAACCCTATGAATAAAAGAAAATGGAATTATCAAGAAGTCACAACTACGAAATATCCGGCATCAAGGACCACCGGATAATCCACGAGTTGCTTTCCGGGTTTTCATCAAGGCATAAAATCCCGCTGTTTTGGAATTTAAATACAGGGAGTTCTATTGAACCGGTGATAAGATGGGATGCAAGCCTGGACATGAACGGCAGATGACCCACCAGCATATGGTTGCTTTTTCCATCGAGGGCGTCTGCTACGGAAACGATATCATCCATGGGAGCCAACCCCTCTCCTTCATGCACTCCTTCAATGGGCTGAAGGGCTGAAGCCATAATTTCCGCAGTCTGCCGCGCCCTTTTTTTTCCGCTGTGGATGATCCTGGTCACATGGACATGGTACCCCCCTGCAACACTTGCAATACGTTCTGTTTTGGCTATTCCTTCCTCCGACAACCCCTTTTCCGGATCTTTTTCTTTGGGCAGACTTTTTCCATGCTGAACAAGGTAAATGGACATATTGTGGTTCCTCCATCTCTCCCGCGGGTGACGTATCAATACTTGGCCTGTTTTATCTAAAAACCAATACGTATCAAAAATTATTGTCTTTGGCAATAAATTGTAACAAAAAAAGGAGATTATGATCCTGTCGACTAAAAAGACTCTTGAAAAAAAATATTAATTCTTGATTAAAATTGGTTTTTATAGGATAAATAGGATTATCTGGGCGCAACACCTCAAGCTTGCCGCAACTTTTTTCATTTTAACAATCCATATTGAGAGATAAATCATGAACGTAAAATGTGATCAGTGCAATCAGTCCTATAATATTCCGGATGAGCGTCTTCCAAGTGGAAAAAAAGTGTCGTTCCCCTGCCCGGCATGCAAAAACACCATTACACTTGACCTCAGGGGTTCCGCTCCCGAAAAACCAAGTGCCGCTCCGGCAAACAATCATGATACTGAAGCCATGCGAAAAAAAATTTTAAAGTCCATGAAAGACCTGCCGCCCATGCCGGAGGTTGTCATGAAGGCCCAGGAGATCATGGCCGATCCGAATTCCAGTTTTAAAGAACTCGGAAAAGTCATCGAGACCGATCAGGCAATTGCCGCAAGGGTCTTGAAACTTGCTAATTCAGCATATTATGGTTTGCGGGGCATGGTGTCATCGATCCATCAGGCATCGGTTGTCCTGGGATATGAAGCATTGGGAGAACTTATCACAGTGGTCGGTGCATCCGGGCTCCTTGACAATGTGCTTGAAGGGTATCGAATGGAGTCGGGTCTTCTCTGGCAGCACTCCCTGGCCGTGGCGTTCGGGTCACGGATTATAGCCATAAAAAAATTTCCTCCGCTTGAAAATGATGCGTTTTCAGCCGGGTTGTTGCATGACTCCGGAAAAATTGTAATAGACCCTTTCATCTCCGAGAAGGAAGCGGCTTTTGATGCCTTTATAGATCAGAGTGGCGACAACACATTTCTCAAGGCGGAAAAAGAGATCCTGGGTTTCGACCACGCAGAAATTGCCTATGATCTTTGTTCAAACTGGGGCATACCGGAAAGTCAAAGCCGTGCCATCAAGTTTCACCACCACCCCTCAAGATCGGAAAACAGCGAACTGGCATACATCCTTCATGCGGCTGACCTGATTGCCATGAAAGGGGGAATAGGAACCGGCTTTGATTCAATGAATTACAAGATGGAAGACGGTTCCCTGGAGTTTCTGGGCATGACGCCGCATGATCTCGACGGTATCGTGGATGAGGTCGTGGAATCCGTTAATAAAATATCGGAGGAAATTCACGGGGGTTAGCTGTTACCCTTTCAGCCTGTCTCTAAAAACATCGGCCACTATACGGCCAAGTTTTCTTGTATAGATATCAACCTTTTCGGAATCTCTCCCGGGGTAGCCGGAATAGCTTATCATGATGCCGTTTAATGCCGAGAAAAGTGCATGGGAAAGACTCCGTGTATTTCCATGGCCACCTTCCGCCTTGAGGATGTCTTCAATGCTGTCCATCAGGGCTCTCATCATCTGGTTGAGTTTTGCCGTTGCCTCCTCGGAAAGTTTGCCGCCCAGCATAAAGTGCCCCATCATTTGGTAAAACCTCATGTTCCGGTTCAGATAGGCAATATACACTTCACACAGTTTTTCAAGGGTGAGGCCGCCGTCGCTGTTTTCCTTTTCCAGAAGGCGGCTGATCTCCTCTGCGTTCTTTAAAAACACATCGAGGAAAAGCTCATCCAGATCCGCGTAATAGTTGTATATGGTGCCGACACTAACACCTGCTTCGGTGGCTATTTCCCTGACATTGATTTTCCTGAAGTCTTTCTTTGAAAAAAGCGAGCAGGCGGACTCAAGAATGAGTTTCCGTCTCGCATCCCGCTCGCTCTGTTTTAACTGAGATAATTTCTTTTTAAGCAACGAACCTCTCCTCAGGCCTTTTCCTCGTGAATCCGCATCATATCTTCATCCGTAAAGCACCGCTCCGTTTCGTCCGGATTCATGGAGTCTTTTTCCATTTTTCTACGGTCGTAGGATTCATCAAGGACATGATGATAATATTCGTGCTGAATGAGCATGTTCATAATCTGGGTGGTTCCTGTCCAGATCATGGCAAGCCTCACGTCTCTCAATGCCCGCTCAATGGGATACACGTCGGTATAGCCGATGCCGCCCATAATCTGCATGGCATTGTTCACCACCTGCCAGGCAGCTTCCGTGGCGAATCGTTTGGCTTCGCTGACGAGGCGACGCACCTCCGAGTAGTTATTATCAATGGCACGGGCTGCCATGTATGATAATGCTCTTGCTGCATCGAGCTGGGTAATGGAGTCCGCCACCATGAAATTTACGGCCTGAAATTTACGTATTTCCCGGCCAAACGCCCTTCGCCTGTCGGAATATCTGACGGCTAGGTCAAGGGCCCCCCATGTCCCGAGACATCCGGCCGCCGACGTCATCCGCTCTGGAATCATCATCCGGTTAAAACAAATGGCGCCGCCGTGGAGCTCACCGATAAGGTTTTCCTTTGGAACCTTCACATCCCTGAAAACAAGCCGACCCGTTCCGCCGCCCCGACACCCCATGAGGCCGTATAGGTATTCGGTCTCTACGCCGGGACCTTTGTCCACAATCAGCAGGCTCAGACGGCTGTATTTATGGGCATTGGGTTCGAAGTTGGTGCGGCAGTAGACGAGAAAAAAGTCAGCGCCCTCGGCCCCGACAACAAACCGTTTCTGTCCGTTCAAAATAAAGTGGTCACCATGAAGATCCGCCCGCGTCATGGCGCCGAAAAAATCAGATCCCCCCCTGGGTTCCGTTAAGGCTTCTGCCGCCACAAGCTTGCCTTCAATGTAGGGCTTCAGGTATTTTTCTTTTAATTCCTCGGATCCGAACATATTGACGGCTTCGCCGACAATGGACGGCATCACGAAGGCACAACCCAGCGCCATTCCAAGGCAACCAATTTCTTCGGCAGCGGCAACCTCGGCAACCCAGCTCATTTCCCGGCCCCCGTATTGTTTAGGAAACCTGATGCCGAACAGGTGTCTTGCCGCCAGTTTTTCCACAAATTCGCGGGGGTATACGATTTCGTCCTTATCCATCTTCCGGAGAAAGTCGCTTGATATTTCGTTTTTCACAAACGCCCTGGTCTCATTTTTTATCTCCTGCTCTTCGGGAGTCAGCATAAAATCATACATGGAGTCCTCCTTGAAAATTGTTACATGCATTAATAAATCATCATGAAGATTTGAACATCGCTCATTTTATTGAACGTTGCTCATCATGTCAAGCTAAATATAGCAAGATTCGGGTGGTTATTTTCGATGTATTAAATTATTTTGATAATATTCCAATAAATGTATATAGGGGCTCAGTATGAATGTTGATCATTTCTCGCAGCAGGCAGAAGATTTCCATCGAGTCGAAACAGCCCTTCAGTTCATCGAGGCCAACTTTAAAGATCAGCCGTCCCTCGACCAGATCGCCCGGCGTGTTCATTTAAGCAAGTATCATTTTGACAGGCTGTTCAAACGGTGGGCGGGTATCAGCCCGGTCCGGTTCATGCATTTCATTACACTGGACTACACAAAACAGCAGCTGGCAAAATCAAAAAGCCTTCTTGACACGGCCCTGGATGCCGGCCTTTCAGGCCCCGGCCGCCTTCATGACTTATTTGTCAATTTTGATGCAATGACCCCCGGTGAATTTAAAAAACAGGGGGAAGGGCTTACCGTATCATACGGGTTTTGTAAATCCCCGTTTGGGACCTGCCTCCTGGCAACCACCAGACGGGGAATCTGCTTCCTGGGGTTTGTTGGTGAGGGAGGGGACAAAAAGGCCCTTGATCAGCTGTTTCAAACCTGGCCCGGTTCCGATTTTAAGGAATCACCGAAGCGCATAGCCCCTATAATAAAAAACATATTCACTATGGATAAAAAGAATCCCCGCCCCTTTAACCTGCGGGTTAAAGGGACGAACTTCCAGGTCAATGTATGGAAGGCATTATTAACCATTCCCAGGGGATGCCTCATTAGTTACCAGGACATTGCCGCCCACATCGGAAACCCCAAATCATGTAGGGCCGTGGCCGGCGCTATCGCCGCCAACCCGGTATCATTCCTTATCCCCTGTCACAGGGTGATTACAACGTCCGGCGCCATCCATCGGTATCGATGGGGGGCCTCCAGAAAAAAAGCGTTAATCGGATGGGAGGCGGCCTTATCTCTCACATAACTCCACCAGCACGCCGTGCGTGGACTTTGGATGAAGGAAGGCGATTTTTGCGCCGCCGGCCCCCTTCCTCGGCGTTTCATCGATCAGGCGAATGCCTTTTTCCTTTAATTCGGAGAGGGCGTCTTCGATATTTTCAACTCTGAAAGCAATATGCTGAATGCCTTCACCTTTTTTTTCTATGTATTTTGCCACCGGTCCGTCCGGTGCGGTTGATTCAAGAAGTTCCACTTCACTGTCGCCGACGGGAAAAAAAGCCGTGGTCACTTTTTGCTCCGCCACGGTCTCTGTTCCCTCAAACTCAAGGCCCAGTATGTCCGAAAAAAAGTTTTTGCCTTCATCGATGCTGTTTACAGCTATACCCAGGTGGTCTATCTTCAATACCTTCATCTATAACTCCTTCATCTTTTCCATAACTCTTTTAAACCCGGGCATGGCGCCCGTGATTACCTTTTCTTCCACACAAAATGCTATCCGGAAATGTCCGGGTCCTCCGAAGCCACTTCCCGGAACGGTCAATATCAGCTCTTTCTGAAGCTCCTGAACGAATTTTACATCATCCGGAATCGGCGTTTTCGGGAAGAGATAAAAGGCCCCGGGAGGCTTTGTGAATTCATATCCGGACGCTGCCAGACCATCACACAGGATATCCCTGTTTCTTTTATAGAAGGATATATCCACACTGACGCCCTGCAGGTTTGAAACAGCCTGCTGCATCAGTGCCGGCGCATTTACAAAACCCAAAATCCGGTTTGCAAGAGCCATCCCGGAAAGCAAAGCATCGTTCGTCGTCCCCTCAGGATTGACGGCGATGAAGCCTATCCGCTCACCGGAAATGGACAGGTCTTTTGAGTAGGATGCAACAATCATGCTGTCTTTATAAAAAGGAAAAATTCCGGGCACGCCGGCATCGTCATAAATGATCTTGCGGTAGGGTTCATCGGAAACCAGGTAAATTGTCTTCTTCAGTTCTTTTGCCTTTTCATCCAGCAGGCTTCCGAGAGCAGCAAGACTGTCCTTGCCATAAATGCATCCGGTGGGGTTGTTTGGAGAATTAATTAGTACGGCTTTTGTCTTTCCGGTAACTGCATTTGCAATTCCCTGGATATCCAGAGAAAAATCCTCTTTTACCGGAACCGTGACCAGTTGTCCGCCATGATTGTCCGCATAAAACCCATACTCCACAAAAAACGGCGCGGGTGTGATCACCTCGTCTTCAGGGTCAAGGATCGCCTTGAAAATAACATTCAGCCCTCCGGCGGCACCGCAGGTCATGATCACATGGTCCTCAGAGATGTCGGCCCCCTGCTCACCGGAAAGGTAATCCGCCACAGACTTCCGAACATCAGGATAGCCTGTGTTGGGCATGTATCCATGGCCTTTGCCGCCCCGGGCACCAATAATATCCAGCAGTGTGGTTTGAAATTTCTCGGGGGGGGGCAAGTTCGGGTTCCCGAGACTGAAGTCGTACACGTTTTCCGGGCCATGCGCCGCTTTCAGCATGGCTCCTTCTTCGAACATTTTCCTAATCCACGACGACTTGGATAAAATAGCCTCTACTTTTTTTGAAATGGTCATGTGTCTCTCCGGTTATCCAATATTTTCCACGGACTTCACTTCGGGTATTTCCTGTTTCATCATTCGTTCAATTCCGTTTTTCAGCGTCATCTGGGACATGGGGCATCCGGCACAGGCGCCCTGCAGACGGACTTTAACGACTCCGTCATCCACCTCAACAAGCTCCACATCGCCGCCATCCGCCTGAAGCATCGGCCTCAGTTTTTCAATAACCTTTTGTACTTTTTCTTTCATGGTGTTTCCATCCTTTTCCTGTAAAATTCCTGTTTAAAATCATCAAACGTATTGTCCTTTATCGCCCTCCTCAATTGGTTAACCAGGCTCATATAAAAATGAACATTATGGATTGTATTCAGCCTGTATGCAAGAAGTTCTTTTGATGTATACAGATGCCTCAGGTAGGCGGCGGAATAGTTTCTGCATGTGTAACACCCGCATCCGTCCTCAAGAGGGGCGGTATCGGTTCTGTATTTTGAATTGCAAATATTCACCGTACCGAACCCGGTAAACAGCTGGCCGTTTCTCGCATTTCTCGTCGGCATGACACAGTCAAACATGTCTGCGCCGAGGGCAACAAGCTCAACCAGGTCTTCCGGCGTCCCCACTCCCATCACGTAACGGGGTTTATCCTCCGGCAGTAACGGAAGGGTATGCCCGGCAATATCCAGCATGATATCCTTTGGCTCCCCGACACTTAACCCGCCCACCGCATAGCCCGGGAAGTCAATCCCGACAAGTGCCTCCGCCGATGCTGTTCTGAGTTCCTTGAACATGCCGCCCTGAATGATGCCAAATAGGAGTCCGTTTAATTCCCCCTTTTTTCGCCAGGCTTTTTTGCACCGGTCAGCCCACCGGCTGGTAAGCAGGTGAGCGTCTTCGGCTTCTTTTTTATCCGCAGGATATGATATGCACCGGTCAAGGCACATCATGATATCCGACCCCAGGCAGCGTTGAATTTCAACCGCCTTTTCAGGGGTCAGCAAATGCCGTGAGCCATCAATGTGGGACTGAAACGCATAGCCCTCTTCCGTTATTTTTGAAAGCTTCGCGAGGGAGAATATCTGGAATCCGCCGCTGTCTGTCAGAATGGGTTTCTCCCAGTTCATAAACCCATGCAAGCCCGAAAAACGATCAATGATCTCGCACCCGGGCCTTAAGTATAAATGATATGTGTTGCCCAGAATGATTTCCGCACCGCATGCCGTAAGGTCCTCGGGTGAAAGAGACTTCACGGACCCGAGGGTTCCCACCGGCATAAAAATGGGTGTTTCAACAGTTCCGTGTGCGGTTTCAAGCACTCCCGCACGCGCTTTTCCGGATGTTCCGGTTATTGTAAAATTATTCATATCGAATATGCTTACAAAACAAGTCTCTTTTATT
>Ga0180435_10003345_pt1 | contig 16132 bp, 12 predicted proteins | sample SS_ome_3_FD_132467 | JGI IMG/M metagenome (GOLD analysis project Ga0180435, IMG submission 132467) | Hypersaline lake sediment archaeal communities from the Salton Sea, California, USA - SS_3_S_1 metaG | ecosystem: Environmental > Aquatic > Non-marine Saline and Alkaline > Hypersaline >... | reverse complement strand
GGGTTATTAACAATTCACTGCAAATCCTGACTGAAAATTTCAGCCGTATTCCTTAGTTTTAATTAATGAAAAAGAAGACATCCCTCGGGTACACATCGATTCCCCTGAGTAAAAACCGCGGATGAGGTATTGCAGATGCTGGAGGAGGCCGGACTAAAATTATAAGTTCATTTGACATATATTCAATCGCATTGTAACTTGTACATAATCAAGATTCATTTTGCATGCCCGATAATTCTAATAGGTTCTCCCGTTTCTGCATAGAATTGAAAAGACGCAAGGTGCTACGTTCTTTGGCCATCTACGCCGGCACCGCCTTTATCATACTGGAAGCCTCTACCATCATCTTCCCCCGCTGGGGTTTCCCCGACTGGACCATCGACCTGGTGCTCTGGCTCCTGGTGCTGGGAGCTGTTATAAACATCTTTGTGGCCTGGTTTTATGATTTTACTGCGGACGGGGTCCAGAAAACCAAGCCAGTGGAAGAGCTTCCCCCCGGGGAAAGGACTTCTGATTCCAGAGGATGGAAAGCCGCCACCTACATCAGCATTGTGGTCATAGCGGGACTTATATTGTTGAATATTCTTGGAAATCCAAAAGAGCTGAAGGCAGGAGATATCCAATCCCTGGTCATACTCCCTTTTGATAACTTCACCGGCGACGATGCGCTGGAAAACATGGTCTCGGGCATGCATTCCTCATTGATTACAGATATGGGCCGGGTGGGTAGCCTGCAGGTTAAATCCAGGACTTCGTCCAATGCTTTTAAAGGAAAGAACATGACCATTCCTGAAATTGCATCGGAGCTGCAGGCCGATGCTGCCCTGGAAACAGCTGTAACCTGCCTGGGCGATACCATATGCATACAGCTCCGCCTGGTGAGGACCAGCGGAGACGAGGAACAACTCTGGATGGCCGATTACAGGGAGGAAAAAAGCCAGGCCCTCAACCTCTACAACCGCATTACCAAAGAGATAGCAAATGAGGTGCTGGTGGAATTATCCAGCGATGAGGAGGATATACTTGCTGAGGAGCGAACCGTAGATCCGGATGCCTATGATGCCTATTTGGAAGGGCTGTATCACCTGAACCAGCTGACACCGAAAGATTTCCAGATGGCCATGGACTATTTTCAGAGAGCCATTGACCTGGATCCGGACTGGGCTGATCCCCATGCGGGAATGTCTGTGACCTGGATGTTCTCAAGCTATCTTGGAATAGTAGCGCAAAATATAGCCACTCCAAAGATCAACCTTTATCTGGATCAGGCGCTGGATCTGGACCCTCATTCAGCTTTTGCCTATTATGCAAAGGGGGTAACTGCCGTATGGACCGAATGGGATTGGGAAAAAGGAGAAAAGGCCTTCAAAAAATCCTTGGAACTGAATGCAAACAATTCGCTTTGCCGATTGCATTATGCACATTATCTATTCTGTCAGAGAAGGCATAATGAAGCTCTTTTACACGCTAAACTGGGACTGGAGTTGGATCCACTGGATCCACTGATACTCAGTTTATACGCAGTTGTTATGCTGGATGCAGGTAAATATGCATCAGCAGTTGAACACTTTGAAAAAGCCATGTCCATTGTACCTGGCTATCCTTTCGCAAGTACAAATATTTTCCCTGCCTATCGCGGGGCCGGATATTACGATGTGTGGATAGAGAAATGGAAAGAGGTTGTCTGCTGGGATGAGGAAGATATATCAACTATCGAAAACACCCTGAATGAACAGGGTTATGTGGCTGCAGTTAAGGCATTATTGCAAGTCAATGAAGACAATGTAAAAGAGGGTAAGCCCTGCCGGATGCATGCCGGAACTAAAATGATGTGGTATATGGAGGCAGGCGAATATGATAAAGCCTATGAATGCCTGGAAGAATTAAATGACCGGGGTTGGCTGGATGTCCCCTACCTGGCAAGCAATATGAATGGTTATGAACATTTAATATCCTATCCCGGCTATGTGGAGATCCTGAAGAAATATAAGCTGCCCTACCCAGGGGATTAAGCATCATCAGGTCGAATGTTCCTTTTTATAATAAATACTATCTTGCACATAAGCCCTGAATAAACTAAACCTAAAGCTACCCAGTTATGAAACTTCAAATCGACAACAACCGAAGAGAATTCCTGAGAAAATTGATCGCCGGCACTTCTGCCATGGGAATGGCCCCCCTGCTGAGCAGTCTCCAGTCATGTACCACTGCAGGAGGCGAGGCCGGAGCAGTATTGAAAATTCCCCAGCGCCCCTTTGGCGCCACCGGTGAAACGGTGGGCATCTACAGCCTGGGAGCCCAGGCCACCGTGGAGCAGGTAGGCATGAAAGAGCAGGCCATTGAAATCGTGAATAAATGCATTGACCTGGGTATCAATTATATCGATACTTCAGCATGGTATGGCCAGGATGGGAACTCCAGCGAAGGAGATCACCTGCGCGGTACCAGTGAAAGGCATGTGGGCGAAGTGATGAAGACCCGCAGGAGTGAGGTCTTTCTGGCCACCAAAACCCATGACCGGAGCTACGACGGGGCCATGCGCCACCTGGAAAGTTCCTTGAATAACCTGCAGACCGATGTGATCGATCTCTGGCAAATCCACAATGTGGGAGGGAGAGTAGAAGATTTTGATATGGTCTTTTCCGATGAAGGCTGCATGAAGGCCCTCCTGAAGGCCAAAGATGAGGGAATGGTCCGCTTCCTTGGATTTTCAGGTCACCAGGATCCCGATCCCATGAAAGAACTGTTTGACAGGTATCCCTTTGATGCCGTACTGATGGCCCTGAATGCCGCCGACAAACATTACAATCCATTTATAGAGAAGTTACTGCCCGCGGCTGTGGAGAAAAATGTAGGGATCATTGGCATGAAGATCCCGGCCCGCGACCGCATCTTCGATCATGGAGGCATCATTACCATGAAAGAGGCCATGAACTATACCATGACCCTTCCCGTCAGTACCATTATTGTAGGCATTGATAAGATTGCCGAGCTGGAGGAAAACGTAAGAATTGCCAGTGAGTTTGAACCCCTGACAGCCGATGAGATGCTGGCCATTGAGGACAAGGTCAAACCCCACTACGAGCACCTCTTGTTCTACAAAGGACTTTCCGACTGGCCCGAGGAGTGGTCTGGCAACAATGTCTGAGATTGATTAAGTAACTTTAATCCGGAACAAAGCGATAGAGCCGATGGCGAACAAATACATTCCAAATTTTTATGGACTGAGGATATACCTGTCCTCCATCATGCTCTATTTCTTCCTGGTGCTCCCCTTCATCGGCTTCATCATATTTCAGAGTGTGCCGGAATTCATAGAAAGTCGTGGAGGGACAGGAGAGATCGCTGCCGTTGTCGACTCCCTGGGAACAAACCTGGATACCGTACCCGGATTTGATGAAGGAGATATTGATGAGCTGGTGGACATGGCCATTCAGGGGGATATTGATGAGCTGGTGGAGGACGTTGTTGAGATTGCAGACCATCATGCCGACACACTTTCCGAATCTGCTGATGAGATCATCCTGGCCGATCCTGCAACAGAGGAAGAGGATCGCTTTAAAATGTTTGCAAAAAAAGGTCCCTTTGCACGCTATTTTTCGCTCCTTTTTATGCTTCTGGGTGTCAGCCTGCTGGCCGGACTGTTTTACAATTTGCCATTCAAGCGATTCTTTAAGAAGAAAAGAAGGAAGAAAGAGATAAGCTTAAAGCTGCACAAGGTTTGTAAGAAACGTCTGTTTCAGCTACCTCTGGTAAACAGTCTGATTATCACCATGCCCAACATAGTGGTGATTGTCTACTCCTTGTTTTTCCTGGTAACGAAAGTGAGCTTCGATAAGGAAGTGGAGCGAAATATGTTTATCCAGCTGCACTACCTGACCATTGTGGCTACCCTACTGGAGTTCCTCTTTGTCTATTACTGGGAGAAACACCGTGTCCACATCAGGTACATCGATCATATTTATTCTGAAGAGGATTTACGCAAGCAAATATTCCGGCGAAAAGGTGGAAAGATCAGGAATCGGTTTATGGTAGCCAGCGGGATGACCACCTTCCTGCCCCTGGTTGTAGTAATGGTTTACCTGATCTTAAGTATTACCTCCGTTAAGGAACTGAAGCTGGATGAATACTCCGAAGACCACCGGGAAGTCCTCTTTGGTCCCTGGAGCGATATCATCGGCATAGGAGAGGATCTTAGTTCGAGCAGTAATAATAATATTGAGGTGGATCCCGGTGGCAGGGACAAATTCTTCTATGTTAATGCCATTGATTCCATTATGATGCTGGTGGGGATCGGGAACGGCATCCTGGTCTCATTCATTTACCTCTTGCTTTTTATCCGGTGGACCAACCGGGATATCACCTGGCCCCTGAAGGAGCTTTTGAATAACATCAGAAATACCAAGGGAGGGGATAAAGGACAATATTCCATTGTGCGCACCAATGATGAGATTGGAGAGCTGGCGGAAGGCTACAATGAGATGACCGAACAGATCCATAACTATGTGGAGAGCATCTCGGCCATGAACAGGGACCTGGAGAAGAAGGTAGACGAGCGGACCCGGGAGGTGGTGGAACAGAAAGAAGAGATTGAGACGCAGAAGGAGGAGATTGAGGCACAGCTGGATCTGGCCACTCTGCAGCGAGATACCATCTCAAAGCAGAAAGACCTGATCCTGGACAGCATCCATTATGCCGAACGGATCCAGTCGGCCATCCTGCCACCGGTCCACATGCTAAAAGAATTCCTGTCCGACCATTTTATTCTCTTCAAACCCAGGGATATTGTCAGTGGTGACTATTACTGGGCACGGGAGAAGGATCAAAAAATACTGATCGCTGTAGCTGATTGTACGGGCCATGGAGTACCTGGAGGATTTCTGAGCATGCTGGGGATCTCCTCCATGAATGAGATTGTAAACAGGAGTGCTGAACTGGATCCGGGTAAAATTCTTGAAGAGTTACGGGAAGTGGTCATTGCATCCATGCACCAGACCGGGAGCAGGGATGAGGCCCAGGATGGCATTGAAATCGCCTTGTGTATTATCGATCTGAAGCGAAAATCAATGGAGTACGCCGGGGCAAACCGGCCTCTGTACCTGGTGAGGGAGGGTGCTGTTCAACATTATCGACCCGACAGGATGCCCATTGGTATCTACGAGCAGGATCCTGTCCCCTTTACGAACCATACCATTAAACTGAAGAAGGGAGATTCTATTTATCTCTTTTCAGATGGCTACGTGGACCAGTTGGGGGGACCCCATCGTAAAACTTTCCGTGCCATAAATTTCAGGAAGCTGCTGCTTGAGATTCAGGATGAACCAATGGAAAAACAGGAAGCGATCCTGGTGGAAAAAATGGCCCTCTGGCAAGGCAAGGTAGAACAGATTGACGATGTCCTGGTTTTGGGTATTAGAATTTAAGCTTAAGCTGCTCAGGCATCACTTTTAATGTATTCAAAAGCAAGCTTTGACATTCTGGACATTTCCTGCCCCACCTCCAGCATGTCTTCATCATCCTCCTCATAAAGCCACTTGATCTCCAGGCCTATGCCCAGGGCATTAATGGCATTTAATGACTTAAATATGTCAAGAATGTACTTGGCAGAAGTTGAGTTAAAGTACTCAAAATTGAACTGACACTGCAGTTGGAAGCTCCGGTCAGCCTCACTGCGCTTCCCCTGTTCTGCAGTATAGGCTTCCAGCCATTCCAGTATGGGTAAATAAAACTTACGAACGTTCTCCGGGCGTGATTCCCCGGAGAATTCAAAATTCTTTGCTTCCGGATCAAGCGCAATACGCGGTGAGTTTGCAGTTGGTTCGATAATTAACTTTTCCATTGGTTATTCTTTTATGGTGATTTGCATTGTAAAATAGGTGTACCCCGGACCGGCAGGGTCAAATTGATAACGTATATGTTCATCTGTACGCATGGCCATGGTAATAAGTCCGAGTCCTGCGCCCCGGTCCTCCTCTTTTGCTTCTTTATTGATTACTTCCTCGTAGAGTGATTTCAGTGCGTCATCGTCCATCATATTAATCCGGTTCAACTTGTACTTCAGGTCCTCTACCTGGGCATTCCTGATTAGATTTCCCGCACTCACAATAAATTTCCCGTTGGTCTCTTTAACAATGATTTGCGGAGGTTTATTCTGCAGCTTGCCCTTATTTTTAAATGGAGTGGCATACTTGAAAATATTATCAATCGACTCCACAACAGTCCCGTAAACCCGTTTCCTGACAGGTTTCCTGAGCGCATTAAACTGACTGGCCGATTTTAGCTGGTTCAGCAGTTTTTCCATGGTCTCAAATGAGATGGAACCCTCAAAGTCGATAATGGCATTCTTATTCTCCATCAGCTAGTCAAAATAAGAAAAAAAAAGCACAATGTGAGAGTAAGCACTTTAAATTGAATATATTCGTATTTACAGAATAAATCATGAGTGAGGCCATTTTAAAAGCAATGATGCAACTTTTTGCATTAATTGTGGACATTGATGAGATTCAGGAGATTTCGGAGAAGGAAAGGGATATCATCCGCGCTTTTCTTGCCAGGCAGTTGAACAGTGAGCTGACGGAGAAGTATATGTCGATCTTCGAGAACTATCTCCATCACTATCACCATGATGCCATTGACAAGCAGAGTTTAAAGAGAAAAAAACGCACATCACTTACTGCAGTGCGGATCCTTTCCATATGCGAGCAAATCAATGAAGAACTGGAGCAGCGGCAAAAGATCTATGTGATCATCCAGTTGGTGGAGTATATCGCCTACGGGATCGAAATCCGGGAAACGGAACTGGAGTTTCTTCAAACGGTAGCCACCGCATTTAATATGGACGAAGAGGAGTACCTGGAAATCCTGTCCTTTGTAGTCTACCCGCTGAAAGACATCCCTGTGAAGGAATCCGTCTTGCTCATCAACAACGGTCATGAAGCAGGTGTGAAGGGGGTCCACCATATTCACAATCATTACCTGGAGGGCAATATCTACTTTCTGAATATAAGTAGTGTGAATACTTATGTACTCCGCTACCAGGGGAAAGAGGACCTTTTCCTGAACGGTCAACTGATCCTGGCCGGGATCACCTATACCTTCGATCACGGTTCTTCGGTCAGGGGACAAAAGATAGATACCATCTACTATACAGATGTGGCAGGAGTATTCTCCGTTGCCTCATTTAGCTCACGCATTACATTTGAAGCCAGGAATGTAGAGTTTCGTTTCAAAAACAGCATAAACGGACTACACGGATTTAACCTCAGTGAAGAATCGGGCCGGCTGATTGGGATCATGGGGGGTAGCGGAGTAGGTAAATCAACTCTTCTAAATGTATTAAACGGCAACCTGAAACCGCAGGAGGGGGAAATCCTGATCAATGGCTACAATCTCTATGATGAGAAAGAGCGACAACAACTGAAAGGTGTTATCGGTTTCATTCCCCAGGACGATCTCTTGCTGGAGGACCTTACTGTCAGGCAAAACCTTTATTACAACGCAAAACTTTGCCTGGATAACCTGGATGAAACCCGGCTCAACGAGGTGGTCGACCAGGTCTTGCATGACCTGGATCTTTATGAGATCGGTGATTTTAAAGTTGGAAAACCGCTTAACAAGGTGATAAGCGGGGGCCAGCGTAAAAGAGTGAATATTGGATTGGAACTGATCCGGGAGCCCTCCGTACTCTTTGTGGATGAACCTACTTCGGGATTGTCCTCGGTGGATTCAGAAATGGTAATGAACCTCTTGCGGGAACAGGTTTTTAAAGGAAAACTGGTCATCGTGAATATTCACCAGCCCTCGTCCACCCTGTATAAGATGTTCGATCGCATCATATTCATGGATAAAGGCGGGTATCAGATTTACTGTGGAAATCCCGGGGAAGCGGTGGTTTACTTTAAAACGAAAAGCAACCATGCCAATGCCAATGAGGATCAATGCATCCGTTGTGGCAATGTGGATCCTGACCAGGTGCTTCAGATCATAGAAGCAAAGATTGTGAATGAACATGGAAAGCTAAGCCGAACCCGTAAAACAAGCCCTAAGGAGTGGTCCGATCTTTTTCAAAAAACCAAAGTAAAAGAGCCGGAAACAGAAATCAGCAAAGAAGAACTGCCCGAAAACCAGTATAGTATCCCCAATCTGATTAAGCAGACTAAGATTTTCTTTACCCGGGACCTGCTTACCAAACTCACCAATAAGCAGTATATTCTGATCACTCTGCTGGAGGCACCCCTCCTTGCATTGATCATGGGATTCTTTACCAAGTACTTCAGTGGAACCCCGGACAATCCTGCTGCCTATGTTTTCCGGAACAATGAAAACCTGCCGGCCTACTTGCTGATGAGCGTGATCGTATTCCTTTTTCTGGGCTTGACCATCAGTTCAGAGGAGATCATTAAGGACCGGAAAATTATTCAGCGGGAATCCTTTTTGAACCTGAGCAGGGGGAGTTATCTCCACTCCAAGATCCTGATCATGTTTGCCATTTCTGCCTTTCAGTCACTTTCCTATGTGCTGATCGGGAATCTGATCTTCGAGATCAAGGGGATGTTGTTCTCTTACTGGCTGGTGCTCTTCACCACCTCCTGCTTTGCTAACCTTCTGGGGCTAAATATATCGGCCGGACTAAACTCGGTGATTACTATATATATCCTGGTCCCCTTCCTCCTGATTCCGCAGATCCTCTTCTGTGGTGTGTTGGTGAAGTATGACAAATTGCACCACAGCCTGACCAATTACGAATACGTACCTCTGATCGGGAACCTGATGACATCCCGCTGGGCATACGAGGCCCTGGCTGTGGATCAGTTTAAAAATAATAAATACGAAAAAATATTCTTCGATATCGAACAGCAGTTCAGCGCAGCCGATTACCTGAATGCCTACCTGGTTCCTCAGATGAAAATCGAACTGGACGAGCTTAAGCAAAGTCACCTGAATGGTGATGATCCCAAAAGCATTCGGTCGGATCTGGAAACCCTGAATATGCAACTTGCCGAAATGGGGAAACTCATTCCCCAGATACAGTCCTATCAGGCGCCGCAAGCAGGTGAGGAAGCTTTCAGTGACTCCACTGAGAGTGCCATTCTATCCTACCTGAACAGTGTAAGCAATTTGACCCGTACCATTAGAAGCAATGCACAAAAGGAAAAAAACTTGATTAACAATACCTTAATTGAAGAACTGGGTGGAGTACAAGCCTATACGGGGTTCCGTAACAGCTACCAGAATGAGAGTCTGGCTGACCTGGTACTGAACAAGACTGTACTCGATAAAGTGGTTGAAAAAGATGGCCGTATGATCAGAAAGGACCGGCCGGCATACATGAAACCCACCTCCAGGATGGGCAAGGCTCATTTATATGCACCCAACAAGCAGATTGGAAGATTCGAATATGACACCCTGTGGTACAATATTGCTGTCATCTGGCTCTATACCCTGTTGCTGTACCTGACTCTGCGAACAGATCTTCTTCGAAAGATGGTTAATTTTTCTGAAACAAGAAAGCTGATAAAACTCAGTCGGAAACAAGCCACCTGAGTCCCAGGGTAAGTGAGAGCAAGTGATTGTTAACTAAGAGGGGATCCTGGCCGGTCACCGGCATGATATCGCCCTGGAACTGTAGTTCTGTAAAAATGCCCAGCTGATTCAGACTGTATTCCAGTCCTGCGCCTAAGGTCAGGCCCGGAATCACACGCTGCTGATCTTCCAGGGGATATTCAGAATCCGACTCGTATTTTAAAAGAATATCCACTCTGGGACCCAGCAGGAAGTAGGCTTGAAAGGATCCCTTACCCAGCCTGTATCTGGCCATGGGAGCAAGAGAGATGTATTTGAATGTGGATCTTGTCATCTCCCCTTCATTGACAATAATCTGATCATTGTTCGAATGATCTACCGTGACCGACTGCGTACTGGTTTTACTTCCCTTAAGAAAGTAAGACAAATCCGCCTGCAGGCTAAAATGAGTCGCCCTGAAAGCCTCCATAAAAACAGAAAAAGTGGGGCCCGCAATTGCTTCTGTCTCCAGTTCATAGTCAATGGGTGTCAACTGGTAGCTCTGATCAGTAATGGAAATACCTGCTTTCGCACCAAAGCTGGAAGGAAACTGGCCATAGAGGACAAACAGCCCAGCAACTAAAATCAACGCTATGCTTAACAGAACCCTTTTCATTCCACAAGTAGTTTATGGACCTCAACTCTGTTCCTGTAGGTGAACCTGACAAGATAGATACCGCTGAGGGGCTTCTCCAAGTCCACAGGATACTCCATATAAGGCCTGCTTCTGTACAGTCTTGTGGCAACAGTCTTCCCTGTGAGGTCCAGGACCTCCAGAATCACCCTATGGCCTGTTTCATTTCCGGAGGGCTCCTCCATACAAAAATGAAAGGAACCCTGGTTGGGATTGGGAGTCATGGAGAACAGGGGCAAATCATCCCTTGCGTCCGCATGCTTTATCTCCTGGTTCTGTCCATCCAGAACCTGATTACCGGGGTCAATAATAACTTCATTAACCGTATGGGGGATCTGGAACTCATAGCTTTCTTCATTGGCTCCATGAAATACCCTCACAGTGGTCTCCCCTCCTTCGTGCAGGATTTTATACTCCATGGACATACGAAAGAGAGGGGTCCGGGTTGAAGAAGTGGATTGGCTGGAATGAAGGGTAAGAGTAGCACCATCCTGCTCCCAGCTTAGCTCATAGATGGGATAACCTGCACCAAAATACCACTGCTCAAAGAAATCTGTAAAATCCCTCCCCGTAGTCTCTTCCAGCACCTCTTTAAAGTCCAGTCCCGTCGCCACTCCATTGGCGTAGCGATCAATGAAATTTCTCAAAGTCAGATGGAACAGCTCATTATCCTGCAGTTCAAAACGGATCATATAGAGCAGGGCCATGCCCTTGTTGTAGGAAAGACTGCCGCTGAAAATTCGTGAAGCATTATCCGCATCTTCTTCAGGAACATAAACACTGCCATCGGGTTCCATCAGGGCACTGTTAAAACGATATTCGCGTTCACCATCGGCATACTCAGGTGCCAGGGTTTCTGTAGCCAGGTAGCCCGCATAGGTGGCAAATCCTTCATTGATCCAGATGTCCTGCCAGGTGGCACAGGTCACGTAATTTCCGAACCAGGAATGCCCCAGCTCATGGGCCACCAGGTAAAACTCAAAATGACCCATACCGGTCATGGTTTGATGCTCCATCCCTCCGCCCCTGGGCCAGAGGTAGTGCCCGTATTTCTCTTCCCGGAAAGGATAAGGGTTAAAGACCTCGGAGAAAAGCTGCATGATAGGAATGGTCACATTGATCTGATCCCTGTAGGCATCCAGGCAGCCCGGAACATCATAGATAAAATTCTGAATGAAAACAGGCTGGCTCAAGCCATCCATCTGGGCCTCGATATTATACTCAACATAATCAGCAACAGCAATTGAAATCAGGTAAAAATCGATGGGGTAGCTGGACTTCCATTCGTAGCGGATCTTCCCATCTGGAAAATAGGTGGTCCCTGTATGCAATCCGTTGGAAACCCCGGTCATGCCAAATTTAGTGGTGATAAACACATGGACCGAGTCGGCCTTATCGGTCAGATTCTCCTTGCAGGGAAACCAATCTTTGGAATAGAAAGGCTCCGAGCTGGTATAGGTAACCGGGACCCCCCATTCTTCATCGATTTCACTAACCATTCCCTCACCTGTTTGCCCGCCATAGAAAACCTGCGCAGCAAGCAATGTTCCTGAATCCCTTTGGGCTGCCAGGTCAATATAAAGTTCGTCCTGCTCATGACGGAAAGTCATCTCGGCACCATCCACAAGCACCCGCTCCACATCCAGGCTATGATAGAGTTCAAATACCAGCTGGTCAAGGGCAGGATTTATAACTTCCACCAGAATGGTGGTACTTCCCTTGATTCTGTCGGAACTGTTGTCCGCTTCCACATCCAGACCATAAAACTTTACATCATAAGCCTCCAGTAATGGATTTGAGTTTAAAGCCTTGGCCGTCGTGCGATGTAAATCCTGACCCCGGGCAAGGGCACTCTCCTGAAAAGGATAATGAGCAAGTTCCTGCGCCCGGATCTTGTTTGCAGATGCTGCTGCAAGCAAAAGAATCAGGCTGCAAAGCCAATGGAATCCTATTCTTTTCAGCTCAGTCACGGAAAGAAGTTACAAAAAAAAGAACACACGGTCAGCGTGCCCGCATATGCCTTCGCACAAAGGCCCATGTGCCTGTTGCGAAATAAAACAGGGTAAGCGCTATCAGGGCGATCATCTCGGGAATGGTATCTTTCACTTCCAGGCCCCTGATAAGCACTTTATTAAGGGCTTCAATGGCAAATTTGGGAGCAAGTATATCATTCAGCATCACCTGGTATTCCCCAATTGTGAATAGGTGACCCCCGCTGACAGGAAAGGCGGCTCCGGTAAAAAACATCAGCAGGAACAGCGGGAAGGTCCCGATGATCGCAACCTCCTTCACCGAACGACACATGGCCGCCACCAGCAGGCTGAAACTGATCATTGAAAAGGCCGTCAGCACAGTGATAAGCATGATGAACCAGAATGTGCCCGGGATCAGGGTGTAGCCCAGGGCCATGGCAGTTAACAGGGCCAGGAGCAATGAGAGGATTGCAACAATGAGCTGTACCAGTGAGATGCCTGTAAGAAATTCCAGGGCTGAAAGCCTGGATATCCTGAGCCGCTCCAGCGTACGCGACTCGGGTTCACGAACAATAGCCGCCGAAGCAGAAAATATGATCATGATAATGGACAGGATAAGAAGTCCGGGCACATACAACTCAAAAAATGTGCGTTTACCCGAAAAGCCAAGCGTGGTCTCGTACCAGCTCACAGGCATCCTTATCTCAGCCAACTCCTGTATGTAGCGGTTGATCAGTTCCTCCGACCACACAGCCCCAAGGATATATTCCATCTGCGTCACATCCCCAATCAGTTCGATGCGGGAAGTCAGACCCGATGAATCCGGGTAGGCGGCCACCGAAGCCGAGAGATTCCCGGGCAGGACAAGGACCACATCGGCTTTTCTGGTACGAAGACTTTCAACGGCCTCCTCCCTGTTATCCATGCTGTTGACTTTTATCATTCCCATATCCGGAGCCAGGGATAGCATTCTGGCATAAATGACAATGGAGTCTCCCAGGCGAAAGTTCTCTCCCCTGAATTCAGTGGCCCTGTCCTGGTTGACCAGAACCACATCGTAAACGGGATCTTCCGTTTCTGCCATCAGGTAATAGATGGCTATAAATAAAGGCGCCATCAAGAGGGTCAACACCAGGATCCAGTATTCCCGCAGCTGCTCCCTGATTCCCTTAATAAAAACATCATAGCACCTCATGCCCTCAGACTTTTTCCGGTAAGATGTATAAACACATCTTCCAATGTATTTTCCCGGATTTTCATTTCCTGGACCTTAATCTCCTCCTTCTCCAGTATCTGGTAAATCTCATGGATCCTGGAAACCAGACTCATGGCCCTGATCTCCTTAAGCTCTTTTTCCCAGTTCAGGGCATAGCCGGCTGCATCCAGTAGCTTTGCAGCCCTGTTCAGACCTTCAGGGTCTGAAGGCTGGAGTTTCATCTCCATCACATCTCCTTCGCCGATGGATCTCTTCAAATTGTCAGGCGTATCCAGCTGAAGAAGTCGGCCCGAATCAATTATGGCCACCCTGTGGGCAATCCTTTCAGCTTCATCCATATTATGTGTAGTCACGATTACAGTCTTATCACGGGCTGTTTCCCTGATGAAATCTCGTACCAGGATCCGGCTCTGAGGATCCAGTCCGGCCTCGGGTTCATCGAAGACCATGATTTCGGGATCGTGCATGATTGCCATAATCACATTCATGCGGCGTTTCATTCCTCCTGAAAGGGTGCCTGCCAATTTGTTCCGTTTCACAGCCAGACCCATTGTTTCCAGCAGTCGGTCGGCCCGTGAGTGTGCAAGCCGGCGGGGTACACCATAGATCCTGGCACTGAACACCAGTTGCTCCTGACAGGTGAGCTTGTTCCACAGGATATTTTCCTGGGGACAGATCCCCACCTTTGCTCTGAACATGGCCTTAGCGCCCGGATGAACCTGCTGCCCCTTAATAAACACCTCCCCTGAATCAGGTTTGAGCAGGCCGCATATCATTCGGATGGAGGTGGTCTTACCTGCCCCGTTAGGGCCCAGAAGCCCAAACACCTCTCCATGTTTCACCTTCAATGACAGGTGATCCACCGCGCATAGATTTCCATATGAGCGCACCAGGTTCCTTACCTCAAGAGCATTCTGATCGCTATGTGATTCCCCGGACATATCAGAAGGAAAGTTCGGAAATTTCCCACTACCAATCAATCGATCCTTTCGATCATTCCATACTTTATTATCTTTGACATTGAAACAAAAAAAACCATATTCCCATGCCCCGTATTTTTAATCCGGTCGACATTTCCAAGGAGGAAAAAGAAGTTCGAAAAGATTATTTTGACCGTCACACCCCGGTGATCATTTGCGATAACTATGCTGCCGAGGGTGAAAAATTCAAAGTTAAAATCCGCCTGGGGACAGAATATACACATCCTGACGATCCGGATCACTTTATAAACTATGTACAGCTGTGGAACCGGGAGACCTTTATTGCTGAAGCACATTTTGCCCCGGGAAGTATGGGCAATAAGTCCGAGCACGTGGAGGTTGATTTTTATATTGTCCCCGGAGCTGTTACCATGAATCTCTCGGCCATGTCGGCATGCACCAAACACGGCTTATGGCAAAGTGAATCCAAAGAAGTAGGCATCAGGAAAACCTGAGCATTAAAGGCTCATGGAGCGTACTTAATAAGCTTGTTTAGCAGGACTTAGTCGAACAACTCCTCCGTCTCATAATCCATATAACCGTCAGTTCCGATGAAGGATACGAAGGATATCTTCCATTCTCCCTGGATCTTTTCCAGGAAGCGTACCTGGATGCTGTTCATCTCAATCACATCATCATCATACTGTGTAATCCATTTCTGATCGCATACCACAAAGGCGGTGATGGGGTAAATTTTCATCCGGAAATTGGTTTTCTCTACCGTAATGTGCAGATCCGGGCCCAGATCGTCTTCGGTCTGATCTCCGGTCATGTGTCCTGAAACATCATCCCAACCTTCTGCGAACACATAATTATCGGCACCTGCCGTCAACCTCATATTCAGGGAATCCTGTACGTGGGTTGAAAACATGCCTTCAAAATCCCGATCAATGTATGTTTGGGTTTCCTTTTCCATGACCGCAATAATGGCCGCCTTTTCTTTTTCATAATCAATGGCTTTCTCACAGCCGGTAACTGCAAATGCAGCAATAATCAGAGCAGATAGAATTGTGTATCTCATTGTAAAAATAGTTTGGTTTACGTTTTAAGTAGGCTGTTTAGCCTGTCATCCCTATCATGCAAAATACAACAATGCACTGTGAAAGTCAATTTATTATTACATTTGCTTACTATGAAAAGAAGCATTTTCATACTGTGTTTGTTTCTAACTTTCGGATTTACAACACTCTCCGCGCATCAGGGAATTCCTGTGCCAAAAAATGGAGTTCTTGATCTGAGGGAGTGTGTACTGAATGAACAGAGCATCTTTGATCTGGATGGAGAATGGATCTTTCATTGGGAGCAATTGCTCAGCCCGGATAATTTTAACCAAGCTGGCACAAAGGGGATTCCCGTCACCGTCCCTTCCTATTGGAAAAATTACGAAATAGATGGCCAGTCGCTCCCCGGGTGGGGATACGGTACTTACAGCCTGAAAATTCTCCTTCCTGAGAATTATCACTCGGCTATCTGCGTTGATATTCCCCTGTTCGATGTGGCCTATAAGTTTTACCTGAATAAACGCCTGATTGGCGAAAACGGAGAGGTTGGCACAAATCCGGAAGCGGAAAAACCCTGGTATGACCCGGGCTACTTCTGTTACATCCCGGATTCCGATACCTTGCACCTGCTCGTCCAGGTTTCCAATTTTCATCATCGCAGGGGTGGATTCTGGCAATCAGTTGTGATCGGCAGTTCAGATAAGGTGCAGGAAAGAAAAGAGAGGCAGAAGATGTTTAGCTACTCCACCATCGGAGTTCTGTTCTTT
>Ga0180435_10003344_pt1 | contig 16137 bp, 11 predicted proteins | sample SS_ome_3_FD_132467 | JGI IMG/M metagenome (GOLD analysis project Ga0180435, IMG submission 132467) | Hypersaline lake sediment archaeal communities from the Salton Sea, California, USA - SS_3_S_1 metaG | ecosystem: Environmental > Aquatic > Non-marine Saline and Alkaline > Hypersaline >... | reverse complement strand
TGGTGAAGAACGCCATTGTTCTGGTGGACTACATCAACCTGATGCGGGAACGCGGATTCAAACTGACGGACGCAATTGTAGAATCGGGTCAGTCCAGGTTACGTCCGGTACTGATGACCTCCCTGACCACCATCCTGGCCATGTTGCCCCTGGCCATGAGCACCGGTTCCGGGTCGGAGATTTGGAGTCCCATGGGAATCGCAGTTATAGGCGGACTGATCTTCTCCACCATAGTCACGCTGATCCTGGTGCCGGTCATCTATCACATGATGCTTCGCCGAAGCGATGAGAAAAAGAAAAGCGTGGAGTATAATTTCCTTAATGGTAATGAAAACTAAGATGAAAGCTGTATTTATAGTATATAATCAGTCACAGACCGAGAAGGTCGAATACTTATTCGATAAATTAGATATCAGAGGATTTACACGCTGGACCGGCCTTACGGGCCGGGGCAGCGTGGATGGCCCGCCTCACATGAACAGCCATACCTGGCCGGAGCAGAATACGGCCAGCCTGGCCGTGATGGGAGATGAAAAAGTGGCTGTGGTTCTGGATGGAGTTCGCCTCCTGGACGAGGAGAACAAGGATGTGGGTATCCGTGCTTTTGTCTGGGAGGTGAGCGATTATTATTAATCCCAGTGGCTGGATTGTTTTCCGGTCATGGAGCTGGGGACGAGTTTCAGAATCACCATCCGATCCAGGTTCTTCCGGCTGAACTCAATCAGGTCCGGGGCCCCGTGCTGGGCCATAATCACCTCCAGACCCTCCTGTTTACTTTGAAGATCTGAAAGAATCTCCACTGTTCCATAGCCCACCACGGAGCGGTAGCGGGTAGACCAGTCGCAGGCCTTTCCCCCTTTGGTGATTTCCATTCTTTCCTCCACCTCGAAGCAGACTTCCGGATTTTTACGCAGCAGGTCGATCTTTTTCCCTTCCGGGCCCGAGTGAATGTATATACAGCCTTCCCTGTAACCATAATTGAAGGGAAGTAAATAGGGCCGGGCTCCATCCATCATAGCCAGCCGGCATATGAGGGCATTCTCCAGGATCTCCTCAAGAATGCTTTGATCTGAAATCTCCTGCTTTGCTTTTCTCATAAGTTCATCAGAAATTTGTTATTAATATAGCCACTTCCTGTTGTTTATCATTTTCCTCTTCGCTAAAATGAAGTACTTTTGGGCATTCACTTAAAGTTATGAGAATTCCATTAATAACACCGATGGTCTTTGTGGCCCTGGTGCTTGGCACGGCAGGATGTACAAATACACCTGAAGAGAAAGCAAAAGACAAAGGTCAGGAGATTTGGTTTGAAGAATATATACACGATTATGGTCAACTGGAACAGGATAGTGACGGCTCCTGGTCCTTTGTGTTTAAGAACCTGGGAGAGAAGGCCTTTGTAATCAACCGGGTGCGATCCACCTGTGGCTGCACTGTGCCCGACTGGCCCCGGGAACCCATCGAACCAGGAGCCTCCGGGGAAATAACGGTCAAGTATAACACAGCTACCACAGGAACCTTCCTGAAATCGGTGATAGTATACTCTTCTGCCGCCAACTCACCTGTAAAACTTCAGATCAAAGGCAAGGTGGTCGCAGCAGAATCAGAAAAATTATAAAACTCAAAGATCAGAGAACATGCCAGGTATCTCCAAAAAAGGACAGCAAATGCCAGCATCTCCCATCCGGAGACTGGTCCCCTTTGCCGAAGAGGCGAAAAAGCGGGGAAGAAAGGTCTACCACCTCAATATTGGTCAGCCCGACATTAAAACCCCCGAAGTGGCGAGGGATGCCGTGAAGAATATGACCGCCAGGGTTATTGAGTACAGTCACTCTGCGGGGAATGAAAGTTACAGGCGAAAACTGGCTGCTTTCTACCAGGGGATCGGGATTGAGGTGGATTTTACCGAGATGCTGGTGACCACCGGGGGATCCGAAGCGATCTCCTTTGCCCTGATGTCTACCGTTAATCCGGGTGAAGAGGTGATCGTACCGGAGCCCTTCTATGCCAACTATAATGGATTTTCGGTGGCTGCCGGGGTGAAAGTGATCCCCATTACCTCCAGCATAGATGATGGTTTTGCCCTGCCTCCCATGGAAGAATTTGAAAAGGTCATCACCCCAAAAACCCGGGGAATTATCATCTGCAATCCAAACAACCCCACCGGTTATCTCTATTCTCAGGAAGAGCTGGAACTGCTGGGTGCAATCGTGAAAAAACATGATCTCTACCTCTACTCTGATGAAGTTTACAGGGAGTTTTGCTATGATGGGGAAAAACATTTCTCGGCCATGGATCTCCCGGGCCTGGAAGAGCATGTGATTATGTTTGATTCTGTCTCCAAGCGGTACAGTATGTGTGGCGTCAGGGTGGGCACCCTGGTCTCCAAAAACAAAGAGGTGATCTCCACGGCCCTTAAATTTGCCCAGGCCCGATTGAGCCCCCCCTCCTATGGCCAGGTGGCCGGGGAAGCGGCGCTGGATACCCCCGACTCTTATTTCAAAGAGGTCTATGAGGAGTACTTAGAACGCCGTGATTTTATGGTGGAGGCCCTGAACAGAATGCCCGGAGTCAAATGCCCTTCCCCCAAAGGAGCTTTCTACACGGTAGTGCATCTTCCGGTAGATGATGCCGATTTGTTTTCTCAGTGGATCCTCAGCGAATTCGAATACAAGAACCAGACCGTAATGATGGCGCCTGCTTCTGGGTTTTACTCCACCCCCGGATTGGGGAAACAGGAGGTAAGGATCGCTTATGTGCTAAAAAAGGACGACCTGGCCAAGGCCATGGAAACCCTGGCTGAAGCCCTGAAAGCCTACCCGGGGCGAACCAATTGATCCAGGTACTGTTTAATATAAAGAAAGGTCATTTAATTATGACTACCTTTGTGCAATTAACATAGAAAGAGAAAATTTGAATTTCAGTGATTTTGGATTTGATCCCGATCTGATGGAAGGGATCAGTGCCATGGGTTATGAAACCCCCACCCCTATTCAGGAACAGGCCATTCCCGCCATATTGGATGGTAAAGATATTATCGGTTCTGCACAGACCGGAACAGGCAAGACGGCCGCTTTTCTGCTGCCCGTAATTCAGAATATTATTGCTTCCAGGGAAGCCAGCAAGACCAGGGCGCTTGTTATAGTCCCCACCCGTGAGCTGGCACAGCAGATCGATCAGCAAATGGAGGGATTTTCCTATTTCACTCCGGTCAGCTCCATTGCGGTATATGGAGGGGGCGACGGAAGTCTCTTTGCCCGGGAGAAAAAAGCGCTCACGGAAGGGACCGAAGTAGTGATTTGTACCCCCGGCCGAATGATTGCCCATCTGAATAACAATTACGTTAAGTTCGACAGCCTGAAATACCTGATTCTGGATGAGGCCGACCGCATGCTCGACATGGGTTTCCATGAGGATATCATGAAAATCATCCAGTATTTGCCCAAACAGAGACAGAACCTGATGTTTGCTGCAACCATGCCAGATGATATCCGGAAGCTTGCCCGGAAAGTACTGCAAAACCCGGTGGAGCTGAATATCGCCATCTCCAAGCCGGCCGATAAGATTTTACAGGTGGCCTATGCGGTGTATGAAACCCAGAAACTTCCCCTGGTTACTCATCTGCTTAAGGGACGCGACCTGAAGAGCGTCATTGTTTTCTGCTCCACTAAAATATCGGCAAAACAGCTTGGCCGCCAGCTCAAAAGAGAGGGACTGAAGGCCCAGGATATTCATTCCGATCTGGCTCAAAAGGAAAGGGAGGAAATCATGCTGGCCTTCAGGAACCGAAAGCTTAATATCCTTGTAGCTACCGATTTGTTGTCACGCGGCATTGATGTGGATAATATTGAACTGATCATCAACTATGATGTCCCCCACGAGGGTGAGGATTATATCCACCGGATCGGGCGGACTGCCAGAGCCGAATCGGATGGGGTGGCCATCACCCTGATCAGCCAGGAAGAACAGTACAAATTTGCCCGCATCGAAAAATTGTTGGAAAAAGCGGTTACCAAATCAGCGGTTCCGGAAGAATTCGGAGATGCCCCCGAATATGACCCCTCCAAAAACAGGGGCCGTTCAGGCGGATTCAGGGGAAGTGGAAACCGCAAAGGGGGTGGCAGCAGGCAAAAAGGAGGCAGCAGTCAAGGAGGAGGCGGAAAATACCGGGACAAACCATCTGGTAGAAAATCCGGAAACAATCCTCGAAAACCATAGAACACTTACCTGCTTACCACAAACTGAACCGATTCCCCCTCTTCAGACCTGAAGATATAGAAACCCTCCCAAAGAATTGGTACAAGGGCCCGTTCCTGTTCCTCTAGCTGCAGCATCTTCTGTCCCATTAAATTAAAAATGACACCGCTTACCCGTTTATTAAAATGGAGAACACCCCCGCTAACCGGGTTGGGATAGATGGACAGAGGCTCTAACAGGGCTGGATGCTCATTTGCAGCGGTACTCAAATTGGAGTACCTGGGCGTGGGTGCGGTAAAGCTTACCCATTCCCATCCGCCATCCACCAGACGACCCATGGAAACATCTGATTCCTGGAGATCAAAAGTCACTGAATCTACAATATGGAATCCCCTGGAAGGCCTTTCCGAAAGCCGCAGCTTCTCCCCTTCCTTGTTTATTTTAAAGGTCGCGTGGTTCACCCCCTGTTCCTCCTGATCATCGAGCCATACCAGGTAGAAATCCCCAGCCTGAAGATATTCCTCAGGAAACCTGTATTTGCCTGGCGATCCCATATTATCACTCAGATAATAATCCGCCAGCCAGACAGGGGTCCCACTGGCATTGTAGATCTCCACCCAGTCATCAAACTCCCCAAATTCATCTGTCTTTCCACTTTGATTAGAGGCGACAAACTCATTAATATACAGAGGCCCGGATACCAGCGGATAGTTAACTAACAGGGTGGTATCTGGAAAACGATTCTCCTGTCCGCCCTGATCCAGAATCGTAAAATACAGTTCCACTTCGGTGGTATCATCCAGGAAAAAAATGCTATCCCGGTAGACGGAGGAGCCAGAAACAGGATCTGTTACCGTGGGAGTACTCTTCAACAGGGTATTCCAGCTTCCTCCATCTATACGATAATGCAGGGTGGTGGTGTAACCCGGTTGATCATCCTCCACCGTCCAATCCAGGTCAATCTGTCCCAGGCGCGGCTTAACTCTTACAAAAGAAAAGAGCGGAGGGGCATCTGCATCGATGGCTTCGGACAGCGCACTGGCACTGCGGGACATCAGAAACTCCTGCACCCCCTGGGTCACGTGGGAGCCCCAACCGCCCGCCAGCGCATTCTCAAAATCGGCAAAGCTAAAGCCCCAGTCACGGGGAAAATATGTATCAAGCTCCACAAAAGCACTGATCTGCTGTCTCCAGCGCAGCAGCTCGTCATTGAAAGCGGCAGACGACACATGTGCAGCCAATCGCTTGATGTACCAGGTATATTGCTCCCGGTACTCCTCCACTTCCAGGGTCTTTTCATACAGGGGGCGCAGGTTCAGGTTCCAGCCATAAATAGAGCGGGTCGACCAGTCCACCTCTCTGAAATCGATCCCCACGCTGTTCTCCAGGTTATAGGGAATATACTCAAACCTGCCGGTCACCTGGTCGCGGTACAGGTAGTAGTTGTTCCTGTCTCCACTATAGCCGTCCCAGTTTCCTGTTATCACATCCACGGCCATCACCTTCAGAAACTGCTGCACATTGATCAGCCGCTCCAGCTTAGCTTTCAAAGATGCTCCGCTGTATTGATCCAGGGTACTAATCAGTGCAGCCAGGTCCTCGTAATCATCCCAATTTTCATTGGTCCGCAAGGCATAGGCACGACGATCATCGTATTCATATTTATACACCTCCGGGTCTGCTCCCAGATAAACCAGATCGGCCGGCCATAAATTCCTGTAGAGGTTTCCATCGTTATTATCAAACCTCGACTTTGTAAATCGTTCATCAATATGTTCCGTATTCAGATAGACCCCGTAAAAATCATTGTTAATATAGAGGAGCACATGATTGCATCTTGAAGCGGGCACACCCAGGAGGCGGAACAGATCCCAACCCAATTTAGAGCGAATCAATGAGGGATCATTGACCTCGGCATTGAGGTCCATTTTCTCGATGCCATGCAGATCCGCACCGGCATCAATAGAATTAAAGGAGATGCGAAAAGATTTTTTCTCTTTATTCCGGATGGTATCACCCCTGAATCTCAATCCCACATCCATGGGTCCCACAATGCTATCGCCCCGGGTAAAATAAAAAACCGAGTAGTACTCCGTATTGCTTTCAGGATCTGCATAGAGACTCTGGAGATTGGATCCTGAAATGCTCAGATCAATCCGGGGCAGCGCGGTATCATCAAACAGGAAGCCGGCTTCCGGAAGGATTACCTGCGCACTGGTAAACTGGCTGCCTGAGAGAAAAATAAGAAAAAGGATCAGACCAGGAGAAACTCTATTCATAATCATCATAAATCAAATACTTCTTTCGCATCTCTTTATACTGCACCAGGTCCTGTTCCCAGTCAGCCCTGATACGGGTCTCATCCCACCCTGCCTCAATCTGCTTTCGAAGTTTACCGGTTCCCGCCAGCTTATCTATGTAGGAGGTAAAAAAATCCTCTTTGTTTGGAAAGGCCTCATAGGCCTCCAGTAAGAAACGCAACTGCAGGCGGGTCCATCCCTCTTCGGGATAGAATGTACTCAGGTCAGCCCCATAACAGAGCTCCCCCTCAAACTTTGGGTTCCTGGCTACCCCGGGGATGCTTTTGGGCACAAAACTGTAGTCCCCCGAGAGCTCGGGATGACCATATACTTCAAAGGGTTTATCCGTTCCCCGGCCTTCACTCAACACGGTCCCTTCAAAAAAGCAGGTGGATGGATACATCAGGACCGCATGATCATTGGGGAGATTGGGGGAGGGTCTTACAGGCATGGAGTAGGGTTGGCCATGTTTATAAGGCTCACAGGGAATCACTGTCACCTCGCACCGGATCCCCCGGTTTAGCCAACCTTCGCCATTGATCATTCCCGACAGCTCCCCAATGCTTAATCCATATACCACGGGGATGGGATGCATGCCCACAAAGGAACTGAATGCGGTATCGAGCAGGGGCCCGTCCACGTAGCCCCCGTTGGGATTTGGTCTGTCCAGCAGAAGCAGCGGGATATGGTTCTCTGCACAGGCTTCCATGACATAGTGCAGGGTGGAGATATAGGTATAGAATCGTGCACCCACATCCTGGAGATCGAAGATCATCAGTTCAATCCCTTCCATATCTTCCGGAGTCGGCTTCTTATGACTGCCGTAGAGGGAAGCAACCGCTATGCCTGTCAAAGGATCCGTTCCATCCTCAATCTGTACACCGGCAGCCTGGTCGCCCCGGAATCCATGCTCGGGAGCAAATACTTTCACAATCTGATCCCTGTCGATTCCACGGCTCAGAAGCGTGTCAACCAGGTGTTTCCCTCCCACCAGGGAAGTATGGTTGGCCACCAGGGCAATTTGTTTCCCTGCAATAAGAGGCAGGTATTGATCCATTCGCTCGGCACCGCTTTTGACCGGAGTTTCCCCGGTCGAACAGGCTGTCATCAATCCATTCAGGATTAAATAAGATAGTAGTATCAATTTCTTCACATCTTAAAAATAGCTAAAAGATGGTTACATTTGAGAAACCGAATTGAGAATCCTTGAATACAGAACTATTTATCGTTCGCCGGATGATCGGCAGCAGGAAAGAGGGACGCAGTTTCTCACGATCCATTGTGGGCATCGCCATGTTTGGCATAGCTCTGAGCCTGGCCGTGATGATCGTGGCCGTGGCCATAGTCACAGGCTTTAAAAAGGAGATCTCCAATAAGGTAACCGGTTTTGGGGCCCATATCCAGATTCAGAACATGGATTCGAACCTTTCCTATGAAATGGTACCCATACCCAGGGATTTAGAGAGTGTGGCCCGCATCTCTCAATTGGAGGGGATCAAGAATGTACAGGCCTTTGCCATAAAAGCCGGAATCATCAAAACCGGCGAGGAGATTCACGGGGCCGTGCTGAAAGGGATCGATGGCACTTATGACTGGACCTTTATAAAAAAGCACCTTTCAGAAGGGGAACTGTTCCAGGTAAGCGACACGCTAAGAAGCAATAAAGTGGTACTTTCCGGATCCACAGCCAGGCGCTTGAACCTGGGTGTGGGGGATCGTTTTACCATGTATTTCATCCAGGATCCTCCCAGAGCCAGAACTTTTACCATCAGCGGCCTGTACAACACCAGCCTGGAACAGTTCGACCAGCTCTATATCTTTGCGGATATCAAGCAGGTTCAGCGCCTGAATAACTGGCGGGAGGACCAGGTAAGTGGATATGAGGTGCTGATCACAAAAATGGAAGAACTTCCTGAACTGAGCACGCAGGTCAGGGAGCTGGTGGGATTGGATTTTCTGGATGACGGCAGTCGCCTGAAGGTGGAGACCATCCGGGAAAAGAATACACAGATCTTTGACTGGTTAAATTTACAGGATATGAACGTGGTGGTCCTGGTTATCCTGATGCTGGTAGTGGCAGGTATTAATATGATTTCCGGATTGCTGATCCTGATCCTGGAACGGACCAATATGATTGGTATCCTGAAAGCCCTGGGAACCAACAATGTATCTGTCCGAAAGATTTTCATGTACCAGTCCGGCTACCTGACCCTGGTGGGTTTGTTCTGGGGAAACCTCTTCGGTCTTGGCATTTGCCTGTTGCAAAAATACCTGAATCTGGTCTCTTTAGATCCTACCTCATACTACCTGGATACCGTTCCCATCAACCTGAACCTGCTCCATCTGCTTCTGCTAAACCTGGGGACCATGTTGATTACCTTCCTGTTTCTCCTGATCCCATCCGGTATCATAGCCAGGATCTCCCCGGATAAAAGCATCCGGTTCAACTAGGCCAAAGTCTAATATATCAGAACGATAGGCATTGTGAATTTTGCGTTAGGGATAAAATGCTTAACTTTCATAGCCAAGCAAAACAAATGTTTCTCCCACGAAAAATATGTCCGTCCCTGGCACTGCTTATCCTGGGATTACTGACCCCGCTCCAGCTAGTAGCTGCCCCGGTAGATTCCTTAAGTGCAGCTAGCGTTGCGAGAAACTTTTACCTCAGTCATTTGCCTGGATCTTCCTATTTGAAAGCAAATAAGCACTTTGCCTTCACTCTGGCTCACCGGGAATTTGGCCTCCCCGAAGCACCCTCCCGGCTGAAAAGCGGGGCTGACACCTCTCCGCTCTATTATGTATTTAATGTAGGTGATACTGAGGGATACGTGATCGTGGCGGGGGATGACCGTATTCCTCCCGTCCTGGGATACGCTTTTAAGGGGTCCTATTCAGCTGAAAACCAGCCTCCTGCTTTTTTGGACTGGATGGATAATTACATAAATCAGATATCCCTGATCCTGGCAGATGAGCTGAAAAGATCCATGGATACTGAAGAGATGTGGGAAAGCTACGGGGAAGAACAGATGCCCAACACTCCCCTGGCTGTTGAGGATGTTTCCCCGCTGATAGAGGCCCGCTGGAACCAGGGCTGCTATTACAACACTTATTGTCCCGATGATTTGGAAGGACCCTGTGATCATGCCCTGGTGGGTTGCGTGGCTGTAGCCATAGGACAGATCATCCACTACTGGGAACATCCTGCTTACGTGAATCACATCCCCGGATATACCCATAGCACGTATGGCTTGATTGATGAGATTAACAACATAACTTACGACTGGTCCGCCATGAGCACTAACCTTGGCTCCTCCAGCACCCCTCAGGAAATTGAAGCAGTGGGGAGTTTTCTTTATCAGTGTGGCGTGGCTGTGCGAATGGATTATGGCCCCGATGGCTCTGCTGCATTTTCCGGCAGGGCCCATTCAGCCCTGCAGGATATTTTCTCTTTCTCGGACGAATCGGTATATCTGTCGAAGGACTCCTATGCAGATGCGGTGTGGGAAGAGATGCTCCGAACAGAACTGGATAATAGCAGGCCGGTGTATTACAGGGGAAATAGTGAAGAGGGAGGCGGTCATGCATTTATCTGTGACGGATACCAGGGAAACGACTATTTTCATTTTAACTGGGGATGGGGCGGCAGTTTTGATGGCTATTTTTACCTGGATCCCTTGAGTGCTGATGCAATCAACTATCACAACAGTCAGTGGGCCATTATGGGTATCATGCCGGACAACGATCCCTGCAATAATACCATTCACATAGGCGGATGCGGTCCCAGCCATACCCAGACCTTTAGCAGTGCATCCGCCAACGGACTCTGGGACCTGAACCTCTGCGGCTATGAGGCCCATGGAACGGAACAGGTTTATTCTTTTGTGGCTCCGGTAAGCGGAACTTATAGTATTGAACTGACTGCCACTGGCGATCATGTGCTCTATGGATGGAGTACGACATGCAATCCAGATGGATGGAATTGTATTGGGGATCTCAGCTATGAAACGGGAAGTTATGGGGCAATGGATTGGACCGCCGGTACTACCTACTATTTAGTCCTGAAAGGATTGGATAATGCAGCGGAAACCCACCAGTTTTATATCAACTGCCCGGAGGACACCCCGCCGGACCTGCAGCTGGACTATTATATCATTGATGATGACAGCAGCGGGGATAGTTCCGGAGACGGGGATGGCCGGATTGAACCCGGAGAGACCATTGAACTGACCCTCTGGATCTTTAACAACGGGCCCGGGGATGCCGATGAGGTAAGTGCGCTTGTGGAAAGCAGCAATCCGCACATTCAGTTTTGGAACCAACATATCTATATTGGTCTTATCTCGGCAGGTGACAGCAGGAATGGCGGCGAAACCATTACCTTCTCCGTGCATGAAGATTGTCCGGAAGGAGACATCCTGTTTAATCTGAATACCTATTCGGTGCAGCAGAACCTGGACGTGGAGTTCTCCCTGCAAATCTACCCTCCACCACTGGATCCCTGCGACTATATCCTACCCATTTCCGGATGTGGTCCCACCTACACCCAGTCTTTTACCAGTGCCACCAGCACGGGAACGTGGGATCTGAACCTATGCGATTATGAGGCCGTTGGTCCTGAGCGGATATTTAGTTTCATTGCACCGGTAACAGGCACCTATAGTATCCAGCTAATCTCCCCGGGCAGCCAGGTGCTCTATGGATGGAGTAGCACCTGCAGCCACGAGGGATGGAACTGTATCGGTAATCTTAGCAACGAGCCGGGTGCTTACGGCAGTATGGACTGGACCGCCGGGAACACCTACTACATTCTGCTGAAGGGGCTGCAGTATGCCTCGGAGACCCAGCAGTTTTACATAAACTGTCCGCTGCCGCCGCCACCTGACCTGCGACTGGACTTCTACACCATCGACGACGATAATCACGGGGAGAGCTCCGGGGACGGGGATGGCCTGATAGAGCCGGGGGAAACCATTGAATTGCTGCTAAGCATTCATAATGAAGGACCCGGAGATGCGGAGGATGCCGGGGCTATTCTGGAAAGCAATCACGCGGAAATACAATTCTGGAACCAGGATATCCTGTTTGGTCACATCCCGGCAGGGGAAAGCCGAAGCGGGACCGGATCCTTTACTTTTACGGTCGGAGAGAGTTGTCCGGAAGGAGATATTGCTTTCAACCTGAATGCTTATGCCATGGAGCAAAACTGGAACGAACAGTTCTCCCTGTATATCCATCCAGCTCCTGTGGATCCCTGTGAGCATATTATCTCCATAGGTGGATGTGGCCCGGGTTACAGCCAGACCTATACCAGTGGATCCACCACCGGTTCCTGGGACCTGAGCCTTTGTGGCTACGAAGCTTTTGGAACAGAACAGGTGTATCGTATTATTGCACCGGAAAGCGGTGTATACAGCCTCGAACTGACGGCCACGGGTGACCACGTGCTCTATGGCTGGAATACCAGTTGCGATCCAGGTGGTTGGAACTGTATCGGAGACCTGAGCTCCCAGCCGGGAAGCTATGGCAGCATGAACTGGACCTCCGGTAACACCTATTACATTCTGTTGAAGGGACTGGACAATGCAACTGAAACCCACCAGTTCCATATCAACTGTCCCGAGCCAGCCACTTTACCTGTCCTGGGTATCTTTAAAATGCAGGTGGATGATAACTTTAATCAAAGCGGCGACAATAATGGAATACCAGAACCAGGTGAGAGTTTCAAAATGTACCTCTGGCTGAATAATACCGGAGAGGGCGATGCATATAATGTATCTGCCGGGCTATCCACCAACGATCCTTTGATCACCATCAGCGATTCGGATGACTACTTTGGATTTATTCCAGCCGGAGAATATAGAAAATGTCAGGATGGATTTGTTCTGACCATCTCTGAGGAGTGCCCTGAAAAGGAGATCAGCTTTAATCTCGCGATCCATTCGGATGAGGGAGACTGGACCGGGCAGATAACTTTCTCAGTAATTACAGGCATAAAAACAGATATTGCAGGAGAGCACAGGCTTGTGGTATATCCCAACCCTACCAATCATCTGATCTACCTGGAAAGCAATCATTCCATGGAAACTCCACTGAAAATTGAGTTATGGGATAACAACGGGAGGTGTTTGCTTGTTAAAGTACTGGATCAGGTTCACGCAAGGGAGGCTATTCCCATAGATCTTTCTAACTTCGGCAGTGGCATATATATCCTGAGTGTGGGCGATTCAGAAACGAGGATGTATCAAAAAATAATCAAACTGCCCTAGCCTGGCCCGAGATATCTTAATGAAGGAGAACCTAAATCCGGATTGGTGGAGAAAAAACTTGCTGGGGCCTTTGCCAGGCGAGCGTGCACAGCTAAAGATGGCTCCCACCTTCAGAGGCAGCTATCCCGAACAGAAGGAAGCCATCCGGGCCGCGGTGCTGGCCCTGCTCTATCCCTCCGGAGGGAATGCTCACCTGGCATTTATAAAACGCAATGAATACGATGGCCCCCACAGCGGGCAGGTTTCTTTCCCTGGCGGGGCCTGGGAGGAAGGAGATCCTTCCCTGGAAGAAACCGCTCTCAGGGAAACCCGGGAGGAACTGGGTGTTATCGGAGACATTGAGATCCTGGGAGCCTTAACTCCCCTGCATATTCCTGTCAGCAATTTTTTGGTATACCCCTTTTTAGGATGGATGCCTGAAGCGCCGCAGTTTAATCCCGATCCTACTGAGGTCCAATTTGTGATTGAGACCACCCTGGCAGAATTACTAAATCCTGCTAACAGAGATATGGAAAGAATCTGGCACCATAACCGGAGCATAATTGCTCCTTATTTTCGTGTGGGGGAAGAAAAGATATGGGGAGCTACTGCAATGATGTTGAGCGAATTGCTTCAACTGACTGGGAGAGCTTCATAACATCTTTGTTCACAATATTTTTATAATGCTCGTAGCGGTTCATAATATCTCTTACGAAGTTGTAGGTCTCAATCCCCCGCGCAAAGCCGTGCCGCACCACAGGGTCTGAGTAGTAGTCGGGATCCGATTTCTTAAGCAACCACTCTTCTACACTTCCATTCCATCTGTTTGGATCGGCCTCATATCGCTCTGCCAGCCTTCTGGCATCCTGGATATGTCCAAGCCCGATATTATAGGAGGCCAGTACAAATTTGATCCGTTCGTCCGGATCGGTAATCACCTTTTCGAAGCGCTCATCAAGCCACTGTATAAAACTGGCTCCTGCCCTAATCTGCTCCTCCGGAGAGGAGTCAGGTGTAATCCCATAACTCCCGGCAGTAATGGGCATCAGCTGCATCAATCCAAACGCTCCGGCCCAGGAGACCGCCTCCGGATTGAATCTCGACTCCTGATATATTACAGATGCAAGGAGCCTCCAATCCCAGCCAATGCGCTCACTCTCTTTTATAATGATTTCATCATACCGGGAAATTTTTCCGCTCCCCAGAGTATAGTATTCGCTGTGTATATTCCTGTAAGAGTGCCTGTTATTGAAGTACTTATGATATAGTATGGCATATTGATCGGTGTTCCGGAAGCTGGTGATCCACTGGTTAATTACTTGTAAGAGACTGTCGGAACGGGGATGGACCGCCCAGGCCACATGCTGCGGAAAGGAGATGGCTGTAGCCACATCCAGCTCCGGGAAATAAGTGGCATTGACCAGACCTACATTTTCATCACAAACAGTATAATCGATCTCTCCCAGGGCCACACGCTGGATGAGCTGCTCCGCTTCCATGTTTACCTCTTCGATGTGGATCCCTCCCCCAATCTCATCCGATAGGGAACGTAAACGGGCTTCATATACCGACCCCCGCTGAACATAGACTGTTTTTCCTTCCAGATCCAATTGATTTCTAAGCAGTTGTGACTGCTGAACCGACTTTCGCTGCACCAGTACTTGCCTGGTTTGTAGCAGTGGGGCTGTAAAGGCCACTTCCGATTTTCTATCCGCCGTGATTGTCAGATTCATAGCGATCAGATCCACGTTCCCTTCTCGAAGATCACTGAAATTTCTGTTAAGATCATTGCTAACACTTACATCCAGGGCCAGGTTCAGATGATTAGCCAGCTCCTGTAGCATTTCATACTGAAATCCAAGAGGCTGTCCACGGTAGAGAAAGTAGCTGATAGAATTATACTCCGTGACCACTTTCAACTCCCCGGCTTGCCGGATCTCTTCCATATGTGTGATCCTGTTCTCCGGGCGGAGTTGCTCCAGATCGCGGAACCTTGACTCCTTCCCCCGGCTGCACGATCCCAGGCTTAGTAATCCGGGGATCAGGATCAGCAGGATAAGTACTCTTATATTTAAGGTCTCAGTCATAGAAATACCATACGATCCCTAACCTGAAATGCCTCGGTTTCATGGGATACGATTGGGTGGTAAAAAAGTTGTTTCCGGCAAAGCCAACCCCTTGAAGCACATTATGATAGGTAGCAAACAGGCGTGTCTGCTTTACCCGGAAGGCTAAGAAGACATCCAGGTAAGGGTAACCACCCAGATCATTATCATTCTGAAGATGGAACACACCGGTGGCCGGCATATAGGCGCTTGCCCGGTACTTGGTAGTATAATAGATATCAAATCCCAAATCTGCAACCAGGGCTCCTTTAAATAACGATTGATCCCAGTAATTAGACGAATAAATCGCTGCAAGGGGCAGGCTAAGTGCTTCCTTCGCAGTGGTATATTGAAGCAGCACTTTGGTTTCGGAATGGTAGCCCCCCAGTTTAAAATGCCTGGACATATGGGCGGTAAATACAAGCAGATCCTTGTCATACAAACAGGGCAAGGCCTCTTCGTCCCAATATATGTAATTAGAAATATACGAGGCTCCCAGCCGGATGTCCGTATCCTTGTCGTCGCTCTGAATAAAGGCCTCGCCCTTGATCCTGAGCATGGCAGGAAAATCATTTTCCCACTGTAGAAAGGAGGAAGAATAGCGATTGGTAAAGTAATGCGGCCTGGTCGATTCGAGGCTGGCCCGGAGTCCTAAATCTGTTGTACCGCCCAGCTCTCTGGAGAACGTGGAATGCAATTTGAAATTGTTCTGCTTGTATCCCAACAGGTAGTAGGTCCCGCCAATGACCCAATCCCATACCCCGGTGGTGGGTCCTGCCAGGTGGAAGCCCAGACTCACATCGTTAAAATGCTCCATCTGAAAATCACTGACTACCGTATCCCTGTCCAGGGAATCAATATACAGGGTCTGGGGGCTCAGCATTCCAAATCGCGTGAACTCATGTCCGGCAAATATCCGGGCTGAGATCTTATCATAATCGGAATCACCCAGGATCAACTGGAGCACATTGGAGATCTTATCCTGTGAGGCTGAATCGCGAGCCTCTGAATCCAGATAGTAATAATTCCTGTAAACAGGTGACAGATTGCCCATATCCACCATATCTTCATAGTCCTTTATCTGCCGCTGTATCATCAACTGGTGTGAAAGGGAGAGCGTTTTTCCCTTAGTGGTACTGTTCCCCAGACTGTCTGTATGGGTCTGACGTTCCAGCAGGTTGTATTTTTGAGTGGTGAACAGGGAGAGGTTTCGGTAATGTGAATTAGCCTCCAGGAGATTCACTTCATATTCGTACCATTGATCCTTTACATCTAAAAGAAATGAATCCC
>Ga0180435_10003343_pt1 | contig 16138 bp, 9 predicted proteins | sample SS_ome_3_FD_132467 | JGI IMG/M metagenome (GOLD analysis project Ga0180435, IMG submission 132467) | Hypersaline lake sediment archaeal communities from the Salton Sea, California, USA - SS_3_S_1 metaG | ecosystem: Environmental > Aquatic > Non-marine Saline and Alkaline > Hypersaline > Sediment... | reverse complement strand
TTCTTGGCCGAGTTTGCTTCACGATTCCGGCTAGTCGATCGGGCCGGCCACGATTTTCATCATCCGCTTGCCCCATTCACGGCACAAGGCCGTGAACGGCTACGAAAAAGGAAATCGGTGATCCGCGGGAAGGACGCGCTCGAAGGTGGCTTGGGCTTGATGCTCGTCCCCAGATGGGGCAGTCCTTCCTTTCGAAAAACCCAAATGGGCAGGGCGTTACGCCTGCGCTCGGATAGAAGAATGGAAACCACCGACACCCCTTGACTCCCAACGAGTTTTCATAGAAGCCACCTGCTGTTGGTACTGCAGGATTTGTTCGCGCTCCTCCGCCGAGAGCAGCACGTCCTTGCGATCGGCGAGTCGGCCCGTCGCACTTGGCTCCAGCAGGTGGACTTCCAACGCCCCCGCCTCGCCAACGAATCGCATGAACGCGAAAAAGTGTTCTTCGACAAGGAATTCGCGCGTCGCCACCGCCACCACGTACGGGTACAACCCCTCGTCGCGGGCGACGCCAATCGCGTCAATCGCCGTGCGAAAAGCGCCTTCGCGACCGCGCATTCGGTCGTGCTTAAGCGGCTCGACCGAATCAAGACTCACAGCCAGCGCGAATAATCCAGCATCCTTCAGACGCCGGGCACGCTCGCGGGACAATTGATCGCCGGTTGTGCCGAGGATCAAGCACGATCGATCATCGAATCCGGCGACGATCTCCTCCAGATCGTCGCGCAGCAACGGCTCGCCGCCAGTCAACGTGACCATCACCGCCCCGCGATCCTGGACGTCTGCCGCCAACTGCTTGAGGGCGCCGAGCGTAATGTCATCCTGGCCGCGGCCGGCGTTGTAGCAGTGCCAGCAATTGAAGTCGCAGCGATTGGTGACCGCCAACGTGACCGAGTAGAGCCGCTTCTGCTCGGCGTCGCCAACCGCCGAAAACCCGTCGACCAGTTGCTCGAACGACCGACTGGGATAGGGAGGAAAGTGCGTGTTGACGACGTATTGCTCGCCAAATTGCACGACCTTTTCATGGGCCAAATAGTCCTTCAGAAAGCCGGCCAACTGCGGATGCAGTTTCGTAAACGGCGGCCGCTTCGACATCTGAGCAAAAAACTGATCACCACGCATAACTCCCACCTCGGCGTTTTCATATTCCGTACGATGGGCATTCCAGCCCGTCGCAAAAGGCGAAACCAAAGCGGCATCGACGGACAGGAATGTCCATCGTACAGGCAAGATACTGCGTCCAATTAGACAACTCCCGACCCAGTATTCGGTATCCGCGGCCGATTATTGGTTTTCTGCCGCTTGTCGCAACTGGCGAGCACTTTGGCCGAATTCGTTCAAGTCCATCTCTCGCAGGAAAACGAATCCGCGTGCACCACGAATCAACGGGCTGGGATGCTCCGCAAACCAACTGCGACCCAGGCACGTCTTGAGCATCTGGTACTGCTGCACCTGGATTTGCTGAGCCAACTCGCAGAACGGACCATCGTGCTCGTAGCTGGGGAAGGACGCCTCGCGCTGCGAAACGAACGTGTTGACGAACGAATTCTCCATCACCGAGAACATGTTCAGCGACACCGGCGCGAACAGATTCGCCTCGCACGGGTGGAACCGGTACCAAACGTTGCGGTATCCCCAGATCTTCAGGTCTGGACGGTTTTCGGATTCGGCGTGTCGGCTGACGGCCTCGCTAATCGCCTGCAACACTTTGTAGTGCGTGTCGGGACCGCTGGCCTCGGGATCGAACGCCACCGAAATCACGTCGGGCTGCGTCTTCTTGAGCAGTTGCGTAATCGGCGGCACATCACGAGCAACCGTCGGTTCCTCGGTGAACAACTCGCCCTGGTAGAACCCGAGTCGCAGGTGGTCGATGTGCGATGACTGCCAACCGAAATAGCCCCACAGGCACTCAGCCTCCCACTCGCGACACATCCCCTTGAGCCGCTGCACATCGCTACGATCCTTCTTGCCGGGGTAGACCGTTGTGAAATAATGCTCCAACCCGTTGAGTCGTTCGTCGACTGCTCTTATGTCGCTCTCTTCATTGACCTCGAACAGGTTCCGCAGCAGCCGACGGGCGGCGCCTTCGACTCGCATATCCTCGTTGACGGCCGCGATGCCGTCGAGGTACTGCCAGATATCGCGATTCCGGCCCTGCTCGTTGTCGGGATCAAAGTAACCCTGGTCGTGCAAACTGGCGAAGTCGGCGGAGTCGATGAATTTCCGCAGGCCGGCGATTTGGCGCAGCATGTATTGATTCGTCACGGCCGTAAAACCGCTGGTAAGCGTGACGAAGTAGTGTTCGTTCGACGGGTTTCGCACGTTCCGCACGATCAGCGGCAGATAACCGAGCATCAGGTCGTCATGATGCGGCTCCGTGTGGAGGAAACGCGTGTCAGCGCAACCCTTGCTACCGCGTTCGATCTTCGCGATTAGCGATTCGGTGACCATCTTCGTCAACTCGCCAAGCGACTGGCCGCGTTTGGCGAGCATCTGGGCAGCGACGGGATCATCTTGGGTGTCGGCCGCGGTCAGGTCGAGGAGCCGTTTTCGCGTGGCCAGCGAAAGATCGACCAGCGCCAGTTCGACCTGCTCATCGCTGATCTCTGGCGAGTCGACAAACGATTGCGCGCGACGCTGCCGCAGGTGCTTTGCGGCGCCCAAGGTGAGATAGAACCGAGCGTTGGGAAGCTGCTGCAAAGAACTGGCTGGCGTGAGGATCGACTTTTCGTCTTGGATGGCGTCGGCGACGACCCGAGCCTTCGCCTCACCGGCTGCGATAATAATGGCGGCACATTGGGGGTTGAACGTAATCGTCCCCAGCCCGATCGTAATCACCAACCGCTCGCTGGAGATCTCGATCCCGCCCAAGTCGCCCGCCGCGGCGGCTTGCGTTTCGTAGTTGGTCGTCATCAGTCGGGTTGTCGAATGATGATCGGAGCCACGAATATTGAAGCCAATGTGACCATCCGGACCGATGCCGCCCAGGAAGAAACCGATGCCGCCCAACTCGCGGATCTGCTCTTCGCGGCGTTGGCACCAATCGTCGATCCGGCACAACACCGCTTGCTGATGCCGCTCCAAGTCGGTCGTCGCCTGCCGCGTGCGGAGCGACAGATTGACCAGCGAGTCGGGCCAAACCGACTCGAGCGTCTCGCCGTCGTTAAGCCCAATCTCGGCACAGTTCATCAGCAGCGATTTGTTTGGGTCGAGTTCGAATTCGTCGAGATAATACTTGTTGACGTAGTGATAGAAACTGTTCTGCTGCGCCGGCTCGATCGGGTAGAACTCGTCGATCTGCACGAAGTGCAGGCTGCCCATGTCGGGCCGGCCGTTCGGATCAACGCCGGCCTCTTCGAGGATCTGCTGAATCTGAGGCGTCTCCCATTGCCTGAGCACGCGGCTGACCCAGTTGATGAAATGCTCGGGCGTTTTGCCGGTCGGCAGGGAGATGACGCCGCCGGGGTTGTTCTGCACCCACTCGATAAACCGCATCGCCGCCAGCCGACCCAATGCCGGGAAATTGTCAACCGTGACGATCGGAATCCGCTCTTCAGGCGGATAAAGCGGAGCAAAGTTGAGTTGTTCGATCGCCTTCTGTTCAACGGGGGTAAGCTCAATCGCGGCTGCGTCGTTCATTGCGGTGTCCTGTTTCCAAACTGTTCAAACAAAACAGAACCCTTCATTAAAACGCAAAACGGTTAAACGCGGTAGGAGACGCTAATGACGATTCAATGCATCGATGAATTCGCCAACCAAAACAAAACGCCGAAACCGTGCCCGGAATAACTCCGCTTACCGCGTCTTGTCTTGTGCACGCAACGCGCTGAGAACGGCTTCGATATCGGCCGGGATCTCGGCCGTTAGTTCGAGCGACTCGCCCGTCTGGGGGTGGGCGATCTTGAGTCGTCGGGCGTGAAGAGCCGTGCGATCGAGAATTGCCGACTCGTCATCTGAATCGCGAACTAGTTCGGCATGCGTAATCTGACTGCGACCGCCATAAAGCGGATCGCACAGCACGGGGCAGCCGATGTGGGCCAGGTGCACACGTATCTGATGCGTGCGGCCGGTTTTGGGAATGGCTCGCACCGCGGCGAAACCGGTGAACCGTTCGATCACCTCATAAAACGTTTCGGCCTCGCGACTGGTGGGATGGCCGGCACGAATCGCCATCTTCTCACGCTGGTGGGGATGCACGCCGATCGGCTGCGAAATCACATCGCGATCGCGGTCGGGGCAGCCCGCGACGATTGCAAAATACTCTTTCTCGGTTGTGCGTTCGGCAAACTGTTTGGCGAGCGCGTGATGAGCCGGATCGGTCTTCGCCACGACGATCACGCCGCTGGTATCCCGGTCGAGCCGATGCACGATACCAGGTCGCTCGGTACCGCCCACCTGGCTGAGTTGCCGAAAGTGAAAAGCCAAGGCCGCGGTCAACGTTCCGGACCAATGCCCTTTGGCAGGGTGGACGACCATTCGCGGCGGCTTGTTGATCGCAACCAGCCAATCGTCTTCATAGAGCACGTCGAGTGGGATGTCCTCTGGCTCGGGCCCCTCCTGCGGCGTTGCCAGTTCCGCAACCGTCACCTGCTCGCCTTCGCGCAACCGGTGCGACGCTTTCGCCGGTTTGCCATCGACCAGAATTCCACCGGCGCGGATCGCCCGCTGCAAATGGGCGCGACTGAACTCAGAAAAGTGCTGCACGAGCAGAGCATCGAGACGACCGCCAGCGTTGTCCGCCGAAACGGTGATTTCGACGGGAGTATGCTCGTTCATGGTAGATACGCTTCCCGACTCGTTCCCATACTCTGCGTGGGAACGCACTGGCTTATAGACGCTCTGCGTCCTTCGCATCGAGCAGATCCACTCGCTGGCGCTTCGAGCTTGTATACTCGCGATGCGGGAACATCCCAACGAATGCAAGGCCTACTCGTCGTCCGCCGGTTTTTTCGGTTCGAGGTCGTCGGCTGGCGTATCTGTCGATTCCGGCGTGAGGTCGGTTGCGTCGGTTGGATCGCTGTCATCTGCATCGCCTGTGTCGGTCGAGTCGCTGTCGGTGGGATCGGGGGCCGTCGTTGGATCGAAGCCGCTGGCTCGATCGGGATCGTCGGCGGGCGGGTCGCTCGAATCGGTTCCGTCGTCGTCATCGCCCGTGATTCCCAACTGATCGCCAAGTGAGGGGCCGTCGCCGTCTCCTGGTGTCGCTGGACCGCCGCCCGTGCTAAGATCAGGACCGTCCAAACCGGGACCAAGCGGCCCTCCACCGGGAGAATCGAGCCGCGGCAACGGAGTATCGCCCGAAATTCCCCCGCCTGTGCCGGGCAAGCCTTGGGTGGTCGGCGGCTCGATCTGACGTCGCAGTTTGTCGAGGTCTTGCTCATGGAACCAAGCAACGAATTCGCCAACCTCTGGCCGGCTGAGACGCTGCGACCGCTCGACGGCTAGTTTCGCCAAAGCGCTGTCGGGCCACTCTTCTGCGACCTTGTCGTAATTCGTCTTCGCGTTCTCCAGATCGCCGAGGCACGAGTAGGCGGTTGCCAGGCCAAATGTCGCCCTCGATTTGATGTCGGGGTCTTTGCCGCTTTCGGACAGCGGCGTGAACTGCTCGACGGCCTTGTTCAACTTCAACTGGGCCTCTTCGTGATCCTGATAGACCTTCATGCTACCTTCATTGAGTTCGCGATTAGCAGCCATCAAGGCCGCAATCTCACCCGCCGGGGCATCGGCGAAATCCGTGGCAACTTTGGTTAGCTTCTCCATATCGTTTTGCGCAACCGCCTGATGGTAGGGTGTCCAACCCTTGACCTTGGCCGCTGCCGACCAATTGCGGATCAACATCGTGGTTACGAAACCGGCGACCACAACAATTACCCCCACCACAATCCAGGTAGAGTAGGGCCGGATCTGTTCGATCTGTTCGCCCAACCATTGTGCCAACGCGTTTTCCTGCAATTCGTGTCTACGTTCAGATTTCATAACCGTGCCTGTTTTTGCGACTGCGGACCGATCAGCTGTGTTACTTTTCCGGTCCCCTCCCCCCTTCTCGGGAACCGTGGTAATCCCGTAAATATAGGAGTCCCTTGCGGTTACCGTCAAGGCCAGCAGAATCACGACGGGGGACGAAGGGCGGGGGACGAGGGACGAACACGAGTGAGCGAATGGATAGCCGCATACGACCTACCGCAGGCCTGATTCGACTTGGCCTGCGGCGAGTTTCGTCACGGCGTTTAATACCTCGCCCCTCGTCCCCCGCTCCTCGACCCTGTGCTTCCCACCACCGAAAGACCTGAGTGCACCGCCGCACTTCTCCATATTCCATAGATGCCCAAAAAGAAGCCCAAAAAACTGAATCCACGTGTTGCGGCGCTCAATGCTCCGCAGCGTGAGGCCGTGCTGACGCCCTCCGGTCCGTTGCTGGTGCTCGCCGGAGCGGGATCGGGCAAAACGCGGGTGGTCACGGTGCGCATCACCGAACTGATCGCAGGCGGCATCCGACCAGATCGCATTCTGGCGGTCACGTTCACGAACAAAGCCGCGGCCGAAATGCAGGAGCGCGTCGGCGAACTGCTCGGCAAGCAGTTGAAGGAGCGGCCGGTCATCTCGACCTTCCATTCCCACTGCGTGCGAGTTCTGCGGCGGCATATCGACCTGCTCGGTTATCCGAAGCGATTCGCAATCTACGACCGCGGCGACCAAGAGAGCATCGCCCGCGGCGTGCTCCGCGATATCAACGTACCGGGGGCGACGCTCAAACCGGGCGACCTGCTGGCAATCATCAGTGGTTGGAAGGTGCGATCGGTACGGCCACCCCAGGCGGAATCAATCGCAACCACCGACCGCGAACACTTGGCCGCGATGGGATACCGGCGTTACCAAAACGCCCTCAAGCTGGCGGGGGCCGTCGACTTCGACGATTTGCTGTTGTGTACGCAAGAGTTATTCGAGAATTTCCCGGAAGCCCGGCGCGAAGAAGCATCTTTGTTCGACCACCTGCTGATCGACGAATACCAAGACACGAACGAGAACCAGTACCAGATCGTCAAGGCGCTCGCCTCGGGGCACCGCAACCTCTGCGTGGTGGGAGACGACGACCAATCGATTTACGCCTGGCGGGGAGCGGTCGTCGAGCACATCCTTTCCTTCAAGCGCGATTGGCCCGACGCCAAGGTCGTTCGGCTCGAAGACAATTACCGCAGTACCGAGGCGATTCTCACACTCGCGAACGAAGTGATCGCCCACAACAAGATCCGCCACCCCAAGGTGCTCAAGGCGGCGCGCAAGGGCGGCGAGCGGCCCACGATTCAACAGTACGAAACAGAAGACCAAGAGGCCGAAGAAGTCGTCAAAGATATCTGCCGACGGATCACTCAGCCCGACGTCGACCCACGCGACTTCGCGATTCTGTTTCGCACCAACGAACAGCCGCGAGCCTTCGAGACCGAGATGCGGCGAGTCAACCTGCCGTACGTCATCCTTGGTGGGCAGTCGTTCTTCGACCGCAAAGAAGTGCGCGACATTCTGGCCTACCTACGGGTCATCGATTTCCCCCGCGACGAAGTCTCGCTGCTGCGAACGATCAACAACCCGCCCCGCGGCATCGGCCAGAAGACGGTCGAAGCATTGATGCAGAAGTCGCTCGGCGATCAAAAGCCGATGTGGGAAACGATTAAACACGCACACACCGTGCCCGGCATCGCAGACGCCCCCGCCGCCGCCATCGAACGATTCGCCAAGATGATCAACCGATTCAGGCAGCAAGCAAGAAAGGGATCACTCGCGGATCTCGCCCAGAAACTGATCGACGGCATCAACTACAAGGCCGAGATCGAACGCCTCTACCAATCGCCGGAGGAACGCGACGCCCGTTGGACTTCCGTCGAGCAGGTGATTAGCGCGGTCGCCGCTTTTGAACGACAGTCGGGCAGCCCCACGCTGAAGAGCTTTCTCGATAATACGGTGCTCGATGGCCGTGACATGGACAACGACAAGGATGAACAGCTCAAAGGCAACGCGGTTGCCCTGCTGACAATGCACGCCGCCAAGGGGCTCGAATACCCATACGTTTACATGGTTGGCATGGAAGAGGGGCTGCTGCCGCACAAGCGCAGCGTCGCCGACAACGAAGCCGCCATCGCCGAAGAACGGCGACTTTGCTACGTCGGCATCACGCGAGCCCAGGAACGGTTGACGCTTTCGTTGGCCCTGACCCGCATGAAGTGGGGCAAGCCGCGCGAGACGATCCCCAGCCGATTCCTCTTCGAGATGATCGGGCAATCGGAAAAAGCCGCCCAAGTCGTCGAACGCTCGGAGAAGGAACTCAAGCCGAAGTCGTATCGACGATACTGACTGCTTCAGTCTCCCTTGGGGCACTGGTAGCTACAGATCTTTTCACCCTCCCTCCGGGAGGGTCGCGAGGAACGAGCGGGGAGGGCGAAGATCGCGAAATAGCTGCGTTTCCCACCCCTCCCCGGCCGCTACCGCGTCCGGCCCTCCCGAAGGGAGGGTAAAGTTTCGCTTGTGCCAAGGCAGGAGCCGTGGCACGAGGTGGATCGCCTGCACTCTGGCGAGTGCAGCTACGTCACAAGCTGAAAACTACTTCTTCGGCTTCGCCTTTTTGTTCCCGCCCTTTTTGGCGGGGGCGGTGTTCAACGCACTGTTGGCGTTGAACTTGGCGATCTCGTCGGCGGAGACCATGTCCAACGAAGCGCCTTTTTCGCCCAAGCAGGTGATCGAGCCATCGGCCAGCGTGATGTAAAGTCTGCCGCCGGTGGCGACCACGCCGTCCATCACGGGCACGGTCGGCAGACGATATCCCGACGCAATCTCGCCGTCGGCTGCATTGACTCTCAGCACCAAGGAACCAAACTCGCCTTCGAGAGCTTCAGCCTGCTTGGCGAGCACTTTTTGCGTTTCCTCTTCGGTGATAGTACGGAAGGCCTGCTCCTGTTTCTTCAGTTCGACCGGCCCCACGAGATGCAACTGATCGCCGGCCTTGACCATCGCCCGCACGAGAATTGGCACGCTGCGGGCCCACTTCTGTTGGTAGTCGTAGTCGTTTGCGAAGAGCATGTATTCGTACTGCTTCGACCAGCGGTAGTACTTCTTCAAACGTCCCCAGCCGAAGATGCCGTCGGCGTCGGCCGAGAGAATTCGTCCCGCCGGGGCCGTCTTGCCGGCCTGCGAGTAACCCGACCAACCCGAGGTGTGATGCTTGCCATAGATCCAATAGGTCCGATGCCACCAGGAGTCATCGAGAAATCCCGTGCCGCTAAAGATATGGGCGTCTTCGCCCTTTTGGTCCTTGAGCGTTTCGAACGACTTGCCAACATCCGACTGAACGCGCCCATAGAGCTTTCGAGAGAAATCAATCTCAAGTCGATTGCCTTCGAGGTCGAACTCCTGGAACCGCATGAACACCTTGTCGTCATTGCACGAGAGGATGTCGGGCATCGCCATCGGCATGCTCAGCACCTCGTGCCGCATTTGCAGTTCTTCGTCAGAACTGGGGACCTTTTCGTCCATCACGCGCTCGACGAGTTTGTCGCCCGTAGCGGCGTCGAGGATCAGATATCGCATGCCGCCGTCGAGGAACATCGAGCGACCACATACCGTGTGCAGCTTGCTGTCGCGAATCAACACCGTGCCGTGCAGCGGGTGCGTCGACTCGATCTTCTCGAAGAAGGCGTGATTGACCACCGCGGGGGCGGCCTGGTACTTCCAAACCAACGCACCGTCCGCAAGACTCAAACAGTAGATGTAGCCATCCGTCGCGCCAAAGTAGACGCGGCCATCACTGATCGTCGGCGGCGAATCGACGCGACCGCCGGGGAAGAAACGGTAAACCACCTCACCCGAATCGGCGTCGAGAGCATAGACGGCTCGCTTGTTTTTCAACGAGATGAGCACCTTGCCGCCCGCCACCACTGGCGGCGTGCCGATGCCGGGCAACTTGGCCGACCATGTTTGCTTGAGCGAGTCGGCCACCGGCGTCTCGGTCGCTCCGTTGCGCCGATTGTCGCGACGGTACGTCGGCCACTGGTCGGCGTAATCACTGGTCTCCGTTTTCTGATCGAATGCCGGACCTTTGACCAGTCGGGCATCGTCGGGCGTAGCCCTTAGCACGACGTTGTCGTCGCTAGGACCAGCCAACGCGTTGAGTCCATAGAGTTTTCCGCCGAGGTAACAGGCACACGGATGCTGCGGGGCGTACACCATCCCGTTCGCCGGCATCACGCCGTACAAACACGCCCCCCGCACCCAATGATGCAGGCTCCACTCGCGGTTCTTCAAGTCGACGAACTCGATGCCCGTCCGCGAGGTGAGCATGTAGTTTTCAGTAGCCTTGCCCGGATGGCAGCGGTGATGAAACCAGTAGGCGTCCTTATCCGGCGCAAACTTCTCGTTCTGCTCGCCGCTTTTCAGATCCGTGCCGTGCGTGACGCCGGTGGATCCGGTCGGGCCGTCCCAACGATGAACCGTGATGTCGGCCGACCAGACCTTGCCATCGATCACGAACAGGTCCTCTGGCGATTGGTAGCCAGACGACGGATGGTACGCCTCCCACAATTTCTTACCGGTTTTCGCCGACAGCCCGTGCATCTTCTCGCGCGAGCCCCCGCGTACCGGGTTTTCACCACCCGTGAAGACGACCACACCGTCTTTGACAACCAACGACGGCCCGAATTTGAACTGCGGATTCGCCCGCATCGGCAGTTCGACCGACTTCCAAACCTCTTTGCCCGTCTCTTTGTTGATGCTGCGGACCATAGAGCCGTCGAAACAATAGACCTGCGACTCGTCGAGCGCGATTGACATCGGCGCGACCCAGGCGTACTCGACTTCCCAGGCGATTTCCCCCTGGGCAAGATCGTACTTGACAATGCTCTTTTTGCGGACCGGCCAGGTGCGCGTGCCGGGAAACGGATACTTGGTCAGTTCGATCTTTTCGGGGTTTCGATCGACGACAAGATAAAGGGCGTCACCATCGTGCAGGATCTCCTCAGCGCCAGCCGTTCGTTTCAGTTCCTGCACGGTTTCGCCCGTATCGCCGTCGATCACGCTGACCGGCGCTTCGATGCCAAGCGTCACGTACACTCGTGTGTCGACCGCTACCAGCCGACGCGGCAACGTGGCCGGCCCGCTCTTCAAACCATGCAAGCTGGGGAACCACCGATCAATCGACCGCTTCCACAAGATCGTACCGTTGAATGCGTCCCGGGCGATCAGCTTCCAGTCGGTCGGCAGGAAGGGAGAAAACGTCTGCCCCTCGTCGAAAATGTAGAACACTTTGTTGTCGGTGCTCACACATGCCGAGAAACTCGACATCACGTCGTGGTGACGCGACCAGCGGGGACTGCCCGTCCATTTCAGGTGCAACAGCGGCGGCTTGATGCGTGTATCCTTCGAGACCGCATTGTTGTCCACCCCGTATAGATAGTGCGTCCAATCGTCGATGTCGTCTGGCTGAGCCTTGGTGGTCACCGTCAGCTTGCCATCCTTCACGAGCACGGCCTTGCCACCGGGAGTCAGCACGCGATCAATCTCCTTTTGATCGACCGACTGCCCCTCGGCGACGACCAACACGTTCACGAACTCGTCGACGAAGGGGATCGTCTTGCCGTCCCAGGCGTCTAGCGAAACCGAACCATTGGCTCCCTCGTCGAGCAGCACGGCACGAGCCTGTTGAAGCTGCGAAGCGTCGGCGACGATCCCGTGCGTCATGCTGGTCGGCACAGCTTGATGGATTTGGCTGACCAACGCCCCATCGGTACAACCGAGGTGTACAACCACACCTCCCTGAAAACCGGCGGCATCGATCACCTCGTCGGCGGTCTGCGCCCACGTACTGGAAGTGAAAAGAGCGAGGGCGATTGCGAACAGCATCGATTGGCGGCAGCAACGCTTGTTCATGGTTTTGAGGTTCCTATGCCACGGAATGCAAGATTGGTTGGCGAACTCTTCCCCGACATTCTAACCAATCGCCAAGACGAACGCGAGAGTCTTGCCCACCATCGAAACACTGGCAGTCGGCTTTCGGATGTGTTACGACATGGTGACGCAGAGGGAGTAAATCGGCGAGCGCCGTTCGATGGGCTTTCCAGCCAGGCACGACCGACGACACCTCAGCGGAGTCGACTGATCGGGAGATCCATCGTACATTGCTGCCCCCACCATCGTCCTCAGAACTTGGAATCACAACATGAGAACGCAGACTACCGGAATCGAGTTTCGATCGTTGCTCGGTTGGCTATCGATGACGCTGCTGGCGTTCGTGATCGCCAACTCGAACCTTGTATTGGCCGGGTCCCCCGTAATCGCGGATGGCGCGAAGGTCGAGAAGTTGGCCGACGGTTTCAAATTCACAGAAGGACCCGCCTGCGACGCCGACGGCAACGTCTTCTTCACCGACCAGCCGAACGACCGAATCATGAAGTGGAGCGTCGACGGCAAGCTCTCGACGTTCAAACAACCCGCCGGCCGCTCGAACGGCACGTACTTCGACAAGGACGGCAACCTCTGGACGTGCGCCGATGACGAAAACGAACTCTGGAAGATCGCGCCAGACGGTAAGGTGACAGTGATCGTCGAAAAGTACAACGACAAGTTGCTGAACGGGCCCAACGATCTGTGGATTCGGCCCGACGGAGGCATCTATTTCACCGACCCACTCTACAAGCGGCCGTGGTGGGATCATCGTGGTGAGATGGAACAAGACGTCAAAGGCGTCTACTATCTCACCCCCGATCGCAAAACGCTAACCCGAGTTGCCGGCATCGACGGCGAACTCGTGCAGCCGAACGGTCTGATTGGAACACCCGACGGCAAGACGCTCTACCTAGCTGACATCGGCGGCAAGAAGACCTACGCCTACGACATCCAACCAGATGGCACGCTATCCGACAAACGCCTCTTCTGCGAGTTGGGTAGCGACGGCATGACGATCGACAACCAAGGCAACGTCTATTTGACCGGCCGCGGCGTGACCGTCTTTAACAGCAAGGGCGAGCAGATCGAGCACATTGCGATCGACGCCGGCTGGACCGCCAACGTCTGCTTCGGCGGCAAAGACCGTCGAACCCTCTTCATCACCGCCAAGGAGTATCTGTTTGGTTTGAAGATGAAGGTGAGGGGCGTGGATGTCGTGGAATAAACACCGATGCCATACCCATGCGCGATGCACGGTCCGTTGCCACACGTTGGTTGTTAGCGAACTAACAACGCAGCCCATCTACGAAAAGTTTTTGCTGGGTCGTCGCGTACCGCAGACCGTAACTTGCCGTTCCACCCCTCACAACCGTTTAAAATAGGCGTTTTCGGTAGAAACGCGCCCAACGGAGCGGCCGGTATGGGCGATATGACCGCTCAATACGCTACGACTGTCGAAACACGCTAAAGTAAACGCCTCTCGTGGCTCGAAACTATTCTTGGATGGCTTAATGGTTAGAGACCTCTGCAAGGTGTCTAGCCGACAATTGGTCAGGGGGGTGACCTGCCCATCGGCAATCTTTGCCGGTCATACCGCTAAAGCGCTCTCTTTGCGGGGAGATGCCGGCGGTGTGCGCATGGATCCTCTCTTTCCAATGCGGTTTCGCGCAATGCGACTGTCGGAAACCCCGATTGTTCGTGGTATGTAGCTTGGACGGTGGTTTTCCTATTTTACGGATTTTCACCAAATTCCAAGCGTCCGGTATGTCGAAGTTATTTGTGCGGCGCGGATCAGAAGGAACTGACCCAAAGCCACAGAAGAAGCGATTAGTGGAGGCCCTACCCAGAAAACGTGAATGGCTGGTTTGGTGAGAACCGGCATGCGAATCCCGGCGACAACATTCACAACTTACAGGGCCATGATCGCTGTACTTGGAGAAATCTGGGTGCAGCGGAGTTCGAAACAACGAGAGTGGAATGGAGTACCTGCAATGAAGGTCTTCACGACAGGACAAGTTGCGAAAATCTGTAAAGTGGCCCCCCGCACGGTCAGTAAATGGTTCGATTCAGGGCGCCTCAAGGGATACCGCATCCCCGGCTCCCAAGACCGACGTATTCCCCGCGAATACTTGATCAAGTTCCTCAAAGAGCATGGTATGCCTTTGGGCGACCTCGAAGACGAGGCGATGGCCAAGATTCTCATCGTGGCCCAAGATCAGGTGTTGATCGAAAACCTCAAACGCGAACTGCCGCCCGAACGTTCGTTCAAGGTTGCAGTCGCCGCCAGCGGATTCGAAGCTGGTATTCAAGCCGAGGGTTTTCATCCCGACTGTATTATCACCGACTTTTCCATCGGCAAAGTGGAAGCGCTGCAGATCTGTCAGAACCTGCGCCGCAATCCCGATTTTGCCGAGACGATTCTGATTGCCCTGTTGCCGGACGACGGATCGAGCATGAGCTTCGACCGCTCGGCCATCAACGAAACGTTCAAGAAGCCGTTCGACGCTGGTTTGCTGGCAGAACGTCTGCGAACGTTGATCGGGGCGAAAAAGGAACTCGTTTAGCCCGCCGCTAACCGAGTCAGTCAACCGATAGAACTCCATCAATCGCCGATTCTGGGACACACTTCGTGGCGGGTCGACCCACCCGCCGCGAAACACTGTCCACCGTCTGGATCATCGGGGCGTCTGCAAGAGGCAGCCGTGTGTTGAACTGGGAACCCGGTCCCGGTCAGCCGCCCCCGTAAGCAGTGGCAAGCCGCGATACTCACCCAAGGTCGCGGCTTTGCTATTTTCTTGGCATAATGTGATCGCCGTTTTTCGGCGGCTCTTTGAGCTTCGTACGATGGGCTTTCCAGCCCGTCGCGATAATCGATGCCTCGGTGACATCGACGGACAGGAATGTCCATCGTACAACCAAAGACGCTTGCGGCTTAGCCGTTCTTAATGCAACACGAGGATTGATATGGCGGACCAACCGCAGAAACGGTTCACCCACGTCGACGGCGAAGGCCGCGCTCGCATGGTGGATGTGGGTGCGACGGAAGTCACGCATCGCACAGCCGTTGCGATGGCGCGTGTTGAGATGGCGGCCGCCACAGCTAGGCTGATTCGCGAGGGCACGGCGGAAAAGGGGAACGTGCTGCAAACGGCCCGCTTGGCCGGCATCATGGCGGCGAAGAAGACGTCCGACTTGATTCCGCTTTGCCACCCTTTGCCGCTGACGCACGCCAGCATCGAGTTCGAGTGGGAGGACGAGACGCATCTGGCGATTCGCGCTACGACGAAAACGGACGCCAAAACCGGCGTCGAGATGGAGGCGCTCACCGCCGCTTCTGTGGCCGCTCTCACCGCCTACGACATGTGCAAAGCCGTCGATCGCAGCATGACGATCCAAACCGTCCAGCTCCTCGAAAAGACGGGCGGGAAAAGCGGGACGTTTCGACGGACTTGATGCGACATTCACTCATCGCTATGTGTCGCAATATTCACCAGGTTTTCCGGCAAAAGCGTTTTTCGTCGCCTCTTGAAGAACTGGGCGCAGACCGGACCGCCTTGTCCGATGTTCTCGGGATTCCGCATGCCGATGCAGAATACGCTGCCTTGGATGTAGTCGACGAAGTTGCAGTACGGTGTCAGTTCTGCAGCGTCGTTCATGCGCAGATAGTCCACCATGCCACATTTACGGCACTCAAATCCAAAATCGTTCTCACCGTCGTCGCACCGAAAGTAGCGGAGGTCCCACTCCCCACTCGCATTGGCGTTGCGTGCCGATCGTTTGGCCAATGCCAAAAACAACCGGCTTAAGACGAACTGTCGGATCAGCCAGACTACCGGGCCGGGGATCGCCCGGTGCTTTCGGTCGACGAGTTGATAGAATATGCGTATCGTGTCTTCGGCGGTCAGTCCATTTGCCCTCATGCCGCGATACACGGCGACGAAAAAGGGCGCAAAACCCATGACGAGGTTGAGCAGGTTGAACGCGCCTCGGTAGCGTGTAATCTGCGGTGCAAGTTGCTGGTACTCGTCGCGGCCCACGTTGGCGATCTTCGCGACCAGTGACTCCGGGTGTGCTTCGCACAAAAGACGTGCCAGCGGTTTGAACGACCGATCGAACCGTTTTGCCAACCGTTGCGGTGACGATCTGAACATGACGAACCTCTTCGTGGCAACGCCTTTTCCGCGACGGACGTTTGTGAAGCCGCCGGGTGTTA
>Ga0180435_10003342_pt1 | contig 16140 bp, 9 predicted proteins | sample SS_ome_3_FD_132467 | JGI IMG/M metagenome (GOLD analysis project Ga0180435, IMG submission 132467) | Hypersaline lake sediment archaeal communities from the Salton Sea, California, USA - SS_3_S_1 metaG | ecosystem: Environmental > Aquatic > Non-marine Saline and Alkaline > Hypersaline > Sediment... | reverse complement strand
GCAAGTCGTTGTGGTACTTGCAGTCGGGGTTGGGGCAGTGGGGCGGATGCCAGCCGACAGATCGGGTGTTCATGCCCAGTTGGGGGCACAGATCACGCCAAACACAATTTCTGGGGCAGAACCTTTGGGTGACATCGGCGTCCGCTGTGTGCTATTATCCAAACAACCGTCGGAGCGCCGGAATGCGTCCACGCGGTCTGCAGTTCGACTGACATCTCTGTGGAATTGCGGTTCCCGCTGCCCCTGGCGGCCGTGACACCGAAACGACAAGGCCGGACCGGTCGTTTCACGGGTAGACATGATCGTCCACAAGCTCGCCCGCCTGCTGCTCGCCGTCACCGTGCTGTCATGTGCGGCCGTTTCCTTCTCCATGTCCGTCGACGAGGACGTCTCCGCCGTCGTGGCCCGCAACTGGTTGAGCTATGTGGTGCACCAGCAGGGCGCGTGGGGCGGCATGGGGACGCCGACCCTGGTCGCGGACGAGCCCTTCGTGTTCGAGGGCGAGCTCCTTGCGTACCTGTACCGGGTCGTGCCGCGGGGCTACGTGATGGTGCCGGCCCGCCGCGAACTGTCGCCGGTGACCGCCTACAGCGAGACGACCCACCTGCCGAGCCGGGAACCCGGCGGCTTCTTCGACATGCTCCGCGAGACGATCCGGGACAGGGTCGGCGGGCTGCCCCGCCTCGACGGGACCGGGAAGAGCGACGACGTCCCCGCGCATCCGGCCTGGGACGACTTCACCCTGCCGCCCGAGGACTTCGCCGTCTGGCTCGACGACGACGATCCCGAGTGGGAGGGCGCGGGCCCCCTGCTGGAGACGCAGTGGGAGCAATGCTGGCCCTTCAACCTCTACTGTCCGCCGGGCGAGTCGATCACCACCTACGTCGGCTGCACCGGTCTGGCCCTGGCCCAGCTGCTGCGCTACCACGAGTGGCCGCGGCGCGGTTTCGGCAACGTGTCCTACTGGTGGGACGGCGACACCCACTGTGGAGACGACACGGGCGGCACGACCATCAACGCCAACTTCATGGTGCCCTACGACTGGAGCCGGATGCCCGAGACCATGAACTGGGAGACTCCCGTCGACCAGCAGGAAGCGGTCGCCGAACTGTGCTTCAACGCGGCCGCCGCGCTGCTGACCGACTTCAGCGCCTGCGGATCGTCCGCCTCGTTGTCTCGCGCCACGTCCGCCCTGGTCAATTACTTCGATTACGAGTACGGCGCCCGGGAGTACCCGCGATTCCGCTACTCGGACACGGCCTGGTTCTCCATCATCCGGAACGAGATCGACGGCGGCCGCCCCGTCCTCTACGCCAGCACCATCCACTCCATGGTCTGCGACGGCTGGCGCGAGGCCGAAGACATGCTGCAGGTCCACATCAACTACGGATGGGGCGGCGATTCCGACAACTGGTACTGCCTGGACGATATCGAGACCTCCGGCAATCCCGCGGCGGAGCGGATGGTCGCCGGCATCCGGCCCGCCTGCGGCGCGATGATCCTGACGCCCGATCTGCATGTCGTCAGGGAAGACGACGCGGCCGTCCTGAGCTGGGGCGACGGGAGCCTGAGTACCACCATGGGCTTCCACATCTGGCGCGGCTGCGATGCGGACGACCGCGAACGCCTGACGCAGCTGGCCCTGGCGGGCTCCACCGAATACGTCTGGGTCGATCAGTGCGCACCTTCCCAAGGTGTTTCCTACTGGCTCGAGGTGTTGCTGGGCGGTACCTCCGCCATATGGGTCGGGCCCGAGGACCTGACGCCCCTGTCGACGGCTGTCGAGGCGGGCGCGCTGCTCTCGGCGACCGTCTCGAATCCCTTCACGCCCATGTCCGAGATCAGCTTCGCCCTGCCCCGCGACGCGCGGGTGAGCGCGGAGGTGTACGACCTGGCCGGTCGCCGGGTCGCCGTCCTGCTCGATGCGGCGCTGCCGGCGGGCCCCCGGCGCATCGCCTGGGACGGACGGGACATGTCCGGACAGCACGCTCCTTCGGGCGTGTACCTGCTCCGCCTGGCCTTCGACGGCCGGGCCCGGACCCACAAGATCACCCTCGCCCGCTGAAGCCCCTGTCAGGTCAGCAGCCGGTAGCCCACGCCGTGTACGGTCTTGATGTGCCGCGGCCGGGCGGGGTCCGTCTCGACGATCTTGCGCAGGTTCAGGATGAAGTTGTCCACGGTGCGGGTGGTGGGATAGGCGTCGTAGCCCCAGACCCGGTCGAGGATGGTTCGCCGCGGTACGGCCTCGCCGGCCTTCTCCACGAGCACGCGCAGGATCATGGCCTCCTTCTCCTTCAGGACGAAGGACCCGCGCGGGTTCTCCACCGTCAGGCCGGCCAGGTCCACCGCGCTGTCGCCGATGGTCAGCGTCCGCGGCGACGGCACCTCGCTGTGCCATTCCTCGCGCCGGAAGATGCCCTTGATGCGCGCCAGCAGCTCGCGCAGGTTGAAGGGCTTGCTGATGTAGTCGTCGCCCCCGGTCTCGAGCCCCCGGATGCGGTCGTCGTCCCGCCCGCGTGCGGTCAGGAACAGTACGGGCACGCGGTCGCCCGCCTCGCGGATGCGCCGGCAGAAGGCGAAGCCGTCCATGCCGGGCAGCATGACGTCCAGCAGGATGAGGTCGATCCCGCCGCGGCGCCAGAAGGTGAGGCCCTCCTCGCCCGAATCGGCCAGCACGGGCTCGTAGCCCTCGAGCTCCAGGTTGATGCGGAGGCCGTCGGCCAGATGGGCGTCGTCCTCGACGACCAGGATCCGCTTCTTCATGCCTCCTCCTCCACATGTGCGGGCAGGACCAGTGTGAAGGTCGCGCCGCGTCCCTCCTCGCTCTCCAGCTCCACGCGGCCGCCCAGGGCCGTCGCGTTGCGGCGCACCAGGTAGAGGCCCAGGCCCGAGCCGCGCGCACGCCCGTCGTCGTCGCCGCGGTAGAAGCTGTCGAAGATCCGCTGCCGGTCGCGCTTCGGGACGCCGGGTCCGCGGTCGCCCACCGATAGCCGGTGCATGCCGTCGACGCCGGCGAGCCGCACCGTGATCGCGGCCGACGCGCCGCCGTGGTGGACGGCGTTCTGCAGGAGGTTGCGCAGCGCCACGCGCAGCGCCCGGCGGTCGCCCAGGATCCGGTGTCCCGCAGGCAGCTCCGTCGAGACGTCGGCGGCGTTGCCGTCCAGGAAGGCCCGCATGGTTTCGAGCAGGTCGCGCGCCTCCTCGGCCAGGTCGATGGGCTCGGGTCGCCGGCGCGGGCCGTCCTCGTCGCGGCTGACCGACAGCACCTGCTCCATCATGTCCTCGAGACGCTCGATGTCCTGCAGCAGGGAGGCGTGGATACGCCGGCGCGCCGCGTCGTCCAGGTCGGGGCGCTCCAGGGTCTCGGTGTAGAGGCGGATGCAGGACAGGGGCGTCTTGAGCTCGTGGGTGGCGCCGGCCAGGAAGAGCTCGCGCGCCCGCTTGAACTCGCGCTCGCGCCGGAAGGCCAGAGACAGGATGGTTGTGCCGGCGATCAGCAGCGCCAGGAAGAACACGCCCTCGGTCAGGAACATGCGCCGCCGCCGCCGCGCCTCGTCGCGCAGGGTCTCGATCACGTTGGCGTCCACGCTCACCGCCCAGCCTTCGCCGTCTCGTCGGAAGCGCAGGTGCGGGTAATCGGTGTCGAGGCGCCCGGCGGGATCGGCCGCGATCCCCGGATCCAGGCGGATCAGGTCGGCGGCGTGCGCACGGTCGCTGTCGAAGCGCTGCATCCGGTCCTGCTCGTAGGACCGGCCCTCCCGGTTGACGTAGATGACCCACCAGGCGCCCATCGCCAGGATCAGCGTCACGAGGATGCCGTAGAGGAGTCCCAGCCGGTGATGCCACTTCATGATCGCCCCGTTCCCGGTTCCGGTTCGCCGCGTCGCTCGGCGAGACTATAGCAACCCCGCCCGCCGGCGTCATCCGGGGTTGACGGCGCCCGCGTCCGTGCCGCCGGCCGGCGTCGTCCCGGGCGGGCCTCCTGCGCCGCTCTTCGCGGCTGACGGCTGCAGGGCGGGTTTGGGTGCGCCGGGCGCCTCCGGGCCCGCGAGTTGCAGTCGCGCGGTCGCGGACGGACCGCACGATGGAACAGCACACGGGAGGTGCGCATGAAGAAGCGGAGCGAACGGAACGTGGCCCGGACCCTGGCCAGGCTCGGCGTGGAGGAGGTGGCCGAGCGCCTGGAGATCAGTCCCCTGCTGTCGGGGGAGGACCCGGTGATCTCGGAGCCGGCGGAGGGGCACTGCTGCAGTTGCGTCTGCAAGCTGGTGCCGGTGGAACTGCCGGGATCGGTCAGGTGAGCCGTCGCGGGCGCGGACGATCCCCGTCCGCGCCCGGGCCCTCGGGACGGGAGAGTTGGGCCCTCTGGAACCTGCGCGCCCTCGTGCCGGACGCCACCGTCGCGACCCTCGCCGCGCTGCGGGCCCGACGTCGCGATCTCGCGGAATTGCAGGACCGCGTGCTCGTGCGCGGCAAGGGGGACGTGCCCCGGCTGATCCGCGACGCGCAGGCGGTGTTGGCCGCCCACCCCGGTTTGCGCGAGGGCCTGGTGGCTACCCTGCACATGGGGCCCTATACCCTGACGCCCGCCCTGCTGGTGATGGCCGGCGAGCACCCGGCCGTGCTCCTGGACGCCGAGGCCCACGCGGCGATCCGGCCGCAGGCCGAGCAGCAGAGACGGGCGCTCGGCCTGACCGGCGACATCGAGTGGATCGTCGTCGACCGCCCCCTGTTCGTGCGGGACGTGCTGCGGGCTCTGCGCGAGGGTCGTCCGGTCGTGGCCTACCTGGACGGCAACCGCGGCGCCGGAGGCACGGAGGCCACCCGTGATCACGGCATGCCGTACCGGCTGCCCGGCCGGACGATCCGCGTGCGCTCGGGGCTCGGCCGTCTGATCGCGCGCACCGGCTGCGCCGCCCACGGCGTGGTCTGCCGCTGGCGGGACAACGGCACCCTGGACTGGCAGGTCTCGCGACTGGGCCCCTGGCCCGACGAGCGCACGCCCGACGCGATCACCCGCCACCTCTATGACTGGCTCTTCGTCCAGGTCGCCCACACGCCCGAGCAGTGGTCCTACTGGGGCATGCTCGCCGCCTCCAGCGACTGCTTCGCCACCGAGAACCTGGCGGTCGCCGATGCCCGGGAGCACGGCTCCCGCAACGCCCTCTTCCTGGACCGTCTCGTCAACCGGCCGGACCGGACCCGCCTGGTCCTCACGGCCCGCCTGGAGATCTGGGACCCCGACATCCTGGTCGACCTCGACCACGACGCCTTCTACGGCGCCGAGGGCCTCACCGAACCGGGTCTCGATCTCCTGCGCGGGCTGCGACCGACCCTGGCGGACCTGTGCGAGGCCTGCGGACAGGGATGGGTGGGGTTCCATGGACGGCGGTTGTATCTGCTGGGGGTGGCGGAGCTGATATGAGGAAGACAACGGATAAGCCCGAGGTGATCCCGCAGCCGGGGGAGCGGTGGCTGATGCGGCATGGTGGGCGGTGTTTCGCGATACCGGCAGAGTTGGGGCGGCGGATGCGGGATGGTGAGGTGGTGGAGGGGCTGGAGAAGGCATTGGCGGATCCAGAGGGACGGCTGGACTTCATGGCCAAACGTACGTTGTGGCCTAAATTGCCGCTGCTGCCAGGGCGGTGGGTATCAGTAGTGGCGTTTGCGCTTCGTGGGTTGGCGTCGTGGTGGGTCTTGAGCGTGTCAGTCATTTTTGGGTGTGCGAGTTATCTGGTAGCCGCCGAAATAGGTGCGCCGGTAAGCGCTGGTATTGACTGGTTCGCTTTGATCGCGGGACTGCTGTGCGCGGGATTGGTCCACGAGTTGGGTCATGCCGCCGCCCTGTCCTATGGCGGAGGACGACCAGGCGCTATCGGACTGGGTCTCATGTTCATCTTTCCGGTATTGTACTGTGACGTAACAGCCGTATCTGTCTTGAATCGTCGATCGCGCTTACGCGTGGACGTGGCTGGCGTGACTTGGCATCTAGCGCTCGGGGGAGGATTGGCCGTTGCTGGCGCCTCGTGGGACATGCGAACATTGACATTGATATCCTGGGGCGTGTTAGCCGCTGTGGTTTGGAGTCTTCTCCCGTTTCTGCAGACAGATGGGTATTGGCTTATGTGTGACCTACTGGGAGTCAGGAGCCTTGAGTCGGCAACAAAACTTCGGACAAGGGGAAGTCACCGGGCAGTTCTGATTGCGTGGCGTGCAGGGTCTCTGCTCTTTATGGGCTTCATCGCGGCAGCTTTGGTCGGTCGATGGGTTTGGTTGTCAACTATATCGTCTGATTGGCGTACGGATATTCGCATCTGTGTCTTGATAACTGTGGGAGTGATCGGATTGGGTGTAGCAAACGGCTTGTTGCGAAGGACCGTCATTCTGGTACGGGAGCTATATTTGGACGTTTTGAGTTGAGATGGTGTACGTGAAACCTGGATCCATGTAGATTCAAGTCGCGGTATTTCTTTATTTGCTCGCCCCATGCCAAGTTGGTCCGAGGCAGGTCCATTCCTTGTCATCCCAGTATATCATGTACATTTCGATCTGATCTTCATCGACTCCGTCAACGAGTTTCACGTTATAGAATGAAAGTTCAGGTCGAAGGGACAGGATGGCGTCAGTGAGCTTGCCTCCAAAGGCACCGTCTGTAGTGATACTGTTGATGAGTTGCTCCTTGGTTACTTCCGATATCGAGACTGTAACGAGTGTATTGGGGATCATTTGTCTGGAATAGAACTGGCCCGACCGAGCGGGTAGTTCGGATATGCCGGAAAGGATCATGTCCACTGTAGAGCGTGGTACATTATCCTCAAGAGCCCTACGCAGACGGGATTCATTTGGTTGGAGACGCATCAGTATGCTTTTTGCCGCCTTGATGTCTCTAGCAGCACATACCTGATGTAGCTTTAGGAAGAGGGATGTCAGATCCTCGTGCGTGCTTGCCATATTGAATATGGGCTCAGGATCGTTTAGCCTTCGAAACATGCGGCCGGCAGCGTGCTCAAGACCACGACCGTACTTCTCAATCGCTTGATCCCAGATTTCTGAGAGCCTCCCTTGTGCAACTTCTGGAAACGAGTCCATAAAGGGCATCGAGAGGAGGATATAGAATGCTATCTCCTTTTCGTGTACTCGGTATTTGGCGGCCCTGGATAATCTCAGCGAGATTTCTGGGAGGTCAACCTCCGGTGCGTATACAAGAGCATGTTCGATCTCATGTGAATACTGGCCGATGATATAGCGAACGAGTTCGACATCAACTTCGCCCCGGAAACTCTTCAAGGCCGTGCACATCGATTCCACCTGGTCTTCCTGGGCTAGGCTGTCAATAGGACTGCCCATGGCCGGAACAGGAAATTCTGGTGGTAGAGTTCCCAGGACCCGTGAAATCGAGAACGCCTTCAAAGCCTCGTATACTTCTCGTTCACGCCCCTGCGTGGGAGGTGGGTCTGCTTGATCCCTCAAGCGCATGAAATCGAGATAATGAAGAACCCCGAGTAGATCACGTGTGCCCGAGTATGCGACGGCCACTAAGAACTCGTCCATATCTACATGTTCCCCGGCAAGAGCTCGGGCTAGTTCCAGAGTAACTTCAGGACGATCGGAGGACTCCTCCAGCAGTATACTCCAGTAAGCTTGGGCCTGGTCGGACGCATCTATCCAGCCCGGTTGCCCCGAAACTTCACTCAACAGTTCCCGAACTTCCAGGGTCTGGCCGCCATCGGTTGGTGTACTCGAAGAGTAGAAGTTGTGTGGTCTTTCCAGGAAAGCTCTGTATGGGTCTGGAGTCTGCTCCTGATCATCCAATGCAGAACTGAACAATTGCTTGCAGCGACTGAAGTCGAGATGGTGAAGGTTGGCTTGGATGTTGTCAGAGTTCGAGAATACGTAGGCGAGGAAGAAATCGGAGATGGATGCCCCTCGCTTCTTGAGTTGATCGGCGAGCTTCTTTACGAGCTCAGGGCGTTCCGAGTTCTCTCCCTCGAACATTGTCCACCACTTGCGGGCCGTTTCAGTGGCCCTGCCCCAGGATAGGTCATTTACTTTCATACGCCCAAGCTCAAGCAACGAGCTGACATCTTCGGGCAGGCGTGCAGCTGATGTATCGGTTTGTGCTGCGTGCTGTATCGAGGTCATTCTGCGGCGTACGTCAGACACAGATCCGGTATAGACAAACAATCCATTGTCGCTGTCTTCATTTTCAGACAGCTCCAGTAGTTCGTCGATACGGGAGAATGCCCGGAGCAGTGAGAATGCGTTGATGCGTTGTGCGAGCAAATTAAGATCGACAAGTTCTCTAAGGTTTCCTTTTTGGCTGAGGCCTACTTTGTGCCATATGGATGCGGTTTTCAAGGTGTCTGAGTTGTGATCCCACTTCGACGAGATGGAGGTGGGAAAGTACAGATCCGCGACAAGCTGTTTTGTCTGTGCGTCTTGCGGCGACAGCGTAGAGGCAAGAACGATGGTTGCTTCGGGCCCGTCTCCAGCGAGGTTGGATACTATGTGGTATTTGCTGTTTAAAACGTCGCGGATGGTCTTGAAGTCAGCTTCCCCTCTAAGTGGGTCGATATCGGAGTCGATATGCAAGTGATCTGAATGTGACCACCCGGCCTCGACAGCTAGGCGGAGAATATCGATGGCTTGCCGTTTCAGGCTCCGAGACATATCTCCTCGTTCGGTCGCAGCCGATGCCACCGAGTACATACATGAAAGGTTGTATAGAAACCTGCTGTTCCCGATGTGGTCGAATGGGTCGATGTTCTGCAGACTACTGTCAGATGCACCTCCGTAGGTCCTGCAGATGGTTGAAATGCCGGCTGTGTACATCTGTCCGTCTTCAATGTTCGGCGCTAGGTCCGCATAAGAAAGGGCGTCAAGTTCAGCCTCTTGGCATTGTCCTGCTCTGGCATAACTGCAGGCTCTCCAGTAGTAGATGCCGGCTGTTGTGGCAGCACCGGACTCGATATGTGCTGTCAGTCGGTCTATGACTATATCGTATTGTCCTAGATTGTATGAAGCGGCCGCCCAGGCCGAGAGGGCGCTTGTGTCGTCGGGATGCTCCTGGAGCAACATGTTCTGTTCTGCTTGATTTCGTGACCACTTAATATTGGGATCGAATGACAAAACTGCCGGCACACAGATGTCGAGTGGAATATCATCCATAGCGGCAACTTCGGCCGGAGGCTGCCACAGGTGGGCTGTTGTGGTTTCGATACTGCCTGTTCTCTTTTGCATCACTCCAGTATATCTGCGCCTATCGTTGTCTGCGAAATCGGCTAAAGTAATCAGTTCATAGCGGTTGCTACTCAGATTGCTTAGGTCAATATCAAAACGATCCGCATCGGTGATAAGGATCGTGTGATCTACAGGTGCCTCACTCGTGGACGCCCAGATTGCTACATAACGCGGCGGGGATTCGCCGTCCTCTCCTTCTGGCATGTACCCCGCAACATCGACTGGCGAGTATCCACAAGATTTCCAGGCGGCGTCCGTGTTGGCGAGGCACTCGGGTGACAAGCCATGTCCCAGCCACCAAGAAATGAAATCCCGCCTCCACACAGCGGCAACGCGGATTTCGCCACTTTCGTTATAGGGGCGGCACCTTACAGGCCGATAGCCAAATGGACGGATAGTCTCTGCGATTCGCAGAAACTCCGAAAAGCCCATGGTGTTACAATAAGCGAAATGCTCATGAAGCATTCCGCTTGCTGCCTCAAAAACCGCTGACAACTCTGCATTGTATTCGGGGCCATAGGTTCGATCTGCCTCAAACAAAGAAGTTAGCGCCCCTGCAGCCTCAGTTGCGTGATTCCGGAGGCGTGGCATTACAATGTCGTATTGTTGCGGATCGGCGTCCTTCAGCAATTCGATCAACAGTGCTGTATCATGCTCCCCCAAGAGCGCGACCACTCGCGATGCAGCATCGCGAACCGGTTCACTTCGGCTTCGAAAGAGCCTTCCTAGAGGCGCAAGTAGATATGTGCTCGCCGGCTGGAACACCTCAGTCAATTCCTGTAAGGTTGACATATTTGTTCGTATCTGATCAACGAGACGGGCGGCAATGAGCGCCGAATATTGGTGCCATTGCTCTTTACATGCGACTCCACTCAAGGCGGCAGTCGTGCTGTCTCGGGGCAGCGTGCAAGTTGCCAGGATTATCGCCGTCATTAAGCGTGGGTTAGGGGTGGCTTCGGCGACGGAATAGGCAGTGTTTGTATAGGGCAGAGCGGCAGGAGGACCTGGATTCCCGGGTAGTGGCGATTCCAGCCGTTGCCAGAGGCTGCTGATCAGGCTGTCGGCCGGTGCAAGAAGATGGTGTGATAACCTGCGGGCAACGAAAATCGCCTCCGCCTCTAGATTGGAGTCATGCAGGAAATCTATAAAGTTGTCAAGTCGGCCGGGATCTTCAAGGAAGAGCGCCCATCGGGCGCGTAATTCCCTGCGCGAATCCAATCCACTGCTTATAGTGTCGCGCAGTATGTTAACAATGACCGATGATTGATCCCCGCCGTATTGTAAAATGTTGGCCGTGTCCGAGGTCTTAGCCTCCAGAACCCAGTTACTGATAGCTTCTGCTGCTATTTTGCGCTCGTGGGTCAGTTTATTCAGGTGTTTTCGATCCTTGGCGCCATCTACTAAGATTATTGCCAGAACTGAAATAAAGGCGAAGCTGACCCATGTCAGAAGCCGAACCGTATGCCGCCGTCGCCGCCGCCGGTCCCTGTCATGTTCCAATTCCGAATGGCGACGCTCACGAGATTGGAGTACGGCATCGGTTAGGACATCGTGTGTCAACTCCAGATGCGGAAGGCCCAGACGCATCTCAACTCGTAACAGACGCTGGCTCACGAGGCTGTCGATCGCCGCCTTCGAGATACCAGGTAGACGAAGCGCGTCATCCAAGGACAGTGTCCCGCGATACCCCGAGCTGGTCAGGAGGCGGTCCTCTATGAAGGCCCGGACTTCTGGAGACTGGGTGTGAACACACCGTTCATAGAAGTCAGACAGGATCTCCTTGCGGGCAGAATCGAGAAGGTGGGTGTCAATCTTATCAAGTCCGCGAGTTAGGCGTTTGCGGTTGAGTTCGAAACATGTTAGGGCAAGTAGCGCCGGTTCGACTTCCAGTGTATCCAGGTGGCTTGTGGCTTCGACATCGGATTCTAGTTTCGATGCGGCGACGAATGCGACGACTCGCTTGGCCGAATCTTCATCGATCAAATGGGATGCGGGCCTGAGGATGGCCTCCAGGGCCTGGTCGCCATTCATCCACGTCAATCTCATGCGTTGGTGCATGAGGGATGGCATGCGAGGCATCAGTTCCTCGAAGTGGGGGAGGAAGTCCTCGCGCAGACTCAGTACGACCCTGTATGTCGGCTTGTTGTACGCAAAGGGCAACTCCTCGCCCCGGTCTAGGCGCTTGCGTACGCTGGGCGGGATCCTGTTCTCCACCAGCTCTTCGAGGATATCCAACAGCTGTGATGCGCGGGTGTCGTTCATGCCCAGCGTGAAGAGTTCTTCGAATTGGTCGAAGACGATCACTGGTGTCAGGAGATGATTACGCTGATCCCAGATTCTGGTGCTATGGAAATACTCCCATAGCGTCTCTTCATCACCAGGGGGCGGTGCATCGATATCGTAGGCCTTGATCTGCTCGGTAATGACGGTTTTGATCTGATCTGAGGCGGTTTTAGCATTGCGATCAAAGTATATGCGGACCGGGATCGGCAGGAAACCACTTGACCGCAATCGCGGGTAGAGCCCGGCCTGGAGCAGGGATGTTTTTCCTAGCCCGGATCGTCCGAACAGCACAGTGGAAGTATCCCGCTTGACTAACCGAAGCAGTCGTTCCACTTCCTTCGAGCGTCCATAGAAGAATGATTGGTTCCTCTCTGAGAAGGAGCGAAGGCCGGGAAAGGGTTGCTGATCGTTAACGGACACACGGTGCTCGATCTTCATCGCAGGCCCGCCTTCCGCATCCTCAAACCCCGGACAAGTGTTCTTGTGTTCTCTAGAAACGTTCTATCCGGCAAGCCCTGAGGCAGGTTGTGCCAATGCTTGGTCTGAAAGAAATCGGGGATGCCGCCCGCTTCGGGGCCGGTGTCGTCGATAGCAATCGGAATGATGAATGCGAACCGGTCGTCCATCCCCTGGGCCCGGTCGATGGCCCATCGCCATTCCTTGCGAAAATAGCCTTCGGGCCGCTCTGCGGAGTTCCGAGATATGACTGGCATGAACAACGAGCAATTCTTGATATTACGACGAATGTTCCTGTCCCAGTCATCACCAGGCTCGATTGCGCTCTCGTCGAACCACGCATCCAAGCCGATGGATTCGAGTCCCTGGAATGTTTTTCTTACGGCATCACGGTCCTCTCTCGCATAGCTAAGAAATATGGCGTCGGGTTCCATATGTGGAGCGCCCGAATTGTGCTGACGTGTAAGGGATGGCGAGGTCGGTTTTGGATTACGCTCCATCCAGCGACGATGTAATTCGTCTACGAATGTGCATGCTCCACCCTCGGTGTATACGTCCACTGCGAGATAGTGTAGAAATCGCACCAAGCCGGGATCGTCCAGGGTGCGGTCGTCGGCGATCATTTCAGACATGTGTCGTAGAGAAAGACGCTCGTTACGGACCGTGCGAAGGAAAAAGCGCGACAACCAGTCGGAATAGCTGCAGCCTATGAATAGCAGATGGTTGTTGCGCAACTCGTCAAATAGAAGTCTTGGCCTTCGTTCGGGCGACTGGAGCGCGTTGATGAACTCCAGCATGTCTTCGTCCGTCACGGCGTAATCGGTCGACGAGGTGAGCGGCCCGAAAATCTGATAGACGACTGGTGTGGAGAGATCTTCTTTTCCCGATGGCAGGTCCTGGACCCTCAAATGCGGTGAATGTGCCAGTCGGCGTGTTTTCTGGTCACCGGCGAAGCGGACTTCGTCGATGGCGTCCGCGAGGAGTCCGTCGAAGGTCGTGCTCACATAGAGATTGAAATTCCTGATTTCCGCTAATTTCTGGAGGGGCCGGGACGGCGTCGGCGCGAGTTTTTGCATAGCGACCTTGAGACGTGAGTACAGGCGCTGAGGGCGATCACTCCTGGCCGTGTAGTAGGAAGCGAGTTGCTGCAGATCGGAATGATCCACTAAGCCCTGCTGTGCGATCTCGAGTTCGGAAGCAAGAGTCGCGGCAAGATGTGCATGGAGGGGGACATCGCGGCCGTCGAGATTGACGACCAGCAGATCCGGTCCGATCACCGGAATCACACGCTGATCTTCGATTTGAAGCAGAAGGTCTTCCCAAGGGAACTCTGGTTGAGTATTGAGGTCCGGCTTTAGTGGAGTATCACCCATGACCCTTCTGTCCCTCCGGCGAAGCAAATATCCAGTCTGGATTTTCGATTTAAGTATGTGCCGAGTCGAGTATGACTGATGCCAGAAAATGATGCAATCATCTGCATCCGTCTCCGACCCGAACAACTTGGAACCCCGCTCTGGCCAGGACCCGCGGCGCGGCGCGCACGGCCTGGCGGTCCTTGTCCTTCTCGTGCTCGGGCAGATCCGTCCAGGGCACGAGACAGGGGTTCGTCTTGTCGGTCTTGGGGCCCGGCGCGTAGGTGAAGCCGTCGGCGGTCTTGTCCCGCACCCAGCGCTCGTGCTCCATCTCGGCCATGCCTGCGACGTCGTCGTCGTCGAAGGCGTGATACTCGGCCTCCCAGTCGGACAGGGGGACGATGTCGTAGCCGAAGGCCCGCAACCGCTCCGAGATGTGCACGGCTTGGTCGATGTTCGACTTGCGCAGCTTCGGGCCCAGTTCGGGCCAGGGCTTCATGGCGGGATCCGTCATGTCCAGGTGGCCCGCCATGGCCCGGTGGGCCCTGTACTCCTCGTGGATGGCCCGCGCGATCACGACGAACGTGTCGGTGTCGAGCAGGTCGGCGGTGAGGCACCGGGAGTAGAGGCTCAGTGACGTGATGTTGCCGAAGGCGCCGCTCTCGTCGTCGGGGCCGGGCAGCAGGCGGGTGAGCCCGCCGTCTTTGAGCATGGGGACGATGATGGGGATGCGCCGGCCGCGCTCGCGCAGGTGGCGGTGGAGGACCATCGCCGTGGAGGCCGCGTCCGTGGCGTCGTCACTGCAGACATAGGCCGTGCTGACGTGCGAGAGATCGGCCTGCGTGAAGTCGGGGGCCGGGTCCGGGCCGGCGTCGCGCCCCGACGCGGCCGAGGTCTCGAGCCGGCAATACCGTTCCAGCCGGGGGTAGCTCTCGAGCAGCGACGCCCGCCAGGCCCGGGCGTCGTCGCGCATGGCGGTGATCCGTATCCGGCCCTCGCGACGCGCGTGTCGCCAGTCGCCGACGATGCGCGTCACGAGGGTTGCGCCCATGTGTCCCGACCCGGCGATCAGGACGTGCGGCGCGTCGTCGGATTCGGTATGGGCCTCGTCGAAGGCCGGGAAATCCGCCAGGATCATGCGGGCGCCGGTCTCGTCGATGTTGAGGTACTCGACCGTGAACCGGCTCGACAGGCGGTCGATCAGCTCCTTCTCGCGCAGATGCCTGCAGAGCCGGATGTCGCGGATGTACGCGATGCAGGTCAGCGCGCCCGTCGTGCGGGCCGCGATCGCGCGTTCGGCGGCGATGGCGATGTCGGCGTTGAGTTCGTCCTCGCCGCAGCAGGCGAAGACGTGTGTGGCCTGGGCGACCCGGGCCCGGCGCAGCATACCGGGGTCGGCGGCGTTGCCCACCAGCACACCCATGCCCCGATCGCGGCAGATCGCCAGGTTGCCATTGTCCGGATCGCTCTCGACGACCACGACCTTCCGTCCCGCGGCCTGGATCTTTTCCGCCAGATGCAGGCCCTTGTCGCCCAATCCGCAGATGATGACGTGGTCGCGGCACCTGATGAGGCGGGTCTTCAACAACTGGTCGCGGAAAATCGTCAGCACGGCCAGCAGGGCCGCGTAGGCTGACACGGCGGGCGCCAAAAAGCGGGCCACGTCCAGTTGCCAGGGGGTCGTCGGCGTCACGGCGCCCGATTCGAGGAAGAAGAGCTGCAACACGCGATAGAGTATGTCGGATGTCGAGGCTGCCTGTTCTTGCAGCTCGTGATGGTCCCGGAAACCGCAGTAACCGAGAGCGATGGTCACCAGGGTGGCGATGACGGGAATTAGCCAGCGCAGGAAAGGCATCCTGTCGTGTCCGTGCGTCATGTCCGACTGATTCCGTCTAGAGGCATGGGTCGATTCCCCCCAACCACTGAAGATGTGGATCGGAGCGGAGTCTACCCCGTGCGGATGGCGTCAACAAGGGACAAGGGCCCGGGGGGTCAGCGCTGCTCCCGCTCTCCCGGCGAAAAGATCTCCCGCAACGCGCTCAGCCGCCGCAGCCGCTCCTCCTGGCTGTCGGCGTTCTTGATGGTCGACATGGAACGCCCCAGCACCTTCTTGATGAAGCGCTGCAGGTTCTCCTCGACGGCCGCGGCCACGGCGTCGGACTCCCGCTTGCGGACATAGCCGAGCTGCTTGTCCTTGACCTGCTCGAGATAGGCGCGGAACTCGGCGACGGTGGGACGCAGGTCCATGTCCGCGAGCCAGCCGTGGAACTCTTCGAGCTCGCGGTCGATGATGGCCTCGGCGTCGGGCACGTGCTTGCGGCGGGCGGTCAGGTTGGTGCGGACGATCTCGTCGAGGTCGTCCAGGCCGAAGAGGTAGGCGCCGTCGACGTCGGCGGCGTCGGGATGGATGTCGCGAGGCACGGCGATGTCGAGCAGGAACAGGGGCTTGCCCTTGCGCGCGCGGGTCGCCGTGCGGACGGTCTCCGCGTCGATGACCGGCTCGGGGCTGCCCGTGGTGGCGAGCACCACGTCGACCGTGGCCAGGGCCTTGCCGAGCTCGTCCCAGGGACGGGCGCGCACAAGTTCGCCCTTGCCCTGGTTCAGGTCCTCGGCCAGGGCGGCGGCGCGATCGGGGCTGCGGTTGACCACCGTCAGGCCGCCGATGCCGCCCTGCAGGAAGTGGCGCGCCGCCAGGGCGCCGGTCTCGCCGGCGCCGACCAGCAGGGCGCGGTTGTCCGAGAGGTCGGCGAAGAACTTGCGGGCCAGCTCCACCGCGGCGAAGGCCACGCTCACGGCGCCGGTGCCGATC
>Ga0180435_10003341_pt1 | contig 16141 bp, 13 predicted proteins | sample SS_ome_3_FD_132467 | JGI IMG/M metagenome (GOLD analysis project Ga0180435, IMG submission 132467) | Hypersaline lake sediment archaeal communities from the Salton Sea, California, USA - SS_3_S_1 metaG | ecosystem: Environmental > Aquatic > Non-marine Saline and Alkaline > Hypersaline >... | reverse complement strand
TGCGCTGTCAAGGTCCACCGTCGAACCCCTCTTTCCCACCCGGCTGCCAGCAGCCGACAACCATAGATCCGACAAGAAAACGTACGATGCCCATCTCAACCAGGACCAATCCATCACGCTGTATTCATTCTAGCACCAGATTCACGGAGGGTCAAATACCAGCCAGAAGCAGACGGCGCCAGTGAGCTGACGGGGCCACACGCTAGGTCGAGACGGTGCACTGTTCCGTCCTTGCTCCTTGCGCGCTTCAAGCCACCCTCAAGCCAACGCTCCGTCCCATGCTGGCGCGTGTCCCACGCCGATCGGATCCCTGCGAGCCTGGAATCGACATAAGTCGACAGCGCCCGCTCTCGATACCGCGGTCGGTCAACCGCCTCGTCATCCAGCCCACCGGCTTTCTGCGACCGCTGCACCGGTGCCTCTTTCGAGAGCGGACGAAGAGGCCCTTGCCAAACCCGGGGAACGCGCGTCGATTGCCATCCAGACAACTATCGAGTCTCGCCCACAGGCGGTGGTTCCGCCGAGTCGCCGTGGCAGGGTAGAGACGGATTCAAACACGCAGACAGCGTCGCAGACGAGCCTGTCGAGTTCAACGTCCTCAGCTCACCCCTCACCTTTCAAGAGGCTGACGATGTTCTCAGGGTCACGGGCATCATGAAGGCTCGTTGACCGACCGACAGCGAAGGCTGGTGGCGAGCCCTCCCCATCCTGGCGTGGCATTCGCCCGTGACTGTGACGGAGCAGTGCTGGTCATCGGTCCGCCGGTCAATCCACGCCGCATCGAGGTCTGTCGGATACGTGGTTACGTGCCGTGCCGAGGAACAGGCTGCCACCTGGCCGCAAGTCGCACGACCCCGCATCCAACCGGTCCCGGAGGGCCTCTCCTCGCTCTCAAACATGACAGCGCACCCGGTCAGTAGGTCCTTCGCCGTCTCTCCACAACACCTTCCCCACTCCCCGGCGCGCTGGAGAACGTTCCGCAGGTGCCCACCCTTGTATAGAACCTAGCCGATCCTCAGACTCCGCCGGAGCAGATCGATCTCCTTCATGCCAACCAACAACGCGAGGCCTCCGTAGACGCCGAGCCCGACCGCGCCGGAGACGCCCACGACCACAATCTCGCCCATCGTCCCGGGCGGCACGATGCCCGAGAGCCCTACCACGAGTACGTGCACAGCACCGCCCATGATCAACGACAGCGGCACGGCCGTGAACACCGTCCTCCAGAGCCCCTGCCCGGCCAGGCCTCCCATGCGTCTCCGCAGCAGGATGATCATCAGTAGAGCGTGAGCGGCCCATTTGAGGGAATTGGCCAGAATCAGGCCATTCAACGTCAAAGGCACAACCAGCGTTGGTGCCAGCGCAGCGACCACATACAGGATCACCGTCGCCACCCCGACCAGAGCCGGGGTCCAGGTGTCCTGTCGCGCGTAGAAGGAGAAGATCAGTGGCTGATCCACCGCGGCGAAGACTAGGCCAATCAGGTGAAACCGCAGGGCGGCCACCGTCGCCACCGTGTCCACTGCCGTGAAGTCTCCGTGCTCGAAGACCAACTTGACGACCGGTGTCGACAGGACCCATAATCCGATCGCGGCGGGCACGGTCAGCGCAACCACCAGTCGCAGCCCCTGGCCCAGAGTGCTCCTGAACTGATCGGCATTCCCCATCTTCGCCTGTCGAGAGAGGACAGGCAGTATCGCAATGGAGATGGCCGTACCCACCAAGCCCAGCGGGAACTGGATAATCGTGGCCGAGTACGTCATCCAGGATGGTGAGGACGGGCCTGTGTGGGATGCGAGACGGTAGCTGAGCAACTCCGCCACCTTATCCACAGCCAGGCCAGCCAGGATCGGCAGATAGAGACGGCCAATGCGCCGAAACGCCGGGTGCCGAGGGTTGAAGCCCAGTGTGAGGCGGGCGTCGCGTAGGCCGGGCAGCTGAAGGATCACCTGCAAGAACGAGCCTGCCACCAGGCCGATGGCCATGCTGTAGACACCCCATTCCTGACCGAAAGCCAGGGCCAGAGCAACCATCGCGACGTTGAAGACGACGGCGGTGAACGCGGGGAGTGCGAAACGTCTCAGAGCATAGAGGGCCCCGGAGACAACACCTGCCAGGCTAAGGAAGAGCACACCCGGCATCATCACCCGCAGCAGCCGCACCGCCAGCTCTTGATCCTGCTTTGGCAGACCTCCGGCCGAGAGGCTGATCAGCTGGGGCGCAAACAGTTCCCCGACCACGACAAAGGCGAAGACAGCGACCGTCACCACCGTCAGCAGCGAACTCAGCAAGCGCCACAGGTCTTCGCGCCGCTCGGGCGCCGCGTAGTCGGAGAAGACCGGAATGAGGGCCGAGTTGATCATACCCCCGATGACGAGAGCGTAGATGATCTTGGGAAGCGCCATCGCCGTGTCTAGCGCACTGACGTTTCCCCCGGCTCCGAAGAGGCCAGCTTTGACGATCTCCCGAACCAGACCCAGCACCCGGCTGACCACGTTCCCAATGGCAATAATGCCGGCCGCTTGAGCGACCTCGATCCCCTGGCGCAGCGACGAATTGTCGGTTTCTGCCAACTGGTGCCCTCCTCCGGACTGATTCGCCGACCGGGAGTGTTCTGGATGAGGATGAACGAGCCAAACGGCCGTTGCGGGAGTTCAACCATTCTACCGCGATTCAGCGCGTGTCACAAACTCGGCGCGTCCCGCCGGGGAGGGGTGCCCCGATGAGCTCTCACTTTGGTAGACACTCATCCGCTGCGCGACACGAGCCCCCTGCCAGCTACCCTCGAAACGTCGAAAACGCGCCCGTCCGCTGGGGATGCACCAACGAGTTGTCGCCCGGACTGGTGCGATGCACCCCACGGGCGTATGCTTGCCCCTATGTCAGTCACAGCGGGTCCGTACAGGGGCCGCCAACGGGCTCCAACCGGGGACCATCTCCGCGACAGGTCGTTAGCGCACCCGCCCGCCAGAACAAGCTTGCACGGAGCACCGATCCGTGGTAGAATAATCGCGTCGATAAAACGGAGATATTCAAGGAGGACATGGTGTCGCTGAGCAAGAGCGAAAAACAAGCGATCATTGAGGAGTACGGTCGAAAGGACAACGACACGGGCTCCCCTGAGGTCCAGGTCGCAATGCTGACGACCCGCATCAGTCAGTTGACGGAGCACTTGAAGGAACACAAGCACGACGAGCACTCCCGCCGTGGATTGATCAAGATGGTGGGCATGCGGCGGCGCCATTTGAATTACCTGAGCCGCAAGGAACCTGACCGCTACAAGAAAGTCATCAAGCAGCTCGGATTGCGCCGTTAGGTGCATCCTCTATTGGACCCGAAGCACAAGTGAGTCGGACGAGTAGATCTGAACCAGGTTCAGTCATCTACTCGTTTCGTTCGTATGACAACTGAGACCGGACGGGAGGCCAGGTATTGGGGGGTGGGACGTAGCTCCGCGCAGAGTTACGGCGTACCCCCCAGTCCCTGCTCCTCTGTGTCCGGTCGTAGACACGGAGGTACAAAGTGAATAGCCATTCATTCACCGCAACACTGGGAGGGCATACCCTGACGTTCGAGACGGGTAAGCTCGCCCCGCAGGCCGGCGGTGCTGTCACAGTAACGTCGGGCGACACCAAGCTGTTAGTCACAGCGACGATGTCGCGCAGCGTCCGCGAGGGGATCAGCTTCTTCCCCCTCACGGTTGATTTTGAGGAGCGGCTCTACGCAGCAGGCCGCATCCCAGGTTCATTCTTCCGCCGCGAGGGTCGTCCACCGGAGTCGGCCATCCTCATCGCACGGCTAACCGACCGGCCCATCCGTCCGCTCTTCCCCAAGAAGATGCGGAACGATGTGCAGGTCATCGTCACGCCGCTCTCGCAGGACGAAAAGCACCCGGCGGACATCCTGGCCATTATCGGTGCCTCAGCGGCATTGACGATCTCCGATGTCCCCTTTGACGGGCCGATTGGAGCGGCGCGGGTAGGATACATTGACGGCGAGATTGTCGTCAACCCTACCCTTCCTGAGATGGAGGATAGCGAGCTCGATCTGAAGCTTGCCGGCAGCAGCGACGCTCTCCTGATGGTGGAGGCCAGTGCGAACCAACTCAGCGAGAGTGTTATGGTCGAGGCCCTACGTTCTGGATACCACGAGATTCAGGACACCATCAACACCCAGAAGGAGATGCGGAAAGCCCTCGGCAAGCCGAAGCGCGATTTCACGCCCCTCGGCGTCGTCCCGGACGAACTGGTAGACCGGATGCGCCACGAGGCGAGCGATCAAATCGCGGATGCCTTCTACGAGGCCGAGAGCAAGGAGGAACGCGACAGCCGCGTCCGGGCACTTCAGGACGATATGGTGACTCGTTTTGGCGAGGACTGGGAAGAAAAGGTGATCAAGGAGGCAATGGACGACATCGCCCGCGAGATCATCCGTGGCCGCACCATCTACGACAACCGCCGCCCTGACGGCCGCAAGTCCGACGAGATTCGCTCCCTATCGGCCGAGGTTGGACTCCTACCTCGCGCCCATGGGTCGGGCCTCTTCAGCCGCGGTGAGACCCAGGTGCTCTCCGTAGCTACAATGGGTACCCCTCGAGAGGAGCAGATCATCGACGATCTCTCCCCGCGCGAGAAAAAGCGCTACATGCACCACTACAACTTCCCCCCCTACTCGACCGGCGAGACCTGGCCCCTCCGCGGGCCCAAGCGTCGGGAGATCGGACACGGGGTTCTGGGCGAGCACGCGCTGCGGCCCGTCTTGCCCAGCGAGGATGAATTCGCCTATACCCTTCGCGTCGTCAGTGACGTCCTGAGCTCGAACGGCTCGACGTCGATGGCCAGTGTCTGCGGCAGCGCTCTGGCGCTTATGGACGCCGGTGTGCCCATCAAGGCCCCTGTGGCCGGCATCGCAATGGGCATGATGAAAGACGGCGATCGATATCAGGTTCTGACCGACATCCAGGGCCTCGAGGACCACATCGGCGATATGGACTTCAAGGTAGCAGGCACCCGCGAGGGCGTGACCGCGCTCCAGATGGACATCAAGCTTGGGGGCATCTCCTACGAGCTCCTCGAGGAGGCTCTGGGCCAGGCACGCGACGCGCGGATGGCCATCCTCGACGTGATGGACCAGGCCATCTCCGAGCCGCGCGACGATATGTCGCCGTACGCGCCGCGGATGACCATTCTTCACGTCAACCAGGACAAACTGGGCGCCGTGATTGGGCCAGGTGGCGAGACCGTCCGCTCCATTGAGGATGAGTGCGACGTCAGCGTCGACATCCAGGACGATGGAACCATCTACGTGGCCGCCACCAGCGGTCCCTGCGCCAAGCAGGCGGTGGCGATGATTGAAGCCCTGACGGAGGAGCCGGAGGTCGGGCAAATCTACACCGGACGTGTGGCAAGGACCACCGACTTCGGGGCCTTCGTCGAGATTCTACCCAACACCGACGGCATGGTCCATATCTCACAGCTTTCCAACGAATTCATCAACAGCGTCGAGGACGCCGTCAAGGTTGGAGACGAGATCATGGTCATGGTCACCAATATCGACCGGGACGGGAAGATTCGCCTCTCCCGGCAGGCCGTACTCGAAGGCTGGACGCCTGAGGAAGCACGCGCCGCCGATAGGCCCGGTGGTGGACGCCGGCGCCGGTAACTTGCTCGTCCTCTGAGCGGATTATGGAAGAGACCCACGAAAAGAACTCTTCGAGCATAGAGCCGATCCCCGAGCCCCGCAAGTCACAGGGTTCGGGGTGGCTGCTGCGCGTGCTCCGTGAGATCGGCGAGACCGTCATACCAGCGGTCGTTATCGCCCTCTTCATCAACCTCTTCTTGGCCCAGGCCACGCAGGTCCTGGGCCAGAGCATGGAGCCGACGCTGCACAGCTCTCAGCGGGTGGTGATCGAGAAGATCAGCTACCGCTTCCACGGCCCGCGCCGCGGGGACGTCGTCGTTATCGACTCTCCGAAGCAGAGCGAGATGCTCATTAAGCGGGTGGTCGGCCTCCCCGGCGAGACGGTGGAGGTCAGCAATGGGCGTGTGCTTGTCGACGGTGAGCCTCTCAAGGAGGACTGGAGCGTCAAGCTAGGCGGCGGCAGCTACGGCCCGCATACCGTGCCTCCCCTGCACGTTTTCGTCCTGGGCGACAACCGGGGTGCCTCCAACGACTCACGCAGCTTTGGGCCGGTGCCCATTGAACACATTGTGGGCCACGCTTGGGTCTCGTACTGGCCGCCAGAGGAGATCGGGTTCGTCGAGTAGGCTGTTCCAGCGCGCTGCACGTGACGTATCAAAGGAGAGGGCCAGGCGAATGCCTGGCCCTCTCCTTTTTGCATTCCCAACGGGCCCCTTCTCTGCGCTCCCAACCGCAGTAGTGCGCTTCGTGCTAGAGGAACTCCTTGACGCTGTTCTTCACAGCATAGGCGGCCGCCTCCGTCCGATTCGAGACATCGAGCTTGCTAAGGATACTGCTCACGTAGTTCCGTACCGTCCCCTCGCCCAGATAAAGCTTCTCCGCGATCTCTCGATTCGTCTTTCCCTCCGCAACCTGCGCCAGGACCCGCATCTCCTGATCCGTCAACTCCTCGAAAGCCTCGGCGTGTTCCCTCCGCGCTGCCTCTCGCACCCGGTCGAACACCCGCTGTGTCAGCGCGGGGTCGAGCAGAGCCTCGCCTCGGGCGACCGTCTCCAACGCCCGAATAAGGTCCTCGTTCCCAATCTGCTTCAGCACATACCCACAGGCGCCTGCCCCGATCGCGTCGAAGAGCATCTCATCTTCCGCGTACGAGGTGAGCATGATTACCTTCGTATCCGGGGCCAGTTCCACGATCTGTTTGCAGGCATCGATGCCGCTTCCCCCGAGCAACCGGATGTCCATAACCACCACGTCGGGTTCCAGTAGCAGCGTCTGGCGCACGGCGTCCTTCGCCGACGCCGCCTCTGCCACGACCGAAAAGTCAGGGTGGTTGTTGATCAGTGTCCGCAGTCCAAGCCGTACCACCTCGTGATCGTCAGCGATTAGAATATGAAGCGTCATCCTACCCTTTCTATAGCAAACCGCCAGAGGTCTCTACAGTTCATCCCGCCTCTTCGGACGGACCGGTGAACCGCTGATTGTAGGGAACGGTCACCGCCACCCGTAGTCCCTGGCCCGGGGCCGTGTCAATCCTCAGCTCCCCGTTCAACAGTCTCGCCCGCTCGCGCATATTGCGGAGCCCCTGACCGTCACCCTCGGGAAGCGAGGCAAGCCCTATCCCGTCGTCAGCAATGCTCAGATCCAGATGCTGCATGCCGTACGTGAGCCGAGCAGTCACCTCCGTCGCGCGGGCGTGTCTCGCCGCGTTCGTCAGGGCCTCGCGTGCGATCTGCAGAACGTGCTGTCGCCTCTGGGCGTCGAGGTGACGCTTCTCGCGACCATGGCCCACCACGACAAGGCTCGTCTCCAGTAGTGTGTTCACCTGGAAGTCTCTCAGTAGATTCCGTAGCGCCGTGTTGAGATCCTCCTGAGGAATTCTGCCGCGCAGGTCGAAGATGTACTGCCTGATGTCTTGGATCGTCTCGTTCAGATTCTCGATGGCCTTGGTGACCTGCTGCCGTGCCTCTGTTGGACTCTTATCAAGGTTCTGCCTGGCCCCTTCCAGGATCAGGCCCGAGGCATAAATCGACTGGATGATACCGTCGTGGAGGTCCCTTCCGATTCTCTCCCTCTCTGCCACGAGAGCCTGCATCTGCTCAACACCCTCGAGCCAGATTTCGATTTCATCTAGCACCACCTCCAGGGCGCGGGCCACGCCGAAGGCCATGCCAACCCCCACCAGGGTCCGGAAGAACGAGACAGGCACCCCCGTCCGGTCGAAAACCGCGGCCTCGTTCAGAAGACTGGCCGGTAGGAATGCAGCGGTGGGGCCGATCAAGCCCCCGAAAAGGGCGAAGGCCGCTAGGGCCACCTCGGTGACGCGCATCGAGGGCTTCACCAGAGGCAAGAACCGGTCGGGTTCGATCGTGCGGTACGTTTCCCGGCGCAGCCCCCACGCTCCCAGCACGCCCCCGGGCAGCGCCATTCCGTACCGAGCCGAGACCTCGCCCAATACCCACATCCGCTCCCCCGAGAGGCCCGCGATGCGACCCACAAGCAAGCCGATGACCCACAGGCACAACAGAGCCGCGCCGATGAGCCATCGCTCCCAGCTCCCGTTACGCGTGGGCAGACTGACCTGGAGGGCGAATGTGAGAAGAGCTGCGTAGCCCAACCCGAGCATGGAAATGCGGAGCCATTGCAGCCATGCCACCGATGCCCCGCCGTATGCCAGCCAGGCACCACACCAGCCGCTCGCGGCCTCGCAGAACCCGAAGATCGCGAGGGCACCCAACTCGCGGGCGAGCTCTAGTCTGACGCCGCCTCGTGTTAGGAAGAGTATGGAGAAACCGAGGACAAAGAAGACCTGCCCCTGAAGAAGCAGCAGACCAAATTGGTGGGACGCCAACGCATCCCGCAACCAAACCACTAGAGCCTAGCCTTTCCCTGACCGCGCTATTCGTAATTATATCGGGGGGACGGTCCGGCGACAAATCGAAACAGGCAGAAACCACGTCTTCTACCGTGCGATGGAACGGTCGGGTCTAGCGCCTTTCCACGGGGCTTGCGAGCCTCCCTTCTGCGTATCGCGTGTGACGTCCTTCAAGGAGCGTGTGTCAGCCCGCTATCAGCACGCCGAAATCATCAGAGGTTACTCCCGGGCTCTCAACACCTTCCTCTGCGTAAAACTGGCCCACCACATCCCGCGCATCCTCGACCTTCGCCCCTGCCAGGGCCGTCTCAAGCGCCGCGAGTTTCTCAGCCGGATAGAAGAAGAAATCACCGGACAGAGAGACACTCGCCAAGCGGCCGTCCCGGACCTCCAGCGTGGCGCGCATCAAGCCACCCGGTGCCTTATGCACCCGCTGACGGACATCGACACCCGCGCGGATTCTAACCGCTCGGCCTCCTGGACGTCTACGTCCTCCCCTGTGGCGCCACGCATCAGACAGCATCCGCTCCCCCAGCCGGTCGATCTCCGCTCGACAGACCTCGTCGATCGAAGACACGACCTCCATCGGGCCCAGCATATCGGTGAACGTCTCCACCATCAAAGACCAAAGGCCATCCCGGTCGGGGACGGTTCCAATTTCCCGCCTCACCGTGGACAGGTTGTCCCGGATCGTCTTATACACCTTGTCGCGGAACTTCTCATCGGGTACGCGCAGGACCCGCGCCATCGTCTCATAGTCAAAATCAACGATCAGATTGCCCACCAGAACGTAGTAATCACCGATCTCGGCGGCTCCCGTTCCTGACACCTTGCGCTCATTGGCAACGATGTCGTTAACTTCCCGATACTCAGCGGGAATCCCCAGGGCCCGGTAGGCCTCAATCGGCGCTTGGAGAAACCTGCGATAGAAGGCCAGCTTCCCGCCATCGGGGACGAGGGGATTGTCGCGGTGGATAACCAGCTGGAAGAAAAGCTGATCGCCGTCCAGATAAACCGCGCCTCCCCCCACCTCCCGGCGGAAGATGGGAATGTCGTTCTCGCGGCAGTACGCCACGTCGACCTCTTGCTCCAGGTCCTGAAAGAAACCGATGCAGACGTAGGGTGTCGCAGGAGCCAGTAGGTTGAGTCCTTCACGGCCCAGTCGCGGCTGAGCGTGGTACAGGAGCTGAGAGTCCTCCCAGGATACACGCTTGAGCAAGTTGAGCTTCATGCTTTCTCCTCTATCCATAGATGCACGGATGATTGTGAGACCTCGTACCGTCCAGCGACACGGAACCAGTTAGCGCGCTATCAGCCTGTCGGTGAGCCGGGACACCCCCACGGCAGAACTCAAGCGACAGCTTCGAACACGTGCAGTCGGAAACAGGGCCTTCCAGAAAGCGTGAGCGGGCCGCAATGACGGCGCATCAACTGGGGGGGAGGTGCGAATCAAACAGGTGGACGTTAGCTCGACCGCCCGCGGCCCTGAAAACGAAGAGATCATTCTCATGACCAAGGAGCCAGGTCCACCTTCTGCTCCAGCTCTAGGAAGCAGCCAGCGCGGACAGAGGCGAACTACCCCGCCCTCGGATTCAGTAGGCATGATGGAGACGCTGCTCCCGGTGCTAGAGCCCCGGGGAAGTGTCCTGTGACCCGGCCTTGCGACAGTTGCATTTCACGTCGTCTGAAACAGGCTCTCGATCTGAGCCAGGATCTGCTCACTCGTGAAGTGGTGAGCGGTCAACGCTCCTGCCGGGCACGACGCAACACACGTGCCGCAGCCTCTGCACAGCGCTTCGTTCACCCGCGCCACGTTCTCCTCGTCAACGAAATCAATGGCCGAGTAGGGGCAGAGCGAAAGACAGGTCTTGCAGGCGGAACACAGCGTCTCGTCCACCACGGCGACGACAGGAGAGATCGTAACCTCACCCCGACTCAGAATCGTCGCGGCCTGATGGGCGGCGGCATCGGCGTGGGCCACGGTGTCTGGGATATCCCGAGGTCCCTGGCAGCACCCGGCAAGGAGGACGCCCGGTGCATCGGTCTCGACCGGGCGTAGCTTGGGGTGAGCCTCAGCGAACCAGCCGTCAGACCCGCGACCCAAGCCGAAAAGCGCCGCAACCCGATCAGCATCCTGCTGTGGCTCAATGGCCGACGCCAGGATGACCATGTCGACGTCGACTCCAAAGAGCCGTCCCAGGTCAGCATCTTCCCCTCTCACCCGCAGCTTCCCGTCCTGCAAGACTTCAACCTCGGCGCCGTGACCACGAACGAACGTCACCCCCTCCCCCTGCAGCCGCTCGTAGAACTCCTCGTAGTTCTTGCTGGATGTACGCATATCCATGTAGAACTCGTACACCTCCGCACCGGTGCTCTCCCGCACCAGGTGCGCCTGCTTGAGCGAATACATACAGCAGAAACGAGAGCAGTACTCATGAGCGTGGTGGTCGCGGCTGCCGACGCAATGGATGATGGCGACTTTGTCGGGTCTCCTACCATCGGCAGTGACGATCTCCCCTCCGGTGATACCTCCGGAATTGGAGAGTCGCTCAAACTCCATACCGGTGATGATGTTGGGAGACTCCCCATAGGAATACTGCGATAGCTCGTGAGGATCCCACATCTGGAACCCGGTGGCCACAACGATCGCACCTACGTCCAGCTCGACGATCTCATCCTCTTGTCCAAAATCAATCGCATCGGCCTCGCACAGCATCTGGCAGGCCTGGCATGCGTCCGCGATATCTCCGTCGCTCCGATCCAACTGCCGGAAATGGATGCACGCATCCTTGTCGATCACCGGCACCAGGGGCACCGCCTGCATAGAGGGCACCCATACGGCACCGGTTGGCCCCAGAGGCTTGGCCTCGTAGACGGCGACGTCCTCAAGCGCGATCTCGATGGCGCCAGTCGGGCAGACGATCGTACATGCCCCGCAGCCAATACACTGACTCGATTCCTCCAGGAACGGGGGACCAACCTGGCGATCAGTTCCTCGCTGTGAGAAGTTCAGAACGCGGGCCTTGACGAGCTCGTGACACGTCCTCACGCACAATCCACAGAGGATGCATTTCTGTTCCGGATCCTCCGCGGGGAAAAGGGGCTTCGTGACGCCGTATTGCCGCGCCAGATCCTGGATGGCGGGGGCCTCCGGGCAGCGCGATAGCATCAGCGCCAACACCGTCTTGCGAGCCTCCCGCACCGGGCTCGAATCGGTCTTAACCTCGATCCCGTCCCAAGCTGGATACGTGCACGCCGTCTCCAGCTTGGACCGCCCGTTACGGATGATCTCAACGGTGCACAGGCGGCAGGCTCCGTAAGGCTCCAGGAGCGGATGGTAACACAACGTCGGTATCTCTATGCCATACTCTCTGGCAACCTCGAGAACCGTCTGTCCCTCCTCGGCATGAAACGCTTTCCCATCAATAGTCAATGTTGCCATATCACGCTCCTGGCTATCTCACCCGCACCGCGTCGAACCTGCACACGTCGTGACAGACGCCACACTTGATGCAGAGCTCTTGATCAATGACGTGCGGCTCCTTTCTCTCTCCGCTGATGGCCTCCTGAGGACACTGGCGCATACACAGCCCACATCCGGTGCACGCCGCAGGATTGATGGTGTACTCAATCAACGCCCGACAGACCCCCGCGGGACACGCCTTGTCCTTTATGTGAGCCTCGTACTCATCGTGGAAATACCGCAGGGTGCTCAACACTGGATTCGGTGCGGTCTTGCCCAACCCACACAAAGAGGTTTTCTGGACTGTCCTCCCCAGTGCCTCCAACCTGTCCAGGTCGGCCATCTCGCCGTGTCCTTCAGTGATACGGTGGAGAATCGCCAACATGCTCTTGATTCCCTCTCGACACGGGGTGCACTTTCCGCACGATTCCTCTTTGAGGAACTCCAGGAAATAGCGGGCCACGTCGACCATGCAGGTACGATCATCCATGATGACCATGGCGCCGGATCCCATCATGGAACCCGCCTCCGTGAGCCGATCAAAGTCCACCTCGAGATCGAGTAGATCACGGGGAATGCACCCACCTGACGGTCCACCAGTCTGCACTGCCTTGAACGCGCGGTCATCGGGAATGCCGCCGCCAATATCGTAGATGATCTCGCGCAGTGTGATCCCCATGGGTACCTCGATCAAACCTGGGTTCCTTGTCTTCCCTACCAGGCAGAACGTATTGGTACCCTTGCTCCCGTCCGTACCCACGGACGCGAACCAATCGGCGCCGGCGGCGACGATAAGCGGGATGTTCGCCCAGGTCTTGACATTGTTCAGGCAGGTTGGCCGATCCCAAAGCCCACGCTCAGTGGCGTGGAAGTGCTTGGGGCGGGGTTCACCGACCCTGCCCTCCAGCGACTGCATGAGGGCACTCGACTCGCCGCACACAAACGCGCCCGCGCCTCGGACGATCTCTACGTCGAAATCGAACCTTGAGTTAAGGATATTCTCGCCCAGGAGACCGTAGTCCCTTGCCTGCTGAATGGCAATAGTCAGATTTCGCACCGCCAGGGGGTACTCGTCGCGTACGTAGATGAATCCCTCCTTCGCCCCCACCGCGCGAGCCCCGATTGCCATTCCCTCCAGAACGCTGTGAGGATCGGCCTCCATGAGGCTTCGATCCATAAACGCCCCCGGATCGCCCTCGTCCCCATTCGCCACGACGTACTTGATCTCCCCGTGGGCGTCCCGGGTCGCCTCCCACTTGCGTCCGGTGGGGAACCCCCCACCGCCTCGACCCCGCAGCCCTGAGGCTTTCACCTCCTCGATGATCTCATCGGGGGTCATGCCGAACAGAGCGTGGCTTAGAGCCGAGTATCCCCCGAAGGCGATATACTCCTCAATGCTCTGCGGGTCAATCTTCCCGCAGTGGCGAAGCAGTCTCCGTTCTTGCTTGCTGTAGAATGGGATGTCCTCATAAATGGGAATAGCGTCACCCGTCGCAACGTCCTCATACGTCAGACGCTCGACGACTTCCCCTTTGACCAGGGTCTCTTCTACAATCTCCGGAACGTCCTCCGCTTGCACGTGGCAGTAGAAGATGCCTCCAGGGTAGATGTCCATCACGGGGCCCTTGGCGCATAGACCTCGACACCCCGTCTCTACAACCTCAATCGCTCCGTCCAGGCCACGCCGTTTGATCTCCTCCTGCATAGCGCGGAGTACGTCCCCGGAATTGGAGGCATCACATGCCGTGCTTCTACAGATCATCACGTGCGCACGCTTCATCTCAGCCATGTTGACATCTCCTCCCATAGCCGATCTGTGCGTGGACGAAGCCAACCCATCTGATGGTCACACACCCGTCTCTCCCCTCCGCACCACCCAGTCTTCGATTATCCGGTCCTCTAAGAGATGCTCTTCAACCATCTGGGGCACCTTTGCCGGTGTGATGTCTCCGTACGTCACTGTCGGCTTGCCAGCCTGATGGATCTCCACCAGAGGCTCCCTTTCGCACAATCCAGTGCAACCCGCAGCAGTGACCTCCGCCTCTACCCCGTGCGCCCTCAGCTCCTCCTGGAGAGCTTGCATCACCTGCCGAGATCCAGCGGTGATACCACAGGTACCCATCCCCACAGTGATCGTTGTGCCGACATCCAAACGGAGCGACACTTGATCGTGGAGGTCTGCGCGCAGGCGGTTCAATTCGTCCAAGCTTCTCAGCTTCTTCATGTCAGCTGCTCCTCTTCAGGTTCTTGCTGAGACAGACCTGCCCTTGCATCAAGCGTCTCCCTCCGCATAGGCCGCCTTCTCCTCCTTCAGAGAGGCAATGATTCTGGAAGCCTTGGCACTCGTGACCTTGCCATACATCCTGTCGTCGACGACCATCACGGGCGCCAACGCACAGGCCCCCAGGCATCGAACCCCCTCCAGGGAGAACTTGCCGTCGGGCGTTGTATAGCCAGCCTGTATGCCCAGTCTTCTCTCCAGATGCTCCAGAAGGCGCTGTCCGCCAATCACGTGACAGGCGGTGCCCAAGCACACCTTGAGCATGTGCTCGCCCCGCGGCTCCAACCGGAACGCCTTGAAGAACGTGGCCAGCTGGTAGACCTCTCCCAGGGACGCCCCCATCCGCTCCGCAGTGCACTCCAGCGCCGGACGCGGCAGGTAGCTGAACTCGCGCTGGATATCCTGGAGGACGGCCAGCATATGCCTCCTCTCAGAACCGTGATGCTCTATGATCTCGTCGACGCGTTCCAGTTCCACCGTCATCGCTCCCCTGCCTCTCTCGCTCCGACGTTGATGTCGCCCAGCTTGATGCGCTTTCCGTCGGGGATGCGGCGTGTGAAGCACTCGTTCCAGCAGATACCGCAGCCAGTGCACGCATCCTGATCCACGTAACGCGCTTTCTTCCGCACCTTGACTTTGAAGTTGCCCAGGTACCCAGAGACGTCCTCTACCTCACTGTAGGTCAGGAGAGTGATGTTCGGATGCCGACCGGCATCCATCATTTTGGGCCCCAGGATTCAGGTGCTGCAGTCAAGAGTTGGGAAGGTCTTGTTGAGCTGGGCCATCCTTCCGCCGATCGAGGGTTCACGCTCGACCAGGTAGACCTGGTACCCCATCTCCGCGATGGCAAGCGCGGACTGGATCCCTGCGATTCCCCCGCCTACGACGAGCGCTGCTTCCGTAAGCGGTTCCGTGCGCGCTTCCAACGGAGTATGCAGAGCCACACGAGCGACAGCGGCCCGGATCAGCCGATAAGCCTTCTCTGTCGCCTTCTTGCTGTCGCCGACCACCCACGAAACGTGCTCGCGGATATTCGCCATCTCAAACAGATAACGGTTCAGGCCAGCCTTTTCCACGGTGTTCTGGAACGTAGACTCGTGCATACGGGGCGTACACGACGCGACGACAACACGGTCCAGATTGTGACGCTGAATATCAGCTTGGATCATCTCTTGACCGGACCCCGAACACATGTACCCGTGGTCGCGAGCCACCACTACCCCGGGTAAGTCGCCGACGCGCTCCACCAGATCGTCGACTCTCACGACAGAAGCTATGTTGCTACCACACTGACAGACATAGACACCGATTCGAACGTCTTCCATACTAGCTCCTCTCTCGCCTGTCCGCTGCCTCGACCGACCGCCAGAGTAGCTCCACGACATCGACAGCGCGCACGCGAATACGGTTCTTTCGCGCCCCTTCCTGCAGCGTGCGTTCACACTGTTGACACGCGGAGGCAACGTACTTGGCGCCGGTTGCTTCCACCTGGGCCAGACGCTTCATCGAGACCCCAGCGGGAATCTCGGGATCCACCGTTTCCACGTCTCCGCCGCCCCCGCAGCAGAGCGCATCCCGCCGACTCATCGACATCTCCCGCAGCTCCAACCCCGGGATGGCATTCAAGACGTCCCGAGGCGCATCGTACACACCACCCTTTCGCCCAAGATCACAGGGATCATGATAGGTCACGATCTCGTCAACAGGTCCCAGCAACAACCGCTCCTCGTCTACCAATTCGGCCAGGAGCTCCGTTGCGTGAATGAGACGGAGCCCCGACGTATCGCCAAACTCGGGGTAGAGATGCGTCCAGGCGTAGTGACACGAGGGGCACGTGAAGACAACCTGCTCTGCCCCAGCCGCTCGTACTCTCGCCAGGTTATGT
>Ga0180435_10003340_pt1 | contig 16142 bp, 14 predicted proteins | sample SS_ome_3_FD_132467 | JGI IMG/M metagenome (GOLD analysis project Ga0180435, IMG submission 132467) | Hypersaline lake sediment archaeal communities from the Salton Sea, California, USA - SS_3_S_1 metaG | ecosystem: Environmental > Aquatic > Non-marine Saline and Alkaline > Hypersaline >... | reverse complement strand
CGTCCGGGTTTACCGGCATTGCCTGCCATCCAGGCCAACACAGGATGTCCCTGTTCAGCGCGGATCACGTGGAAAGGGAGGTTGGCGTTTGAAACCAGGCGCAATATCGCTGTCCAGGTGGACAGGTACCTGACCTCGCCCAGCTGTTGGGCCACATCCGGCGCCACCTCGGCAAGCAGCGGTACGGCCTGGGGTGCCGGAACGGCAACCACGACGGCATCGTAGCTGCCCCTGGTGTCGCCTGAGTCGTCCACCAGTTCCCACTGCCCACCGCAGGAGACAACGCTCGTGATGCGCGTCCGCGTGTATATCGTCAGCCCGTCAGCAAGATGTCGACCCAGCGCACTCATGCCCGGAGAGGCGAGATACCATTCGCCATGTTGGACGGGCGCGGGTAAACCCTCTCCCTGGTCCAGGTCCGCCACAGTCGGCGACCATTTTGACACCAAGCCCCGCTCTACCCATGCACTGACCCAAGGGCGCAGGATAGGTGATTTGATGGTGAAATACTGAGCGCCATGATCGACCCTTGCGGATGCCGTTCTTCGCGTCGCGGCACGCCCACCCATTCCGCGTGACTTCTCGAACACCGTGACCTCATGTCCCTGGTCGCTGAGCGTCCGCGCCGCCATCAGCCCGCTCACACCGGCGCCGATCACGACGACCCGGCGGGGCGCATTCACCGAAGGGCGCTTGACACGTTCCTGGTAACGCGCGAAGTCCAAGCGCCGTAGATGTTGCGTGGTTGAGCGCTGCCTGACCTTGCCCAACACGGCAGTCTCGGGAAAGGGACGGTCGAACAGCCCGAGTGCCCACAACAATCCACCATACGAGCTCGGATCGGAACCATCGAGTGCATAGCGATGATTGAGTTCCACCAGCGTTTGCAAGGCACTTTGCGCATCTGGCCGCCAGTGAGGGATCGACTTGGCCCATGTCATGCGCAAATTATTGTGTAGCTCGCCGTGATGCCGCAACGAAGTCTGCGCCGCATCCCAGAGCAAGTCACCGCTCAGCGACCGTGCGAGGGCCTCCTCGTCGATGACCTGCCGCCGGTCGTGCAGATGCTCTGCTAACGTCTCCTGGGCCCATCTCGGCAACTGCTCCACCCGCTCAGGATTCTGCGCGTGCAAACAAAAATTGAAGGCCAACTCCCGCCAGACGAACAGTTCGTCGATAAACTTGTGCGCACCCAGAGCGGCGGCTTCACGCGCGATTCGAAACGGGGAAACATGCCCGTGATGCAGGTAAGGCGAAAGCCGGCTGGTGCCCCTGGGCCACTCGACCGCGGCGTCGTTTCGTAAAGCAGCGTAGTCAGCCAAACCGTGCGCTTTGAAGGCGTCCCAACGCCGATACCCGGCTGCCGAGCCCCCGGGGGTATCGGCAACGGGTGGCACACCGTGGTCCACCGGAAGCTTCCCAGCGGTTTCCAGCAAGTCCACCGCGTGCAAGTCGATGCCGTTGACGCAACCCAGCTCAAGGTGTTCCTGGTACTCAGCGGTGGGTTCCGCCCAGGTTTGTTGCAAGGCATCGATAAGGCGGTTCTGATTTTGGCGGCGGAAATCAAATGCCCGGGCGAAGGATTTTGGCTGCGATCGCATGGGCACAAGGCATGCCGCGTCGACAGCCAGTGTGAACACCGGCGAACGTCCGGCGAAGTTCCCAATCCAGCGATCCATCGGTGGCGCAGGATAGTCCTCCGTAATGACAAGGCAGGCGCGTGATGCGAGTTCGTCCAGCGGAGACTTTTCCGCGGCTTCCTGGGGCAAGTGGAAAATCTGCCTCACCCCACGTTGCCCCAGATCGTTGGCAAGGTCCCGCGCACCTTCGAGTATGAAACAGTTATGTCGGTCGTTGCCGTAGGGATGGTTGCCGCCAAGACCCTGGTAAACCAACACCGGTACGCGCAAACGGTTTGCCAGCAGAATGGCTGTGTCCAAAGCCGGATTCTCATGGGCTCTGACCGCATGATGCATCCAGTACAGAACAAAATGCCCCTCTGGTCGAACGGGCCTGCCGTTGAGTTCGAAGCAGCGCTGCTGCAAATTTTCCGGCAGGAAAGCCAGCGTTGGAGCAGAAAGGGTTTGCTTTGGCATGTCTGATTCCATCTGCGTTGTCGGACCATTACCGTCGATCTCAAACCAGGATGAGCTGAATCCGGATTTCCGAGGACTTCAACAACAAGAGCGTTGAGTTTGCATTCCCGAAGACAGACTCGGCGCTCACCATTGTTCCCAGCCAATATCGGTGGCTTGCGAGGCAGCATCAAGGTTGGCTGGGCCGCCAAAATCTGAACATAACGGGAGCAACCTTGGGGGAATCGATACCCGGCACTGATCAGCTTGGTGGCTTTGCACCAATCACAAGGCCTGCTCAGGCAAAGCGGTAGAGAAGATTAACCGGAAGAGCCGCGATGAAAATCGATAGAACCGACGACTGAAACCGAAGTCAGAGAATCAGGAACCCACGAGAGGCATACGAAATGGAAAATATCTACGTCTGGATCGCTTTTTTCGGCGCCCCACTCCTGCTTTTGGCGATCACCGCCTTTGTCTACCGCCCTGGAGCACGCAAGGACTATCACGCTGCCAAAATGATTCCTTTCGAGGAAATCAAACGCAATGAGACGTGACCCTGGATACCTTCCACTGCAGCAGCATTGCGTTGTAGAAGTCCTCAGCTCAACAGCGTTGGCAAAACTTGCCTGAGGCAAGCGCAGGAAAAGGCCTTAGGGCAGCGAATGCGATCCCGTTCAGGAGAGGCCTTATCTCCGGTTCAGGATGAAGTCGTCATCGATGGCTGAGGGCCAGGGATGAACTGGCCCCAACCAACTCCGACATAAGCCGCTGCCGTTGCGGCGGGACAGCTCAGAAATCAGTAGAAGTCAGGCTGCCTTGGCGGGTTGCCATCGTAGACGTCGTTCTCACGTTTCTGCAGGTAGGCATCTCGCACGAAGTAGTACGGGTCGAGAGCTGCCTGGTCGAGCACGCGCGTCGCATTGATTAGATCAGCCCGGGTATCCACGAGATCCAGGCCTCGCAGGCTCCAGCGCAAGGTGTCGTCTTCGATATAGTTGATCGGATCGGTAAACCAGTCCGCTACCCTGCCAACACCATCCCGAGCGGAGGAAGGGCCAACAACCGGCAGGACCAGGTAGGGTCCGGAGGCAATGCCCCATGTACCTAATGTCTGACCAAAATCTTCACCGTATTTCGGCATGTCCAGGTTGCTTGCCACGTCGAAGAAGCCCCCGATACCGACGGTGGTATTGACCGCAACCCGGCTGACATCGCTCAGCGCTCGACCAATCTTGAACTGCAGCAGGTTGTTCACTGCCGAGGTTACATCGTCGATGTTACTGAAGAAGTTGGTGATTCCGCGATTCACCGGCTTTGGCACGATCGCGTTATAGCCCTTTCCAATCGGCCGCAGGACAGTGCGATCGAGCATATCGTTGAAATCGAACATGGCCCGGTTGAAATTCTCCAGGGGATCCCTGGGGTCGGCAAAATCCGGATCAGTAGTGGCGCAGCCACTCAGCACCAACGCGCCAGCGAGTACCAAGCTCTTCAAAGATCCAGCCAAAAAAGCCTTGTATTCCATTCTGATTGTTTCCTAGGTGCACACGGCCTGAAGCGTCGGGCCCAAACGACAGATTCGCGATTATAGGCAGCAAACGACTGCTAAAACAGCCAGAAAATGCTTAAACCATAATCATTGGGAGTTATCGACGCGCGCCCGAAAATCTTGACCACCGTGCATTCGCATATGTCGCGCGCTTGCTTTATGCTCCGCGGCCGTGAATGAAATTGCCTACAATCCTGCAATCAGCAGACGTTTTCGCGGCTACCTGCCGATCGTGGTTGATGTCGAGACCGCTGGTTTCGACGCCCGAACCGATGCATTGCTTGAGATCGCTGCTGTCACCATCGTCCAGGACGACAAAGGCCGACTGTCGCCAGCTGAGTCCTTTTCACACCATGTGCTGCCATTCGAGGGGGCCAATCTCGACCCCAAGGCGCTCGCTTTCAACGGGATAGACCCGTACAACCCACTGCGAGGTGCTCTGGAAGAAAAAGACGCACTGGTCAGCCTGTTTGCTCCGCTGCGTGCGGCAGTCAAGGCCAGCGGTTGCAAACGTGCCATTCTGGTGGGGCACAACGCGTTTTTCGACCTCGGGTTCGTCAATGCTGCGGTTGAGCGCCACAATTACAAGCGCAGCCCGTTTCATCCGTTCAGCACCTTCGACACCGTCACCCTCGCCGGGCTGGCCTTTGGGCAGACAGTGCTTGCCCGCTCCGCCATCGCCGCGGGAATGGAGTGGGATGCCCAACAGGCACACGGCGCCCTGTACGATGCCCAGAAAACAGCCGAACTGTTCTGCAGCATCATTAATCAATGGCATGACCTCGGTGGACCGAGGCCTTGGCTGGACGCCACTGAAGCAAACCCCACGGACACTCCAGCATAAAAAAAGCGGCCACACAGGCCGCTTTTCGCAGGGTGGCGCTAACCTACTCTGCTTCTTCCGCTGGCCATTTTTTGGCCGCATCAGAGACCATCTTTTTCAGATCGCCGCTGGCGTGCATTTCCAACGTGATGTCACACCCACCGACAAGTTCGCCGTCAATGTAAACCTGCGGAAAGGTTGGCCAATCGGCAAAGCGTGGCAGGTTCTCGAAGATCTCCGGGTCTGCAAGCACATTCACATACGCGAACTTCTCGCCGCAATCCTGCAAGGCCGCAGCCGCACGCGAGGAAAAGCCGCACTGCGGGAAGGTCGGCGTGCCTTTCATATAAATAATAATCGGGTTGGATTCGACCTGATCTTTGATTCTGTCCAATACATCCATCGGTGGTTACCTATGCCAATGAGTGGGGAAAACGCTACTTGTGAGCGCCCACTGTTCTCGTGATGAGGCAGATGGTAATTGCCTCTCCACCCCGGTAAACCCTTTTCTAACAGCGGAAAACCGTCAAATGTCCAGCAGGCCTTATCAGCGGCATGCTGAACATCCAGCGGCTATCAGCCGTTCATGTTCTGAGCAACGAATTCCCAGTTGACCAGGTTCCAGAACGCTTCCAGATACTTCGGACGCGCGTTGCGGTAATCGACGTAGTAGGCGTGCTCCCAAACATCACAAGTCATTACCGGGGTCTTACCATCAGTCATCGGGTTGGCCGCGTTGCTGGTGTTGACAATCTCCAGCTTGCCGGAAGCGTCTTTGACCAACCAGGTCCAGCCGGAGCCGAAGTTATTGATGGCTGAATTGGTGAACGCTTCCTTGAAGGCATCAAAACTGCCGAATGCCTCATCGATGGCGCCGGCCAGATCACCTTCCGGTGCGCCACCGCCGTTCGGGCTCAGGCAGTTCCAATAGAAAGTGTGATTCCAGACCTGGGCACCGTTGTTGAAGATACCGCCGCTCGCTTTCTGAATGATCTCTTCAAGAGAAGCGGTTTCAAATTCGCTGCCAGGGAGCAGGCCGTTCAACTTGTCCACGTAAGTCGCGTGGTGCTTGCCGTAATGGAATTCGAGGGTTTCGGCCGAGATGTGCGGCTCAAGGGCATCTTTGGCGTAGGGGAGTTCCGGGAGTACGTGTGTTGTCATGACTGCCTGTCCTTCAATTGATTATGGGTTACATTCTGGTGAAGCTGAGCATTGCCACGGCAAGCAAAGCTCCTTAAAACCGCCGCTATTGTAACCCCGTGGCACAAGAATTTACGGGGTTTCTGGCAGGGGCTTTCTAGTCGCCATCGACGTTGCGTTGCATCCAGAACTCAAGCAACGCCAGATGCCACAGCTTGCTGCCCATGATCCGGGTGTGGTGCATCTCCGGCGCGTCCAGCAACATGTCCACGTAAGCACGCTCGAACAGGCCGCGTTCGCGACAGGCCTGTGAATTGAGGATATCGCGCATAAACTCCAGAAAACTGCCGCGCACATACTTCAGGGCCGGCATGGGGAAATAACCCTTGGGCCGATCGATCACGCTATCAGGCACGATGCCACGCGCAACCCGCTTGAGTAGATGCTTGCCGTCTGACTTCAGCTTGATGTCCGCCGGGCATCGCGCTGCCACCTCCACCAACTCATGATCCAGGAATGGCACCCGTGCCTCCAGCCCGAACGCCATGGTCATGTTGTCGACCCTTTTGACCGGGTCGTCGACGATCAGGGTCGTGGCATCCAGTTTCAGTACCGCGTCCAGAAAATCGTCCGACATGGCGTCGTCCAGGCGCGAGGCAATGTAGCTGCCGGTGTGATCTTCACCCCGGTAGGCTGGCGTCAGCATGCGCAGCATCTCATCATGATCGCGGTCGAAGTAGTGCTTGCGAAACCGTTCCAGGCGCGAACCTTCGGTCTCGGCCAGCATACGCGGGTACCAGAAATAGCCACCGAACACCTCGTCGGCACCCTGCCCTGACTGCACGACCTTGATGTGCTGCGAGACCTGTTCAGACAGCAGGTAAAAAGCCACGGCATCCTGTCCGAACATCGGCTCGGCCATCGCATCCACTGCCTCGGGCAAACGCTTGAGCACTTCGTCGTTCGGTACCAGGAACTTGTGATGGATTGGCTGGTAGCGTTCGACCACCTGGTCCGAGTACTCGAATTCGCTGCCTTTTTCCTCAGGCTGATCCTCGAAACCCACCGAGAAGGTGTGAAAATCCTGTACGCCGATTTCCGCCAGCAGCGCAACCAATAGACTGGAATCCAGGCCACCGGATAGCAAGACACCGACCGGCACATCAGCCACATCATTACGTTTGCGCACCGCGGCCATTAGCTTGTCGTGGATCGCATCCACCCACTCATCCTCACTCAAGCTGAGGCCACCACGCCGCGCGTCCAATTCCCAGTAGCGTTGGATACGCGCGCTGCCATCAAGCTCAACCACCATCGAGTGCGCGGGGTTGAGCTTGAGTATGCCCTGCAGGATCGTATGCGGCGCCGGAATCACCGCATGCAGGGTGTACTGAAAATGCAGCCCGACCGGATTGACCGAAGCATCCACATCACCCGCCGCCAGCAAGGACTGGGTATTGGAAGCAAAACGCAAACGCTGGCCATTGAGACTGTAATAAAACGGTTTGATCCCGAAGCGATCCCGTGCAGCAAAGATTCGATTGCGCGCACCGTCCCAGATCGCGAAGGCGAACATCCCGTGCAAATATTTCGGACAGTCTTCGCCCCACTCACGGTAAGCCTTGAGGATGACCTCGGTATCCCCACCGGAAACAAAACGGTGCCCTTTCTCCTGTAATTGCGCACGCAGTTCGCGGTAGTTGTAGATGGCGCCATTGAACACCAGTGAGAGTTCGCCATCGACCATGGGTTGGTGTGACCGATCGGACAGATCGATAATCTTGAGACGCCGATGACCGAATGCCACCGGCCCCCGCTGCCACTGGCCGCTGTCATCCGGGCCGCGTCGCTCCAGCGCCGGCAGCATGCTCGCCACCACTTCGCCAGACGCTGCCTGGCCGTCAAACCTGAACTCTCCACAAATACCGCACATAGTTTGTTACTTCTCTGAAGTTCCCCACCCGCCACCGCCCGGGGTTTCGACACACAGGCGTTGACCGGCATTTACATTGGACTCGCATTTTGCAGGCAGAAGCTTTCCATCCAGCAGATTACGTCCAGCTTCGGCTGGGCAACCACCGGCAGTTCCCCAGGGTGAATGCGTGCGCCGCTCTGTCAGCAGGGTGAAATGTGCCGGCGACAGGAACTCGAACTCCCGCACCAGGCCATCCCCTCCACTATGCCGGCCTGCGCCACCGCTGCCCTGACGATAGGCATAACGATGCACACGCAAGGGATAGTGCGTCTCCAACACCTCGATCGGGGTGTTCAGGGTGTTGGTCATATGCGTCTGTACGCCACCGATACCATCATTCCGCGCGTGCGCCCCCATGCCGCCGCCGATTGTCTCGTAATAATCCCAAGCGTCGTTTCCGGAAGCGCCCATCGCGAGGTTGTTCATGCTGCCGTGACTGGCCGCCGGGATGCGATCCGGCAACGCCTGGGCCAGCGCCCCGAGCAAGACATCCACTACGCGGGTACTGGTCTCGACATTGCCGGCCGCCACCGCTGCCGGCCTGACCGCATTGAGCAAACAGCCCTCCGGGGCGCTCAGACTGATCGGACGGAAGGCACCGGCACAGGCCGGGGTCTGCGCAGGCATGAGGCAACGAAAGACATAGAAGATCCCTGCCGCAGCAACGGCCAAGGGGCAATTGACGTTACCGGCCACCTGCTCTGCCGTTCCCGCGAAATCGGCATGCACGGCACCGGAGTGGATTTCCAGGGCCACCCGGATCGTCAGATCGCGGTTGCCCTGACCATCGTCGTCAAGACAATCCGCAAACTCGTAAGTGCCGTCAGGAATCACGGTCAAGGCGTCGCGCGCAAGACGCTCGGCATAGTCATTCAGTTCCAGCAACCCCTGTGCAAAGATCTGTACGCCATAATGGGAGATCACCTTGAGCAGCGCAGCCAAGCCAGCACGGTTGGCCGCCAGCTGGGCGTTGAAATCGCCTGAGGACTCTGTCGGATTACGAGTGGCCTGCTGGAGACGGGCAAAAAATGCCCGGTTAGTCTCCCCCTTGCGCTGCAGGTGACCCGGCGGAATGAGCAGGCCTTCGTCATGCAAATCGCTGGAAATCGGCATACTGCCCGGCGTGGCTGCCCCGATGTCGGCATGATGTGCGCGATTCACCACAAAAGCCTGCAGTTGTTCGTTGACGAATACGGGGGCAACCACGGTCACATCCGGCAGATGAGTACCGCCCAGATAGGGATCGTTGAAGACCACCTGGTCGCCATCAGCCCACTCGATATCTCTTACGACGTCGCGCATCGCGAAAGCCATGCTGCCGAGATGGACCGGAATATGCGCAGCCTGTGCACATAATTCGCCGTGCGCATCGAAAACAGCACAAGAAAAATCCAGGCGGTCACGAATGTTGGGTGAGAATGCCGTGTTACGCAGCACCAGACCCATCTCTTCACAAACCGCATCGAGACGACTGGCAAAAATATTCAAGTCAGCAGGATTCATACTGACCTATTCTCGCCCAGAGACACCGGATACGCACCACCAACCGATCGACGGTTGATTGACGGAAATGCGGAACTCACTAAAATCCCCGCCCATTCCAATCGCATTCCAATCACCTCAACCTTCAGGGAGTCGTCCATGAACCCACTCAAGTCTCCATGGCAGTCCGTCTTTGTCGGCGTCATTCTGGCAGTCGTCATCAGTCTGCTGATGGGTACCTCCGGCTCTGGCCTGGGCCTGACCATCTGGATCCATGTCATCGTCGGCATCATGTGGATCGGCCTACTTTACTACTTCAATTTCGTACAGGTACCGGCGGTTGGCGCTGCGCTGTCTGACGGTGACCCTGGGCCGGCAGCAATTAACAAGTACGTTGCCCCTCGCGCCCTGCTGTATTTCCGCTGGGCAGCGGTGTTGACGTGGCTGACAGGGATCTCCGGGCTCGCCCAAATTGGCGGCGGAAGCGCAGGAATTATCGATGCGTTCACCCTCAGTAACGGCATGGGCGTAATCGGCGTTGGCGCCTGGTTGGGGACTATCATGCTGTTCAACGTCTGGGTATTCATCTGGCCAAACCAGAAGAAGATCCTCGGTCTGGTTTCCGCCAGCCCCGAGGAGATTGCCAAGGCGAAGCCGGTTGCCCTGTACGCCTCGCGTGTCAACACCCTGCTGTCGATCCCGATGCTGATGAGCATGGTTGGGCACGGACACGGTGGCTTCCTGCCCCTGTAACCCCTCCCGCTTCGACGAAAAAGCCCGGCACCGGAAAGCCGGGCTTTTTTTGCGCCGGCAAAAGACGCTTGATTCCTTGCCGGAATACCGCTATTTTCCCGCCCTTGCTGAAAAATTCGGCACCAGACGGGGTGGTCCTCACTAAACCGGGACCGCCTTTTTGTTTTTATGGCGTTGGGAAAATGTCCGACACATTGATGCACACCTACAACCGGCTCCCGGTGACTTTCAGCCACGGCGAAGGCGCTTGGCTGGTCGATACCGACGGAAAACGCTACCTGGACGCGCTGTCAGGGATCGCCGTGTGCGGACTTGGGCATAGCCATCCTGCGGTCACCGCAGCGATTGCCGAGCAGGCTGGAAAACTGCTGCACACGTCCAACCTTTACGGTATCGAGCTGCAGCAACAACTCGGGGACACCCTGACCGCGCTTGCCGGCATGGAACGCGTGTTCTTCTCGAATTCCGGCGCCGAAGCCAATGAAGCGGCCATCAAGCTGGCACGCCTCTACGGCAACAGTCGTGGCGTGGAAAACCCCGCCATCATTGTCATGGACAACAGTTTTCATGGGCGCACCCTCGCAACCCTTAGCGCCACCGGCAACCGCAAGGTCCATGCCGGCTTTGAGCCGCTGGTACAGGGGTTTGTGCGGGTTCCCTACAACGATGTGGATGCCATCGCGGCACTGGCTCGCAACAAATCCATCGTGGCGGTACTGGTCGAACCGGTACAGGGCGAAGGCGGCATCAATATCCCGGACGACAGCTACCTGGCAAGGGTGCGCGAAATCTGCGATGCCCATGAATGGCTGCTGATGTTGGACGAAATTCAAACCGGCATGGGCCGCACCGGCAAACCCTTTGCTTTCCAGCACTCGGATATCCAGCCGGATGTCATGACCCTGGCCAAAGCACTTGGCAACGGTGTGCCAATTGGCGCCTGCCTGGCGCGCGGATTGGCGGCTGATTTGTTCGTGCCAGGGCACCATGGATCGACGTTTGGCGGCAATCCGCTGGCCTGTCGAGCCGCACTTGCGACCTGCGATGTGCTGGACGCCGAGAACCTGACTTCACGGGCCGCCGACCTTGGCGAAAAGCTGGTGGGTGGTTTCCGATCCGCCCTGGCAGGGCTCGACGGCATCCAGGAAATCCGCGGCAAGGGCCTGATGATCGGTATCGAACTGGATCGCCCTTGCGCCGAATTGGTTGGTCTTGCCCTGCAAGCCGGCCTGCTGATCAACGTGACTGCCAACACGGTAGTACGGCTGCTGCCGCCGCTGATCCTCAGCGACGAGGAAGCCACACAACTCATCGAAAAACTCTCCAACCTGATTCGCGATTTCCTCAGCAACAGCTGAGCGCGCTGAACCGGGAGCCCTTCCTATGAGCGAAACGCAACAACCCCGGCATTTTCTTTCCCTGCTCGATCTCACGCCGGACGAGCTACAGCAGGTCATCTCGCGTGCCAGCGAGCTGAAGAAACTGCAGCAGGCCGGCCAGCCACACCCCACCCTCGCAGGTAAGGTGTTGGCAATGATCTTCGAGAAATCGTCCACCCGTACACGCGTGTCTTTCGAGGCCGGCATGGCCCAGTTGGGCGGCTCGGCCATGTTCCTCTCGCCACGCGATACCCAGCTGGGCCGTGGCGAACCCATCGAGGACACCGCCCGCGTACTGTCCGGCATGGTCGATGCGGTGATGATCCGCACTTTCGATCACGAGAACGTGGAACGCTTTTCAGAGTACTCCAACGTGCCGGTCATCAACGGCTTGACCGATATGGTGCATCCCTGCCAACTGTTGGCGGACATGCAGACCTTCGCCGAACATCGCGGCTCCATCAAAGGCAAGACGGTCACCTGGATAGGCGATGGCAACAATATGTGCCATTCCTACATCAATGCCGCCCGCCAGTTCGACTTTCATCTGCGCATTGCCTGCCCGGAGGGCTATGACCCGGAAGACGGTATCCTTGAGGCGGCGGGTGACCGCTGCGAGATCGTGCGCGACCCGATGGCCGCTGCCGAAGGCTCGCACCTGCTGGTCACTGACACCTGGGTCAGCATGGGCCAGGAAGAAGAAAGAATTCAACGCCAGGAAGTCTTCGGTGAGTACAAGGTTACCCACGAAATGATGGACAAGGCGGACCCACAAGCCCTGTTCATGCACTGCCTGCCGGCCTACCGTGGCATGGAAGTGGATGCCGACATTCTCGATGCACCCGATAGCGTGGTTTGGGACGAAGCGCACAACCGCATGCATGCACAGAAAGCACTGCTGGAGTTCCTGCTCACCTGAAGGTGAACCGCCACCGCCATGCCGCTGCTCAAGGTCGACAATATTGCCGCAGGGTACGATGATCACAACGTGGTCAACGACCTGTCGTTCCACGTTAACCAAGGTGAGATTGTCAGCCTGCTCGGGGCCAGTGGCTGCGGCAAGACCACCGTCCTGCGCACCATCGCCGGGTTCGAACCGATTCGTTCCGGCAGCATCGACATCAACAACGCCTGTGTTTCGACCCCCGGCCAGCTGGTCGCGCCGGAGCACCGTTCCATCGGCATGGTGTTTCAGGATTATGCCCTGTTTCCACACCTGAGCATCGCCGACAACATTGCTTTCGGGCTGCGCAAACTGGCCAACAAGGACCGCCGCTACCAGGTCAATAAGCTGCTTTCTGCGGTCGGCCTGCCCGGGCTTGGTGAGCGCTACCCTCATGAACTTTCGGGTGGCCAGCAGCAGCGCGTGGCATTGGCCCGCGCCCTCGCTCCCAGCCCGTCATTACTGTTGATGGATGAACCTTTCTCCAACCTGGACGTTGAACTGCGCGAGCGTCTCAGCCTGGAAATCCGCGATATCCTTAAAAATCAGGGTATTACCGGCATCATGGTGACCCACGATCAACACGAGGCTTTTGCGGTATCCGACAAGATCGGCGTGATGCACGAAGGCAGCATTATCCAGTGGGACACACCGTACAACCTGTATCATGAGCCCAACTCTCGATTCGTGGCAGACTTTATCGGCCAGGGCGAATTTATCACCGGCACCGTTGCGGCTCCGTCACATTTCGATACCGAATTCGGAATGTTGGAATCTGACCGCTGTGACTGCGAAAATGCGCAGGGACGCCAGGTCGATATCCTGTTGCGACCGGATGACCTGCTCCCTGACAGCGACGGCCCGATTAAGGCTACCGTGGTGGAGAAGGCCTTTAAGGGCGCGGAGATTCTTTACACCCTGCAGACCGACCAGGGCACGCGTCTGCTGTCGCTGTTCCCCAGTCATCGTAATCATGCGATGGGTGAACAGGTTCGCGTTCGGATCGAGGCCGAACACCTAATATGTTTTCCGCACCAGGAATAAGCCCGGTGCAACACGATCAGCAGTAGAGGATCGCTTTCGTGAAAAAACTTTTAACCTTCCTGATCGCCATGGGACTGGCTGCCGGCGTCTATGCCGAGTCCGCCTATGTAACCGACCAGTTCAAAATCACCGTGCGCACCGGCGAGAGCGCCCAGCATCGAATCGTCAGCATGCTGAAGACAGGTACCCGGCTGCAGGTACTTTCGCGCAACCAGGCCACCGGCTACACCAAGGTGCGCATGCCCAATGGAAAAGAAGGTTTTGTGCTTACCCGCCAATTGCTCAACGAGCCGGTCGCACGTGATCAACTGGCCGACCTGCAGGCCGAGGTTGATGCACTCAAGGCGGCCCCAGGTGAACTGCAGCAGCGCCTGTCCGACCTGACTCGCCAACATAACGAACTGCAATCCGCGCACAAGGAACTGACTGATATCAAAAAAGATATCGAGCAGGAACTGTCGGCGCTCAAACGCACTTCGGCAAATGCTGTGCGCATCTCAAATGAGCGCAATGAATTGCGCAAGCAGGTTGCCGAGCTGACCCGCAGCAACGAAGAACTCAAACAGGAAAAACGTGAGCTGGAAAACCGCAGTGCGCAACGCTGGTTCATGATCGGTGGCGGTGTGGTTGTCGGGGGCATCCTGATCGGACTGATCCTGCCGCACCTGCGTATCCGTCGCCGCAAAGACAGCTGGGGCTCCCTGTAAGCGGGTCCTGTAGGAGAGACTATGAATCCGGAAGATATCGTTAAGCGCATTCAGGCCGAGTACCCGGATGCGGTCGTGGAAACCGATGGCGCCGACTGCAATTTTTCCGTGGTCGTTATCAGCCAGGCGTTTGAAGGAAAGAATCCGCTGCAGCGTCAGCGCCCGATCATGGCGCTATTCAATGACGACATCACCAGCGGCGCTTTGCATGCCCTGTCGATTACCGCCAAGACCCCCGCAGAACACAACACCTGAAGAATGACCCGGTCAGGATCCCGCCTGATCGGCCACCTTCGGCGCCGTGATCCGTTTCAGGTTTAAACGGATCTTGCGCATGTCCCAGAGGACACGCGGCAAGCGCCCCCACTCACCCAGTATCCAGCCGACGTAAGCAAACACGCTGCGCTTGCGCATGTTGCTCAGGAAATGCGGATAACCACCGTAGACCAGGGTGATGTAAGGCGGCACCTGGTCATAAATCCACTGGTAAACACGACGCACGATGCCGAAGCGGTGCTCGGTGAAATACTTGTACACCTGGTAGCGAAACTCCTCGCGATCCTGGATCGCAGAGGTCACATCACTTTCTGATTTCGCAAACTCCCACGCCAGGTTGATGTTCTCCTCGTCGCAGGAGACCACACGGTGTTGCCAGAACGGTGGCAAAAACAGCATCTCCCCCGCCTTGAGTCGAAACTGCATGTAGGCCTTGCCCGCCACGTGGTGCTCGTCATCACCGATAGGCGAAAAATTGGTGAAGGGATAGAACTTCAACGGCTGATCGGGCGGAATTAGAATCCAATCCTTTGTACCCTTCATCTGCAGGTTGAAAATCAAGTCCAGACCATCGTAGTGCATGTTGGTCTCATGCCCCTTGCGATGCACCCAGATACGGATATTGCGTGGCCGGGTATGGATACCCTCTTCCCGGTAAACCTGCTCAATCACTGGTGGTGTCGTGTAATCGTCCGGCAATACCCCTTTTTCAGCGTTGAACCAGACCGCCTCGACAACCGCCTTGGGATCGTCCGCCAGTGCATCTTTCAGGTAGTCACCGCTCCATTTCTCAGCAGCAGGCCAGCCATCTGAGACCCCTTCAATGATGCAGGGCTGTTCCGGATCGAAGTATTTACGGCGAAATTCCTCAAAGCCGATAGTCGCCGGCTCGCGAGGTATTTCGCAATGATGGCCTGATGCTGATGCGCTCACATTCGTACTCCCAATACCCGCATTGCAGGACAGGCAAGATTACGGAATCGCTCAGTACAGCGCAATTTCGAAGAACCCAAAGCCGCTAAAAACAGCTAGCAGTTCGTAGATTATCCTGCTCAAAGTGCCAGTGGCTGATCCCTGTCAATGAACAGATTCATGCCTGCGGACGTCTGGTTGCCCGGGACGAATCCATTTTGCCAGGGTTCTGAACAAGACCGTGACGTCGATTGGCTTGGCAATGTAGTCATTCATACCGGCGTCTAGGGCCTTTTCCTTGTCACCTTTTATGGCGTTGGCTGTCATCGCGATCACCGGGAGCTGTGCAAACCGCTTCTGAGCGCGGATTCTACGGGTCGCCTCGTATCCATCCATTACAGGCATCTGGCAATCCATCAACACACCATCGAAATCCGCTTTGGCGAGCATATCAAGTGCCTGCTGGCCATCTCCAGCCACCTCGACCGCAAAGCCCTTCTCCGTGAGCAGGGCCACTGCCAGTTCCTGGTTGAATTCGTTGTCCTCTACAAGCAGCAGGCGCACACCGAGCAACCTCGAAAATGCTACTTCAGATGCTTCACCGACATCGTCCTCGGCCTGCATCTTGCGCACCGCACTCTCATCGCACTGTCTCAGCTCCAAGCTAAAACAGAAGGTGCTGCCTTTGCCCATTTCACTTTCGACACTGATATCTCCCCCCATCATCTGCACAATGCGGCGCGAAATCACCAGACCAAGGCCGGTACCGCCAAAACGACGAGTCGTGGAACTATCAGCCTGGGTGAATGACTTGAACAAACGTTGCTGCTGCTCCGGCGAGATACCGATGCCTTGATCTTCCACAGAAAAACGCAAGCGTACCAAGTCGCCTGTTGATGGCTCCTGCTGCACCGAAAGCGTGACTGCGCTCCCTTCTTCACTGAACTTCACGGCATTGCTGCCAAGATTGATCAACACTTGTGTCAGGCGCAACGAATCCCCAAGATAGGCCTTGGGCGCATCCCGATCAATTTTGACTGCAAGTCGAATATTCTTTTCCCGCGCTTTCTCTCGCACCATG
>Ga0180435_10003338_pt1 | contig 16144 bp, 17 predicted proteins | sample SS_ome_3_FD_132467 | JGI IMG/M metagenome (GOLD analysis project Ga0180435, IMG submission 132467) | Hypersaline lake sediment archaeal communities from the Salton Sea, California, USA - SS_3_S_1 metaG | ecosystem: Environmental > Aquatic > Non-marine Saline and Alkaline > Hypersaline >... | reverse complement strand
TACAACGAGTTCTGGCAACGCATTGGTGCTCAACTTGCGCCTACCGCCGACCTCCCGTTCTAGATGTCGCGACGTTGCATCTTCCAAGTTGAATCTCCGAGGTAGCTGAGAGGAGAGTACGTCGTCACCGCGATGTTACGCAGCAACTCGCACACACTGAGGCGAGCGAGATCGCGAGCCGAAGGGTGCAGTGACTCGCCCCTCGGAGGCGACGCCGACGGACGCAGTGACTCGGACGCACTGAGGCAAAGGACCGATCCGGCCGAACTGGGCAATAGCTTGGGAGCCCTATCAGATGCGATGTTGCGCAGCAACTCGCCCGCCCTTCGCGGCGCAAGCGCCGCGGAGGTTCTCCATTTGCGAGACACGGCTTTCGAAACCGCGAAGTGGCTTGAGCTTCCCGTCAGAAGCGATGTTGCGCAGCAACTCGCCCGCACTGAGCGGCGCAAGCGCCGCGAAGGGCGCATTTACTTGCGAACCTTCTTCATGAACTCCGCCATCTCAGGCATGCCGCCTTGGAACACGAGGTAGCCATCGTGCGGTTCACGCTCCGTGATTTCTCCGCAGACTGGTGTCAGCATGATGTCACGGACCTTGTCGAGGTCATCGGTCTGGCCCAGCGCCCATCCGAGTTTGATGTATGCGACTTCTGGCAACATATTCTCTGCAGGGATGATGCCCTTGGCCATGAGATCGCGGCCGGTGTCGTACACGAACATGTGCACGTAGCCCCAGAGAGTCTGCACGGTCATGTAGATGGTGACGCCTGCAGCGGCAGCGCGTTCGATGGCCGGATAGACCGGCTTGTTCACATGCCCCAATCCCGTGCCAGCAATGACAATGCCCTTGTAGCCCTTCTCCACCAGCGCGTCGATGACATCAGGATGCATGTTGGGGTAGTAGTAGACCATGGTGACGCGGTCCTCAAACACCGCGTTCACGTCAACGCTTCGATCGTCACGCCGACGATTGTAGTCCTCGCGCAACGGCGTCACGCCATCAGCAGTGACCGTGGCCAGGGGAATGTCTCCAATCGTTCTGAACGTCGATCGGTATGAGGAATGCATCTTGCGCACGCGTGTGCCACGATGCAGAAGGCCGTATTGATCCGAGGTTGGTCCAAACATACAGACCATGACTTCCGCGATGTCAGATGTTGCGGCTGCCGTGGTTGCGTGAATCAAGTTGAGTGCAGCATCGGATGAGGGACGATCGGATGAGCGTTGTGACCCGACCATGATGATGGGAACAGGTGAGTTTTGGACCATGAAGGCGAGGGCACTTGCGGTGTGGTGCATGGTGTCTGTGCCATGACCGATCACGATACCATCCACGCCATTCTCGATCTCTGTGCCAATGGCATTGGCCAGCTCAATATACTGGGCAGGGCCCATGTTCTCGGAGAACACAGCGAACAGCTTGTCCGTTGACAGGTTGCAGATGTCAGCCAGCTCAGGTACGGCACCATAAAGCTCGCCAGGAGAGAAGGCTGGGATCACGGCGCCGGTTCGATAGTCGAGGCGTGATGCGATTGTTCCGCCTGTGCCGAGGAGCTTCACATACGGTTTGTCCGGTGAGACTGGGAACTCCTTCTCCGGAATCTTGTAGTGTGCTTCCTTGGATCCTAGCGTGGTAATGGACTCGATCGTCTGAATGTCGATCCCGACGTTGTAGCCAGTCGGGAGCTTCAGCACGATGTGCGTGGAATCGTCAAACTCCGATCGGGGCAGAATGATGCCCCGAAACTCGCCGCGCGTAGTATCGATTTGAACGTCGTCCCAGACATTGGTACTGTGCTTTGCCAGACAGGCGAGGGCCTCTCCTCGATATCCCTTGTGTGCATCGCTCATGCCAGTCCCTCCTTCACAAGCGTCGACAGCTTGAGCTGGGAGAAATCTCCAGCTGCAGCATGTCTTACCTGTCCCATGACCCAATGGTAGCGAGCATCGTGCGAGGTTCGTTTGCTGCGGGGTTTGAAGCTGGCCGCTGCCCCAGAAATCTGCTTCAGGAGATCCGCCTTGGTAATCGGCTGATAGCCAATGGTGGCGAGCAAGTCCTGCAGCGTTGCTTCAGGCTGTGCATAGGCAGGGGCAAGCAGCGCGTCAAGGATGTCAAAGTCCAAGCCCTGATCTGCGATCGCTTTGACTAGATGGAGAACTCGTTGTCCATCCACGGCGCGATCCGCAGAGATGGCGCGAAGACGGTGTCCCAGCAGCGTGGCCGCACGCAAGGGAGTGATGCCGTAGCTGTCCACGAGTCGCTCAAGCACCGGATAGAGGTTCCTGGAGAGGAGATAACTGCGAACATCCTGAGGAATCTGCCAGGCATCCAGCTGGGCCAATTGAGTCGCGACTGCAATGGGGAGCTTGGATCGCAGCGCTTCAATGTGTTGCTCATCGATTGGGATGGGTGCAGAGTCCGTATCCGGGTACATGCGATCCGGTCCAGGGAGTACCCGCTCAAAGAGCGTCGTACCATCCGGCAGTGCGCGCCTTGTTTCGTTCGGCACACCGGTCATTGCGAGCTGGCAACGTTCCGCGAGGGTCTCCACCGCAGTCTCCAAGTCATCCTCTGGGCCCCAGACGATCAGCTGTGCATCTTCTGGCTTTGCCCCCAGCTGCTTCCTTAGGTTTGCCCAGACTTCTGGCGGAAGGGTGCTCGGCGTGGATTCCGAGGACACGAGGTTTGGTTTCTCAATGCAGGCTACGACTTTCACGCGATCCGAGAGCTCATCGAGGAAGCTTCGTCCTGGATTGGTGAAGAAAGAAAGCACGCCTGAGAAGTCCGGCAGATTCACTGCCACTGCAGCATCATCTGCATCGGCACTTGGCAGATTGGCAAGCATCGCCTGCTCGAGTCTTTGGCTGGAGATCTCCCAATCTTCAGGGTCCGCGATTCTCTGTTGGAGATCGTCCCGAATCAGAAGCAGCGCCTTCTGGCGGAACGCTTCGTTGTGTGTAAGCTCAGGAATCCACCGAATGTGCTGAACCCCTTTGATTTCAACGCGTGTACCGCCTTCGATGCTTACGTTCACGTCTTCACGCCCAGCGCCAATGCCAACGTTGACCTTGCCTGTACTCCGCGTGAGATGTCGGATGTACTGACCCGCTTCCTCTGCCTCCTCAGGCGTGAGCAGGTCTGGATAGGTCACGGTCTCCACCAACGGCATGCCCAGTCGATCGGTGGTGTAGACGCGTTCGTGCCCTTGGTCAGAGACCTCGCGGCACGAATCCTCTTCAATGCTCAGCTGGAGGATGCGAACCTTCTTGTTGGAGAGAGGGATCTCGCCGTGGATTCCTACAATGGCCGTTCGCTGAAAACCGGTGGGAATGCTCCCATCCAGATACTGTTTTCTCGTGATGTGCAGTTCACCGACGATGCGTGTGCCCAGCAGGAGTGCGATCTCCATGGCAATGTCCAGTGCCTTGCGGTTGAGCGGGAAGGGTGGAGTATCGTCGATGTCATAGGTACAGGCGGTTTCGCCCTTGATGCGGTAGATGATGTTCTTGCGCGTCTTGAACTCCATCAGCGCGGTCCCGTCGTACTCCCCGAGCTCGCTCAATGTTGGACGCATGTGTCGGACGAGCTGCGCATCGTAGGACTCTCCATGCTGATACTGGCCAGCTGGACAACGACAGAACAGCTTCTTCGCAGTACGAAGCTGCTGGTGTACCTCAAGGCCGCAGCGGAAGCCCAGTTCCTGATAGAGCGACTCTGTTGCTTCGGACCGAGGAACGTACCCGACCTGCTGCTGCGATCTGCTTCGATTCCCCACGGGATCCACCGAGTTGCTCATCGATGCTGCTCCGTTCTGCTGCTGTGTTATTGAGAGTTCCGAAAGGTTAGTCCACGGAGTGAGCCGTGGCAACCACCGTCAGCGGATGTGATCCACATCACGCATCTGCAGATGGGAACACGGTATACTTCAGTATGGGTGCGCGGAGTACTGCGCGTGTGAGGGTGTGGGGGATCCGCAGGGAGGTTGCGGTTCAATGAATACGTCATTCTGGGGTTGGTTGATTGGAGCGGCCGTGGTTGCTGGAGGGCTCTTGCTCTTCTTGGGGATGCCAGAAGTCTCGATGGTGGAAGCACCCGAGCCTGGGGCCGAGCTGGTTGGCGTGGAGCAAGCCATGGAGGACGCTTCGTCCACAACTTCGGAATCTTCGTATTGGGAGCCGGTTACACCTACCCGAACTGTGGAGCAGATCAGGCAACCTCTTCCGGCAGTGCCGTGCAGTGGTTGTGGCAACACGCACGCGATCGTTCAGCAGCCTGCACCAACGACGCCTTGCGGCGATTGTGGCGTATCGCACACGATCGTTCAGCAGCCGGTACCGCAGCCAGTTCCGAGTTGTGGCTACACAGCTCCAAGTGTGCCGTTGTCATCCGGTTGTGGCAGCACGGGCCCAATCCCGCCCTGCGCGAAGACGCCATGCCAGCCGCTGTCTACGCCGTGCTGCAACTCCAACCCTTGCGGGCAGGGGCAGACCTGCGTGCTCGAACGGCCAGGGATCAATCGACACATTGAGCTCTGTGTCGACGAGTGCACCTACATTCAGCTGCACTCGACCGTGCCACATCCGATCTGTTCGGACATCCGCTTCGCATGGTCGGCCAGCAAGGGATCCTTCTTGGATCCAACAGCCAGTGATCCGATGTTCTACGCGCCCACGACCCAGTTTGACGAGGGTGAAGATGTGTGGATCGTTCTCACGATCACAGGGCCGGATGGCATGCGCTACACCGACCAGGTGCAAGTTCACGTCGTGAATCGATAGCGAGCGCAGAGTGGGCCCAAATCGTACAATGCGCGCATGATGCTACGTGCTGCACTGCTCGATATGGATGGGACCCTCTTTGACTCGCACATTGACTTCCTCTCGCTTCGGGAGTCGATCGGATTGCCTCGGGATGGTCGACCGATTCTCGAACAGCTTGAAGACGCGACACCGCAGCTCCGCGCGCATGCACTCAGCCTGCTTCATGCTGCTGAGCGCGAGGGAGCACGCACGGGTACGCTTATACCTGGCACCGAGCCACTGCTGGCTATGCTGCGGAACCAGGACGTAAAGACCGCCTTGGTGACCAACAACTCCAAGGCAAGCTTGGAGACGTTTCTCGAACGCTTCCCACTCCGGTTCGATCTCGTATTGAGTCGCGAGGATGGCGCCTCCAAGCCTGCGCCTGATCTGTTCAACCATGCGCTCCGTGTGCTTGAGGTTGCTCCAAAGGAGGCAATTGCCATTGGGGACACGCACCTGGATTGCCTTGCGGCAGTTCGGGCCGGTGTAGGACACATTGTCCTGATTGACCTTCCGGAATGGATGCGCGATCACCTGCCGCAAGAGGCCGAATGCCAGCACGTCGACAGCCTAGCATCGGCTCATGCGATGGTCGCACAGCTGCTCGGGATCCCTGTGCCGGATTCAGTCTCTCGGAGCTAGCTGCTCCACGTGGTGCCTTCTGGTGTGTCCTTGAGCACCACGCCGAGTTCGCCCAAGCGATCACGAATACGATCTGTCAACTCAAACTCCTTCTTGGTACGAAGGGATGCTCTGAGTTCGATCAACAGCCCGATTAGATCAGGTTCGATTCCGGTGACGCGAGCCGCTTCTCGTGGCTGGAAGAGGCCGAGAGGCTTCCCGAGCTCGCGTACAGCTTGTACCGCCACTTTGAGTGCGCCACGTTCATCTGCAGGCGCAGACTGGCGAAATCGCCCAATAGCGCTTAGCAACTCGTGAATCGCACCGAGGGCACCTGAGGTGTTTAGATCATCGTCCATCGCCTGGATGTACCTTGAACGGAAGTCCTCAACGGCCTGAACCAAGGCATCACCTTCAGCACCCCAAGAAGCCGAGGAGATATCCTCCAGCTCAGCGTCGAGTTCTGAGAGCACGTTGTTTGCACGGACTACCGCTGTGCGTGCCGCCTCGAGCCCTTCCACCGAGTACGCGAGCGGCTTGCGGTAGTGGCGTGAAAGGTAGAAGTACCGAACGGTCTCGGGGTCGAATTGCTCCAGCACATCCTTGGCGTAAGCGAAGTTGCCGAGAGACTTGGACATCTTCTCGCCCTCAAACGAAAGCAGGCCATTGTGAAGCCAGAATCGGAAGAAGGGTCCTTCTGTGGTGGCTTCTGCCTGGGCGATTTCGTTTTCGTGATGCGGAAACGCCAAGTCGAACCCGCCCGCATGGATGTCTCTTCGATCTCCAAGGTACTTCCGTGACATCACGACACATTCGGTATGCCATCCAGGACGGCCTTCGCCCCAGGGAGAAGGCCACTTGGGTTCGCCGGGTTTGGCCGCCTTCCAGAGCGTGAAGTCGAGGGGATTCTCCTTCTTCTCTGAGGCAGCGATCCGTGCGCCTGCTTCCTGATCCTCTGGACGATGCCCTGAGAGTTTCCCGTAGTCTGAGACTGCCTCGACTCTGAAGTAGACGTCGCCATCCTGCGCATACGCGTAGCCAGCGGTCTCAAGCTCACGTATTAACTCGATCATCTCTGTGATGTGTTCGGTAGCCTTGGGCGAGTGGGTGGGTTCCAAGACCCCGAGTCCCTCCACCAAGTCGAAGAACGCTTTGGTGTAGATCTCTGCGATCTCCTCAACCGATTCGCCGGTCTCGATCGAACGGTTGATGAGCTTGTCATCCACGTCCGTTACGTTCTGAACGTGCACCACATCCCACTTCTTGAACTGCTCGAAGTAGCGGCGCATCGTGTCGAAGACGAGGATTGGACGTAGATTGCCAATGTGTACGTTGTCGTAGACTGTGGGACCACAAACGTACATCCCCACGGTCTTGCCATCTTGCGGCGCATAAGCTTCCAACGTGTTTGTGAGGGTGTTGAAGAGTTTCATAGCCCCACCTCCTTGGCCGCGATTATGCGAGCACAACCTGTGATCGTCAAACGCAGCCCAGACTGCGCCTGCACTTGGGCTCCTACCGCTGGCCTAGGGAAGTCGGTAGACTACAGCCATGAACTTCTGGAGTGCCCTGCTTGTTGTTGCCGTCTCCGCCGCGCCGATCTTGGAGTTGCGTGCGGGAGTTCCCATCGCCCTTGCCTATGGCTTCAGCGCGGCCAGCGCGCTCGCGCTCTCATTGGCTGGCAATCTACTGGTTGCACCGATTGTGCTGCCTCTGCTTGGACGGATGGAGCCATGGCTCCTCTCGTGGTCTTGGACGCGAGGGATCATGCAATGGCTCTACGCCAGGACTCGAAGGAAGGAGACCTGGGTACGCAGACTCGGCCCGCCAGCGTTGCTTCTGTTTGTTGCGATTCCATTCCCAGGAACGGGTGCATGGACCGGCGTCTTGGTCGCGCACCTCCTAGGAATTCCAAAAAGAACTGCGATTGCCTGGATCAGCCTAGGCGTTGTGATCGCGGGCATCGTGGTGCTCCTTGCTGCACTGGGTGTGATTCATGTGTTCGGGTTGCATCCCGCCTAGCGACGCGAGGGCTTCACAACGTAGCGCGCGAGCAGTGGGAAGAGCGCCATGCCAGCAACAGCAAACGTCAAGCATGTGAGCCAGAATCGTAGGCTAGACATCTCAAGTACACCTGTCACATGTCGCATCACATCTGCCATATGAGTCAAGGGCATGGCACGACTGATCGTCCGGAGGAACTGTGGCATGAACTCAACTGGAAAATAGACGCCAGCCATGAACATCATGACCATCGCGATCGCATTGGCGACATTGCCTGCGCTGGATGGACGCTTGACCAAGAGTGCAATCACGGTTCCCAATCCCATGGTCCCAAAGGTTGAGCAGAGCACAAAGACAGCGTACCGGAGCCAGTTGACTTCGAACCGCATGTCGAACACCAGGACGCCGACAAAGAGCGTAATCAGCGTGGAGATGAAGACGATGATCAGGCGAATGGCTGCAATAGCTGAAAGCAGTGCTGTGGGCCTCATCGGAGTGACAAGCAATCGATCCAGTACGCTTCGTTCCTTCATTTGCGTTAGATGTCCTGACACCGCGAATAGCCCGGCAGACAACATGGAGAACGCCATAATCCCTGGCAGCACAAGATGGAACCAGCTTCTGATCTCAACATCCCCTGCATGGATGCGTTCCACCTGGATCGGCGCGATTGCCTGCTGCCTTGCGAGATCAAAGTCGGTAGCGATGCCGCCTGCAAGCTGCTGGAAGGCGAAGTTCTCCTGAAGTCGGGACGCATCGTAAAACGCACGCAGTCGCTCTCCATTCCACTGCAATCCAAGGTCCACAACTCGATCTGCGATCGCCGTCTGCAACTGGGCTTCGTCGTCATACATCTGGATCGCTCTGACTCCTGATGCTGAGACAAGGTCTGTCAACTGTTCCGCTGAAATGGCATCCGAGTCTACATGCAGCCCCACGGAAGCCTGCCTGATGTCGCCCATGCCGCCCATCAGGAATCCGAAGAGCAGAATGAAGATCAGTGGAAAGAGCAGCGTAAAGAACAGCATGGCCCAATCTCGAGTGAAGTTGCGAATCTCAGTGGTAAGCAGCGCTCGAAGTGTCTTCATCGCTCCACATCCCATCTGAGTTTGCGGCTTGCCACGACCGCGGAAACCAAGATCCATCCCAAGGGCACCAAGATGGTGAGCTGGGCAGGCATGAGCGTCCCTGCCTGAACGCCCACACTGCGACGCAGCCCTTCGAGCAAGTAACTCACCGGATTGGCATACACAATGGCTAACATGAATGCAGGGAGTCCTGCGATCGGGAAGAACATGCCGCTAAGAAACATCATCGGCATGTTGAGTATGTTGGCAATCGCCATCCCGGCATTGGCGGTCTTGGATACTGCCGAAATGAAAAAGCCAAACGCCATGAATGTGACAGCGCTCAAGAGCAGAAGGAAGAGGGTTAGCGGATCACCGAATCCGATGGTCGCACCAAAGACGAACTTGCCCAGGGAGAAGAGCAGGCCAAATTGGAGTGCGCAGAGTGCGAGGTGCCCAAGCGCAAAACCCGCAAGATAGCGCGGCACATTGACGGGGGTGACCCAGTAGCGCTGAAGTACCTTGCGGTCGCGATTGAAGAGGATGGTTCCCGTGACCCCGAACAGGCCATTCGTGAAGAACCCCATCAATACGATCGCCGGCAGCACGAAATCGATGTAAGGGAGTTCTTGATCCTCGGCTTGACCAACCCAGACGGTCTCTGCTTCGATGGACTCCGTATCGTCGTACATGCCTCCACGAACGAGAATCTCTCGGTTGATACCTGCCAACGTCTGCTCGAGGATACTGGCAGCGGTTTCCGAGGTGATGCTTGCCTCGCTCATGTAGAGCCGCAGTGCCAGACCTGCCCCCCCTCCTGCAAACGAAGCGAGGATGTCCTGGTGAAAGCCCTCTGGGATGACCAGGATTGCGGCGCGATCGCCTCTTCGCAGTGCTGTGAGTTCTGCCTCAAGGAAGCTAGGCGACCCTCCGTGCAGGGCGCGGTGGAGGGTGAACAGGGGTGTTTCTGCATTGGGTTGCGGCATAGACATCTGAACGAGAATCGACTCAACCAATGCAGAGAAGCTGTCCGTCCCAGACGCAATGTCCTCATTGACGAGAGAAATCTCGAAGTGGATGGTCGGCTCCTGGTTGACCTGACCGAAAATGAGTGTCAGTACCGTGAGCAGAAAGACAGGGAAGATCAAGAACCAGAACAGCGTGACCCGTTCTCGAATGGCTGTGACAATGTGTGCACGCGCTAGCTGCAGGATGTCCTTCATTCCCGAAGCGTCCTTCCGGTCAACGAGAGGAAGACGTCTTCCAGATTGGGCTGTCGCACGCGCAGATCGTGAAAGTCCTTGGAAGTCTTCTCTGCCCAGTCCAGCAGCTGGGACATCGTCTCCCGAAGATCGAGCGTTTCGATGAGGACTTGTGAGGCATCGATGCGGATGCGCTTGCAGCAGGACTCCAGCGGCTGCAGTGTCTGGGCATCCACGTCATCAAGTCGAAACTCAATCAGCGTTTCCTCGCCGAGTCCGGCTGCCAGCTCTCGAGGAGAGCCTTGAGCGATGATCTTGCCCTGATCCATGATGCACACTACATCGGATAGCGCCTCTGCCTCTTCCATGTAGTGGGTCGTGAGCAGGATTGTCTTGCCGCGGGATTTCAGTTCAGAAAGGATGTCCCAGATGTTGCGACGCGCTTGCGGATCAAGCCCGGTGGTTGGCTCGTCAAAGAAAACCAAGTCTGGGTCGTTGACCAATGCAGCGCCAATAGCCATCCGCTGTTTCTGGCCGCCGGAGAGCGTTTTGACGCGTGCTGCTGCCTTCTCCTCGAGCGCGACCAGGTGAAGGATGTCAGAGACTGGAAGCGCGCGATCAAAGAACGAGGAGAAGAGTTGTAGGATCTCCCGGACTTTCAGATGTGGCTCAAAGCCGCCATCCTGCAAAAGGACACCCATGTGCTGCTTTGCTGCTCGGGACACTTTCAGCATACGCTTGCCGAGCATGGTGATCTCGCCAGCATCGGGTTCCCGAATCCCTTCGAGCATCTCAAGCGTCGTCGTTTTGCCTGCGCCATTAGGACCTAGGATCGTGAACACGCTCGCAGTTGGAACATCAAAGCTAATGCCGTCCACGGCGTGCACATCTCCGTATCGCTTCACGAGATCCTTAACTTGCAGCGCGTATGTCATGGGTTCCTCCGTGCGTTCCTGATCACTTTAGGATGTCAGGAGCACTCCATCAAGCAGGGGGGCGGCTCGGCGGTCGCTGAACGTGGCCTTGCATTGCGCTCGACAGGTCAGCGGCGATCCATGTTGGATCGATGCCGAGCATCGCGATGTCCTCAACAGCGGACACCCCCGATTGAACAAAGAGCGTATCCGCACCAAACCGATTGCCTCCCAGGATATCGGTGTCCAGTCGATCTCCAATCATCAGCATCCGGCTGGCATCTGTATCAAGTTGATCGGCTACCAGGGTATAGAGATCCGGAGAGGGCTTTCCGATCGTGTGAGTCGGAGCAAACCCCATGCCTCGAAGTGCCCCCACCATTGCCCCAGCGCCTGGAAGCAAACCCGCTGGCGTGGGATAGGTTGGGTCGTTATTGCATGCGAGCAGCTGTGCCCCAGACAACAGCGCGCGAAGTGCATCGGCCAGCAGCTGATACGTCAAATGCCGACACATTCCTACGACTACCCATTGTGCAGTGTCAGGCAAGTCTGTGATGCGGTGTCCAGCGGATTGGAGTTCCTTGTGAAGCCCTGTCTCTCCAATCGGCAGCACCGTGCATTGCCCCGTTCGAGCGGTGAGCAACTGGGCAGCGCCATAGGCCGAAGAGACGATCTGTGATGTCTCGATTTGGAGTCCGAAGGTTGCCAAATAGGCTGCAAGCGAGTGACGGTCCCGTGTGGAGTTGTTCGTGATGATGTAGGTCCTGCCTTGCGCCTGCAGCTTCCCAAACGCCTCTATGGCTCCGGGAATAGGATGGCTTCCGCGAACGAGTACGCCATCGACATCCACAAGATATGCTTCATAGGCCACAGGATTCCATGCGTTCATGAGGGAAACGTACCGCAATTCAAGCGCGGATTCACGTGCCTAGCGTCCGAGTGCAATCAAGGCGTAGACCAAGAAGAATCCAAGCAGGATGATCAGGGGACTGGTCTCCATGCGAAAAACCTCCATGGGAAGCGCAAAGCGACGTCTTCGGATCGACATATATAGCCCGGACCCTACGGCCATGACGATCAGCGCTTCAGCGATGTGTGCAAACGTCATTGCGTGAAGGTTGACGTTAGGGGGCACGAGGAGAAGAGAGAGAGGCCAGAAGAGGAGGATCCCGCCAGCCAGCCATCCGTAGGATAGCACGTGACTTCGGCAGGTCCGGCAGGTCGAGCGCGCAAATAGCACCGGCGCGAGTTTGGCAAACGACATGACTGTTCCCACGGACATCAGAAGCACAATGAGGTGAAGCGGAACAGAGGACAGTCCATCCTCCAGAATCGCCTTGGCGTCGAATCCTGCCAACGGCGGCAGGCCAATGATACCGAGCACAGCGACGGTCATCGCGATGCGCGTGCCCCATGGGATCTGGTGGCTGTTCGCAGTGAGCACAGAGATGTGCGAGCCCCCTGCGCACTTCGCTGCCTCGCCAACGGTCAAGAACAGGAGCGCCTTGAAGAGACCATGCGCGACCTCATAGCTCAAGGCACCTAGTCGCGCGACGTCTGTGTGCGCACCGAATCCGATCAAGATGTATCCAATCTGAGAAAGGGTAGAAAAGGCCAGCAACCGCTTGATATCATACGAGTTCAGCGCGTAGGCAACCCCCAGCACTCCCGTGATCACGCCCAGCACGATGAGTGGCAGATCGATTGGGAATACGACGCTGATCCTGAAGAGTTCCACGACGCCCATTTTTATGACCAATCCAGAGAGAAGGGCTGATACGGCTGGCATGGCACGTGCATGTGCAGAGGGCAGCCAGAGGGAGAAGATGAAGACCCCGGCCTTGACCGCGAGGCCTGCGACCAGCAGCGCAGAGGCAAGATGGACCCAGGACTCGCCTGCGGATTCGCGGACTAGAGCCTCCAACAGGGATAGGTCGAGCGTTCCGCAGTGTGCGTAGACGACCCCAATGCCGAGAAGGAAGATGCTCATTCCTAGGGACGAGAGGATCATATAGTGCAGACTTGCCCAGATCTGTCTTGGGCGACGCTGATACCCGACAAGCAGGAAGCTGACAATCGTGGAGAGATCAAGCAACAGAAACGCGGTGAATAGATCCTTGGCAAACGAGAGCGCGTAGCTCGCACCAATCAACAGGTTCAGCAGCAGGAAGAAGTACGGGCGCAAGCCGTCTTGCCATGTGTAGGAGGTCACTGCGACGCTTAGCACCCAGGCGAGTACAGCAAACGTCAAACCATTCTGATCTCCAATCAAGGGGATGCCGAGTCCCACCGGAGCTCCTCCCACAGTGAATGCCTGCGGTGTGCCGCGCAACAGCAGGAGAACCAACTGCGAGAGCAAGAGCGCGTCTAGCAGGTGCGAAAGAATCGTGAGTGGCTTGCGAGCCTTGGAGAAGGTGATCGTCAGGATCGCGAACACGAACCGAAGCAACGGTAGGAGAATCAACTGCATGGCTTCTCCTCCTCATCGGTTTCGCGGACCATCTCTTGCTCGATGCGCGTGGAATCTGTGGTGTGGTACCGCTCAACGAGGATCATGACAAAGACCAGTGCAAGGGCAAGAATCGCGAAGTTCACGACGATTGCTGAGAGCACAAGCGCATGCGGCAGCGGGTCCGCGAGGATCGCGACATCTCCAGGAAGCTGGATGGGGGCCCTGGCACCTGGACGATCTCCAATGGACACGAGGAACAGGATGGTGGCTGAGTTGACCAGCCCGAGCGCGAGGAGCTTGATCACAAGGTCGCGTCGCAGCACCAATCCCAGAATCCCGATGCCGAACAGAATGAATGCAATGACTGCGGCCATTAGAGTTCCCCCCGATGCTGCGCAAACGCGGCAATCACAGCCCAGGCGCCGACGAGGACCTTGAGCGCAATGAGGATGTTGTACACGAGGATCGAGCCCCCACTGAGCAACTGGCCCGGCGTTCCTTTGGGCATGAGGTCGCTAAGCGGAGTTCTCCCAAAGACCATCGGGAGTAGGACAAATGCCAGCAAGGCGAGCAAGATGGCCTCTTCTGCGCGCACCAGCCTCGCGGGATTCAGACGCTTCTCCATGGCGCGCATCCCGTACGCAATCGCCACATACAACAGACCGCTGGCTGCAATGACGCCTCCTGCGAATCCGCCACCTGGGGAAATGTGACCCAGGATCGCGAAAAATGCGCAGAGGAGCAGGGCAAGCGGCGTCAGGAAGATCACCGCGGTTCGAACAACCTCAGATTCAGATAGGTCAGGAAGCTCCATGCCCTCCGATTGTTGCAGATAGTGGCGAACACCTAACACGGCTACGGAGAACACGAGCACTTCGAGCAGCGTGTCAAACAGTCGGTAGTTCAAGTAGACACCGGCCACGCGGTTCGATGCCCCGGTCTCTTCCAGGTCGCGGGCAAGGAATCGCGTTGACGCGCTCGGATCCGGTGCGCTGCCAAGGTGCATGACAGACACCAAGCCTGCGAACACGAGGACGATGCCAATCGCAGCGATGATTCTGATCCGGTCCTTTCTCATGTGAAGTGCCTCTGGATGAGCTCATTTAGACGGCCGGAGTCCCTGAGCTGCCTTAGGTACGCCGCAAAGTCCCGCTGGAGTGAGGTCCGGCGCTTGGATACAAGAAAGGCGTATCCAAAGGTTCCATCCAAGCGATCCAGGCCTTCCAGCGCGGCGCCTACCCGCCCGAGTGACATAACGCGCGCCAGATCAAGCGCTTTGGCAGTTGCTGCTATCGTTCCATCCTTGTCGTGCTCTAGTAGGTCGGCGTAGTAGCCCTCGTAGTCTGGAAGTTCTCTGGGAGCGCTGTGCTCGCGCGCTGCGCTCGCAGCGGGGAAAGTGAACACTCCGGTCTCCAGATGTGCGGGCGTGGAGGTCAGCGTCTCGTCATCATCTGCGCATGGAATCATGCCGCCTGCACCGAAATCTGCCTCCTGATGGGAAACCAGCCATCGCACCCGTCGAAGGGGTACGAACTGAATCGAAAGATCCAAGCCAACTTGCCGTGCGAACCCATCGAGGATCTCGTACTCAAGGCCAACGATCTCGTCGCCTTCTCTGGCGATCAGGCCAGGGGCCTCGTCTGCCACAACCGTCAGCCTGCCCGTCCTGCGGATCGCGAGCACGTAGATCGCCGTGACGAGCGCTGCGCCGATGGTCGCCTCAGTGATAGCAACATCCGGGGCATGCATGAGCAAGTAGACGGCAGCAAGGACGAGGCTGAACAGTCCCATGCCAATGATTGCAGACAGTCTGCGAGTCTGCAGCAGCGCGACACCGGCCACGATCGGCAGCAGCGCGAGCAGGATCCAACGTGCCACCATTACGGCTGCTCCTCTCGGTGGCGCTGCACAAAAGCGCTACGAGCCACACTGTGTGTCACGATAGGATTGGTAATCACCATCAACAGCAGGAGGAGGACTAGCGTGATGTCGTGACGATTCCATCCGGAGTGCAGCACGAGCCCCACGAGAATCAGACCGAGACCCGCATTATCGGACACGCCACTGGCCTGCAGTTTGGAGTAGATGTCCCGGAACCGGAGTAGGCCAATCGAGCCGATGAGCACGAAACATGCCCCCAGTCCCATAAGGATGTAGGCCGCGAGATTCATCGATGACCGCCTCCCCGCTCGATGAATCGCGAGATAATGACGACTCCAAGGAAACTCAAGGCCGCGTATCCAATGGCCACATCAAGATAGATGGTCTCGCGGGTCGCGACCGCCACGATGCAGACGACAACGACGATTCGGTTGGATGCGCTGTTGTAGGCAAGCACGCGATCCCAGGCTGTAGGGCCACGCCAGAGCAGTATTAGGACTGGTACGAGGGAGCACAGAATCGCGGCATTAGCGACGCCCATGGCGATCCCTCCTGAACAGGTGCTCCAGACGAGACTCAAGAGACTCCTTAATGCCGCGCCAGTCTCCGTGGCCGCCAGCTGCCTGCAGCCAGTGGATGTACAGCAAATCATCCTCGATCAATAGAGAGATCGTGGACGGCGTGAGTGTGATCGAGTTGAGAAGGATGAATCTCGCGAGAGGATCCTCGACACGAATCGGAAGTGCAACGATTCGCCCTTCTTCTCTCCCCCTGAGGATGAGCCAGGTTGTATAGGCCGTGGAAACCACGAACCGTTGCGCCAGCGCGAGCACAAAACGCAAGAATCGAATCGGGCGGCGTGCAAGCATAGTTACCGAGGAAGGGACTTCCGGCATCAGTGCACGCCAGAACAACGCCACCAAGAGGGATGCAAACGCACCGCACAAGATGTACTCGATCGCGAGCGATCGAGTCAGTGCGACCCACACACCGAAGAGAACCAGTACCCCAAGTACCATCCAAACCTCCGCCTGCTCCTGCTACCTATCCAGATGATAGCACAGTGGGCTATGCGCTGGGGTCACTCTTTGATTACGACACGGATATCGTCGTAGTAGACGCTGCAGGATTCCTCAAGGCTTTCCTCGCCCAACACGATCGACCATCGTGCGCCTTCGTTCAGAGACACGTTGAGCGCTCC
>Ga0180435_10003336_pt1 | contig 16145 bp, 14 predicted proteins | sample SS_ome_3_FD_132467 | JGI IMG/M metagenome (GOLD analysis project Ga0180435, IMG submission 132467) | Hypersaline lake sediment archaeal communities from the Salton Sea, California, USA - SS_3_S_1 metaG | ecosystem: Environmental > Aquatic > Non-marine Saline and Alkaline > Hypersaline >... | reverse complement strand
TCGTCGGCGTAGTCGAAGAGGATGTCCTGCAGCAGGACGGCCGTCGAGACGTGGCCGATGTGGCCGCCCGCCTCGCTGCCCTCGAGCACCAGGGCGTCGGCGCCGAAGCGGACCATGCGTTTGGCCATGGACGCCGTCGAGGCGAAGCACACCACCTTGGCGCCGCTGTCCTTGGCCTGCTGCACCTCGCTCTGGCGCGGGATGGAGCCGGCGAAGACGATGTGGCTCATCTTCTTCTCGCAGCAGATCTCCAGTTGGTCGCGGTAGTTGGGCGCGATGACGATGATGTTCGCCGCGAAGGGCCGGTCGGTCAGGGTGCGGGTCTCGTCGATCACGTCGGCGAACATCTCCGGGGGCATGTTGCCGCCGGCCAGGGACGCGAAGGCGCCCATGTTGCCGACCGTCGACACCAGCGTCGGATCCGAGATCCAGGTCATGGCGCCGCACATGATGGGGATCTCGCAGCCCAGGAAATCCCGGCCCCGGGCCCAGAGCCCGTCGAGACGGGGGGTCGATCTGACCGGATCGTAGTTCGCCATCTTCGCCTCCAGGGTGAAAACCGCCCCCCGGTGCGGGGGGCGATCATATCATACCGCGATGATCCTGATTGGCAAGATCGTTTCGGGATCAGTCCGCCAGCGCGCGCTCGACCATCTCAGCCACGTCCAGCGCCTTCATCCGGTCCTCGCGGTCGGTCTCCTTGATGCCGTCGCCGATCATGGTCAGGCAGAAGGGGCAGGCGGTGCAGACCTCCTCGGCCCCGACGGCGGCGGCCTCGTCCACGCGGGCGTGGTTGATGCGGGTGCCCTCGGACTCCTCCATCCACATGCGTCCGCCGCCGGCGCCGCAGCAGAAGCCGTCGCGGCCGTGCCGGGGCATCTCCACGCGCGGGGCGCCCAGGGCGTCGACCACCGCGCGGGGTTCCGCGTAGACGTCGTTGTGCCGGCCCAGGTAGCAGCTGTCGTGGTAGGTCACCTTCGCGGCGGCGCCGCTCTCGACCTTCAGCTTGCCGTCGCGGATCAGCTCCGCCAGCAGCTGCGAATGATGGATCACGTCCTTCGCCCGCCAGTCGAACTGGGAATACTCGTTGCGGATCACGCTGAAGCAGTGCGGGCAGGCGGTGACCACCTTCCCCACTTCGTATTTCTTGAACGTGTCGACGTTCTGCTGGGCCTGCATCTGGAAGAGGTATTCGTGACCCGAGCGTCGGGCCGGGTCGCCGCAGCAGCCCTCGTCGGTGCCCAGGACGGCGAAGTCCACGTCGGCGGCCAGAAGCAGGCGGCACAGCGCGCGCACCACGTCCTTGTTGCGTTCGTCGAAGGAGCCCGCGCAGCCCGTGAACAGCAGGTATTCGGCGCGGCCCTTGTCGCGCAGCCGGGGCACGGACAGGTCCCCGATCCAGTCCTCGCGGCCGGCGGCGCCCACGTTCCAGGGATTGGAGTTGGTCTCGAGACCCTTGATGGCCGTTGCGAACTCCGACGGCATGCGGGCTTCCATCATCATCAGGTGGCGGCGCAGGCCGACCACGTGGTCGATGTGCTCGATGGACACCGGACAGACCGTCTGGCAGTAGCCGCAGGTGGTGCAGGCCCACAGCACGTCGTCGGCGACCACGCCGCCGGCCAGGGGCGCGCGTTCGATGGCGGCCGCGGCGGCCGTCGCCTCCTCCGTGCGTCCCGCGTGCCTGGCCTTGCCGACGGCCTCGATGGGTTTCGCGAGACGGTAGAGCTCGTCGCGCTGGTCGGTGATCAGCTCGCGGGGGCGCAGGGCCTTGCCCGTGACGGCGGCCGGACAGTGGACGGTGCAGCGCCCGCACTCGGTGCAGGTGAACATGTCCAGCAGGCCGCGCCAGTGGTGATCCTCGAGCTTGCCGACGCCGAAGCTCTCGCGCCCCTCGAACTCCATCTTCTCCACGACCGCCGGAGGATCGAGCTTCATGGTGTAGACGTTGAAGAGCGCCGTCAGCACATGGAAGTGCTTGCCGTACGGCAGGTAGTTGAGGAAGGCCAGGACCAGCACGACGTGGATCCAGAACATCCACGTCAGCCAGGATTGCGCCGTCTCGGGCGCGCCGGAGAACCAACCGCTGAGCGCCGTGCCCACGAAGGCCCAGCCCGCCTCGTGGTGGTCCGGATAGAGGGCGAAGAGCGCGGCGTCCCCGATCAGGTCCGTCACCATCAGGGCGCCGATCCACAGCAGGATCACCACGGCCTCGTAGCTCAGGTGCAGCCGCTCCGGCCGCACGACGAGACGGCGCCACACGCCGTAGAGCACCGCGCAGAGCACGATCACCTCGAAGGCGTCCTTGAGGGCCGCGTAGGCCAGACCGAGACCGCCGTCGAACAGGGGCAGGTTGAACTCGGGAGCGAAACCGCGGCCGATCAGGGTGACCGTCCGGATGGACACGGCCAGGAAGCCGAAGAAGATCCAGAGGTGCATCCAGCCGGCGGCCCGCTCGTAGAGCAGGCGCTGCTGGCCGAAGCCGATGGCGAACAGGCGCCGCAGACGCTCGCCGGGACGGTCGCAGCGGGACGTGCCCTCGGCCGCCTTGAGCAGCCAGAGCCGCCCGGCCATGGTGTCGATGAAGAAGGCGAGCGCGCAGAGCAGGAGCAGGGACATCACGACGGGATTCATGGCGCCATCCTTGACTGTGGCCATCGGCGACGATTCGTGTTCACCGAAGGTAGCAACGCCGGGTTCGCCGGGGAAGACTAAATTGCCCGCCGAGCGGCCCCCGGCCTCGCAGCCGCGAAATACTGGACAAGCGGGAGCGCCGCGGGTAGAGTCGACGGGCTATCGACACGGCGACGGGATCCGGTTGGGCGGGCCCGTTTTTTTCTTGGCCGGGGAGAAATCCATGGACGATTCCGAAACACCCGTGTTCCCTGACGGCCTGCCCGACGAAAGTGTGGCGGAGATCCTGCGGGGCATGAAGCGCGTGGCGGTGGTCGGCATTTCCGACAAGCCGGAGCGCGCCAGTCACGGCATCACCAAGTTCCTCGTGGGACTGGGCGTCGAGGTCTTCGGCGTCAATCCCATGCTCGAGGCGGTTCTGGGCGTCAAGGTTTACCCCGATCTGGCCGATGTACCGGGTCCGATCGACGTGGTGGACGTCTTTCGCCGCAGCGAAACGGTGCCGCCGGTCGTCGACGCGGCCATCGCCGCGGGCGCCGCCTGCGTCTGGATGCAGGAAGGCGTCGTCCACGAGGCCGCGGCCGGCGCCGCCCGCGACGCAGGCCTGGACGTGATCATGGACCGCTGCCTCTACAAGGAATGGCTGCGCCTGCTCAACGGCTGAGCGGAGGAGTGCGATGGAGAGGGCACTGGTCACCGGCGCCAACGGCTTCGTGGGCTGCTGGCTGGTCGAGGATCTGCTGCGCGACGGCTGCGAGGTGCTGGGCGTGGGCCGCGTGCCCGACCCGGCCGCACCCCCGGCCCGGCTCGGCGTCTTCGCGCTGAGCGGGACGGACGCCGACGGCGCGGCCGCCTACGCGGGCGAGGCCGGCGCCTGGCGGTTCCGGGACCTGGATCTGGCGGCGCGCGGCGCGGCCGAGGACCTGCTCGCCTCGTTCCGGCCCGACGCCGTCTACCACCTGGCCGCCCAGAGCTCGGCCGCGCGCTCCTTCGAAGATCCCCGCCTCACCTTCGACGTGAATCTCGGCGGGACATTGGGTCTGCTGGAGGCCCAGCGTGCACTGCCCGCGGCGGATCGTCCGCTGCTGCTGGCGGTCGGCTCCTCCGAGGAATACGGGCCCGCCGCGGCCGGGACGCCCCTCGACGAATCGACGCCCCTGAATCCCCTCTCGCCCTACGGCGTCTCCAAGGCGGCCCAGACCATGCTCTGCCGCCAGTACGCGCGCGCCTTCGACCTGCCGGTCGTGGCGGCGCGGCCCTTCCCCCACACCGGGCCGGGCCAGTCGACCGTTTTCGCCTACCCCTCCTTCGCCCGGCAGATCGTCGCCATCGAGCGCGGCGAGCAGCCGCCCGTGCTGCGCGTGGGCGACCTGTCCCCCCTGCGCGACTACCTCCACGTCCGCGACGTGGTCCGCGCCTACCGCCTGCTCCGGGAGAAGGGCGAGCCCGGCGCGGTCTACAACATCGCCTCGGGCACGGGACTGACCATGCAAAAGGGGCTGGACATCCTGTGCGCGGCGTCGGAATCTGAGATCAGGGTCGAACCCGACCCCGCCCGTTTCCGTCCTTCGGACGTCCCCTACATGGTGGGCGATTGCGATAAGCTGAAACGCGCCACCGGTTGGAGGCCGTCCGGCGCATTCGACGACACGCTGCGCGAACTGCTGCAGTGGACCAGGGAGTATGCCACATGAGTCGTATCTGCATGATCGGGACCGGTTACGTGGGTCTGGTGTCCGGAGCCTGCCTCGCCGACTTCGGCCACGAGGTCTGGTGCGTGGACATCAACGAACAGCGCATCGCCGACCTGCACGCCGGCAAGATGCCCATCTACGAGCCCGGCCTGGACCGGCTGGTCGCCAAGGGCGTCGACAACGACCGCCTCTTCTTCACCACCTCCCTGGCCGAGGCCATGGAGCGCACCGACACCATCTTCATCGCCGTGCAGACGCCCATGTCCGACTCCGGCGAGGCCGATCTCACCTACGTCGTCAAGGTGGCGGAGGAGATCGGCCGCCTGATGAAGAAGCCCTACGTGATCGTGACCAAGAGCACCGTGCCGGTGGGCACGTCCCGGAAGGTCAAGCAGGCGGTGAGCGCGGCCCAGCCGAAGCCGATCCCCTTCGACATGGCCAGCAACCCGGAGTTCCTGCGCGAGGGCTCGAGCATCGAGGACTTCATGCGTCCCGACCGCGTCGTCATCGGCACCGAGAGCGAGAACGCCGAGAAGGTCATGCGCGAGATCTACCGGCCTCTCTATCTGCTCGAGACGCCCATCGTCCACGGCAGCATCGAGTCGGCCGAGCTGATCAAGTACGCCAGCAACGCGTTTTTGGCCGTGAAGATCTCCTACATCAACGAGATCTCGCAGCTCGCCGACCGCGTGGGCGCCGACGTCTCCCTGGTGGCCCGGGCCATGGGCCTGGACAAGCGGATCGGTCCCAAGTTCCTCCACGCGGGCCTGGGCTTCGGCGGGTCCTGCCTGCCCAAGGACACCAACGCCATCGTGCACATCGCCGGCGAGGCGGGCGGCGACATGTCCATCGTGCGCGCGGCGATCGCCGTCAACGCCGCCCTGCCGGACGTCGCCATGGACAAGGCGCGGGAGATGCTCCCCGACCTGAAGGGCCGGACGGTGGCCCTGCTCGGCCTGAGCTTCAAGCCGAACACCGACGACATCCGCGACGCGCCGGCGCGCCCCCTGGTGCGGCTTCTGCAGGAGGCGGGCGCCGAACTGCGCGTCCACGACCCCGTGGCCATGGACAACTTCCGCGGGATCCATCCCGAGCTGATGTACTGCGACGGGCCGTATCACGCCATCGAGGGCACCGACCTCACGATGCTGCTGACCGAGTGGAACGAATACCGCCAGCTCGATCTGCCGCGCATCGCCGGGCTGATGGCCGGCCGCCGCTTCCTGGATTGCCGGAACGTGTACAACGGGGAGATGATGGCCGAGCACGACATAGACTATCGGTCCTTCGGACGCCCCGGAGGCGGGTCCTCGACATGAAAGAGGAAATGATGCGTCGCGTCGATCGATACGACCTGGTCTCGCCCATGATGCCGTGCAAGGAGGAGATCCTCGCCGGCGTGGACCGCATCCTGTCCACGGGCAGCTACATCCTGGGCCCGGAGGTGCGGGCCCTGGAGAGCGAGATGGCCGAGGCCTGCGGCTGCGCCGACTCGGTGGGCGTGGCTTCCGGTTCCGCGGCCCTGTACCTGGCCCTGCAGCTCGCCGGCGTCGGTCCCGGCGTCGAGGTCATCACCACGCCCTACACCTTCGTCGCCACCGTCGAGGCCGTGATCCGGCTCGGCGGCACGCCGGTCTACGTCGACATCGACCCCGACGACCTCAACCTGCAGCCCGGACTGGTGGCCGAGGCGGTGACCGACCGCACGCGCGTGATCCTGCCGGTGCACATCTTCGGCGTCCCCTGCGACATGGACGCTCTCCAGGCCACGGCCGACGCGCACGGACTCGACGTGATCGAGGACATGTGCCAGGCCTTCGGCTCCCTCTACAAGGGACGTCCCTGCGGCTCCTTCGGGCGCATGTCCTGCCTCAGCTTCTACCCGACCAAGAACCTGCCCGGCATCGGCGACGGCGGGCTGGTGATCTGCCGCGAGACCGACGACGCGGAGCTCATCCGCCGGCTCCGCGGCCACGAGACCGTGCGCATCGACGGCCGGCTGTGCGCGGGGTGGAACAGCCGCATCGACGAGATCCAGGCCATGGCCATCCGCATCCGGCTGGCCCGCTTCACCGACGAGCAGGCCGACCGCGACCGGGCCGCCGCCATCTACGACGAGGCCATCCCCGCGGCCAACCGTTTCTCGGGCTACGCGCCGGGCGGCGGGCTGCGCGTCACGCACCACCAGTACTGGATCCGCGTGCCCGAACGTGGCAGGCTCGAGGAGCGCCTGAAGGCGGCCGGCATCGATTTCGGCGTCTACTACGCGCCTCCCCTGCATCGCCACGAGCTGGCGGAATACTGTCGCATCCACGGCGAGATGCGCCACGCCGAGACAGCCGGCGAGGAGATCCTGACGCTGCCCATCTATCCCGCCCTGCCCGTCGATTCCGCGAAACGGATCGGCGGACTGGTTGCGAAGCACCTGGACGACTGCGGCGCCTGAGACCCGCGTCGCATGAATCGAGCGAGGCGATCGTGAAGAGCACCGGCACATTCACACTCGGCACCCTCGACGGGCGTCTCAACCGAGCCCAGACGCAGATCGTCATCGACCGGCTCGGCCGCGCCCATCCCAAGGCCATCTACGACATGGTCACCGTGGCGGACGCCTCCGCCCACCGCGGCCGGACCCGGGAACTCTACAGCACCCACTCCCCCGCCGAGGTCTCGTTCCTCCAGTCGCAGCTCCAGGAAGGCGTGTACCAGATCGTCGATCTCTGCGCGGAGGACCTGCGTCTGCCCCTGCCCGCCGGGTTGGCCGTCGCCGCCGTCCTGAAACGGGACACGCCCTACGACGCCCTGCTGCACAAGGGTGGCGTCATCGCCGACGACCTGTCCGAGGGCACGCGCGTCGGCGTGCTCAGCCGGCGCGCCCAGGCGCAGATCTCCACGCTCTGGCCCCACCTGCGGACCGTGCTGCTGCAGGGCGGGACGGTGACCGCGCTGACGGCCTTCCTCCAGCACGACGAGGTGGAATGCCTGGTGATCCCCGCGGCGGTGGGCGAACGGCTGGGCATCCAGGACCTGGTCTCGGAGATCTTCTTCCCGGAGATGATGCTCCCCGGAGCCGGACAGGGGCTGATCGCCCTGCTGGCCCGCGCGGACGACGCGCAGACCATCGAGATGGCCGCGGCCATCGAATCGTCCCAGTCCCGCCAGGAGATGATGGGCGAGCTGGCCTTCCGCGAGCGGATCCGCTCCGATCAGGATCTCCCCGTGGGCGTCCTCGCCCAGGCCAACGACGACAACCTCATCATCACGGGCGCCATCGGCTCGCGCTCCGGCTGCGCGCCGACCCAGGCCGTGGTCAAGGGCGACGCCGGCGATGCGTCCGAGCTGGGCGCGCGCCTCGCCGAGGAGCTGCTGCAGAGCACCTCATCCCTCATCGATCTGCTGGAAGCGGATTTCCCGGACGGCCTGCCCGACGATCACGCCGACCCCCTCGAGCAGGAGCGGGAACCGACCCTCAAGGAGGGCGTGCTCGAGGAGATCGAGGCCGAGGACGGGGAAGAGGATCTCGACGCGTACGCCCCGCCGCGGGACGATCTCTAGTCCGCGAAGGCCGCGGCGATGTCCGCCGCGGCGAAGGGATTGTCCATCTGGGCCGTTCCCACCTGCACCGCCGTCGCCCCCACCGCGAAGAACTTGAGCGCGTCGTCGAGCCGGCGAATCCCGCCCACGCCCACGACCGGCAGTCCCGTCCCGCCGACGATCTCGTCCACCTTGGCCAGGGCCACCGGCAGGATCGCCGGTCCGCTGTAGCCGCCGCGGCGCAGCGGCAGCACCGGCCGTCCCGTGGACAGGTCGATGTCCATGCCGAGCAGGGTGTTGATGGCGGTGACGCCGTGAGCGCCGCCGTCCGCGGCCGCCCGCGCCAGTTCCGCGATGCAGGCCACGTTCGGGGTGAGCTTGGCCAGCAGCGCCCGGTCGCCCGCCGCGCCGGCGGCCGCCTCAACGCAGGCGCGCACCGTCGCCGGGTCGCGTCCGAAATCGACGCCTCCCTCGGCCACGTTGGGACAGCTCAGGTTCAACTCCACGCCGTGCCAGTGGACGTACGCGGCCGCCGAGGCGTGCAGGCGCTCCGTCATGACGCCGAACTGCCCGGGCGCGGTGCCGGCGATGCTGACCACGAAGGGCACGGCGGCCGCCTCGAGGGCGGGCGCGACCTCGTCCAGGAAACGCTGCAACCCCACGTTCTCCAGGCCGATCGAGTTCAGGGCGCCTGGACCGGCGTCCCAGATCCGCGGCGGCGGATTGCCCCGGCGCGGCGCGAGGGTGACCGTCTTGGTGACCACCGCGCCGAGACCGTCCAGGGCCGAACGGCCGTCCGGGGCCACGAGGTCACGGCCGCCCAGCCCGTAGCCGAAGCAGCCGGACGCGGTCCAGACGCGACCGGGGAAACGGCGCGGGCCGAGGCGGAATCCGCCGCGGAGGTCGCCGGGCAGCCAGTCCGGCAAGGGGTTCATGCGTCCCCCTCCCCGCCGGGCGCCAGGTCCACCTGCGTCGACGCGAAGACCGGACCGTCCTGGCAGGCGGTGAGATAGCCACCGCCGTCGGCCCGGGGCACCACGCAGCCCCGGCACACGCCGTAGCCGCAGCCCATGCGCTCCTCCACCGAGACGAAGCAGTCCCAGCCCCGTCCGCGCGCCAGTTCGGCCGCGGCCCGCAGCAGGGGCGCGGGGCCGCAGGCCAGCACCCGCCGGGGACGCGTCTCCCCGTCCAGCAGCATCCCGGCCAGATCGACCACGGTGCCGGCGTGCGCCTCGCGGCCCGGCGGCACGTCGACGGGACGGTCGACGCTGCAGGCCCAGCCGTCGTCCAGGAGGTCCCAGGGCACGTCGGCGCCGTCGCGCCCCCCGAAGAGGTTGAGGTCGGCGTCGCGGCCCCAGCGGCGCCGCCACGCCCACAGGGGCGGCAGGCCCACGCCGCCCGCGAGCAGCAGATGGGGCAGATCGCCCGCCGGCGGCGGGAACGGCCGCCCCAGCGGCGCCAGGCAGACCGCCGCGTCGCCGGGCCGGCAATCGGCCATGAGACGGGTCCCGGCGCCGACGACCTTGAAGAGCAGGTCCAGCCGCCGCCCGTCGACCCGCAGGATCGAGAAGGGGCGCGACAGGACCATCTCGCGGGCGCCCTCGAAGTTGAGCATGCAGAACTGGCCGGGCAGGAAGCGGACGGCCTCGTCGAGATCCAGGGTCATGCGGTGCATGGAGACCGACACGCGCTCGCGCCCGGCCACGCGGCCGCGCACGCGTCTCGGCTGCGGCTGTCCGCTCACGAATTGCGCCTCAGCTTCCGTTCGCGCCAGTGCGATTGGCGAACGGCGGGGTCGCGTTCCGGCCCGATCCCGGGCTCGATCGCCGGCCCCGCATCCTCCACCGTCGCTTCCTCGCTCTCGGCGAGCCGCATCTCGAGGGCCAGGCGTTCCTTCTCCATCAGGAAGGCGTAGAGATCCTGGTCGCCCTCGGGATCGAGCATGTGGGCCTGGGGAGAATCGGGATGGTCGCGCCGGAGCCGCTCGATCATCACGGCCGCCGAGTCGGGCATGGCCAGCCGGTCGCGATAGACGACGGCGGCCCCGTAGAGACCGCGCACGGCCAGGGCCGAGTCGATCTCGGCCGTCGAGGCGATGTCCCGGTAGAGCTCGAGCGCCAGGTCGGGACGGTCCAGGTGGAAGAGCAGGGTGTTGGCCTTGATCAGCTTGTAGCGCGGCGCGTCGTTTTCGGAAGCGGTCTCGAGCCTCTGCTCCGCGGTCACGAAATCGCCGAGGGCCGCGCTGAGATTCAGGCAGCGCTCCGAATCCTCCAGGACGCGCGGATTGCGGGCGGCCTCGGCGTACCACTTCTGGGCCTCCTCCAGTTCCCAGTCCCGCAGGTAGATCTCCCCGAGCAGCTCGCCGACGCGCGGCTTGATCTCACCGCCGAGCGCCGATTCGGGCATGCCCTCGAGCAATGGCGCCGCATCCTCGTGCCGTCCCTGCAGGATCAGCCCCTCGGCCTTCGCCAGCTTCAGATGGGGATTGGCGCTGTAGATCTCGGCCGCGGGCGTGATCCGCTCGGCCAGGGCGTCGGCCTCCTCGAAGCGGCCGAGCCGTCCCAGACAGCGCAGCCGCAGGAGCCGGCTCTCGAAGAGCGGGCGGGAATCGACGGGGTCGGCGGCGATCAGGGCCTCCAGACGGTCGTGGGCCTCCTGGTAGTCCCCGAGCATCCAGTGGCAGTGGGCGAGGTTGTTGCCGACCTGGTGCGCGTGCTCGTCGTCGGAAAAGGATTCGAGGAACTGGGTGTAGCTCTCGCGCGCCCGCTCCCACTGCTCCAGGGAGAAGGCGTTGTCGCCGCTCACGCGCAGGACCTCCGCCTGGAACGCGCTGTCCGGGAACTGCTGCTGCAGCTGGACCAGGTAGTCGTTGGAATGCCGCATGCTGCCGGCGAACATGTAGTTGGCGGCCTGCAGGAAGAGACCCTCCTCGGTGAACTTGCTGGCCGGGAAGTTCTGGAAGAGCAGGTCGAGCTGGTTGATGGACATGCGGTAGGACTGCATGCGGTGGTAGGACTTGGCCATCAGGAAGAGGGCGTCGTCCGTGAGGTTGTGGCCCGGGTACTCGTCCAGCAGCTTCTGGCATTTCTTGATGGCGCGCTGGTACGAGGTGGTCTGCGCGCTGGTGGGCTGGGTGACGTCCTCGCCTTTCTTCTGCCGCTCCTCGCGGACCTGCTCGGCGCTGTCGAAGGCCTTGCGCGCGTTGTAGAAGGTGTTGTACTTGGCGCAGCCGACGGCCGTCAGCGCGGTCAGCAGCACGAGCCATGTCACGAATCTGGCCATCAGAACGCCTCGCAATGGGTCAGCCGGCCCCGCAGGAAGGTGGTCTTCACGCGGCCGGTCAGGGTCTCGCCGCCGTAGGGCGTGTTCTTGCTCTTCGAATGCAGCTGCTCGGGCCGGACGGTCCAGACCTCGTCGGGCGCGAAGAGGATGAAATCGGCGTCCGCCCCCTCCTCCAGCTTGCCGGCGGGCAGGTTGTAGATCGCGGCCGAGCGCTCGCTCATGCGGGCGATCAGCTGCCCCAGATCGAGCTTACCCTCCTTCACGAGATACGTGTTGCAGACGGCCAGCGCCGTCTCGAGCCCGACCACGCCGAAGGGGGCCTGGTCCAGCATCAACTCCTTCTCCATGGCCGTGTGCGGCGCGTGGTCGGTCGCCACGCAGTCGATCACGCCGTCGGCGAGCCCCTGGGTCAGGGCCTCGATGTCCTCCTCCTCCCGCAGCGGCGGATTCATCTTGAAGAGGGGCGAGAAGTCCCGGCAGCGGGAGTGATCCAGCGACAGGTGATGCGGCGTCACCTCGGCCGTCACGTGCGCGCCGTCCTCCTTGGCGCGGCGGATGATGTCCACGGCGCCCTTGGTGGACACGTGGGCCACGTGCAGGTGGCCGCCGGTGGCCTTGGCCAGTTCCGCGTCGCGGAAGATCATGGTGTCCTCGGCCAGACGCGGGATGCCCGCCAGGCCCAGCTTGGCGGACCAGTATCCCCCGTGCATGACGCCGCCGCCCGAGAGGTTCGTGTCCTCGGCGTGGGTGGTCACCGGCACGCCCAGCATGCGGGAGTACTGCAGGGCGAACTGCATGAGTTTGCCGTGCATCACGGGCCGGCCGTCGTCGGTGAAGCCCACGGCGCCGGCCGCGACGAGATCGCCGAACTCGGTCAGGGTCTCGCCGCCGAGCCCCTTGGAGATGGCGGCGGTCGGGTGGACGCGGCACGAGCCCGCGTCGCTGGCGCGGTCGAGGATGTAGCGCACCATCGGCGCGCTGTCGACCGGCGGCGAGGTGTTGGGCATGGTCACCACGCAGGTGAAGCCGCCCGCGGCCGCCGCACGGGCCCCGGTGGCGATGGTCTCCTTCTCCTCCTGCCCCGGCTCGCGGAAATGCACGTGCGCGTCGACGAGGCCCGGCGCGCAGACGAAGCCGGCGCCGTCCAGCACCGGCACATCCTCGCGCGTCGGCGCGCCGACGCCGAGTCCCTCGATCCGGCCCTTCATGACGTGCAGGAACCCGTTGCGCCTGGACAGCTTGCCGCCCCGGCAGAGCTTGACGTTGGTGACCAGGTATTCCGCGGGAATCCGGTTCCAGTTCCATTTCATCGTCGACATCTCCCGTGGATGAGATCAGGCCGCGGGCGCGCCGAGCTGACCGGGATCGCCTCCCGACAGCAGGTAGATCACCGCCATGCGGACGGCGACGCCGTTGGTCACCTGTTCCAGGATCACCTGTCGCGGCCCGTCGGCCACCTCCGAGCTGATCTCCACGTCCCGGTTCATGGGTCCGGGGTGCATGACGAAGCAGTCGGGCTTGGTATGGCGCAGCACGTCGTCCGTGATGCCGAAGAGCAGGTGGTACTCCCGGTTGCTCGGGAACACCATCTGGCTCTGCCGCTCGAGCTGGATGCGCAGGATGTTGAGCACGTCGGCGTCGGCCACGGCGCGGCGGAGATCGTGTTCGACCCGCGCGCCCAGACGGGCCATGGCGCCCGGCACCATGGTCGGGGGACCGCAGAGGGTGACCTCCGCGCCGAGCTTCGTCAGTCCGTAGATGTTCGAGCGCGCCACGCGCGAGTGGGAGATGTCGCCGAGGATCGTGACCTTCTTACCCGCCAGGTTCCCCAGGCGCTGGCGCATGGTCATGATGTCGAGCAGGCCCTGCGTGGGATGCTCGTGGGCGCCGTCGCCGGCGTTGATCACACTGGCGTCGAGCACGCGCGACAGGTAGGCGGCGGCGCCGGGCGACGAGTGGCGCATGACGATCATGTCGACCTTCATGGCCTCGATGTTCTGGGCGGTGTCGCGGAGCGTCTCGCCCTTCTTCAGCGACGAGCTGGCGGCGGCGAAGTTCACGATGTCGGCGGACAGGCGCTTCTCGGCCAGTTCGAAGCTGATCCGCGTGCGCGTGCTGGGTTCGAAGAAGAGGTTGACGACCGTCTTGCCGCGCATGATCGGCACGCTGCGCACGGGGCGGTCGAAGACCGAACGGAAGGCTTCCGCGGTGTCCAGGATGGAGAGGATCTCCTCCCGCGACAGGTCTTCCAGGCCGATGAGATCCTTGCACTGGAGCGTCATCAGTCCTGCACCTCCCCGACCACGACTTCCTCCGTGCCGTCGAAGTCGGCCACGCGCACCTTGATGATCTCCCGGTGCGACGTGGGCACGTTCTTGCCGACGAAGTCGGGGCGGATGGGCAGTTCGCGGTGCCCGCGGTCGACGAGCACCGCCAGCCGGATGGCCCGTGGACGCCCCCAGTCCATGATCACGCCGATCGCCGCACGCACGGTTCGTCCGGTGTAGAGCACGTCGTCGACCAGGATGACGATCTTGTCGGTGACGTCCATCGGCACGTTGGTCTCGTTGATGCGCGGCGCGGGCCCGATGGTCGACAGGTCGTCGCGGTAGAAGGTGATGTCGATGGCGCCCCGCGGCACGCTCACGCCCTCGACCCTTTCGATGGCCCCGGCGATCATGTCCGCCAGCGGCACGCCGCGCCGCTGCACGCCCAGCAGGACGAGATCCTCGGTGCCCTTGTTGGCCTCCAGGATCTCGTGGGCGACGCGCGTCATCGCCCGGCGCACCTCCGTGCCGTTCATGATGGTGGTCTTCTCAACGAAGGTCATGGGGTCGTTCCTTCCCGGCGGCGGGGGCGCTGGGCAAAAAAAAGGGCAGGGCGTGAACGCACCCCGACCCGATTCTGTTCCCGTCGCGCCTCCTTTGGGCCTCACTGGGCCGGTTTAAAGGATGCTGACATCTGCGCTGGCGGGCAATCTAGCAGAACTCCGGCGCCGGATCAAGCCCTCAATTCTCCCGCAGCCGTTTCAGCTGCTCCCGCGCCCGCGTGGCCCAGGCCGAATCGTCGTCCAGACGCAGATAATCCTCCCAGGCGGTGATGGCCGACTCGACCATGCCGGCCTCCGTGAGCGCCCGGGCCAGACCGTAGACGCCCTGCCGGTGACCCGGCTCGAGCGCCGTCAGGTCGCGGAAGACGGCGATGGCCTCGGCGAAGCGCGTCTGGTAGAAGAGGCTGTTGCCGAGGGCGAGGAGCACGTCTCGGTCCTCGGCGCGACGCGCGCGCAGGTCGACGAGCAGCGCCTCGGCCGCCTCGTTGCGACCGCGCCTCAGCTGCACCAGGGCCAGGTTGTAGCGGGCGTCGTCGAAGGCCGGGTCGATCTCCAGAGCCAGGTCGAAGGCTCGCCCGGCGTCCTCCAACCGGCCCGAAGCGAGGGCCGTCACACCCCGGTTGTAGGGCTCGCGGGCCCGGTACCGCCGCTCGGCGCCGGCCCACTCGTCCTCGCTGAAGACCAGCCTCAGGGTCCGGCCCACCGCGAGCCGGTCCGGGTCGACCAGGCCGTTGGCCGCCGCGATCTCCGGGGCCCGGTCCGGATCGCCGTAGTAGAGCTCGGCCACGGTGCGCAGGGTCTCCCCGGCCGCCACCGTATGGTCGAGGACATAGCTCTCGTGCGTCCGCAGGGTGTCGAGCCGCACCGGCCGGAGTTCGGGCCGTCGGGCGCAGCCGGCCAGCCCGGCCAGCACGACGAGCAGAATCAAAAGCCACGGTCCGCGTTTCATGACCCGACCTCCGGTTCGCCGACGGTTGAGCGTTCCGTACCGCGACGGATCTCCGCCAGGACCGCCAGCATGTCCGTTCCGTTGTCCGTGGCGAAGAGCCGCCGGCGGATGGCGGCCGCACCGGGGAAACCCCGAAAGTAGCGCGTGACGTGCTTTCGTACCAGGAAGGAGCCCGTGCGTTCCCCGCGCAGGTGGCAGTCCTCCTCGATGTGACGGCGCGCCAGGTCCAGCAGATCCGACAGGGTGGGCGGCGCGTAGGTGCCGAATCCCTCGGCATCGTCCATCCGCTTGAAGATCCAGGGGTTGCCGATGGCGCCGCGGCCCACCATCACCGCGTGGCAGCGCGTGTGGCGCACCATGGCGGCGTAGCTCTCGCCGTCGACCACGTCGCCGTTGCCGATCACCGGGATCTCGAGGGTTTCCACGAGGTCGGCTATGCGATCCCAGTCCGCCCGGCCCGAGAACTTCTGGGCGCGCGTCCGACCGTGCATGGTGACCCACACGCAGCCCGCCTCCTGCAGGATCCGCCCCACCTCGCAGTAGTTGACCGAGTCCTCGTCCCAACCCGTGCGGATCTTGGCGCTGACCGGCGCCGGGCTGTCCGCGACGACGGCACGGATCACGGCGGTCAGCAGCGGCACGTCGGCCAGCAGGGCGCTGCCGCCGCATTTACGGACGACCTTCTTGGCGGGACAGCCGAAATTGACGTCCAGGACGTCCAGGCGCCGGTTCTTCATCATGCGCGCCGCACCGGCCATGGACTCGGGCTCGTTGCCGAAGATCTGCACGCCGACGGGCGCCCGCTCGCCCTCGGTGTCGATCAGCTGCCACGTCTTCTCGCTGTTGTAGGTCAACCCCTTGGCGGCCGTGAACTCGCAGAAGGCGAGCCCGGCGCCGAAGTCGCGGCAGATGTCGCGGAAGGCGCGGTCGGTCACGCCGGACATGGGCGACAGGGCGGTGCGCACGTCGGCGAACCAGGGGGTGGTCGGGGATATGCGCGTTGGCTTGCGTTCGAACATCTGGCGCTCCGGTCGGGGTTCCGCACAGGATGTGATCAAGTCGGGGCGGGGTCAAGGGCGCGCGCACGTAATAAGGAGGGTTATGCCGTCGAAATTGTGTTTCTTCGAGGCGACCCACTGGGTCGGGTGTGTCAACCGAACTGTGTAAACAGCCTCTCATGATCTAGTCCGGCACCCTTCCCTCGAACGCTGTCGAGAAGAAG
>Ga0180435_10003334_pt1 | contig 16155 bp, 12 predicted proteins | sample SS_ome_3_FD_132467 | JGI IMG/M metagenome (GOLD analysis project Ga0180435, IMG submission 132467) | Hypersaline lake sediment archaeal communities from the Salton Sea, California, USA - SS_3_S_1 metaG | ecosystem: Environmental > Aquatic > Non-marine Saline and Alkaline > Hypersaline >... | reverse complement strand
CTGATCGCCTGTTACAAAGGCCTCTCGGTGGGCGGCGGACCGACCGGGGTCGGCAACGCCGTCAACGAGACCGTCGTGCTGGCCTTCATGGCGCTGTTCCTGATCAACATCCTGGCCACCGCGTTCGGCGTGAAGGTCGCCCCATGACCGCCGCCGCCGAGGTGCGCCGCGCCGCGGGCCGGTTCGCCGACTCCGGACGCCAAGTGGGCGACCAGACGTCGTTCAACATCAAGGCGCTGCTGTCGGTGCCGGAGGCGATCCGCCGTTACCCGGCCGAGGTGCTGCGCCTGATCGCGGTGATGGGGATGGGGACCGGCGCGCTGGCCGTCATCGGCGGCACCGTGGTGATCGTCGGTTTCCTGACCCTCTCGACCGGCGCGCTGATCGCCGTGCAGGGCTACAACACGCTGTCCAATGTCGGCATCGAGGCCCTCACCGGGTTCCTGGGCGCCTTCCTCAACGTCCGGTTCATCGCACCGGCCACCGCGGGGGTCGCACTGGCGGCGACCATCGGCGCCGGCGCCACCGCCCAGCTGGGCGCCATGCGGATCAACGAGGAGATCGACGCGCTGGAGGCGATGGGTATCCGGCCCATCCCCTACCTGGTGTCGACCCGCATCATCGCCGGCGTCCTGGCGGTCATCCCGATCTACACCGTGGCCGTGCTGATGTCCTTCTTCGCCACCCGGTTCGGCACCACCGTCATCTACGGGCAGTCCAGCGGCGTCTACGACCACTACTTCTCGACGTTCCTGCAGCCGATGGACCTGGTCTGGTCGTTCCTCGAGGTGCTGGTGATGGCCGCGGCCGTCATGGCGGTGCACACCTACTACGGGTACAACGCCAGCGGTGGTCCGGCCGGTGTGGGCGAGGCGGTGGGCCGGGCGGTCCGCGCCTCGATCACCGCCGGCGTGTTCATCCTGCTCAGCATCACACTGTCCGTGTACGGACAGTCCGGCAACTTCTACCTGTCGGGGTGAGGGCGATGGCGAGGGGGAAGAAGCGATCGAGGCGGGACGGCATCGACCCGCTGTGGTGGGCGCCGGTGCCGATCCTGGTGATCTTGGGCGTCGTCGCGCTGACCGCGATGTTTTTCTCCGGTGCGCTGAGCAGGACGGTGCCGCTGACCGTGGTGTCCGACCGGACCGGCCTGATCATGGAGAACAACGCCAAGGTCAAGATGCGCGGTGTGCAGATCGGCCGGGTGGTCTCGATCGGGTCGACGCGTGGCGCCGACGGCGAGTTGGTGCCCAACCTCAAACTCAAGATCGACGCCGCCCCGTTCCGCTACCTGCCCAGCAACGTCGAGGCCGAGATCAAGGCCAGCACCGCCTTCGGCGCCAAGTACGTCGACCTGATCGTGCCCTCCGACGGGGCCAGTCCGGCGGCGTTGAAACCCGGGGCGGTGTTGCGCTCGCGGAACGTCACCGTCGAGGTCAACACCGTGTTCCAGAACCTGCAGTCGGTGATCCAGGCGGTCGACCCGGCGAAGCTGAACGCGGTCCTGTCCGCGTTCGCCCAAGGCGTGCGCGGCAAGGGCGAGAAGATGGGCCAGGCCATCACCGCCACCAATGATGTGCTGCTGGCGGTGAACCCGCGGATGCCGCTCATCACCGAGGAGTGGCGAATGTTCGGCATGACGATGGAGGCGTATTCCACTGCGGCCCAGGACATCCTGAACATCTTCGACTCGTTCTCGACCACCAGCACGACGCTGACCGAGCAGGCCGCGGCCCTGGACTCGGTGCTGCTCTCGGCGGCCGGGTTCTCCCAGTCGGGGATCAACCTGCTCGGCCCCAACCAGCAGAACCTGGCCCGGGCGCTGGACGTCTTCCAGCCGACCACCGCGCTGTTCGACAAGTACTCGCCGACGTTCACCTGCCTCTTCGAGGGCGCGCAGTGGTTCCTGGAGAACGGTGGCCGGCATGCGCTGGGCGGCAACGGGAAATCGGTGATCATGGACGCCGCGCTGCTGGCCGGCGACGACCCCTACCGCTTCCCGCAGAACCTGCCGGTGGTCAACGCCAAGGGCGGCCCCGGAGGCGCGCCGTCCTGTGGTTCACTGCCCGACCCGAGCAAGAACTTCCCGGTGAAGTACCTGGTCACCGACACCGGCTTCGGCACCGGTCTGGACGTGCGGCCCAATCCCGGTATCGGATTCCCCGGCTTCAACAACTACTTCCCGGTCACCAAGGGCATGCCGCTGCCGCCGATGATCCGCTTCCCGGGACCGCCGGCGCCGGGCCCGTGGCCGCCCTACCCGGGAGCCCCGCCGTACGGGGCCGCCGAGTACGCGCCCGACGGCACCCGGCTCTACCCGCCGCCGCCCGGCCCGCCTCCGCCCCCGCCGGCGGCACCGTGAGCGCGGCAGAGGGGGACGGTGGATGAAGTTCAACACCATGGGCACCGCCATTCGGGTGGCGCTGTTCACCCTGCTCAGCCTGTCCTTCGTGTTCATCCTGGTGACGGTGTTCGGGCAGTTCCGGTTCGAGGCCCGCACACCGTTCACGGCGGTGTTCTCCAATGTGTCGGGACTCAAGGGCGGCAACTTCGTCCGGGTGGCCGGCGTCGAGGTCGGCAAGGTGTCCAAGCTGACGGCGAACAAGGACGGCACGGTCACGGTCGACTTCGCCGTCGACCGGGGCCTGAGCCTGACCGAGGGCACCATCGCGGCGGTGCGCTACGAGAACCTCATCGGCGACCGATATCTGGCCCTCGAGGAGGGGCCGGGATCGGTCCGTGCGCTGGCGCCGGGATCGACCATCCCGTTGGACCGCACCTCACCCGCGCTGGACGTCGACGCGCTGATCGGAGGTTTCCGGCCGCTGTTCCGGGCGCTGGATCCCGACCAGATCAACGCGCTGTCCGGTCAGCTGCTGAGGGTCTTCCAGGGCCAGGGTGGCACGGTGTCCTCGGTGCTGGCCCAGACCTCGGCGCTGACCACCACCCTGGCCGGCCGCGACGAGCTCATCGGCGAGGTGATCAGCAACCTCAACATCGTGCTGGACAGCTTCGCCGACAGCGACGAGCAGTTCGCCCGTGGAATGGACTCGCTGATCCAACTCGTCGACGGGCTCTCCGAGCGCCGATCCGACATCACCACCGGGCTGGCCTACATCAACGCCGCCGCCGGCTCGGTCACCGACCTGCTGGCCACGGCCCGCGCCCCGATCGCCGAGACGGTGATCCAGACCGATCGCTTCGCGGGCCAGGTGATGGCCGACGCCGACTATGTCGACGAGCTGGTCAGGACCCTGCCGGACGCGTACCAGGTGCTGGCCCGCAACGGCCTGTACGGGGACTACTTCGGCTTTTACATGTGCGACGCGATCATGAAGCTCAACGGCAAGGGGGGCCAGCCCGTGTTCGTCAAGCTCGTCGGGCAGGACACCGGGCGGTGCACACCGAAATGACCCGAGCGAGAACCGCGTCCAAGCGCCCGATGTTCACCCCGCTGGCCGACCGGAGCCGGCCCCTGGTCGGTCTGGTCGGGATCCTGGTCGTCCTCGCGCTGGTGGTCGGGGTGTTCTCCTACGACAGGATCCCGTTCATCAAGGGCACCAACGACCACTCCGCTTTCTTCGCGGAGTCCGGCGGCATCCTGACCGGTAGTGACGTCCGGGTGTCGGGACTCGAGGTCGGCAGGGTGTCCGGTGTGAGCCTGGACGGCACCCGGGTGCGGGTGAATTTCACGGTCAGCAAGAGCATCGAACTCGGGGAGCGTACCGAGGCGGCGATCAAGACCGAGACGGTGCTGGGCAGCAAGTTCCTGGAGCTCACCCCGCGCGGCGAGGGTGAGCTGCGCGGTCCCATCCCGCTGGAGCGGACCCGCTCGCCCTACGACCTCACCGAGGCTCTCGGCGATCTGACCACCACCATCAGCGGCCTGGACACCGTGCAACTCTCCGAAGCGCTGACCACGTTGGCGGACACCTTCGCCCAGACCCCGGAGAACCTGAAGACGGCTCTGCGCGGGGTGGCGGAGTTCTCCGACACCCTCAACGCCCGGGACGCCAAACTGCGCGAACTGCTCGCCGACGCCAACACCGTCACCGGGGTGCTGGCCAAGCGCAGTGACCAGATCGCCCAGCTGGTGGTCAATGCCAATGCGCTGCTCGGGGAACTGCTGACCCAGCGGGCTTCGGTTGACGCCCTGATGAACAACCTCACCGCGGTCTCCCGTCAGATCTCGGGACTGGTCGAGGACAACCGCACCCAGCTCAAACCTGCCCTGGACAAGCTCAACGGCGTCCTGGGGATTCTGGACAACCGCAAGCAGGAACTGCAGCGAACCCTGTACCTGTTGCGCCGCTATGCGATGTCCTTCGGTGAGGTGCTGGGGTCGGGACCCTTCTTCAAGGCTTCCGTGGTCAACCTGATTCCGGGTCAGTTCGCGCAGCCGTTCACCGACGCGGCCTTCTCCGATCTCGGTCTGGACCCCAGTGTGCTGCTGCCCTCCGACCTGGTCGAACCCGGTGTCGGCCAGCCCGGCACACCGCCGCTTCCGATGCCCTACCCGCGGACCGGTCAGGGCGGGGAACCGCACCTGAACCTGCCCGACGCCATTACCGGCAAGCCCGGCGATCCGCGCTACCCCTACCGTGAGCCGCTGCCCGCGCCGCCGCCCGGCGGGCCGCCGCCCGGCCCACCCGCCCTGGAGCCCGCGCCCGGGGAGCTCCCCGCGCCGACCATCCCGGCGCCCGCCCCGGCGGAGGCTCCGCAGTGACGGCGCCGGAAGTGCCGCCGCGCGGCCGCCGCGCGCTGTGGTGGGCCACCGCGGTCAGCCTCCTGACGATCCTCGCGGTCGGCATCACGGTGCTGGCGACACCGTGGTGGCGGCCGGTCAACCGCGACACCTTCACCGCCTACTTCACCAACACCCACGGTCTGTACGAGGGCGACGAGATCCGGGTCCTGGGTGTCCAGGTGGGTGCCGTCGACACCATCGAGCCCGGCCGCGAGTCGGTGAAGGTCACCTTCTCGGTGGACAAGAAGTATCCGGTGCCCGCCGATGTGAAAGCGGCCATCCTGTCCCCGGCGCTGGTCACCGCGCGGTCCATTCAGCTGGTGCCGGCCTATTCCGGCGGGCCACGGCTGGCGAGCGGGGCGGTCATCCCGATCGAGCGCACCGCAGTGCCCGTGGAGTGGGACGACTTGCGCGACCAGCTGGAGCGGCTGACCGAATCCCTTCAGCCCAGCGCCCCGGGTGGGGTCAACTCCATCGGCGACTTCATCAACAGCACCGCGGAGAACCTGCGCGGTGAGGGCGACACCGCGCGCGAGACGGTCATCAAGCTCTCCCAGGCGCTCTCGGCTCTCGGTGATCACAGCCAGGACATCTTCGGCACCGTGCGGAACCTCCAGCTGTTGGTATCCGCGCTGTCCTCGAGCAGTGACCTGCTGGCCGGTTTCAACACCAACCTCGCCGAGGTCAGCGGGGTCCTGTCGAACTCGCCGAACGAAATATCGGAGGCTGCAAGCGTTCTCAGCAGCGCGGTCGCCGACCTGCGCGGTTTCGTCGGTGAGAACCGGGACGGCCTCGGGGACACCGTCGACCATCTGAACGCGATCACCACAGCGCTCAACGACAGCCGGGGCGACATCAAACAGGTGCTGCACATCACCCCGACGGTGTTCTCCAACTTCACCAACATCTACCAGCCGGCGCAGAGCGCGATCACCGGCATCCTGGCTCCGGTGAACTTCGCCGACACCGTCCAGTTCATCTGCGGCGCGATCGAGTCGGCTTCGCGCCAGGGCTGGGAGCAGTCGGCGAAGCTGTGCACCCAGTACCTGGCGCCGATCATCAAGAACCGCCAGTACAACTACCCGCCGCTGGGCTTCAACCCGTTCGTCGGCACCGCCGCCCGGCCCAACGAGATCACCTACAGCGAGAACCGGCTCAATCCCCATCTGCCGCCGGAGTTCCCGGTCGCCACCCCGCCCGCCGACCCGGCCCTGTCGGCGGAGGCCGACCCGGCCGGAACGATGTCGGCGGAGGCCGACCCAGCTGGAACGATGTCGGCGGTGGAGCCCGTCGCCACCGATCCCGGGCTGGGGCTGACCGGGATGATGGTCCCGCACGGGGGTGGATCGTGAGGCGGCTGCTTGCCGGGTTGCTGGCCGCCGTGCTGCTCGCGGCGGTGCCGGGCTGCCAGTGGCGCGGCCTGAACTCGCTGACCCTGCCCGGGACCACCGGCAGCGGCGAGGGGTCCTTCACCATTCAGGCGCAGCTGCCCGACGTGGTCACCATTCAGGAGAACAGCCGGGTCCGGGTGGCCGACCTCAACGTCGGCCATGTCACCAAGATCGAGGTCCAGGACTGGCATGCGCTGGTGACCATGCGGCTGAGCCCGGAGGTCGAACTGCCGGCGAACAGCACCGCCACGGTCGGCCAGACGAGTCTGCTGGGTTCGATGCACATCGAACTCGCCCCGCCCACCGACGAGCCTCCGGAGGGCCGGCTGACCGAGGGGTCGCTGATCCCGCTGTCCCGGTCCGGGATGTACCCCACCACCGAGCAGACCCTGGCGTCGGTCTCGATGCTGCTCAACGGCGGCGGGCTGGGCCAGCTCCAGGAGATCACCCAGGCCTTCGCCAAGGCGCTGGAGGGCCGCGAGGACCAGATGCGCAGCCTGCTGACCCAGCTCGACACCTTCATCGCCGGGCTCAACGATCAGACCGACGAGATCATCACCGCCAACGAGAAGCTCAACGCGCTGGTCGGACAGTTCGCCGACCGTGACGAGTCGGTGGAGCGCGCGCTGGCCACGTTCCCGCAGGCGCTGGCGGTGCTGGCCGATTCGCGCACCAAACTGGCCAACGCCATCGACGCGCTGGGCAAGTTCGGCGCGATCGCCGCCACCACCGTCGACCAGACCAAGGAGTCATTGGTCAACAACTTGCGTAGTCTGGCGCCGCCGCTGCGGGAACTGGCCGACGCCGGGCCCGCGCTGACCCGGGGGCTGGACTTCCTGTCCACCTATCCCTGGGTGAAGAGCAACATCCCGAACTGGTTCCGCGGCGACTTCGCCAACATCACCCTGGTCATCGACCTCACCCTGAGCCGGATCGACAGCGGACTGTTCACCGGGACCCGGTGGGAGGGCAACCTCACCGAACTCGAGATGCAGTGGGGACGCACCATCGGCCAGATGCCCAGCCCCTATACCGCGGTCAACCCGTTGATCGCGCCCTACAACTTCGGGGGCTACTGATGATGCTGCGGCTTCAGCGGCTCCGGCTTCCGCGGCCGGTCCTGATCCAGCTGGCGATCCTGGCCGCCATCACCGCGGTGTCCGGCGCGGTGATGACCTTCGGCTACGCAAAGGTCCCGGCGCTGCTCGGGGTCGGGCGCTACACCGTCATCGCCGATCTGAGCGCCTCGGGCGGGCTGTATCCGACGTCGGTGGTCAACTTCCGCGGCAGCCAGGTCGGCCGGGTCAAGTCGGTCAACGTCACCCGCGACGGGGTGCGCGCCGTGCTCAGTCTGGACTCGAGCATCAAGGTTCCCGCCGATGTCATCGCTTCGGTCCACAGCCGCTCGGGCATCGGTGAGCAGTACCTGGACCTCACCCCGGTCGCCGGGTCGACCGATCCGCGCAACCTGGCCGACGGGGACACCATCACGGTGGGTCCCGAGCAGATTCCGCCCGATATCGCCGATCTGCTCGACGCGACCAACCAGGCCCTGGCCGCGATCCCCCCGGGCAACCTGCGCACCGTGATCGACGAGTCGGCCAAGGCGGTCGGCGGCCTGGGGCCCGAACTGTCCCGGATCATCGACGGATCGACGTCGCTGGCCATCGAGGCCGGCCAGGCGATCGACCCGCTGACCCGATTGATCGACGACGCGCCGCCGGTGCTGGACTCCCAGGTCCGCACCTCGGATGCGATCGCGGCCTGGGCCGCGAGGATGGCGTCGATCACCGGTCAGTTCGCCGCGGAGGACGCCGCCCTGGGCGAGCTGCTCGAGGCCGGTGGCCCGGCACTGGAGGAGGGCCGGGCGCTGTTCGACCGCTTCGCTCCGGCGATGCCGGTGCTGCTGACCAATCTGATCAGCCTCGGTGACGTTGCGGTGACCTACCACGACAGCCTTGAGCAGCTGCTGGTGCTGTTTCCCCAGGGGACCGCCGTGATGTCGGCGATCACCGTCGCCAATGCCGGGACCAAGCAGGACTACCGCGGCATCTATCTGGACTTCAACCTCAACCTCAACCTTCCGCCGCCGTGCAACACCGGGTTCCTGCCCGTCAACCAGCAGCGGGTGCCGTCCCAGGTGGACTACCCCGAGCGGCCCGCCGGCGACCTGTACTGCCGCATCCCGCAGGACTCTGACATGAACGTCCGTGGGGTGCGCAACATCCCGTGCGCCAACAACCCCGCCAAGCGGGCGCCCACAGTGGAGATGTGCGAGAGCGACGAGGTCTACATCCCGCTCAACGACGGCTACAACTGGAAGGGCGACCCCAACGCGACGCTCTCCGGTCAGGGTGTCCCCCAATACCCGCCGGGCACCGACCCCCGGCTGCCGCCGCCGATGGGTACTGGCGCCGCCTTGCCGGATCGGGCGCCGCCCGCTGCCCCGGCACCGGTGGCCTTCGCGCCCTACGACCCGGCGACGGGGGAGTACACCGGCCCCGACGGCCGGACCTACACCCAAGGCGAACTGGCCGTGACGGGGGACAAGACCTGGGAGTCGATGCTCGTCCCGCCCGGCAGCTGAAGGGCGGTCCGGCGGAGCGGCTAGCCGCCGATCGCGCTCATCGGCCGGCCGGGCTGCACGAAACCGGGATCGTTGATCCCGTGCCCGGCGGCCTTGGCCCACATGGCTTCCCGCCAGGCAGTCTCGATGGCGGCATCGGTGGCGTCATCGTCCAGACCGCCGCGCAACAGGCCGCGCAGGTCGGTCTCCCGCTGCGAGAAGAGGCAGTTGCGGACCTGGCCGTCGGCCGTCAGCCGGGTTCGGTCGCAGTCTCCGCAGAACGGCCGGGTGACCGAGGCGATCACACCGACCTTGGCCGGACCGCCGTCGACGGTCCACAACTGGGCCGGCGCCGAACCGCGGCGCTCCGGGTCCGGGGCCAGCTCGAAATGTTCGGCGAGGGCGGCCAGCACCTGCTCGGCGGTGATCATGTCCTCCCGCCGCCAGTGGTGACCGGCGTCCAGCGGCATCTGCTCGATGATCCGCAACTGGTAGCCCTCCCGCAGGCAGAACCGCAGCAGCTGCACGGCGTCGCTCAGGCCGCCGTCGGGATGCAGCACGGCGTTGACCTTGATCGGCCCCAGGCCGGCCTCGCGTGCGGCGGCCAGTCCGGCGAGGACGTCGGCCAGCCGGTCCCGCCTGGTGATCTGGGCGAACCGGGCGCGGTCGAGGGTGTCCAGCGAGACATTGACCCGGTCCAGTCCGGCCCGGGCCAGCCCGGCCGCCCGGTCGGACAGTCCGATCCCGTTGGTGGTCAACGCGATCGACGGTCGCGGCTCCAGCGCTGCGGTCGCGGCAACCACCTCGTCGAGGTGCGGGGCGACCAGCGGCTCACCGCCGGTGAACCGGACACTGGTGATGCCCAGCCGGGTCACCGCGATGCGCAGCACCCGGGTCAGTTCGGCGGCAGTGAGCAGGTTGAGTTTCGGCAGCCACTTGAGGCCGTCGGCCGGCATGCAGTAGGTGCACCGCAGGTTGCACCGGTCGGTCAGCGACACCCGCAGATCGGTGGCGACCCGGCCGTAGGTGTCGCGCAGGCCGCCGCCGGCCGGGGCCGGCTCGGATCGGGCCACCGACGGCAGGCCCAGTGTGACGACGGTCATCGGTGTCTCACGTTACCGCCAGCGGCAGCGACCGGCCCGCGATGCTCGGCCGCCGGGCCGCGGGAAGGCTGCCCGCGATCCGGATCAGCTCGCGGGCGGACCCGGCCTCCGGGGCGTCGACGACCACCGGCACACCGCGGTCGGCGGCGTCGCGCAGTGCGAGATCCAGCGGCACCTGCCCGAGCAGCGGGGCGCCGGCCTCGGCGGCCAGTTGCTCCCCGCCGCCGGTGCCGAAAACCGCGGTATGCGCGTGGCACTGCGCGCACTCCGAGGCCGACATGTTCTCGATGACCCCGGCCAGCGGGACCCCGGTCTCGGCGGCCATCTTGGCCACCCTGGTCGCCACGATCCGCGCGGTGGTTTGCGGGGTGGTGACCGCCACCAGCGTGATGTCGGGGATGAGTTGCAGCAATGTCAGCGTGGCATCCCCGGTGCCCGGTGGCAGGTCGATGAGCAGCGCGTCGAGCTCGCCCCAGTAGGTGTCGTTGAGGAACTGCTCCATCGCCTTGTGCATCATCGGGCCGCGCCACACGACCGGCTGATCCTCGGTGACGAAGAAACCGATCGACATCAGAGCCACCCCGTAGGCGGGCACCGGCAGCATCAGTTCACCGAGGACGACCGGTGCGCGACGGACACCGAACAGCTGCGGGATCGAATACCCCCAGACGTCGGCGTCGAGGAGGCCCACCCGCTTGCCGGAACGTGCCAGCGCCGCCGCGAGGTTGGCCGAAACCGTGCTCTTGCCGACCCCGCCCTTGCCGCTGGCGATCGCGTACACCGCCGTCCGGCCGCCCCCCAGCCCACCGGTCAGCGGGGTGGCCTCGCGGCGCAGCCGCTCGGCGAGTTCGGTCCGCTCCAGGGCCGGCATGGCGACGACCTCGACGTCCACCGAACGGACGCCGGCGACCGAACCCGCCGCGGCATCCACCGCTGCGCGAAGAGAGTCGGCCAGCGGACAGGTTTCGGTGGTCAGCCGCAGCTGAATGCGGGCCCGACCGCCGAAGCCGACCGAGACCTCGCCGAGCATCCCCAACTCGCCCAGCGGCCTGCCGATCTCCGGGTCGAGCACCGCCGCTGCGGCCCGGCGGACCGACTCGGCGTCAGCGCGCACTGCCGTCGGAGTCGATCCGGAACGCCTTGCGGCGCGGCTTGACCGGCCTCATCAGGAACTCCGGCCGACGCATACCGCCCGGTCCCACCGTTGGGCGGGCCATCGCCAGCCACTCGCGGTAGACCTCCATCGAGCGGGCGGTGTCGACGTAGACGTCGCCGTAGTGATCGCCCTTGTGCGCCTTCTCCATCCGCACCTTCTGAAGCCAGCAGTGCATTCCGGAGTGCGGGTCGGGCTGCACACCGAAGGCCAGGTTCTGGTGCACGCCGGGGTCGGTCCACCAGATCCGTGAGGAGTCCGGGTCGCTGGACTCGAACGGCTCGATCCCCTTGCGGTAGCGCAGCAGGAAGCTGTCCTCGCCGTCCGGGTGGGTGATGTCGACCAGGCCTTGCGACCACCGGCTGCCTTCGGTGCCGAACAGCCGCCAGCGTCCCATGTGGTGGGACATCGCGCAGACGCCCGGCCTGATCGACTCGGTCACCCACACCCGCGGAACCAGGTATCCGATCGAGGTGTTCAGCCTGACCAGATCGCCGGAGGACACCCCGTGGCGCTTGGCGTCGATCGGGTTGAGCCACAACGGATGTGAGTTGGACAGCTCGTTGAGGTATTTGGCGTTGCCCGACCGGGTGTGGATCAGCGTCGGGAGCCGGAACGTCGGCACCAGTACCAGGTCTCCGCGCTCCAGGTCGATCTCGCGGCGGCCGACGTGCGAGCGGATGTAGCCGGGGGTGGCGTACTCCTCCCAGCCCCAGTCCCGCATGGAGGTGGAGTAGACCTCCAGTTTGCGGCTCGGGGTGAGCCAGCCGAACACCTTGCTGCCGTCGTCCATCTGAACCCCGACCGCGCCGGCCTCACCGATCAGCGGCGGCACCGACTCGTCGGTGGTGTACTTGCGCAGCACGCCGGCGGCGTCTGGCAGTGCGCCGTCCAGTTCCGCCGCGGTCAGCGGCCGCTCGTCCATCCGGTAGACGTCGGTGGCGACCTCGAAGACGCCGTAACGGCGCATGTAGGCCAGCGGGGTCATGCCCTCCGCGGCGGCCTTCTCCGGCAGCCCCGGGACCCGGTTCTCGAAGATCCACTGGTAGTACTCGTCGACGGTGACCTTCTGGCCGGGCCGGTCCTTGGACTCGAAGTGCTGGCGGATGCCCAGCGAACCGTCCGGGTCGATCCGCCAGGACAGCTCGAACCAGATCTCGTTCTCTTCCCACACCTCACCAGGGTTGGCGTCGCGGGTGTCCTCGAAGGGCATGCCCAGCCGCTCCATGGCGACCCGGCGCACCGGCTGGCGGAAGCCCAGCCACTTGGAGGCCTGGGTCTCATACGACTGGGTGTCGTGACGCTCGGTGGCGTGCCCGACCGGCAGGATCAGGTCGGCGAACTCCGCGGTCTCCGACCAGGTCGGGGTGAGCGCGACGTGCAGGCCCACCTTCTTCGGGTCGGTCAGCGCCTTGAGCCAGGTGAACCCGTCGGGGTAGGTCCAGATCGGGTTGAACACCCGGGAGAAGTAGACCTCGAGGCGGCCGCGGCCCTCCTGCAGGAAGTGCGGCAGCAGGATCGAGACCTCGTTGCAGGTCAGCGGGTACTCCCGCGGCCAGGACAGTTCGTTCCAGCTCTCCACCGGCGGCACATCGGGGCCGTGCGGGATGAACTTCACCCAGCCGTTGGGGTTGGTGCCGCCGACGGCGCCGATGGAACCTGTCAGGCCGAGGACGAACCACAGCGCCCGGGCGGCCTGCCAGCCACCGAGGTTGCCGGCCGCCACCGAGCGCCAGACGTGGCCGGCCAGCCGTCCCTCACAGCCGGCGACCAGTTTGGCGATCTCCTCGATCTGCTCGGGGGCGACCTGGGACTCGTTTGCGGCGAACTCGAAGGTGTACTGGGCGTAGTCGGCTTCCAGGGCGTCCAGGAAGGCCTCGAATGTCCGCGGCGCGCTCGGATGACGGTTCTCCAGATAGGTCTCCCAGTTGTACCAGCGCCGCACGTAGTCCTCGTCGATCGAGCGGGTGCGCAGCAGATAGGAGGCCACGGACAGCAGGATCGCCGCCTCACTGCCCGGCCACGGGGCCATCCAGACATCAGCGTGGCCGGCGGTGTTGGACAGCCGCGGGTCCATGACGATCAGCTTGGCGCCGTTCTGCTTGGCCTCCATGATCCGCTGGGCGTGCGGGTTGAAGTAGTGGCCGGTCTCCAGGTGGCTGGACATCAGCAGCATGACCTTGGAGTTGGCGTGGTCGGGCGAGGGGCGGTCGTAGCCGGCCCACAGCGTCATGCCCAGCCGCGCCCCCGAGGAGCAGACGTTGGTGTGGCTGTTGTGGCCGTCGACCCCCCAGGCCTGCAGCACCCGCTCGACGAAGCCGTCCTCGCCGGGCCGGCCGACGTGGTACATGACCTCGTTGTTGCGGCCCTCGAGGATGGCCTTGCGGATCCGGCCGGCGACGTCGTCGAGAGCCTCGTCCCAGCTGATCCGCTCCCACTTGCCCTCACCCCGGGCGCCGGTGCGCCGCAGCGGATGCAGAATCCGCTCCGGGTCGTCCATCTGGTTGACGGTGGCCGGCCCCTTGGCGCAGTTGCGGCCGCGGGACGCCGGGTGCGCCGGGTTGCCCTCGACCTTCTTGATCGACAGGTCCTCCTTGTCGACGTAGGCCAGCAGGCCGCAGGCCGACTCGCAGTTGAAGCACGTCGTGGGAACCAGCATGTAGGTGTGCGGAACCTTGCGCGGGTGCGCCTTGGCGTCGTACTCGACGTAGTTGTCCCATTCCGAGACCGGCGGATAGTTGCGCAGATTTTCGTGGGTGCGGAATCCGGGAAGCGAGTTCGCCGTCCGGGTCTGGTCGCTGATGTCGGTCATCGCGGTGCGCCTCCGATGTGGTGGGGAAGTGGGTTCGTGGTTTTCATGAGAGCGGAACGTCCTGACCGGCCCGGACGAACACCGACTCGTAGCACAGCAGCGCGATCTGAACCAGCAGTCCGGCGATCGCGAGGATCCCGGCCAGCGTTGCGGCCCACCCGAATCCGGCGACGACCGCCGCGACGGCGCCCAGGAGCACCGCCCCGCCCCAGAACATGCCCGCGTACCGGCCGTGGGTGATCATGTGCGCCGCGGCGGCCGCCCCGGCCGACGCGTGCTTGCCCCCGTACTCACCGAGCAGCATCAGCAGGTGCGCCACCGTGGCGATGGTCAGCGCCGCCCCGATCAGCCGAACTCCGGGAGCCGGGGTTCCGGCGATCAGAGCGGCGATCGCCAGCGCTCCGGCGCCGACCATCACCGCCTGCACCAGCAGGTGCCACAGCAGCAGCGGCGACTGCCATAGGTCCCGGCCCTCGGCCTGGCCGAAGAGGAACGCCGTGTACCCGGCCACCCCGAAGCCGGTCGGCAACGCCAGCCAGGCCAGGGCTTTGAGGAGGGCGGGCTGGGATTCGATGATCCCTGTCTCGACGCCGAGGCCGTAGAGCAACCAGATCCCCGATACCGCGCCGAAGGCCGCCAGCGCGTAGGAGCCGAGTACCAGCCAGGACTTGAAATTCGATTTGGTCAGGATGTAGAGAAACCGCTCCGGGCGCTTGAGATCCCAGACCAGCAGCGCCCCGGTCAGCCCGGTGCCGAGCACGGCCAGCGCGGGAGCGACCACGGTGGTGAGGATGCCCAGGTCGATGCCCAGCAGGTAGGCCAGCGCGGCCACGATCAGCGCCCCGCCGCCGAGCCCTTTGAGCCACAGGTAGGTGGTCACCCGCCAGCCCCAGGGCCGGGGATGGGCGGTGTTCATCGTGGTGCGCGCCCCGCTGATCGCGTCGCCCTTGAGATCCTTGGCCACCTCGAGCCGGTGCGGGTCGGGGGTGGAGAACATGTAGCTGCTGTCCACCGGAGCCGCCAGCGGGTTGAGTACCGCCCGGTCGGCGCCGAGGTAGAACACGTTGGGGTTGGTGTTCTGCTCGGGTGCGCGGACCGTCACCGGGTTGTTGTTGATGAGCTTGGAGATCCCGCTGGTGGGATCTTCGATATCTCCGACCCAGATCGAGTGGGTCGGGCAGACCACCACGCAGGCCGGTTCGATGTTGTTGTCGATGCGGTGGGCGCAGAAGTTGCACTTAGCCGCGGTGTGGGTGTTCTCGTCGATGTAGATCGAGTCGTACGGGCAGCCCTGCATGCAGCTCTTACAGCCGATACAGCGGGTGTTGTCGAAGTCGACGATGCCGTCGTCACGCTTGAACAGCGCCTTGGTCGGGCAGATCGTCACGCAGGGGGCGTCGGTGCAGTGGTTACACCGCATCACCCCGAAATTGCGGGTGGAGTTCGGGAAGACTCCCTGGTCGACGTATTTCACCCAGGTGCGGAACTGGCCGACCGGCACCTCGTGCTCGGTCTTGCAGGCCACCGTGCAGGCATGGCAGCCGATACAGGTGCGCTGGTCGATCGCGAAGCCATACCTCATATCCGCAGTCCGATCGCGCGGGCCTGTTCGCGGCCTTCCTCGGTGAGCATCTCCGGTGACCACATCGGGGACCACACCCAGTTGATGGTGTGGTCGGCCACCAGCCCGTCGAGCACGCTGAACACCTGGCCCTCGATGACGTCGGTCAGTGGGCAGGCCGGCGAGGTCAGCGTCATGTCCAGGATCGCCACCCCGTCCTCGACCCGGACGCCGTAGACCAGGCCCAGGTCGACGATGTTGATCCCCAGTTCCGGGTCGATCACATCGAGCAGCGCCTCCCGGACCTGTTCCTCGGTCGCCGCGGTCGCCACTGCAGTGGACCCGGCAGTGGTTCCGGCGGACTCACTCATCGAGAACTCCCATCAAGAACTCCTTCGTGTTCGGATCGTGCCAGCGGAAGCTGGAAGGTTGCGGGGTCGAACTTCGGTTCCACGGTGCGCAGCCGGTTCAGCAGCTCTGCGGCGTGCGGGGCGCACAGCTGCCAGGTCTGCCGGTCGGCCGGCCCGTCACCGAGCCGGGTCAGGAACAGGCTCCCCGTGCGCGCCAGCGGAGTCTCGCACACCGCACAGACCCGGGGGCGGGGTTGGCCCAGCCGGTCCGTCCACGACGCCCAGCACTGCGCGCACACCACCCCGGAGTCGTCGCGCATCCGCGGGTCGCCCGGATGGTAGGAAAACCGCACGCCCGACCGGCCGATCCCGGCATCCGGGATAAGCCCAGGTAGAAGTGCGTCGCAGTGATCGCACTTCAGGTTGGAGATCGTCATCGACCCGGTCTTTCCATTTCCTTGACGCAACCGAT
>Ga0180435_10003333_pt1 | contig 16156 bp, 11 predicted proteins | sample SS_ome_3_FD_132467 | JGI IMG/M metagenome (GOLD analysis project Ga0180435, IMG submission 132467) | Hypersaline lake sediment archaeal communities from the Salton Sea, California, USA - SS_3_S_1 metaG | ecosystem: Environmental > Aquatic > Non-marine Saline and Alkaline > Hypersaline >... | reverse complement strand
GAGCCATCGCGAGCATCTTGTAGGTGGTCAGTTCGTCGGCTGCGATTTGCTCGGCCGGGTCGGCGTTGAATTGCTGCTCGAGCGCCAACAGCGGCGTATGCGGATGGGGGATGTACGGCCCGATGCCGATCATGTCTAAGTCGAGTTCCTCAAAGAGTTGCAGGTCGTTGATCAGATCTTCTTTGGTTTGACCCGGGATGCCAACCATCACGCCGCTGCCGACCTCGAAGCCAAGCTCCCGCATCCGGCGGAGTTGCCCGATGCGATCGCTGGGTTCGTCCTTTCGCAGCGGCGGGTGGATGCGGTCGAACAGTTCTCGGTTCGACGTTTCGAATCGTAGCAGGTAGCGATCGGCGCCGGCCGCCCGGAGCGCCTTCAACTCGTCTTCGTTGCGCTCGCCCATGCTGAGGGTAACAGCTAGATCGGCTTCGGCCTTGATCCGCCTAATTAACTCGCATACGCCCGCCAGGTCGAACTCGGCATCCTCGCCCGATTGCAGAACCACCGTGCCGAATTGGAGCCGCGCTGCTTCTTGCACACACTCGATCACCTCGTCGTGCGGCATCCGGTATCGCTCGAGCCGACGGTTGGGCTCACGCAGCCCACAGTACAAACATTTTCGATCGCAGCAGTTACTCAGTTCAATCAACCCCCGCAGATGCACGGCGTCGCCAACGTTGCGCTGACGGACAAGGTCAGCCGAGTACCAGAGCTGTCCGAGCCGAACTTCGTCGGTTTCGCCGAGCCAGTAGCGGATTTTTTCGGGAGTGAGTTTCATGATTGGTTATTGATCTATCTATCTTCGTTTAACGGCTAGCCGAAGGCGTCGGCGTATTTTGTCAAGTCACGGTCGCCTTCGGCTTGCCGTTAAACAATGAAAAACTCAGGTAATCATTTCGCAGACAATGTGTTTGGCGAGTTCGCCCAGGGCTTTTTCGCAAAGTGGAGATTCCGCCGACCCCTCTTCGGCTGGTTGCACAACCAGCGAAATCGTTTTGCCGGCCGCCTCGGCATCGAGCGGGAATACGTCCCGACGCCAATCGCGAAAAAGGCTGCCGGGCAGTCGTCCCGCGTCGTGCATCAGCAGCAGCACCAGGCGGTCGCAGGTCGCGGCCTGTTTGGCCAACGCCTTTGGCGAGAAGTCGGCTACGCCGGGCACGGTTTCGACGGGCATCCGGTGGTCGACCAACTCGTCGCGAATCATTCGACCCAGTCCGCTGCTTTGTGCGAGCAAGCCGGGTTCGGCCAGCAAACGAACGCGTTGTCCTTCCAACCCCGTCGTGACGATCCCCTGCATGCTGACCCGCGAAACCCGAAGGCTGCGAACGTGCCGCTGAAAGCAGGGGCGAAAGGCGGAGTCGAGGATATCGCGGATTTCGTCGTCGGCGAACGGCTCGACGGCGTAGTAAAACACCCGCTGCGACCGATACTCTTTCTCCCAGTTGCATTGCGTTGACGCGGCCACCACAACCTTCAGCCCGGGGGCCTCTTCATTGATCACACCCACGGCCGCGGCTCCTTCGGCCTGCCACTCTTGTGAGTTGAGCAGTAATACGCCCGTTGCCGTGATGCCTCGAACCGTCACCAATTCCGCAGCGCTGCGAACGACAATCACGTGACAGCCGAGTTGTTGCAGGTGGTTACGTTGTCTTTCGATCTGATCGGTATCTGCCGAAAAAAGGATCACAAACCGCTCGTCGGTGACCGCCGCTTCTTCTTCAAGTCGTGTCGGGCGGATCATTGCCGCCCAACCGTTGGTGCAGGGCGAGCTTCGCAACAGCGTCGGATCCTCGGCGAGCTTTTCGTTGACTGACTCGACGACGCCCGACAACGGGGCTGGCGTCGCAGCCGTCAAACCGCCGGGAAGCTGCACGCCCATCAGCGGCAATCCCTGATAAACAACGTCGCCCACATCTGGCAGGCGAACACCGGTTGGACAACCAAGCACGGCTCGCGGCAAAACGGCGCCCACGCGAACCGTCTCGCCGTCACGTTGCCACCAGGTGGTTTCCCAAAACCGGGGCGCGACAGCGCTATCATCGGCTTCGTGCGTCGTTTCGGCGGCAGTTGAAAGGTCTTCGGAAGTCGGCATCAGGCCGGTCCTCGTCGGTTTAGTTTGCCCGGTACGGATCTTTGGATAGTTTTGATTGCAATCGACGTGCCAAGCCTGGACATTCGCCCCGAAACACAGCGCCCTGTGAATTTGGACACCTAAACCAGTGCTCAACGGGGCCTGACGAGATAGATTGCACCGGAAACAGAAGAGAACGGTGCAACGCGACGAATAGTAGCAACGAAAAGGTGTACACAACCGCTGTACACTGTACGGCCCGTTTCAGACGGCAGTTACACCACATCCTCGGCAGAAAGCCCACACTTTCGCATCAGGGCGTGGAAGTTCGTGCGTTGCATCCCAACGAGTTCAGCGGCTTTGCTGACATTCCCCCCGCAGCGCTGAAGGGCTTCGGCCAAGAAACGACGGTCGAGATCGGTCATCGCCGAATCCCGCACGTTTTGTTTGTACTTCTTGAATTGCTCCCAATTCTCGGGCAATTGGGAGACGCCAGTTCCGGCGGCGGCCCCCATCACTTCGGGCGGCAGATGTGAGGTTTCGATTTGATCGCCGTCGCATAAGATCGCCATTCGCTCGACAATGTTCCGCATCTCGCGAACATTGCCGGGCCAGGTATAGTTCTCCATCTGCCGCATTGCCTCGGGAGAAAACCCTCTGACCGACACATCGAGTTTCTTCGCAAAGCGATCCAAAAAGTACATTGCCAGCCGAGGAATATCGCCCTTGCGGTCTCTCAGCGCCGGCAGGTTGACGGGCACGACGTTGAGGCGGTAGTACAAGTCTTCGCGAAAGGAGCCTTCGGCCACCATCTCAGAGAGATCGCGATTCGTAGCGGCGACAAGCCGAATGTCGATGCTGCGTTCGTCGGTCTCTCCCACCTTTTTGACCTTCTTTGTCTCCAAGGCCCTCAGCAACTTACCCTGCGTTTCCATACTCAGGTTGGCGATTTCATCGAGGAAGAGCGTTCCTTTGTCGGCAGCCTCGAAGAGTCCCTGTTTGGTGGCGATCGCCCCGGAAAAAGACCCTTTTGCATGCCCGAACAACTCGCTTTCGAGCAACGTCGGTGCAAGCGCGCTGCAATCACAGGCCATCAATGGATGGTTGTTTCGGCGGCTAAGTCGATGGATTGCCCGCACCACCATTTCCTTGCCGGTGCCGCTCTCGCCCGTGATCAGAACAGTGCCATCGGTGGGGGCCACACGGCGAACCAAGGCAAATACGCGCTCCATCGGCCGGCTTTCGCCAATAATCCCTTCCAAGCCCTGGTTTACTTCGAGTTCCTGCCGCAACGCGATGTTTTCTCGAATCAGCCTCGATCGTTCGACCGCCTTGCCAAGCGCCAGTCGCAATTCATCGGGATTAAACGGTTTGCAGAGATAGTCGGCCGCACCCAGTCGCATCGCCTCAACGGCCGATTCGATCGTCGAGTGCCCGGTGACAATCACGATCTCGGAACGACATCCCGCTTGTTTAAGGAGATCAAGCACCTCCATTCCGGGAAGATGTGGCATCGATAGATCAAGAAAAATGATATCGAAATCTTCGTCAAGCGCCGCGGCGAGGCCAAGTCGCGGATCCTCATGATGTAACACGTCGTGCCCGTCGCGTCCCAGTGCCCGTTTAAAACTGAGGCCCACCACATCTTCATCGTCGATTACGAGCACCTGCTGTGGTGGGATCGCGTCGACCTCGACCGGTGTTTTTTCGCTGTCGCTCATGCTTTCTCTTCCGCAGGGATTGCGCCGTTTTCACGCTTCAGGGGCAAAACGACCGAGAATGTCGAACCGACATCAGGCTCGGAGACGACATCCAAACGCCCACCATGTTGCTGGACGATGCCGTAACTAACGCTCAAACCCAACCCCGTTCCTTTGCCAGCAGGCTTCGTGGTGAAGAAAGGATCGAAAATCTCCTCCAAGTGTTTGGTTGGAATTCCACAGCCGGTGTCGATCACGTCGATGTGGATCCAACCCTCTTTTTCCTGGGTCGCGAAAGCCAACTCGCCTCCCTCGGGCATTGCCCCGCAAGCGTTGAGAGCGAGGTTTAAAAACACCTGCTGGAGCTGGTTCGCGTCGCCCATCACTTCGGGCAGGTTTTCGGTGAAACGTTCGACGATATTGATGTTGTCGAACGCTTTTTGGGCACGGATCAAGGCGATCGTGCGGTGAATAACGTCGTTCACGTCGAGCAATTCAGTAACTGGCGGCCGCTCCCGTGCAAAGTCGAGCAGGCGTTGCACGATCTCGGCGGCCCGACTCGTTTCACGAATGATTAGGTCAAGGTCCTCTCGATCTTCGACGGTGATGTGCTTCTTGTCGCGCAGCAGATGGGCGAACGTCAGCACGCCTGTCAGCGGATTGTTGATTTCGTGGGCGACGCCGGCCGCCAATCGGCCGATGGAGGCCATTTTTTCGCTGCGGCCAATCTGTTTGCTGGTGGCAGTTTTGAGTTCCTGTTCCCGGTTCGCCACGGCTTCGGCCATGCGGTCGACCGCCCGACAGAGCAGCCCGAATTCGCCCGGTGGACGGATTTCAACGCGGGCCGTTAGATCCCCCGCCACGACCTTTCGCGACATCGAAACGATCTTGCCGATTGGCTTGAGAACGAACCGCGCTACGAAGGAAATCATGACGAGACAAATCAACGATGTGATCGCCACAAGCGCCACGAATCCGGCAATCAACTTGTTGTTCTCGCGGAAGAAGGGCGCTCGCAACAGACCGACGTAGAGGGCCCCGACAATCTCGTCATTGGGATCGCGGATCGGCTCGTAGGCCGTGATATACCAATCATTTACGACGAATGCCGGCGCGGCCCATATTTCACCATCGACCAACACAGAATCGTAAACCGCATCCGAAAGTCGGGTGCCGACGGCCCGCCGGCCGGCATCTGATTTCACGTTGGTGGCAACCCGAAGATCGCCTTGGAAAACGGTCACCGTGCCAACGTCCTTCTGCACGTCGGGGTCGGGCGGAAAAACCGTTTCCTTGATCGAGTCGACTAGCGAATTGCGGCGATTGATGAGGTCGCCCGCCAGCAGCGATCCCGCGAAAGTGCCATCTGTATGAAACAGAGGTACAGCGGCGGCGATCACCAGGCCGTCCGTCCGCTGCTCGTCGTCGGTGGGGCGGGCGGCAGGCGTTGGCAACAACTCGAATTGAGCCCGATCGGCTAGTTCCGGATCCTCGATCATCAAACTCGGACGGTCCATCAGCACCGTCCCCCACAGCGGCTCTTGTGTCGCTTTCACCTGAGAAAACAGCAGTGATTGCCTCAGGCTGTCGCCCCACTCATCGGGATTCGCTGGGCGATAGAGCACATTGCCTTCGACGTCGGTAAGGGTGACGAAATCGAAGCCGCTCGTTTGATGAATACGGTCGAGGCGTTGGTGGTAGTGAAACGAATCGCCGTCATCAATCTCTCGAACCAGGGACGTATCGAGGGAGGCCGCCAAGAGAAACTGCTCGATTCGTTGGGCGTGCCCGGTGTAGGCAGCGCGGGCAGCGTTCAGATCGAGACGCACACGGTGCTGGACCTCACCCAACCACACCTGTCCGAGATACCACGCGCCCAACAACGACAGCAGCGAGTTGGCGACGAGAATCACCGCCACCGTGCCGACCATGATTTTGAAACGCGTGGTCATGGTTTTCATAGCTTCACCATCAACCCAACACATAGCGAGCGGCGCAAACTGGCCGTGCTGACAGTGGCCTAACGACCACCGCTCGCCAAGAGCACAAACCGCGTTAGAACGTCCCCGAATGAACCCGGTGCAATACAGTGTATAGCCCGATCGTACACTCTTAAGGGTGTTTCAGCAACTTGCTGACCATTGAAAACATTGGGGTTACGGTGCTCCGCAGGCGTTTTATGGAACTTTCGACACCCTTGCCGTATTCGTGGTAGCTGAATCCAGGCCGCTTGGGGTGATCGACCGCACATTGTTGGTCAAGGCAACAAATCCGTTGAGCGATCTTTGGATTCCGGCACGAATCTTGCCTCTGGTGTTTGGCGTTGATTTACCGTTTGAGCACGCCAACCGGAGAACGACGGTGATAGCCGCAGATCCACAAGCCATTGACGACATCCTGGCTGACTACCCCGACGCTGGACGTGACGCATTGATCCCAATCCTGCAAGCAGTGCAGGAACGACAGGGATATCTGTCCCGCGATAGCGTAGCGATGGTCGGCCGACATCTTGGTTTGGCCGCCAGCAAGATTTACGGGGTGGCCACCTTCTACAACCAGTTCCGCTTTCAGCCGCAGGGTAAGTTTCACTGCCAAGTCTGTCGCGGCACCGCCTGCCATGTGAAGGGTTCACTGAGCGTGCTCGACATGCTCAAGCGTGAACTGAACATCGGCCCGGGCCAGACGACTCGCGACGGACTGTTCAGCCTTGAAGTGGTCGCCTGCATCGGTGCCTGCGGACTCGCGCCGGTGATCGCCATCAACGGCGAGTTCCACGCGGGTGTCACCCCGATCAAGATCGATAAGATTCTCAACACCTATAGGAAAAGGGCCCAGGAAGATGACGACAACGAGGCTGCTTGAGAAAGAACTGACCGGGCCCGAGGGGCAAGCCGCCACCGCGCAGTTGCCGGACGTGCTCGACATCGTAATGTGTGAAGAGTGCGATTGCGATCAGCTTTCCCCCGAAGACACCGAGCGCTTGACGCAACTGCGTCGCGACGACGTCGACCGACCCACGATTTTCGTGGGTACTGGAACTTGCGGTTTGGGCGCCGGCGCTGCCGCGACGCTCAAAGCGATCAACACGTACTTGTCCGACAACGAGATCGAAGCCGAGACGGTCGAAGTCGGCTGCATTGGTCTTTGTAGTGCAGAGCCGGTGGTCGAAGTGCAGCTCCCCGGCCAAAACCGTCTGCTGTTCGAGCAGGTGACGGAAAAGAAAGTCGAAAAACTCCTGGATGCGGTGTTAAGCGGATCGGTCCCGCCCGCCAACATACTTGGCCAGCATCGCAGCCAACGCCATGAGCCCTGGCCCGACGTGCCAGTTCTAGACGAGCATCCATTCTTCGCCCCCCAAACCCGTTGGGTGCTTGCGAACTGCGGGTTAATCGACCCGTCGCGGATCGATGAATACATCGCCCGCGGCGGGTACAGGGCTCTGGCAAAAACACTGTCGAAGCTCTCGCCCGACGAAGTCTGCGACGAAGTAGAGAAGAGCGGCCTGCGGGGTCGCGGCGGCGGCGGTTTTCCCGCTGGCAAGAAGTGGAAGTTCGCCCGCCAAGTTGAAGCCGAGCAAAAGTACCTCGTCTGCAACGCCGACGAAGGCGACCCCGGTGCGTTCATGGATCGGGCTGTCATCGAGGGTGACCCGCACCGCTTGGTCGAAGGCATGGCGATTGCCGCTTACGCAATCGGCGCGACAAAGGCTTACGTCTACATTCGGGCCGAGTACCCGCTGGCCATCGAACGACTCAAGGAAGCGATCGCCCAAGCCGAAGAGTACGGCCTGCTGGGTGAGAATATCATGGGTCTGGGTGTCGACCTGAAGATGGTCATCAAGATGGGTGCTGGAGCGTTCGTCTGTGGTGAAGAGACCGCTCTGATCCACAGCATCGAAGGCCGCCGCGGCATGCCGCGTCCGCGTCCTCCGTTCCCGGCCGTCAAAGGTCTGTTTGGCAAACCGACGATCATCAACAACGTCGAAACCCTCTCGAACCTGCCGACGGTGATCGACGGTGGGTCCGACCAGTTCGCGTCGCTCGGCACCGAGACCAGCAAGGGCACCAAGGTGTTCGCGCTCTCCGGCAAGGTCGCACGAACGGGTCTGGTCGAAGTCGCCATGGGAACGACCGTTCGCGACATCGTCTTCACGATCGGCGGCGGCATCCCCAACGACCGCAAGTACAAAGCCGTGCAAATCGGCGGACCGTCGGGCGGTTGCATTCCCGAGCAGCACCTCGACATCGACATCAACTACGAATCGCTCAAAACCGTGGGCGCCATGATGGGTTCCGGCGGTTTGGTCGTGATGGATGAAGACACCTGCATGGTCGACGTGGCCAAGTTCTTCATGGACTTCATCAATCGCGAAAGTTGCGGCAAATGCATACCCTGTCGCGAGGGAACACGCCGCATGTTGGAAACGCTCGAAGCAATCACACGGGGCCGGAAATCAGAAGAAGGCAACGAGGCGCTGGCTCGATTCAAGAGTGTTTTGTCGATGCAGGGTCTTGCCGAGACGATTCGCGACACAAGCTTGTGCGGCTTGGGGCATACAGCTCCCAATCCGATCCTCAGCACGTTGCGATGGTTCCGCGACGAGTACGAGGCCCACATCTTCGAGCGACGTTGCCCTGCGGGAGCGTGCGGTGAGTTGGTGACGTTCTCGATAGACGTCGAGTCGTGCAAGGGTTGCGGGTTGTGTTTGAAGAAGTGCCCGGTCGATGCGATCGTCGGCACGATCAAAAACCCCCATTACATCATCGAAGATAAGTGCATTGGTTGCGGCACGTGCTTTGACGTTTGCCGACCTGGTGCTGTTCTGAAGGCATAGGAGTTACCGATGGCCACGATCGAACTCAATGGTCGCGATTTCGAGGCGAAGGAAAACGAGACGGTTCTCGATTGCGCACGACGAGCGGGAGTCGAGATTCCCACGCTCTGCCACATGGACGGCCTGCCCGCCTCCGGTGCTTGCCGGATGTGCGTCGTCGAGGTCGAAGGCATGAACGGCTTGGTGCCTAGTTGTGCCTTCCCCGCGCAAGACGGCATGAAGGTCAAAACGCACTCCGAGCGGGCGACGCAAGCTCGCCGCACGATTGTCGAATTGCTGCTGGCCGACCACCCAGACGATTGCCTCTATTGCGTCCGCAACGGCGACTGCGAACTGCAAGACCTGGCGTTGAACTTCGGTGTTCGCAACCGCAACCACGCCGGTCAGCGCAGCCAACATACGCTGGATGTATCAAGCCCGTCGCTCATTCGCGATCCCGAGAAATGCATCCTCTGCGGCAAGTGCGTGCGGGTGTGTGAGGAAGTTCAAAACATCGCGGCCATCGATTTCATCGGTCGCGGTAGCCGCGCGAAGATCGGCACGGCGTTCGATGAAGGCTTGAACGTATCGAGCTGCATCAACTGCGGTCAGTGCGTCAACGTCTGCCCGACCGGCGCTCTCGCCGAACGCAGCTACATTCCCGAAGTGCTCGACGCGATTCACGATCCCGACAAGGTGGTTGTGGTGCAACACGCCCCCAGTATTTCGGTCACGCTGGGCGAAGAATTTGGCGTGGAACTGGGCAAAGACGTTGCCGGCGCAATGACCACCGCGTTGCGTCGCATCGGTTTCGACCGCGTGTTCGACACCTCGTTCTCGGCTGATCTGACGATCATGGAAGAGGCCAGCGAACTCGTGCAGCGAATCACGACGGGCGGCACCTTGCCGATGATGACAAGTTGCTCTCCTGGCTGGATCAAGTACGTCGAAACGTTCTATCCCGACATGACCGACAACTTGTCGACCTGTAAGAGCCCCCAACAGATGATGGGCGCGGTGATCAAGAGCTACTTCGCCGACCGCGAAGGGATCGACCCCTCGAAGATCTTCAGCGTCAGCATCATGCCTTGCACGGCGAAGAAGTTCGAGGCAGCGCGACCGGAAATGCAGCACGAGGGCCAACCTGATATCGACGCCGTGCTGACGACTCGCGAACTCGCGCAAATGTTCCGGCAACGTGGTCTCGATCTTAAGGACATGCCGGTCGACACCGCCGACACTCCGTTTGGTGAGCGGACAACGGCGGGCAAAATCTTTGGCGCCAGCGGCGGCGTGATGGAAGCAGCCGTCCGCACGGCGTATCACTTGGTGACGGGCGAGGAAATGGCCGACTTGAACGTGGCAGCCGTTCGCGGTTTTGCCGGGCGCAAGGAGGCCAAAGTCAATGTCAATGGTATCGAGGTCGGCGTCGCGGTTGTCAACGGTGTGGGCAACGCAGCCAAGCTGCTCGATGAAATCCGCGACGGGCGCGACGACATCCACTTCATCGAAGTGATGACCTGCCCCGGCGGATGCATCAGCGGCGGCGGTCAGCCTCACCGGGCAAGCTGTGGCGCCGTGGCGTCGCGAATGCAGGCCTTGTACCAAATCGACGGTGCGGCTGACGTTCGCGTCTCGCACAAGAACGAGAGCGTTCAGCGGCTTTACGACGAGTTCCTCGAAAAACCGCTCGGCGAAAAGAGCCACCACCTACTGCACACCCACTACACCACGCGAGAAGAGGTGTTGGTGTAAGGAGGGAGTGAGGGATGAGAGGTGAGGCGTGAGGGATGAGGCGTGAGGAAACGCTGCCTGCGGCTTCGTGCTGACAACTGATGGCTCCCAGCGATGCGTTGCATCGCGGCTACTCACCGGTCCGCATTCCGAACTGACAACTATCAACTCCCAACTGAGAACTTCCTCCCATGGCCGGCGCATTTATCAGTACCGCGAAAGAACGATGCCGCGTGTGCTACACGTGCGTTCGCGAGTGCCCGGCCAAGGCGATCCGCATTGCCGACGGTCAAGCCGAGGTGCTGCCCGAACGATGCATCGCCTGCGGCAATTGCGTTAGCGTCTGCTCTCAAGACGCAAAATTGATTCGCAACACGGTCGAGCCGGTCGAGCGACTGCTCGCATCCGGCCAGCGGGTCTTCGCGATGATCGCCCCCAGTTACCCGGCCGAATTCACGCAGGCCGACGACCGTCACCTGGTCGGCATGGTAAGAAAGCTCGGTTTCGAGCGCGTGCTGGAAGTCGCTTTCGGGGCGGATCTCGTCGCCCGACGCTATCGCGAACTGCTGAGCGGTCAGAATGGGCGGCGGTACATCGCCACCAGTTGCCCGGCCGTCGTCGGTTACGTCGAACGGTATCACCCGAATTTGGTTGACTCCCTCGCCCCGATCGTTTCGCCGATGATCGCCGCCGCCCGCTCGACCCGAGAGCGGTACGGTGACGACATCAGAATGGTCTTCGTCGGACCGTGCATTGCGAAGAAGGTGGAAGCCAACGCCGAACCGGTTGCCGGCGAGATCGACGCGGTCATCACATTCCAAGAATTGAGCGAGATGCTCGCCGCTGCCGGTATCACGCCCGACACCATCGAACCTTCCGACTTCGACGGACCGCACGGTGCGGCGGGAGCATTGTTCCCCATCGGCCGCGGCATGTTGCAGGCGGCTGAGATCCCTGAGGATCTACTGACCGGCGAAGTCGTGGCAGCCGAAGGTCGCAGTCACGTCATCGAGGCAATCAGGGAATTCGAGTCGGGCGACTTGGGTGCTCGACTGCTCGAATTACTGTGCTGCGAAGGATGCATCATGGGGGCCGGCATCTCCAACGAGTTGCCGCTCTTCAATCGACGCAGCCACGTTCGTCGCGCCGTCTGCAAACGGATGGAACGGCTCGACTACGAGCAGTGGAAAGATGACATGCGGGACTGCGCCGAACTCGACCTGGCGCGGACCTATCAGATCAACGATCAGCGAATCCGCACGCCCGAGCGAGCCGAGTTGATCGAGATCATGCAGCGACTCGGCAAGCACACACCCGACGACGAATTGAATTGTGGCGCCTGCGGTTACGATACCTGTCGCGAACACGCGATCGCGATTTACAAAGGGCTTGCTGAAAACGAAATGTGCCTGCCGCAGACGATCGACCGACTGCAAACGGCGTTGCAGGATGTCGAAGTCTCGAATCAGCAGTTGGCAAGCGCCCAGGAAGCACTCGTGCAGTCCGAAAAACTCGCCAGCATGGGTCAGCTTGCCGCCGGCATCGCCCACGAAGTGAATAACCCACTCGGCGTCGTGCTGATGTACGCTCACCTGCTGCTCGAGGAGCGCGAGGAAGACGATGAGACCGGCGAAGACCTGAGAATGATCGTCGAGCAGGCCGACCGCTGCAAAAAGATTGTCGCCGGCCTCCTGCACTTCGCGCGGCAGAACAAGGTGATTCGCAACCCGAGCGATGTGCCGAAAATGCTCGATCGCGTATTGCGGGCGATCCCCATCCCCGACTCGATCCAAGTCGACACGCAAATCGAGATGGAAAACAAGATCGCCGAGATCGATCGCGATCAGGTGATGCAGGTGCTGACCAACCTGATCACGAACGGCGTGGCGGCGATGGAAAACGGCGGTACACTCACCGTTGGCGCGCGGGATGAAAACGGCCGCATTTATCTGACGGTTGCCGATACCGGTGTTGGCATCCCGGACGAGAACCGCAAGAAGATTTTCGAGCCGTTTTTCACCACAAAACAGATGGGCAAGGGGACCGGCTTGGGGCTCTCGGTTACCTACGGTATCGTCAAGATGCACAGTGGCGACATCAAGGTCGAGTCGAACGCCGACCCAAAAAAGGGACCAACGGGAACAACGTTTACGGTCTCGCTGCCGCGAATGGAATGAAACGAATATCATCAATAGCCACCGTGCAACGTCACGGCGGAACCCGGACCGGCGTTGCGGTCCGGCTAGTTCACAACACAAATGCTAACAACAGGAGATCGGCTTAGCTACCGAAATCAACATGACACAAGACAATTCAAACAAGAAGATTTTGGTGGTCGACGACGACCCCGATTTCCTCGTGCAGCACGAAGCGCTGCTGAAACGGGCTGGCTACCAGGTCGTCACTGCGCCGGGTAAGACCGAGGCGGAAGCGATGCTCGACGAGGTCCAACCAGACCTGGCGGTTGTCGACGTGATGATGGAAAACGCCGACGACGGTTTCACGCTGTGCTACCACATCAAGAAGAAGATGCCGCAAACGCCGGTCGTGATGGTGACCTCGGTTAACGACGAAACCCGCCACGGTTTTAACACTTCGATCGAAGAGCAACGTGAATGGATCAAGGCCGACGCCTTATTGGCCAAGCCAATCCGTTTCGAACAACTGACCCGCGAACTCGATCGCCTACTCGGCGTGACCCACTAAAACAGATCTTGTTCCCGCGCTCCCGCGTGGGAACGGGCAAATTGTTGCGACGCGAGCGCATCGTAACGAGCATAAATGAGAGCAAACGCACGAAAGTGAGGCCGCAAAATGGAGACACTCAAAGTACTCGTCGCCGATGATGAACTCGGTATGCGACTGGGTGTCGAACGCACGCTCCGTCGTTACGTCACGCACGTGGAAGACGTGAATACCGACGTGCGGTTTGCGGTTCAACAAGTCGAGTCGGGCGATGCCGCACTGGAGGTCATCGAGGCCGACGCGCCCGATATCTTGTTGCTCGATTACAAGATGCCGGGATTGAGCGGTCTTGAAGTTCTCGATCGACTTAGCGATCTGAAACTCGACATGCTCACGATTATGATCACCGCCTATGCATCGATCGAGACGGCGGTGACGGCGACCAAACGCGGCGCGTATGACTTCCTCGCCAAGCCGTTCACACCGGACGAACTGAAAGCCACCATTCGCAAGGCGGCTGCGCGAATCATTCTGGCAAAGCAGGCGCGCAAGCTTGCGGAAGAACGCAAACAGGTTCGTTTCCAATTTATTCGTGTGTTGGGGCACGAACTGAAGGCCCCGCTTGGCGCCATCGAGGGCTACCTTAACATTATGAAGGACCAAACGCTGGGCGACGACTTCTCCGCCTACGGCGACATGGTACAACGAAGCTGCAAACGCATCGAAGGTATGCGGAAGTTGATTGTCGACCTGTTGGATATGACACGGATCGAGTCGGGGCGGCTTGAGCGGCAATTGGAAGATGTGGATCTGGTCGAGGCAGCCCAGTCGGCGATCGAAAACTTCACGCCCGACGCCGACGCTCGCGACATCAATATCTCGCTCGACGCTGGCAATGAAGAAGTGATTACCGCCGACCGCCGCGAGGTCGACATGATCTTCAACAACTTGATCTCGAACGCGGTCAAGTATAACCGAGACGGTGGCAAGGTCGATGTCTCGCTCGCCCGCGATGGCGACGCCGTCGAATTGCGGGTGGCCGACACCGGCATCGGCATGTCGAAAGAAGAACAGGAAAAGCTGTTTGGCGAGTTCGTTCGCATTCGCAACACGAAGACGCAAAACATCCTCGGCAGCGGCCTGGGTTTGTCGATTCTCAAGAAATTGGTGCAGCTTTATGGCGGCGAGGTGCTGGTTGAGAGCGAGCCGGATGTTGGCACGGCATTCAGTTTGACCGTGAAAAACAGCGTCGCAGAAGCCACCGACGACGAGCCAGAGCTAGCTGGCGCCGCGACAACTTGACGGAGGAAGGCAAACGACCGATACTTGATGTGGTTGACGTACCGTTCTACAGGACAAAAACTTATGTCATCCAATTCGCTGCAGCGATGGAAAGGTGAACGCGCCACGGCACTGAACGAGATCGAGGCGGCGCATACGCAAGTGGGGGGTTCCCAGCGAGGAAGGAGATACGCCACCCAACAAATCAACAGAGCGTACGTCGTCTTGCTCTCATCCGAGTTTCAAGGTTTTGGTCGCGATCTCTACTCCGAGTGCGTGGACCATATAGTCGCTGCCGCGCCGTCGCATTTGCGAACTCTGATGCGAGACCAGTTTTTCTGGGGGCAGCCATTTGGCCGTGGCAACCCACAAGCAAGCGCGATCGGGTCGGATTTCGGTCGGTTCGGCCGACCTTTTTGGGAGGATGTATACGCCCAACACGCTCAGAACCGCAGACGAAAAGTGATGCTCGACGAGTTGATGACGTGGAGGAACGCGATCGCCCATAATGACTTTGATCCCGATGTGTTCGGTCCCAATCCGGCCCTGCATCTTCGGCAGGTGCGGAGATGGAGAAGCGCCCTGCGAGGGCTTTCCGACGGGTTTGACCGAGTCTTGCGAGATCACCTGACGGGAATTCTCGGAGGCGCTCCCTGGTAGCCGCAAACTGGAGACAACATGAATTCTGACGTAATTCCAATCGGAGCGAAGGTGACTTTTCACATGGCCGGCAAGCTTTTTGCCGGTCGTGTCAAAGAGGACCGCGGGCCAATCGGCAAGGGGGGAAGGCACCTCTACTCGATACGTTACAAGGCCGGGGAAGGGAGTTGGAACTCCACAGAACTTCCCGCCGAAGAAATCGAGGACATTGAATACAAGCCTGTCAACCTACGCAGAAAACGCGAGCTTGAGTACATTGTTCCGGTGCAAGCCGTGGAAGCCCATTCCTTGTTCGCAAAGCCTCGACATGCCCAGGCGCTTGCGAACTACTTGCGTTCACAGGGTGTTCGCTTCAGCGAAGATCCTCACGCCATCCATGGTGAGATCAACATACTTGTTGACAAGATGTCTACTTCATGGGAAACGTTCGTCGTGCTCCTGAACGAGTGGAAACAACGGTATGCGGAAGAACCGGCCGAATCAAGCGCCACGTAGCGAAGGTAATAGCAATGTCTTTCCCCGTGGTGAAGAAACTCCCGCCGCTTGGTGATCTCACGCATCGACCGCCTGAAAACGTATTGGGCAGTATGGTGGAATAACACCCAGGGTACAGGACCGAACAGGGCGTACCCACACCGCCAACCCCAGAATCCGCCCAGAAAAACTTGATTTCGGCGGTCTACAAAAGCGTCGAGATTATTGTTACACTGGGCGGTTTACCCGACATGGACGGGGACCCCCTACCCCGTGTCGCCAGTTTTGGCGCCCATCAAGTTACTCGTTTCCGCGCTCCTGCGTGGGAATGCCCCAACGCCAGAAGAACTATCATCGATGCAGACCATTACCATTAAGCGCGGCTTGGATCTGCCAATAGCGGGTGCGCCGCAGCAGTCGATTGAAGACGCCCGCCCGGCCCGCTGTATCGCAGTTGTGGGGCCCGACTACCACGGTCTTCGTCCCACCATGGCGGTGCAAGTTGGCGACAACGTCAATCTTGGCCAACTTCTATTCACCGATAAAAAAACGGCTGGCGTGCGCTACACGGCGCCGGGGGCGGGGCGTGTTGCCGCCGTGAACCGCGGTGAGAAGCGAGTGCTGCAATCGGTCGTCATCGAACTGACCGACAACCAACCGTGCGAGTTCTTCCCCACATTTGGCGAAGCCGAATTGGAGTCGATCGGTACGGAGAAGACGACGGAAAACCTAGTCGCT
>Ga0180435_10003332_pt1 | contig 16159 bp, 11 predicted proteins | sample SS_ome_3_FD_132467 | JGI IMG/M metagenome (GOLD analysis project Ga0180435, IMG submission 132467) | Hypersaline lake sediment archaeal communities from the Salton Sea, California, USA - SS_3_S_1 metaG | ecosystem: Environmental > Aquatic > Non-marine Saline and Alkaline > Hypersaline >... | reverse complement strand
TGTTGTCGGGCGCGCTCTGAGTTCCATCATCTTTGCGGCTGTGTTTGGTCTGCTTTCTGCCAACGGGAATTGGCCGATGGTGTTCACCATCACAGCCATTGCGGCAGTGATCGTCCTGCTCATTGCATTACCTGTTAAAGAAGGAGAAGAACGCAAGATCGAAGCTGCTTACCAGAAGGGCGCTTTCAAGGCTTTCAAGGACTGGGGCTTTATACTCTTTATGGTGCTGGGCATCTTGTATCCCTTGGCCCTGTACAGCGCCAACGGCATGGTGGGGCCGTTCCTCAATGAGGGATTGGGCATACCACTGGACGGCGTCGGCGCGTACCTGTCTGTGTTTGGTGTTGGGACGGTGCTGGGAGCTGTGGTGGGCGGCCCGCTGATGAAGCGCATCGGGCGGCGTAACAGCATCCTGGCCGCCCTGATCCTCACCGCGCTTGTGACGGGCGCAATGGCCCTGGTGCCATCGGCTGGCCTGGCCTGGGTGGTGGTTTTCGTGTTTGGCGTCTCATTTGGGTATTATGAAACGGTTTACTTTGCGATGGGTATGGATTTCTGCGATCCGCGCATTGCGGCTTTCATGTTCTCGATCATCATGGCGGTTGGGAATATTGGCATCGGTCTCGGCGCCCCTTTGGCCGGATCACTGGTGGATAATATGGGTTTTCAGGCCATGTTCTGGATCTTTGCCGCTGTGCATATTGCGTCCCTGCCGGTGGTGTTCGGCATCTTCAAATTGCGTGAGGATATGCGCTAAGGAGTTTTAGATATGAAGATTGTAGACGTAAAGATCAGCCCGCTCAACCTGGAGCCGGTGATGGCCCTCACAGTGGCCTACGGCAGTTATGATATGTTTGAATACGCCCTGCTGGAATTGGTGACTGACGACGGTTTGGTGGGCCTGGGGGAAGCCTCGCCGGATACGGAAGTGACCGGGGAGACGCAAGCTTCTGATATGGCAGCTCTTGACGCAGCAAGGGATGTGCTGATCGGCAAGGACCCCTTCGATATTGAGATCATCATACGCGAGCTGGAGGCCATCATTCCCGATGCGCCTTCGGCCCTCGCAGCCGTGGACATGGCCCTGTATGACCTGATGGGCAAGGCGCTCGGTGTGCCCGTGTGCCGTTTGCTGGGGGGCAAGGCGCAGGCAGCTATCACGGCTTACCCTGTGGTGCCCCTGGATACGCCGGAGGTGATGGCTGGTACAGCCGCGCAGTTCGCTGCCGGCGGGGCCAAAGCCCTCAAGCTCAAGATCGGTACCACTATCGAAGAAGATGTCGCCCGCATGGCCGCCATCCGCACGGTCATCGGGGACGAGATCATTCTGCGCATTGACGTCAACCAGGGTTGGGGGGATGCGGCCACCGCGATCGAAGCGATCAAGGCCCTGATGCCCTACAAGGCTGCCTACTATGAGCAGCCTGTCAAGGATACCGACATTGACGGTATGGCTGAAGTGCGCCGCGCAGTGGATGTGCCCATTATGGCGGATGAAAGCCTGCACAGCCCCGCCGATGCCCTGGAGATCATCCAGAAGGGGGCGGCTGACATTCTCAACATCAAGCTGATGAAATGCGGCGGCATCTACCGCGGCTTGCAGATCCACGCCCTGGGCGAGGCCGCTGGCCTGCCCTGCATTGTGGGTTCAATGGGCGAGAGCAGCATCGCCAGCGCCGCGGGTGTGCATTTCTCCGCGGCCAAGGCCAGCATCGAGTCCTGCGAGGCCATCGGCCCGCTGTTCGTCAAGAATGACCCTGCCACCGGTTTCCTCGCGGATATGGAGCACATGGTGCTGCTGCCATCCGACGCACCCGGCCTGGGAGTGGTGCTGAAATGATCGTCTCCGAGATCGGCACGCGCGCTGCGTCCTTGCTGAGTGAGTACATTCAGATCAACACCACCAACCCGCCCGGCAATGAAACCCTCACCGCAGAATTCTTTGCCCAGCAGCTTCGCCAGCGCGGGCTGGACCCCAAGATCTTCTCGAGTGCCCCCGGGCGCGACAATGTGGTCGCGCGCCTGAAAGGGCGGGGTGATCATAACAAAGGCCCGTTGCTGCTCTATCATCACATGGACGTGGTGACCGCCGACCCCGCGGAGTGGACGCATGACCCTTTAAGTGGGGATATCGAGGGCGGCTTTATTTACGGCCGCGGGGCGCTGGATATGAAATGCTTCGGCATTATGCACCTGATGGCACTGGATATGCTGCTGGAGCAGGATGTTAGTCTCGACCGTGACATCATCTTTATGGCCGCAGCTGATGAAGAGCAGGAGGGGGCATACGGCGCAGCTTGGATGGTGGAGAACCACTGGGATGAGATCGCTCCCGAGATCGTGTGGGACGAAGGCGGCTACGGCATCCGCGGGCTACTGAAGGATGAACTCATCTTCTACGTTTCCGTGGCGGAGAAGAATGGCCTGTGGACCAAACTCATCGCCAGCGGGGAGCCTGGCCTGGGCTCCATCCCGCGCGGGAATAACCCCGTGGACGTACTCACCGCAGCCCTGCATAAGCTCCAGAAGCACAGTTTTCCCCCGCGTCTGACGGATACCTCCGCCGAGATGCTGCGTCGATTGGGGAAGACAGCCGAATTTCCGCAGTCCTTCCTCCTGCAGCATGCGCGCAATCCGCTGCTCTGGCTGCTGGTCAGCCGCGCCCTGGCGGGCATGCCCACCCTGAACGCGATGATGCGCAACCTGGTCACACCCACCATGCTGCACGCCAGCGAGAAGGAGAATGTGATCACCAGCCAGGCTAAGGCCGTGCTGGACGTACGCCTGCTGCCGGACGAAGACCCCGTGCAGTTCTTTGCCCGCCTGCAAGACCTGCTTGCCGACGAGCGCCTGCGCCTGGAGACGCCGGACGACCTGAGCATGCCCGCCGTGACGGCTTTTGAGCATCCTTTCTTCGCTGGTCTCGAGGCCGGCATCACCGGCATGGTGCCTGACTGTCAGGTGGCTCCCATGCTCACCCCCGGCGGCACAGATTCACGCTTCTTCCGCCGCAAGGGTATCTCTGCGTTTGGTTTGATCCCGATCATCATTGACCCTGACGAGCTGGAACGCATGCACGGCATTGATGAGCGCATCTCCGTGGACAATCTGGTATTGGGGTCGCGGGTTGTGGCTGATGTGGTGGAGAGAGTTTGTGGGGGAGGGTAGGTCTTCTGTTCGGGAACTGGTGAGGCATGCCTCGCCACTACGACAATAGTGGTATCTGTCATTCCAGGGTTGGATTTCATGTGAATCAATGGTAGGGATTATAATCCGCCAGCTACGTTAATCAACCAGTTAGGCTGCATACGGAAGCGAAACGGATTGTATTACTGCTGGGTGGTATGTCATTGAGAATAATGTGCTACCACATCTGTGGCTATTTTCAAAATATTGGCACGTAACTCTTTAGGGGCAATCACATCTACGGATGAGCCCATTCCCAACAGATATGTTTGGGCTTCTTCAATTCTTTCAAAAGTATGTTTCACTACTCGCCAGCCTTTCGAGTCCGTCTGGGCTTGTTCAACACGCGCTTGAATGTCATCGCCCAGAATTGAGGGCAAAACGGGAATCATCTCTGGCGCTACGCGTAAGATGACAGGATATTTTGGCAAACTGGCCTGGTACTCGCATACCCAATCCGTCCAGAACTTCGCCAATTCGAAATCTTGCGTTCGAGCAAAATGTGTCTGGGTCATTTGCGCGGATTCAACTCGCGATACGCGATACACGCGCATGCCCTTGTCAGTGGCTGCTACCAAATACCATACGCTCGCTTTGGCTACCAATCCATATGGTGAAACGATCCGTTTGCTCATCATGCCGCTGCGGCGGCGGTACGACAGCTCTAATTGACGATCTTGCCAGGTGGCCTCCTGGATAATTTTTAGATGTGGTACTGGCTCTTCGGTCTGAAACCAACTTGCCGCATCCAGATGCAAGCGTTGGCGCAGGAAATCAGTGTGTTCGGAATGTTCATTCGTAAATGAACTGGTCAATTTCAGAATGGCAGCTTTAAGCTGCTGGCTTACACCTAGATCGGAGATAGGGCCGGGAATTGTCAGCATGAAAAGAGCCTGGATCTCGTTCTCATTTAATCCCGTCAGGGAGGTGCGGTAACTATCCAACAGGGCATAGCCACCCCCAGGTCCTAGATCAGCATAAACCGGCACGCCAGCGATACATAAGGCCTCGATGTCACGGTATATCGTTCGTTTTGATACTTCCAGCTCAGTGGCCAGTTCTTCCGCTGTCATCTTCTGGCGGGTTTGTAACAAAATCATTAAGGACAGCAACCGGTCTGCGCGCATGGTTCCTCCAGGTTCAAAAGATATCGTTTTATTATACAACAATGGCTGACATTAGATGACAGTTATTGTACCTACAATAAGGGTACTCAACTGGAATTTTGCATATTGATGAACAAAGGAGAACAAATTATGTCAGAAAAAGTATCAGGTATTTTTATTGATGATGAGGGAACCGATTCTGTGCCCGTGATCTTTATTCACTCATTGGCTGGAAATACGCAGCAATGGTCTGCGCAACTCGACCATATTCGGAAAGCACGGCGGGTAATTGCACTCGACCTGCGAGGACATGGCCAGTCGGCAGCGCCTGCAAACGGCGATTATGCCATTGAGGCACTGGCCCAGGATATTCATACAGTGGTCGAACAGTTAGGTATCGAGCGTTTCGTTTTGGTGGGCCATAGTATGGGAGGCAGTGTTGCTGGCGCTTATGCTGGTGCTCATCCTGAGCAAGTGGTCGGGCTGCTTCTCGCTGATCCCTCTGGCGACTCAACGCAAATGCCGGCTGAACAAGCCCAGCAGTTTCTTGGTGCATTAGATTCTGAAGCCTACACAAACGTTGTCGAAGGGTACTGGAAACAAATCTTGTCTGGGGGAGCTGAAGCCACAGAGGTGAAGGTAATGCAAGATTTGCGTAATACTTCCAAGGAAACAGTTGTTGGTGTCTTCAGGGAGCTTTTGAAATATGATCCTGTGCCAGCGCTGAAGCGTTTTGATGGGCCCAAATTGTCAATCATCTCAGTGCATAATGAAAATCTATTTGCGTTACACAACCTTGTATCCGACCTTCCGCATCAGAAGATAACCGGGACGGGCCACTGGTTACAAATGGATAAGCCAGAAGAATTCAATTGGATAATGGATGATTTTCTAGCTTCCATAGGTAATGGGAGCTTGGGCTAGAAAGCATTCTTAGTCAATCATCAAATGGAGGCAATCACTTGGAAAGGTTGGCGAACTGAATAGAATGGATAGCAAAAGCTGCCTGCCAGATAACCAGCAGGCAGCTTATTAATCCTTTCCCAGGTTGATTTTGGTCCGAATGGCTTGAGTGAGGTTCAGGTTTTTTAGGCGGATTATACTACTTACAAAAAACACCCCCATTATGCAAGAAAATGCAGAACGGGGGTGTTTGTATTTGAGTGGGTGAATTACAATTTCCTCTCCCCAATCGCCTTCAACACCGCATCATAGCTGGCTTCCAACTCGATGGGTGGGTTGGAATACCGCGACTCGATGCCATCCAGGCGCAGGTTGTGGTAGTCGACCTTGAAGTTGGAGAATTTGAGACCGTGGGCGGTGGAGATGACCACCACGCGCTCATCGGACTGGATGATGCCATTGTCCAGCAGCTTGATGAGGGCACCCAGAGCGACGCCGGTGTGCGGGCAGCAGTAGAGGCCCGTGCGGTCGGCGCGCGCGGCGGCGTTGGCCAGCTCTTCCTCGCTGACCTGCTCGACCACGCCGTCAAAGGAGCGCAGGGCGCGCACGGCGCGCTCGTAGCTCACCGGGTTGCCGATCTGGATGGCGGAGGCGAGGGTCTTTTTGGCTTTCACCGGTTTGAACTCCGAGTAGTCGGTGAGGAAGCTCAGGTAGAGGGGGTTGGCCTGGTCCGACTGGGCGCAGGCGATGCGCGGCAGTTTGTCGATCAGGCCGATCTCTTTCATCAGCAGGAGGCCCTTGCCCAGCGCCGAGACGTTACCCAGGTTGCCCACGGGCAGGACGATCCAGTCCGGCACCTGCCAGTTGAGCTGCTGCACGATCTCCATGCCGACCGTCTTTTGCCCCTCAATGCGCAGGGAGTTCATCGAATTGGCGAGATAGATGGTGGGGTCCTGGGCCAGTTCCTTGACGATCTTCATGCAGCCGTCGAAGTCCGTGTCCAGCGAGAGCACCATCGCGCCGTTGGCGATGGGCTGGATGAGCTGCGCGGTGGAGACCTTGCCTCGCGGCAGGAGGATCACGGCGGGGATCTCGGAGGCGGCGGCGTAGGCTGCCAGGGCGGCGCTTGTATCGCCGGTAGAGGCGCAGGCGATGGCCTTGATGTTTTTGCCGTCCGCACGCATCTGTTTGACTGCCGAGACGAGCACGGTCATGCCGAGGTCTTTGAAGGAGCCGGTGTGGCTGTTGCCGCACAGCTTGACCCACAGGTCGGGCAGACCGATCTGTTTGCCCAGCAAATGGGCGTTGTAGATATTGGAATTGCCTTCGTACATGGAGACGACATTGTCATTTTCAAGCTGGGGGCAGACCCATTCTTTCTTGCCCCACACACCGCTGCCGTAGGGGAAGCGGCGCGTGTGTTCGCGCAGGTCAAAGAGTTCTTTCCATTCTTCCGCGCTGTGGCCTTCACGCAGGGCTTCCACATCATGCTCGACTTCCAGCAGACCGCCGCAGTCTTCGCAGGTGTAGATGACCTCGTAGATCGAATAGCGCTTGCCGCAGCGAATACATTCATACCAGCAGTTAAAACTCATGGTTCACGCTCCCAGGATATGTGTAACTGTCTCATGGATGGGGCGCATGCCCTCTGCGGCCTGTGCAGCCGAGGGGATGGATGCCTCATCCGGTTTGTCAGAAATGCCGAACAGCAGGGCGCCCGCCGCTTTCCACTGCATGGCAGCGTCGTAGACTTCCTGCGTCATGACGATCTCATTCTGGATCATCTCTTCCGGCAGGGTGTCGTCAGGTAATTGCCCCAAGCGTGCCAGGGTGGCCAGATACTCACTGTGGCGGAAGGCCTTGAATGGTGTGGGGTCGCCGGCGGTGTAGCTTGCGTGGAAGTTGTCGTGCATTTCCCGCAGGGAAGCCGGGAAACCATTTTTGGCGACCTCGGCCCGCTCCACGAACTGCGGGAAGCTGGTCACCTGCTTGTTGTAATACCATGCCAGCAGGTCATCCAGGCTGATCCAGCCGCCGCTCAGCGTCAAACAAACGTAGACCAGATAGTCCTGGTTGTCGGCCGTCAGCGGGTGGAACTCAGGCTGGTTGAGGGTGTCGTATTTCTTCTGGAAGGCGGCCTTGTCATAATCTGTGCCCAGGATACCCTCTGCGGTCAGGCGGGCGGCGTCCAGGCGCGCCTCGTCGATGCGCCCGTCGTTGCGTCCGCGCGCGCCGAGTGCGGTCTTGTCCATATCGATCAGGATGGCGGTGGTCTCGTCGATGACGAAATCATGCTTTGCAAGCGACTGTTGGAAACAATCCAGGGCAGACCAGCGCGTGGCGCTGTAAAGCTTGCCCACGGGGAGCTCCTCTTTCGTGTAGCTTAATGGTCCGATCTTCTCGGAGCCGATGAAGGCCATGCCGAGCAGGCCGCTGACTTCGGCGATATTGCTGAAGGCGGTGCCATCGTTCATGCGCGTGTCACCGATGTAGATCAGGCGTGCCAATGGGGCCTTGCTGCGCTGCTCCTGTGCTGCGGTCAGTACGGCGTGGATCACGCGCGCGTAGTCCAGGGTAGTCTTGCGCGGTGTGGTAGCGGGGTCAATGCCCAGCGGTCCGCGTAGTTCCGGCAAGCCGGGCAATCCGGCCTTGCTGGGGATCAGATTGCGATAGAGGACGTGATCATCGAGAAAGTCGCTGATCGCGCCTCGTCCAGTAATTTTCATGAGATGTACCCTCCTGAGACGAGCAGTTCGGCATTCAGTACCGAGCCGCCAGCGGCGCCGCGGATGGCGTTGTGGGTCACACTCACCAGGCGCAGGTCCAGCAGGGGGCAGAGGCGCACACGGCCTACGGTGCAAACCATGCCATTTTGGGCGTCGCGGTCACGGCGCGGCTGCGGGCGGTCTGGCTGCATGGTGACCACCACGGGGCGTTCCAGTGCGGAGGGCAGGCCCCAGGTCACTTCCGGGCCGCGGTAGTTCTTCAGAGTTTCGATGGCTTCTTCCACGCTGGGCTTGTTCTTAAAGCTCATTGAGAGGCATACGGTGTGTCCGTGCAGCACCGGTGCGCGGTTGGCCTGTGCCGAGACGACTATGTCCGCAGGGATGCGCTTCACGCCGTTGATCTGTCCCAGCAGAAGCAGGCTTTCGCTTTCCATTTTTTCCTCTTCGCCCTTGATGTATGGGATCAGATTGTCGTTGATGTCCAGGAAGGAAACGCCGGGATAACCCGCGCCGGAGATGGCCTGGAAGGAGGTCACGAAGACCTTGTCCACCTGGTAGGCCTCGTGCAGGGGCTTCATCGCCATGACCATGCCTGTGGTGGTGCAGTTGGGGCTGGTGACAATGAGGCCTTTCCAGCTTTGTACCTTGCGCTGTTCATCCAGCATGGCGATGTGGTCGCCGTTGACTTCGGGGATGATGACGGGCACACCAGGTGCCTGGCGGAAGGCGGAGGCATTTGAGCAAACGGCGAAGCCTTTTTCGGCGAAGCCGGGCTCGACCTCGCGCGCTACGCTGGTAGGCAGGGCCGAGAAGGCCACGCGTCCGGGGATATCGTCGTCCAGGCCGAGCACGGTCATGTCGATCACGTTCTCCGGCGGGTCTCCGGCGATGACCCAGTTGGCGGCATCGCCGTATTTGCGTCCGGTGGAGCGGGATGAGCCTACCACGGCGGCGATCTCGAACCAGGGGTGGTCGGCGAGCATTTGTACGAAACGTTGTCCTACGATGCCTGTGGCACCTAAAATTGCAACGGGTATTTTGTTCATGAGTTTTTTCCTGTCGCCCCAAGTGGGGGCGGGTAATTGTTAAAGAAGGTTGGTAATGATTAGATTATCTAATTAGAAGGACGAGAGCGGACAGGTTGGAAACCTGTCCCTACGAAAGACGGCTACGCCCCTGCCTTCTCCACAACCTCTTCATGGATGACCTGCACGGCACGGGTGGCGTCTTCTTTGCTCACCACCATCGAGATACTGAACTCCGAGGAGCCCTGGGCAATGGCAACTACGTTGATGTTGTTCTTGCCCAACGCGCCAAACACGCGCGCCGAGACGCCGGGCGTGTCGCGCATGCCTGCGCCGATCACGGTGAGGATCTCCACGTTCTCCTGGGCCCACACGCGGTCGATGTCGCGCCGCATCAGTTCCAGGGCTACTTCCTCTTCGATGGAGGCCAGCACAGCGGGAACGCTGTCCGTGGGGATCACAAAGCAGATGGATTGCTCGGATGAGGACTGCGAGATCATCAGTACGGATGCGCCTTCCCGAGCGACGGCGGTGAAGGTGCGTGCGGCGATGCCGGGGACGCCCAGCATGCCAGCACCTTCCACATTGACGATGCTTAGATTGCGGATGGTGGTGATGGCGGTGATCATGCCGGCTTTGGTGTTGGACTCCTTGGCGATGCGTGTGCCGGGGAAGTCGGGGTTGAAGGTGTTCTTCACCCACAGCGGGATGCCGCGCTCGATGATTGGACGGATGGTCTTGGGGTGCAGCACCTTCGCGCCGAAGTAGGCCATCTCACCGACTTCTTTGTATGAGAGTTCGGGCACCACGCGCGCTTCCTTGACGATGCGCGGGTCGGCCGTCATCACGCCGTTCACGTCGGTATAGGTCCACACTTCGTCCGCGTCCAGGCAATCGCCCAGAATGGCGGAAGTATAGTCGCTGCCGCCGCGTCCGAGGGTGGTGGTGATCCCGTCTTTTGTGGCGCCGATAAAGCCGGTCACCACGGGGGTCAGACCCTCTTTGAGCAGGGGCAACAGGTTCTCTTGAATGCGGGCGCGGGTCAATTCCATGTTGGGTACCGCGTCCATGAAGTGGTCATCCGTGATGACCAGTTGGGTGGCGTCCACGGGAACGCTGGGCGTGCCGTTGGCGGCCAGTAACGCAGAAAAGACGCGTGCGTTCATGCGCTCGCCCAAGGAGGCGATTGAATCCGTGCCGCGCGCTGTCACCTCACCCATTACAAGGATGCTGTGGCAGAAGGTGCGCAGTTCCTTGATGAATGCGCTGATCTCTGTCTCCAGAGCGGTGCGCGCTTCACCTTTGGGCAGCAATGCGCGGATCGTTTCCTGGTGGCGGAAGTGAATATCGTCTATGGTGGTGGTATAAGCTTCTTCATCCCCCACAGAGGCTGATCTGGCCGCTGAGAGCAGGGCATTGGTCACCCCGCTCATTGCTGAAACGACCACAACCACATGGTCCCAATGATCTGTCTGTTCTTTGATGATGGCCGCTGCTTGCTGCAGGGCTTCAACACTGCCGACGGACGTGCCGCCGAATTTTGTCGTTAGTATGCTCATATCAACCTCAATTGCTCATCTGTGCTGCCAGATGCAGGATATCGCTGAAAACACCGGCGGCTGTTACCGGAACACCGGCACCCGGCCCGGCGATGACCAGCGGATTTTGCCCATAACGTTGGGTGGTAAAGGAGACGTAGTTGTCCGGTCCCTGCAGAGCGCCAAGCGCGCTGCTCTTTGCCACCATTTCCAGGCCAACCGCGGCCCCTTCGGCGGAGACAGTTGCCACGTAGCGCGGCACCTTGCCCTCAGCCAGGGCAGGCTGCAAACGCTGGTTGAAATCTTCATCCAGGGTGTGCATGTTTGCCAGGAAGTCTTCCAATGATCCTTCAGCGAGCACATCGCTGTATAGTTTCTCAATGGGCAGGTCGTCCATTTCCAGGGGGATACCGGCTGTGCGGGCGAGGATGACGGCTTTACGGGCCACGTCCAGGCCGCTCAGGTCTTCCCGCGGGTCGGGCTCGGTGTAGCCCAGTTCCTTAGCTTCCGTTACGGCCATGCTGTATGATGCGCCTCCTTCCAGGCGGGTACACAGGAAACCCAGCGTGCCGCTCAGGCAGCCCTGGATGCGGTTGACCGTGTCACCGGTAGCGATCTGGTCGCGCAGGGTGGCGATCACCGGCAGGCCGGCGCCCACCGTGGACTCGCAGCGCAGGTTGGGGCTGTTAAAAAGTGCTTCGGCCTCGGCCCATGCCCCGCTGAGGGGCTTTTTGTTGGCCAGCACCACACCGCAGCCCTTTGCCAGGGCTTCCTTGATGATCGGGGTGGTGGCGTCCGAGGCGCTGGTGTCGACGAGGATGCTGCCGCTTTGCAGGAATGCGCGCAGTTGTGAGGCGGACAGGCTCTCGGGCAGGGCAGCCAGAGAATTCCCGGCCGCCTTGGTAGTTATGGCAGTTTGCACTTGCGTGGGTTTCAATCCATCCTTGTCGCCGATCACGCCGCGGCTGTCTGCCAGCGCGGTGAAGGTGAGGGCATGTTTGGAGGCCAGCACCTGGCTGACCAGTTCCCGGCCCACTTTGCCCAGGCCGAGGAGGACGATGTTGGTGTTCTTGTTCGCTGCCATAAAACTTCCTTATTGCCCCTTATAGTATTGTCCCGAAGGGCGTTCATCCCAATGGGGGAAAGGGTGATTAAATGATATAGCTGTGAGTCTGGTATCCTTCACCAGACTCACAGGTTCTATTTTCTTTAGACGGTCGCTGTCAACCCTTACAAGAGGCTGCGCAGCCGTTGATGGAGAATACCGCCATTAAGGGTATATTCTACTTCAATTGGTGTATCCATGCGAGCAATTACATGGAATTCCTTTGTCTTTCCATCATCATTCACTGCCTGAACGGTCAATTGCATACCAGGGCTTAGTTCGCCATCGAGGCCGCGGATGTTGAATGTCTCGCGGCCTGTCAAGCCGAGGCTGGCGGCGTTCTCGCCGGGCAGGTATTGCAAGGGTAGCACACCCATGCCGATCAGGTTGGAGCGGTGGATGCGCTCAAAGGACTCGGCGATCACAGCTTTTACGCCCAGCAGCAAAGGGCCCTTGGCAGCCCAGTCGCGGCTGGAGCCGGTGCCGTATTCTTTGCCCGCCAGCACGATGAGGGGGACATTCTCTTCTTTATACTGCATGGCTGCATCGAAGATGCGCATCTGCGCTCCGAACGGCAGGTGGCTGGTGTAACTCCCCTCCACACCCGGCACAAGCTGATTCTTCAGGCGGATGTTGCCAAACGTGCCGCGCGCCATGACGCGGTCATTACCACGCCGCGAGCCCAATGAGTTGAAGTCAATCGGTGCTACACCGCGTGCGCTGAGGTAATCTGCAGCCGCGCTCTCCGGCGGGATGGCACCCGCAGGGGAGATATGGTCTGTGGTGATCGAATCCCCTAATACAGCCAGCGCACGTGCGCCGAGGATGTCCGCTGAAGCGGCAATTTCTGGTTGCAGACCCTCAAAATAGGGCGGCTCCTGAATATAGGTGGAATTTGCATCCCAGGCATACAGTTCGCTTTCGCTGCCTGCGATAGCGTTCCATTCGGGGCTGTTGTTGAACACGTCGGCATACGTGTCCTTGAACAGGGTGGGGGTGATGTCGCGTTCGATCACTTCTTGTACTTCTGCGGATGTGGGCCAGATATCCTTCAGATAAACATCCTTTCCTTCTCCATCTTGGCCCAGCGGTTCGCTGCTCAGGTCAATGTTTGCCTTGCCCGCCAGGGCATAGGCCACCACCAGGGGCGGCGAGGCGAGGTAATTGGCCCGCGTCCAGGGGCTCACGCGGCCTTCAAAATTGCGGTTCCCGGAGAGCACCGAGGTGACCACAAGGTCTTTGTCCTTAATTTCCTGCACGATAGTCTCATCCAGCGGACCGGAGTTGCCAATACAGGTCGTGCAGCCGTAGCCCACCACATGGAAGCCGAGCTGCTCCAGGTCTGCCAGCAGGCCGGCAGCTTTGAGATATTCCGTTACCACGCGGGAGCCCGGGGCCAGGCTGGTCTTGATCGTTTCTGACACGCGCAGGCCCTTCTCAACGGCCTTGCGCGCCACCAGACCGGCGGCCACCATCACATACGGGTTGGAGGTGTTGGTGCAGGAAGTGATCGCGGCGATGACCAGTGAGCCGTGTGTCAGTTTGCCTGCTCCGTCATCAGCCTCCGAGACGGCTTCAAAGCCACCTTCGCTTTTGGGCGTATGTAGGGCGCTTTGAAAGGCAGTTTTCATGTCTTTCATCAGGATGCGGTCCTGCGGGCGGCGCGGACCGGCCAGGCTGGGTTCGATCGTGCCCAGGTCGAGCTCGATCACCTGCGTGAACTGCGGATCAGGGGTTTCATCGGTACGGAAGAGTCCCTGGGCCTTGAAGTAGGCTTCTGCCAGGGCAACGTTCTCTTCATCGCGACCGGTTAGGCGCAGGTAGTCAGCGGTCTGTTGGTCAAAGGGGAAGAAGCTCACCGTGCCGCCGGTTTCGGGGGTCATGTTGGAGACCATCGCGCGGTCAGCCAGAGAGAGTGAGGACAGTCCCGCGCCGAAGAATTCCACGAATTTGCCGACCACACCTACCTCGCGCAGCATCTGCACGACGGTTAGGGTCAGGTCGGTAGGCGTTGCGCCTTCCGGAAGCTCACCCGTTAGGCGGAAGCCGATCACCTCCGGCGTGACAATGGACAGCGGTTGGCCGAGCATCACAGCCAGAGCTTCGATGCCGCCCACGCCGAAACCGACCACGCCAGCGCCGTTGATCATCGTGGTGTGCGAGTCAGTGCCTACCAGCGTGTCAGGGAAAACGATCGTCTCGCCATCAACGTCTTTGGTGAGCACACCCTGAGTGAGGTATTCCAGGTTGACCTGGTGGATGATGCCTGTTGAGGGCGGGATGACGCGCAGGTTGTCGAAGGCCTGCTGTCCCCAGCGCAAAAAGGTGTAGCGTTCCTGGTTGCGTTCGAATTCCCTGGCAGTGTTGATACGGATCGCATCCGGCCGTCCGGCGGCGTCCACCTGCACGGAATGGTCGATGATCAGGTCGACAGGCACCTCGGGGTTGATCTTCGAGGGATCGCCGCCCAGACGCGCCATTGCGGAGCGCATGGCGGCCAGGTCCACCACGGCTGGCACACCGGTGAAGTCTTGCATGATCACGCGCCCGGGGTAGAAGGCCACTGGCTGGCGCTTGTCTGCCTGCGGCTGCCATGCGGCGAGGGCTTGCACGTCATGCATGGTGATGTTCTTTCCATCACATCGACGCAGGGCGGCTTCCAGCAGGACGCGGATGGAGAAGGGTAGGCGGTCCAGGTTGGTAGGGTTGTTGAACAGTGTGTTGATGTTGTAGATTGTGTACGGTTTGCTGTTGATGGTCAGGTTTTCACGGGCGGTGGTTTGGGTCATGGTGTTTCTCCGGTGGTATTTGTAAATTAGATTTTATGTTATCGCGGGGAAAATCCCCACTCCTTTGGAGTACTTCGCCTGCCGCTCCGCGGCATCCCCCTTTCGCAAGGAGGACTGGGTTGAAAGATAAATATTGGTTTTAATCATCCCATCGGATAAAAACCGAAATAAGGACTTATCAGTTGACTTGTTTGCTATGATCCCGCCCCCCTTGTCAAAGGGGGAAAGGGGGGATTAGATCAGGAACAAACTGTTCACAACTCCATCAATCATGCGATACGGAACAGCATTGCAAATTCAATGTCGGGTCCCCGTTTGGGGCGGCGGACAGGTTTCTAAACCTGTCCCTACACATTGACGTGATAATGTGTTACCCCGATGTCGATTTCATACATGGGGCGGACAGGTCAGGTCCCAAAGGGATGCTTCGCAAAGACCTGTCCCTACCTTTCCATACACCCGATCACTGCATCGCCAAATTCGGACGTAGATTGCAGCTTCGCACCCACGACGAGCTTGTGCAGATCGAAGGTCAATCTGCGCTGACCGATGGCGGATTCGATGCCATTTCGTATCAGGTCAGCCGCTTCATTCCATCCCAGATGGCGCAGCATCATCTCGCCGGAGAGGATCACCGAACTGGGGTTGGCCATATTCTTGTTCGCAAAGGGCGGGGCAGTGCCGTGGGTGGCCTCGAACAAGGCATGACCGGTGACGTAGTTAATATTCCCGCCGGGGGCGATGCCCACGCCACCTACCTGGGCCGCCGCCGCATCGGAAAGATAATCCCCGTTGAGGTTCATCGTCGCCAGCACGTCCAGCGTGTCCGGCGCGGTGAGCAACTTCTCGAAGGCGATGTCTGCGATGATGTCCTTGATGAGCAGCTTGCCATCGGCCAGGGCGGCTTCCATCTCCGCGTTGGCGGCATCTTCTCCGCTGGCAGCTTTTGTGCGTTTCCACTGTTCCCAGGTGTACACATGTGCGCCAAATTCGCGCTCGGCGAGGGCGTAACCCCAGCTGCGGAATGCGCCCTCGGTGTATTTCATGATATTACCCTTGTGCACCAGGGTGACGCTCTTGCGCTCGTTATCCAAAGCCCACTGGATAGCCGCGCGGATGAGGCGCTCGCTGCCTGCTTTGGAGACGGGCTTGATGCCGAGGCCAACGTCTGTGGTGAAGCGCAGTTTCTCGTATTCAGCAGGGAAATTTTCTTTCAACAAGGCCAGGAAACGTTGATTTTCTTTGCTGTCCGCGGTGAATTCGATGCCCGTGTAGATATCTTCGGTGTTCTCGCGGAAGACAACCAGATCGATCAACTCGGGCGCACGCACGGGCGAGGGGAGCCCGTTGAACCAGCGTACCGGCCGCTGGCAGACAAAGAGGTCCAGGGCCTTGCGCAGGGCCACATTCAATGAACGGATCCCGCCGCCGATGGGGGTGGTCAACGGTCCTTTGATGCCCACCAGGTATTGGTCGAATGCGTCGATGGTGGATTGCGGCAGCCATTCCCCCGTCTGGTCAAAGGCTTTTTGCCCAGCGAAGACTTCCATCCAGGCGATCTTGCGTTTTCCAGTGTAGGCTTTCTCCACTGCGGCATCGATCACCTTTTTCGCTGCTCCCCACACGTCCGGCCCGATGCCGTCGCCTTCGATGAAGGGGATGATGGGCTGGTCAGGGACCTGCAATTGACCATTTTTATCAAGGGTGATGGCCTTGCCGGAAAGGGGAGATGTGTTTTGGCTTGTCATGGAGCGCCTCCGGTGATAAAATGTCTTATACAG